>Ga0180008_1000193_pt1 | contig 61830 bp, 49 predicted proteins | sample MM_PW_MetaG_FD_121121 | JGI IMG/M metagenome (GOLD analysis project Ga0180008, IMG submission 121121) | Groundwater microbial communities from the Aspo Hard Rock Laboratory (HRL) deep subsurface site, Sweden - MM_PW_MetaG | ecosystem: Environmental > Aquatic > Deep subsurface > Groundwater... | reverse complement strand
GCGGTTGGCGGTTGGCGGATATTTAATCCATGTGGGAAATGTTCTCTTTTCGTTGAGCTATTCCCCTCAGGGCTCAATAGGCCCCTTTGCGATCGAATACCCGTTTAATTGTCTTGGCAATGATCTTGATATCGGTCCACAAAGAGTAATTGAGGATATACCAGTCATCGAGTTCTACCCGTTCATCATAGCTGGCGCTGTCTGATCGCCCCTCAACCTGCCAGGGACCGGTTATCCCCGGTTTCATGGAACAGTAGCGCCCCGCGCTCTCCTTGTAAAAATCATTCAGTTCCTGGCCCACGATAGGTCGTGCTCCGACCACGCTCATCTCTCCCTTGAGGACATTTATAAACTGGGGCAGCTCGTCCAGACTGGTTTTTCGCAGGAACCTTCCGAGGCGAGTGACTCTGGGGTCCTTTTTCAGCTTGAAGCTGCGCTCCCACTCCTCACGCTGTTCAGGGTTGTCCGCCAGAATCTTCTCCAGTTGTTCTTCGGCATCAACCACCATCGAGCGAAACTTGATGCACCCGAACTCCTTTCCGGCAGAGGTAATGCGCTTATGGTGGTAAAATATCGGCCCGCCATCCTGAAGCTTGACCAGGATAGCGATAGCAAAGAAAAGAGGTGATATACAAGTAAGGACCATAAGGGAAAAGATGACGTCGAAGCTCCTTTTCCATTCGGTATTCGGGTTAAAGTTCAAGACAAGGGTATTTCCCAGTGACTGAATTTCTGCATGGTGCAAACCAAAGACATAGAGATCAGGGACCAGATAAATTCTTGCGCCCAATGAGCGACACTCCCGGAGGATGGAAAATATTTTTTTCTCCGCCCGCATCGGCAGTGCCACATAGACGTAATCAATATCGTTATTCAGCAAAAAATTGCGAATATCAGCTATGGCGCCAAGAATCGGCTTACCGACAACAGTATTTTTTTCATCCGGTCCAACCTTATCATCAAAAAATCCCAACACCTCTATTCCGGCCCAGGGAATGGCCTCCACTTCCCGGGCCAGGGTTATCCCCAGTTCTCCGGCACCAGCCACCACCGCTCGACGGACATTTTTTCCTTTGGAACGATAGTGATGCAAAATTTTTCGGGCAATAACATGGGCAGCAAACAGTAACAGCGGCGTCACCGTAGACCAGATCAAAAAGACTACCCGTGAATAGGCATGTGAAATTTTAAAGATAAAAAAGTAAAACAGAAGTGCCCCGACGACTCCCCCCCATGCCTTGACAATGACGAGAAATTCCAAATAAAATTTCCAGCCACGCCAGGAACGATAGAGTTGAAAATACTGGAAACTGATCAGTGACAACCCAAAAGAGATCCAAAGAAGATAGGTATAGTAGTAATTCCACGGTACCCGGTACCATGTCACTAATGCCCAGAGGAAGATACAGACCAGGGCACAATCGACCAGGTTTAATATTTTACATATAAGAGAACTCTGCTCACGCAGATTCAGAGACATCATAGAGGACCTATTTTACTTCAACTCACTCAATTTCTGACAAAAAGAAACCTACTTCCGCCACCAATTGTGGTGCATACTCACCTTGGGCCGCAACACCGCCGGCAGGTATCTATATTTTTTCCCAAGAGTATACCCTAAATATTTCACCCCGCATCGTATTATCAAATCCGGGACAAGAGACCAGGCCTTGTTGCTTAAAAAATAGGATAGCGCAGAATGAACATAGCTGGCACCATGCCCTTCTGCGCTCCCATATTCTTTCAAGAGCCACTTCTCGGTGCTATGCAGGACACCGATATCAAAGTGTCTCTTGAATTCTTCGACAAGAGTATAATTATGGGAATGATACACAGTTGCCTCTGCAACATAGCGTATGGCAGATCCATGCAGCAGCAGCCTTCCCACTGCGCAGGTGTCCTCTCCAAAAATCAAGTCATCCTGAAAGTACCCTATCGCGGCAAGCGGAGCCTTCTTATAGGCAGCAAATGAATTGGAGACAAAGACTGTTTTGAGACCATAGTTCCCCCTGTCTTTATACACTCTTTCCAGCGTCAGTTCAGGGTAATTAAATAAACGGAGGTGAGCGGCAGCCAAGGTAGCACCTGCTGCCGGCAATTGCCTCCCATAGGTGACAGCAACAGGTGAATCTTTTTTTAATGGTGCTATTAAGGTTGCAAGTGATCCCGGTTCAGAAATAACAGCATCTTGAGTCATAAACACCAGAATATCGCCAACGGCTTTCCTTGCCGCCATGGACCTGGTGCCACCATGATCAAAATCTTCTCTCCGAACCGGAATGACTTCTGCGCCAAATGCTTCTGCTCTGGCCACAGTATCATCTGATGAGGAAGAATCATAAACCAGCAACTCATACTTTTCTCTGAGATCCTGACTGGCAATACTCTTCAGGACCTCAGCAAAGAGCGGACCGCCATTCAGTGTTGGAATAATAATAGAAATCAACTAAGGCCGCCCTTGGACTCATTTTTCAATTCCCTGGCAAGCAACACAGCCTTATCACATTGAAAAATATAAAATAAAAACCGATTCCATGCCAAGCTGTTAAACAGACGGCTTAATAACCTGTCTCCAGCCCTGAGAAGGGCGTCAGGGAAATAGCTGAGCAGTCGAGCAAGTCCTGCGGCCCCCGTATGACCTATTTTTGCCGGGTGCAGGGAAAGGAGAAGAGAGTAATTGGCTATGGAGTCACGCATTTTGACAAAAACCTGTTTTTTTTTCATCACTCCCATGTGAGAACAGCTGTTATCAATATGCACGATGGTGAACAAAGCCCCCAGGCGGACTCCCCATTCAATGTCTTCAAATCCATAGCCTGTAAATTGTGGATCAAAAGAGACGGCCCGCAGGATATCCCGACGCACCATGATGTTTGAAGTGAAAAGGTATCGCCAGGGAATGGTGTTCCTGACAGATGGCGGTACTGCCTCGGTCTTCTTACTTTTGTATAAGTAGAAAGAATAGTCTGGATGCACCTCTTTATTTTGGAGATAACTGATCCCCCCACAGATAATTTCAGCACCGGCCCGGCCCTGCTCCACATACGTTTGGATAAACTGGTCATGATCAGGGAGCATATCTGCGTCTACAAAGAGGACATACTCGCCTTTTGCCTGGTCCAGGAGCCGATTGCGGATTTCCGCCCGCCCCCTGTTAAGGCCCAACTCCTGATAGCGGACCAGAGGCAGTTGTTCTGCCACAGAAGCATTGCTATACTTCTCGCTGGAGCCATCGTCCATAACAATTATTTCTACCTCCTCCCCTTGCGAAAGGTGGAGACATTGATCATGGAGACGGCTAAGCAGTGGCCCAATATCCCAATTATAGACAGGGAGCAAAATAGAAAGAAAAACAGTGGCAGTCATGACTACTCGCTATGATTTTGTTTTTTTCACCGGCGCCAGTCTGCTTCGGTAAAAATGAAGCAGACTCTTCCAACCACGTTTTTCCAGAAAAATACGCAACTGACGCTTCAACAAAATAAACCAATAATAGGCGCGGCTCGTAAAAAAAGATTTCCCTGACAACTCAATTCTGGCCCTATGGGTTTCCTGGAGTGCCTTTTTCCAGTTTTCCTCAGATATCCCATCATGCTGCATATTGGCAAGGACAGAATCAAGGGCCAGAAACCTGACCCCCTGTTTTTTGAAACGCAGCAGCAGCTCATAATCCATGGCAAATTTGTAGTCAGACGAAAAAAGGCCGAAAGAACGGTAGAGTTCAGCACGGACAAAACAGGTGGGGTGGGTCACAGTCATTTCTCGACCCAGCAACTGGGGAACAGAATAACAGAGATATTCCCGTTGCAGACCATGCCAAAACTGTAACGCTCCGCAGACAACCCCGACTGTTGGCTCTGCCAGCAAGGCTTCGACCACACGTCGCACAGTATCGGCCTCATACCAGTCACCAGCATTGATCAAGCCTATGACGTCTCCATGGGCGACCTTGATGCCCTTGTTAAAGGCGTCACTGATTCCTTTATCCGGCTCACTCTGCCAGAAATCAATGTTGCTGTCATATTCACGGAGAATGGAGACAGTGTCGTCATGCGATCCCCCATCAATAACAATATATTCTATAAATCCATAATCTTGCTGCAAGACGCTGTCAATGGTCTGCCGGATCCAGGATTCTCCGTTCAGGACTATGGTAATAATAGAAACCAGTGGATGTTCGGCATCATTCTGTTTCTTGACCATCCCCCCCCCTGATTCTGCTTTGATTCCATTTTGTTGTTGAAGAGATTGCCCTGTTTCCACAAGCCTACACCTTACTGCGATACAATTCTAATGTCTGGGAGACACAACTATCCCAGGAAAATAATTTTGCCCGTTCATATCCCCGTACCCGTAATGCAGTTACAAGCTCTGTTGATTGAACTATTGACTCCATGGCACATCGCAGCTCTTCTTCAGCTGCGGGATCAAAATAAATTGCCGCATCACCGGCAATTTCCGGCATGGAGCTGGTGTCGCTACAGGCAACGGGGCAGCCACAACGCATGGCCTCCAGGAGTGGTAACCCAAAGCCCTCATAGAGCGAGGGATAGACAAACAAAGCGGCCTGGGAGTAGAGAGCTGCCAGTTGACTGTCATCTGCATCCAGATGCTTGATTCGCCAGCCCACTCCTGAATCTTGCAGGGTGCGCACCTCCTCAGGGGTAAACGCACCTCCTCCCACACAGAGCAGATCGAATTCAGAAGACAAGAGTGGAGAATGAGCAAAGGCCAAGAGGAGTGTGTGAAAATTTTTCACTCCTCCCCGAAGTCCCACATAGAGAAGATACGGTCTTTGCCAGACAACTGCTCCTTTTTTCTTTTCAGGTTTCTCAAATGATGTGGCAAGTGGAATAACCGTGATTTTTTCAGGAGAGACATGCAGATATTTTATGAGATCAGCACGGGTACTCTTTGAAATTGCGATCACATGATCCGCCCGTGCTACAGCCTTGGCTTTGAGTTGAGGAATATGGAGATCAGGTCCTTGAAACCGATTGGGAAAACGCTCATGGATCATATCATAAACGGAAAGGATATGAGGGACATGAGACGATTGAGCAGTGGCCGAGTAGTAGGTTTCATGCAAGATATCAGGATGCTGCAATTTGAGAAGAGTACGGCTGACTATGCCATTGATGGCAGGAAGTATGCGGTGTTTCCCTGGAAAACAAGGAACCTTCCAGCCAATCGTGTGCACAGGGTTGGAGGCCAGATACTGATTGACGTGAACAGGAGCAAGCACGGTTGTTTCGATCCCCGGGGAACAGGCCGGAAGTCTGCGGGCAAGTTCAACAAAATATCTGGAAATACCACCGACCCTCTGCAGAGCAAAGATCTGATAGTCGTAAACTATATGCATAACCTTAAAATCTCAATTCAACGGCCATCCCAGGCCCTCTGGTAGCCGGCTGCCGTCTGCTCAGCACACCGCTGCCAGGAAAATCCCCCTGCCCTGACAAGTCCTTTCTGGGCCAATTCAGCATGAACGTCCCTCTCCTTGAGCAGGGTCAGCATGGCTTGACAGATCTGGTCTTTATCCTGTGGGTCCACCAGGATCCCGGCATCACCGACAACTTCCGGCAACGAACTGGTATTTGAAACGATAACCGGCAGACCACATTGCATAGCCTCCAAAGGTGGTAAGCCAAATCCTTCATAAAGAGACGGATAGAGAAAGGCCTCTGCACCGCTGTATATTGCGCTGAGATATTGATCTGGAACAAAACCGGTGAAAATTACCTTGTTGTGCAATATTGGATCATTATCAATTTCCTCAAGTAACTCTTTTACTTTCCAGCCCCGAGTGCCAACCAGGACAAAGGAAAGATCTTCACACCCCGGCTCTTTGAGAATTTCTCGAAAACAGTTCATGGACATTTGCAGATTTTTTCTCTTTTCTACTGTGGCCAAGGTCAGAAAATAACGCCCATCAGGAATGTGAAACTGTTGCTTCACTGCTCGAATCAGCACCTTGTCTGACTCTGGATAATAGAGATCCGCTGCTGCAGCCAGAGGCGTAACAAAGACTCTCTCGGGGTCCATTTGAAAATAGCTGCAAATGTCATTTTTAGTACACTCGGAGATGGTAAAGAGAAAATCATCCTGGGGCGAAAAAGACTCGACAATGGGTCGAAACTCATCTGCAAAGCCATCGGCGAAATATTCCGGATGAATGAGAGGAATGATATCGTAAATGGTCAACATGCGCAGAGGAGTGCGGCGAAAGCGAAAATGAGGCAAAGCAGAATAGTGGGAGTGAAAAAGATCTGCCGCTCCCCCGATCCGGTGCGTAAGGGATATGCGATAAAGCTTTGAAAGAATCTTTGCTGCTTTCTTCTCCTGCCCGGTTTCATGATTACATCCGGCCATGGTAATCAATGTTTTCTCAAACCAATTTCTCGGAAAAGATCTGGCAGCAAAATTTTTCTCGGCAAAATAGTGGTCCGTGAGCTGATTGACCTGCAACGAAGAGAGTGAGGAAAAAGAAAGATCGAGATCATCTCGGGCCAACAACTCCAATGACAGGCTGCTGATCACTCTGTATATACCGGTTCTAGCTGTCTCGAAAAGCTGAGCCAGACCTATTACTCCTACATCTATAACTATTTTCATGAACAGATTGCTGCAGTTGGATCAGCTTTTGTTGAGACGGGACAGTGAGCCTAAGCTGCACTGGAGTCAGGCTTTGAGTAAGGCGTCAAAATATGGAATTGTTTTCTTCAATCCTTCTTCCAATTGAATAGTCGGCTCCCAGCCAAGCTTTTCTCTTGCCAGGCTGATATCGGGTTGACGCTGGATTGGATCATCGCTGGGCAGGCGCTGATAATCCAATTTTGAAGAGGAACCAGTGAGATCGATGATTTTCTCCGCCAGTTCTTTGATGGTAAACTCTCCAGGATTACCGGTATTTACAGGTCCGGTAAAATCATCAGGACTGGCCATCAGACGAACAAAAACTTCAATCAGGTCATCGACATAACAAAAAGAACGTGATTGCGAGCCATCACCATAAATGGTGATGGGCAGCCCCTGAAGGGCCTGCATAATGAAATTGGACACCACTCTCCCATCGTTCGGATGCATTTTAGGGCCATAGGTATTAAAGATACGGGCAACCTTAATGCGAAGATTATGCTGACGACGGTAATCAAAAAACAGGGTCTCAGCACACCGTTTTCCCTCATCATAGCAGGAACGAAAGCCGATGGGGTTCACATGTCCCCAGTAGTCCTCAGTCTGGGGGTGAATCTTCGGGTCGCCGTAGACTTCGCTGGTAGATGCCTGAAATATCTTCGCATTCAGCCTCTTGGCCAGGCCAAGCATATTAATGGCGCCATGCACACTGGTTTTTGTGGTCTGCACAGGATCATGCTGGTAATGAATGGGGGAGGCTGGGCATGCCAGGTTATAAATCTCATCCACCTCTACGTAGAGAGGGAACGTTACATCATGACGCATTATTTCAAAATGTGGATTATCCAGCAAATGAAGGATATTATCCTTGGTACCGGTAAAAAAGTTATCCACACAAAGGACATCATGCCCATCCGTTAACAATCGTTCACAGAGATGGGAGCCAACAAATCCAGCCCCACCGGTAACCAATACCTGTTTTCGTATTTGTGATTCCATTTTTGACCAACAATGTATTAAAGGAAAGACAACTCACTTACCATAAACTCTAGTAAATCTGAAAGAGGACGTCTCTTAATAAGAAATGCTGAGGATTGGAAAGAGAATCTACCCATAAGAGACTCACTTGAGTTAGATAGGCGACAATAGTGATGTTGTCAAGTAGGAGTACACGAGTGGCAACCAGTTTCAGGCAATTTCTGTTTGGCCTCCTCTCTCTGCCTCTCTCTATTGTTCAGAAAAAAATAACCAGTAGATGCAAACAGATTCATATCCTATGGTAGATAGCGCTTGTGAAACCACATAACGTACTCATACTAAAGTTTTTTACAAAAAAACACTTCCTGATTGAAATAATATTATTCTCATTGTATGCAGTTCATGGTGGTACAATTGATCAGTTATCTCTATATGATCTCTCCTCGTTACTCGAAAGATAGTGGAACTGCAAAAAACACTATGTAACATATTTATTTTACAACTCATCCACAAACCAGGAAGAGAATTCTCTTCCACTATCGACCAGACTATTACTCAACAAGGTGTCCTGTGAAACTCAGCATTGTCGTACCGGTTTATAACGAAGAAAAAACAATTAATTCAATTTTAGATCTCGTAGAACAAGCATTGGCAGAATTAACGTCAATCAGTTCCTATGAACTCGTAATCATTGACGATCACTCAACTGACAATTCAAAAAAAGTACTCGCCGAAAGGATTCAGCAGAAAGATAACTACATCCTCCTTTCCCACCATGTAAATTCTGGCAAAGGAGCTGCAATTCAGACCGGAATAGCAAAGACGACTGGAGATATTGTTCTCATTCAGGATGCCGACCTTGAATATGACCCCAAAGATTACAATGCCCTTCTCCGCCCCATTATCAATGGACTTGCCGATGTGGTTTACGGTTCCCGCTTTAAGGGAGAAGTTTCTCGAGTGCTTTATTTCTGGCATTTCATGGGAAATCGGTTTTTGACATTCCTTTCCAATATGTTTACCAATCTCAACCTGACTGACATGGAAACCTGTTACAAAGCGTTCCGTGGAGATATTATCCGTAACATGATTCTCACCTCCAACCGATTTGGGATTGAACCGGAAATGACAGCCAAGATCGCTAAAATAAAGGGGATCCGAATTTACGAAGTTCCCATTTCCTATTTTGGCCGCACCTATGAAGAAGGGAAAAAAATAAACTGGAAGGATGGCTTCTCTGCCATCTGGAGCATCATCAAATTCAATCTCTTTACAAGCTATCAAGACTCATTCTCGGCCGACTTTGATCCATTTGAGACAACATCTTGATCGAAAAAAAGGAAAAACGAATGCAGTCTTTGAGAGAATAGTGGCTTGCAGATACTCCGTCTCCACTTTCCCCACTCTTCACATATCTGAGTAACTGTCTCGGACAAAGGGACGCACCATGACCAGCAGAACTCTTTTCTCAGGTACAGGACTCCAGTCGACGCCATTCGACAAAAAAAAAGCTACCCTTGTCGTTCTCTGCACCCTCACTGTTCTCTTAGCTCTCTACTTCCGCCTCTCCGGAGTTTTCCGGGGATTGGCTGACCAGGGAAGTATTTTTCACCCTGATGAGCCGAAGCAGATCGTAGCCTTATTTAACTTTCTCAATGGAGAGTATGTTCGCTACTATGGCAGTCTCTTTTATGATGGATATCCCTATGGTCTCAATCACCTCGATGAATATTTACTGCGACCACTTCTCTTTTTCTTTGGCCCCGATATCCCGAATCATTTTCTGCTCTACTATTACGCCCGCCTCCTCCGTGTAGTCTATGGCCTGGTCACCATGGCCATTGCCTATCCATTAGTCTACCGGCTAGTTAAGGACAGAAGCAGCGCCCTGCTGGCCATGTTTCTTCTTGCCATAGCACCTCTCTCCATAACAGTTACTCACTTTGCCACTGGCGATATTGGCGTAGATCTCTTTACTGCCCTCTGTTTCCTCTTCCTTCTATGGTATAGAGACAAAATTCATAAAAAAATATGGTTAGTCGCCAGTGGCCTTGCTGTGGGAGCGGCATTTGCCTCAAAATACAATGGTCTTCTTGTCGGAATGGTTCCAGCGATGGTACTCTGTTTCGAATTTCAGCAACATAAAGACTACCGCCTTTTTGCCCAGAGATGTCTGCTGCTCATGACTGGTGCCATGCTTGGCACAGCCCTCTTTACCCCAAATCTCTTATTGGACCCCAGCACGACGCTCACCAACATGTTTGCCAACTTTGAATTCATCAAAAACTACAACGTCCCTGAAGAGATCCTTGTTAAACCATGGCTGGAAAGGGCCTTATTGGGTTTCAAAAACAACAGTCTCTATATCATCGCCTCCCTCGGCTACACTGTTTGTCTTTCCTCCCTTGTGGGATTGGTCTTTGCCGTAAAAAAATATTTCTCCTGCCTGCCCGCCCCCAAAAGTTCTGACTGTTCCCAGAATATTTTGCTTCTGGCCATGGCGCTCTTTCCTCTCTTCTCCCTCTGCATAGCCTTAAGTGGAAAATACGTGGTCCAGCCCTTTCATTTTTCCTATTTACAGCTGCCACTTATTGTCGTGACCTGCACCCTGTTTTCTATTCTTCGCACCTCTCATTCTCGAGTCGTCAGGAGTTGCAGTATCCTCATGGTCACATTGCTCATTGTTGAATTCGCTCAAGTCAGCTGGAAAGAGAATTTCTTCTGGAGACTCGAAGACAATGCGTTCCTTGCCCAAAATTTACCGTCCACAATCTATGACAGAGAAGCTTTTTATACCCACCGCAGCGCCCCTATCCGTTCTTTATATCTGGAACCCTTTGGAAACTCAGTGTTTAGAAATCACAACCATGAGGCCAAAGGACCAGACGCATCGTTTTGGAACACAATTGAAGTGGCCCCTCTTCCTCAGGTTGCAAACCCGCTGGGAAAAAACTGGATATTTCTCAATGGCCCAACCTTTCCTCGCAATGAGAGAATGCTGCAAATCCAGGGCCAGGGTCATGGACAAACCATAAAAAGGTATCTAGTACTGCCAGCAGGACAACCCATACCAACCCTGGGAATTCGCAGCGGCTCGTACGCAACCAGCGTAACTCTTGACTTTGGCGGCACCACTGCTTTTGTAAAACTTGAAGCCCATCAGCAGAAAGTCCTGACCCTGAAACCGAAAAAATGGAAAGTCAGTGGCGGTCGAACAACGGACGAGGAGAAAGTGTCGATTATTCCCTTGGAGATATCTGTTCCCCACAATGATATTTGGGTAACCCTCCTCATCAGCGAAAAAGAAAAATCCCTTTTCACTCTCTTTGGAGGCGGCCAGGATGCCCCCCCCTCTATCCCCGAGAAGATACCTGCTGAGCTGGAAAAAGAGTACTTCAGCGCCCTCAGCCGTGTGCGCTATCTGGAATCCTCTCCTTCCTGGAGAGTGGCAACTGGAAAGAGAATTCCCATGTGGGAGGTTGCTCTGCCTGCCGGCAGTTACAAACTCATATCTGAAGTGGAGGGGCTTGTCGACGAATCGACAATAACGATTGAGTTAGAAGATGCAAAAGGAGAATTGTACCGTCAGCAACAGCAATCTTTTCAGATCAAGAAAGGTATTCAAAGAATTGAGTATAGCTTTAGTAAACCCTTTGTCCCCTATCAGGGCAGACTTGTCATAAGTGGCCTGAGCGGCACCTGCCACATCCATACTTTCAAACTTTTCCCGGATTACCGGAAACTCTCTGCTGATTTTACTCTATGGCGGACAAACGGCGGACAACCAAGGTGGATATCACGTTTTGGGAAAGAGCTCCCTCACTGAATTTCAACACGTTGCACATCAACACCGAGACGTCTCGAATCTTGGCCGGGGGGAACAAAGGTCGTCGATTGTATTTCAAGACTATCCAACCTGACAAGCGTCTTGGGAAGAGAAAACACATACCTAGTATTCAGCTGTTGCTTAAAGGTGAGAGAAGTCTTCTCATTGGCAATTACCCTTAACTGGAGGTTGGCCATCTCATTACCAGGTCGCCAGCCGTGGGTATAAAGGACTAACTCCTTGTCCTTTCCTTGCCGAAGAGTGTAATTGAGATTCAACAGTTTGGCGTCACCATCTGTCCAGCAATCGTGATAGAAGTTGCTTGTCTTTGTGAAATCCTTCCTCCAGATCGGTAATCCCTGGGCATGAAACCAGGGTGCCAGGAGTCTCATATCTTTTGTCTGCAGCGGAAAATGACCGTTCCACAGCAGCGCTTGCCGATGCAGCGGGGCAAGGCTGGTCTCTGCATCGGCAAGGATAAAAAGAGCATAGTTCTGCAAATCAACTCGTTTGCTTATCACAGATTTCCCATATTGGCCAATCAGCACCTTCTCACATTCATCTGCAACTGCCATATCACACACCAAGGCCTGCCCCTGTGCCGGCCTGACAAAATAGTGCAAAGGATTGTTTTTATATTTCGTACTGAGCCTGGGCAGGGAGATATCCTTCCTCTTCTCATTTGTAAATACCTCCCGCAGCCTGGCACTGAGCCAACGATCAGCCAAAACAAAATCGAGTCCATACCCAATAATCAACTTTTTTAATTCTATGATGTCATCGGGAGAATCCGGTCGTAATCTCCCGTCTGTCTCAAACAGAAAGAGCTCGGTTATTGAAGATATACTTTTATCAGAAAAGGTAATCTTGACATAACGAGCCATTACCGGAGAAAATAAGGCTTCCACTTTACCCCAGGGACCACCAATATAGATATGAGGACCTGCATGGAATCCATTGCCAATATTGGCTAAGGAGCTATGAATCTTTTGGTAATGGGTACCATCCTCTGAAACAGAAAGCTCATATTGTCCAGGATGTTGCCACTCGGTTAGAGAAGGATCCTGAGCGGTAAACATCCACAGTCCACAGAGTTTTCTCTTCTTGCCGGTATCAAAAGTGAGTGACTTGCCGGCAAGAGTCATCAGTTCGGAACTGTCATCCTGATAGCGATCTACAAGCAACTCCCCGATCAGCTCTCCTGTTTCATCCTTGGCGGCAATGAATTGTATTTCCTCTTTGGCAATAGCCTGCATGGCGAGCTGCGGGGTTGCCTGCAGATTACTAAAAAGAAAATAGTTATGTATTTTATCCACGCTGAAGTTGACCCGCAGCTCCTTCAAGGTATTTTCTAAAGATACTTTATCAGCTTCAGTACAAAGATATCCCCTGCTGCGATCTGTTTCAGTAAACTGGGCATTGGCCTGATAGCGTTCTGTATCGGCATGAGCAAAAACGATTTCATTCTGCGAATACATGCTTAATTTTTGGCCCTTCAGACCAAAAAGATAGTCTCCATAGGTAACAACGCTTTTCAGATGCTTCTCATGGGCTGCCGCCACTATATCACGTGCGATCTTTTGCTCCATCCGTGCACTGTTGCTGCCCCCGACAATGAACAAAACCGTTCCTGCCACCTGATACCCTATCCAGAGACAAAAGAGGGTAGAGGAGACTATTTTCAAGGACCGTTTTGTCTGCCCGGCAACGGCCGACGCCCAGACCATACAGAGAAACATAGACAAGAAATTGATGGTATATCTCGGGGCCTTAACTGTTGCCATATGATGCTGTACGTACATCATTAAAAAAAGCAGACAAAAGAAAAACGGAATGAGGTAACTGAGCTGCTTGCCCCCCCTCTCTCTTTTTGAGAATAAGGCATGAAGAGCAAGGAGCACAGCAATGAAAAGAATACTGAGACTCCCATATGGCAACACATATCTGAGCAGGGGATTTTGGAACGTATGGCTGAAATTCCAGACCACCAGTTCGTATATATTTACCGAAAAAATAGTAGCAAGAGCTTTCTCGATGACCGCCCATGATATCTGACTGCGCTCTGAGATCCCACCCAGGAAAGAGCCGGTTTCGAAATAAAAGGGGAGGAATCCGCTAAGGGCAATGAGGGCAGCGATCCCCAGGGAAAGAACGATATCAAGGCGAAACCGTTCTTTGAGCACAAAGCATCCGAGGATCCCTGCAGCAATGACGAGGTAGGGAAAGGTCAAGGCATGAATCCAGATAGCAAGTGCCATCAGGAAGCCAAGGCAGACACTATGAAATACGAGAGTGACTTTCTCTTCATTTTCCTGAAACATCCGCAGAGAAAGCCAGAGGATGGCCGTACCCAGGCACAATATAGCCGAGTACCCGCCATATGTGGCAATGGAATACCAAAACACATAGTAGCCTGGAAAGGCCGTACAGGCGGCAGCAACAAGCCCTGCAGTCCTATTGTGAATGCGGGAAAAGAGAAGATAGGAAAAAACAATCCAGGCGAGGGTAAAACTAATTGGAGATAAACTGACGACAAACTCGGAAAAGCCGAAGACAGCAATATACAATGCTGCCAGATAGGCCTCCAAGGCACCGAAATAGGGCTGGCCATAAAAAAACAATGGCCTATCGCCCTGGACGATGTTGACACTCATCAGCCCAACTGTAGCGGTATCAAAGGTAGAGGTATAGCTAAACCAGGAACCTGCTACAAGAAGGACTGCAGCTGTAAAGAGGATAACTCCCAGAAAGAAGGTATGGAAGATCCTAGTCGTCATGGAAGTTGGCTGGGGATATCAAGGCTTGTCAAGAAGAAGCATAAGCCCGGGTAAGGATTTTTTGGGTAAGAGAGTAGACAGGTTTTTATACCAGAGACTGCCCATCGCCTCAAAACCAGAGCGATTGGGATGAGTGAGGTCTCCGTAACAGGCACGAGGATCTGTGTAGATATTCCAATAAGGGGATAAAGCCGTATAGAGATCGACAAGGACAACACCTTTTTCTTCAGCTAACTCTTTGATATACTGATTCATCAAGGGAACGTCTTTATAGTCATGTTCCGGTTCAGGATCCGGTGGTATGGTTGCAAGGAGTGGTATGAGTCCCCTTTCACGACTCTTATCAATCATGACACCGAGGTTGAATTTAACATCCAGGCCATTGGCATAATGCAACAGATCATTCGTTCCTTCCATGATCAGAATATATTCTGCATCATTATTACAAGCGTTACTGAGTACCGAATAAAATCTGTAGGGATAACTTAAGGCATCTGCTGTCGTTTCTCCACCGTATCCAAAATTATTCACTGTGAAATCATATGCATGTTGATCGAGTAAGGACTGCAAGTTGTTCTCATAGTCATAACAATCATCTCCCAGACGACAGGATACGCCGCAGGTGGATATCTCGTTACCGCACCCCTCTGTAAGACTGTCTCCAAAGCCGATAATAATTTTTGTCTGCCCAAAACCTTTCCCAGGCAACGAGGAGATAAACATGATACCTAGGCATAGGTATAACAGATAACGACCGGTTTTCTTCTTTGTAAAGTACATCGCTTCAATGAAATGGCTTAGAAATGAGAAAGCGGGATAGATTCAGCTCCGGCCTTCCCTTTAAGAAAAAGTGTGGCCTTATGACGCTCCTTAATAAAGGAGGGAATCTCAGGAAGTTCTTTGACCTTACTATTCTTTTCGTTCCGAATTTTCTCGGCAGAGGCCGCGGCTAGTCCTTGCCATTGGTATCCGTCCCATACCTGAAAAACGCTCCTGTACTTCCCGTTGGCATAAGTTTTCCAGGAGAGAACGACTTGGCCAGTCTCATCTCTGGAAAGTGCAGGATGGGTATCAGGTACAGTATTATCACTATGGGCCTTCACAGGGGAATCCCAACTCTTGCCATTCCAACGGGACCAGAACACATCGGAATAGCTCTTATCAACCGCAGTCCAGGCTATCCATGGCACGTTATTGGCATCTACAATAAGCGTCGTTGCGCGATTGTCATCCATCCCTGTATCGATCTGACGTGGCTTTGTCCAGTGAGATGCATCATAAACAGAAAATTGGAGCAAACCTCGATTCTTCTCCATAGCTGTCCACACGACCCAGATTTTACCATCATCACCGACACTGCTTACCGGTTGGAAAACAAGTTCCTCACTGTCACTGATCTGAACAGGAATGCTCCAGTCATTCTTTTTATACGTACTGAAAAATATCTGCTCACCCTGGCCATGATTTGCCGACCAGACAAGGTTCATCTCCCTCTCCTGAATCAGTTTCTCATTACCTTGGCCAAAAGCAGTCTCGTTCGCCAGCACAATAAGGAGAACAGAGACGGCAATCACCAGAACACTCTGTAATGGAATAAACCTTTTTTGCCGAAGCGATATTGTGCCTAGCAACGTTCTCACTCCCTGCCCATAACTTTACGAATATAATAGGTCGGTTTATCCTGGGACTCGTGATAGGTCCTGGCCAACATTTCAGCGACAAGTCCTATGGTCACGAATTGGACACCGACAAAAATCAACAGCACAGCTAACAGTAAAAGAGGACGGTCAGAGAGAGGGATTCCATAAAACTGGCGCTGAATGGTTAAAAGAAGTGCAAGCAACCCTCCCACAGAACCAGAGATAAAACCGATTGTACCAAATACGTGGATCGGTCGGGTGGCATAATTTAATAAGAATTTTACAGTGATAAGATCTAAAATAACTCGTAATGTTCGAGAAATACCATATTTCGATGTGCCAAATCGTCTCGACCTATGATTGACCTTCACCTCTGCAATGGAAACCCCCATGGCGCTGGCAATAGCAGGAATAAAGCGATGCATCTCACCATATAATTTAATGGTCTTGATCACATCATAGCGAAAGGCCTTTAATGTACAGCCATAATCGTGGAGGTGAACACCGGTGGCAAAGGAAATAATCCTGTTGGCAATTTTAGAGGGGAGTTTTCTACTCAAAAAAGGATCTTGGCGATTGTACCTCCAACCCGTAACCAGATCAGCACCTTCGGCGATCTTTTCCAGGAGCATGGGAATATCTGCAGGATCATTTTGCAAATCAGCATCCATGGCAATAATAACTTCACCATCAGCCATATCAAATCCGGCACTCATAGCTGCAGTCTGGCCGAAATTTTTCCTGAGCGAGATTACACAGATATGAGAATCATTCTGTTGTAACTTCTCCAGGATTGCCAGGCTTGAATCACTACTACCATCATCCACAAATACCAACTCATACTCAAATTTGGTTTTTGCCAAGGTTTGAGTAAGCTCCTCATAGAGAATGGGTATATTTTCTTCCTCATTTAAGAGAGGAATCACAACAGAAACGTCCAATTTTCTATCCTTTAGATATTCGTTTTTTTTAAACTCGGGCAATCTTTATCAAGCGCTCAATTTTTGAATTTTTACCATGGATTACACAGATGATGCAACAGCAAGATTCACCAACAAACGTATAGCTATGAATCTGTTAGCTGATAAAGATAATAGTATGTGGGAGATACACCGAATTTCTGAACAAGAGGATCGCTATACTTAGGGGCTTTACTACGCAACTCATACCCATATTTTTCAACCAGATATGAAAAATCTTCTCCACCATTGAGAGCAAGCTTTTCTCCTCCATGGTCTGAAGCATTGGGTACAATAAAAAGATACCTGACATGAGCTGCAGCAAGGAGACTAAGCCACCACTCAATGGCTTCAAGACTGCATTCCGAAAAGCTGTGTATATTTATGGCAAGATCAATCTGCTTTTTCTGTAAACGCTGCTCAATTTCATCAAGGGGAACGACTGCGACCTTTTCTTCCAATTGACGAAAATTGATATGATACTCGGACAGGAAAGTGGATTCCGGAACGCCATCGGTACAGAGATAGGTTGATAAATTGGGAAATGAAGTTGCAGTCCGGTAGGCCAGACGACCGTATCCAGCACCAATATCGACAATGTTCAACTCCGGGAGTTGAGAAAGTAGGAGATGCTCTTCAAGAAAATGGAGTTCAAGGATTGAATCTAAAAAATCACGACTGACCAATTTGGAATCAACAGTATGAGTATGGACACCAAACAGACCATCCTCATTGTTTTTCTCTAAAAGTCCCAGTTTGTCTATGGCTTTCACATAATAAGCAGTCAGACAGTAATTTATCTCTGCACAATTGGGGTCTCTGGTCTGCCAGACATAGCAGTTATCACCACGAAAGGATTGCAGGCCATAGGACTGCACATATTCATCCGTCCAAACGATTGGTATGGATGCTTGAGCCTGAAAATGGGAATAACGCTGACGTAATTCCTGCAAACGGGGATTGTTGACCTGCAGATATTCCTGCGCCCCATCCGGCAGAGACAAATCCTGAGGGGTGGCCACCTCACCTGTTTGCCAGCCATAAAGCACAGATTTCCTGACAATTTGAAGATCAAATACGGCCAACAGCGCATTTATTTTTCGAGTAAAAAACATAGCTATCTTTCTACTGAATTACTTGATTACCGGGGGACAAAACAAAACAACCTTGTCTGCTAAAAGACAAGGTTGTTTGAATGAAGATCCGTTTTAGCAAAAAAATGGGAATTCCAACAATTGCTTAGTTACATGGACCCCCAACAGGCAGTATTTCCATAAGGATATTCAGTAAAATAGAGATTACTCTTATTTCGGCCATTACACTCACCAGCCTTCCGATCGCATATGGAATGGACAAGGGTTCCCATCCAGCAATTTGGCATTCCGCCTTCTATACCTTTGGCATCTGTACTCGCGGCAAGATAATCCCAGGATCCAAGTGTAAATGTTTTTCCCTTATCTGTTGACCAGACGGCAGCAATCATTGAATTAACCGTATTGGGGAATGTGGGATATGGAGTGTAGGAGGGAGTCGTTTCCCAGGACATGTGTGTTGAACTAAAATGGACATCGTCGAGATACACCTCCTGCCCTGCGGGAGTTATCACGTCGTTGGAATCATTGGGCCAATCACCTTCCCACTTGGTGATATCAACACTGTTGAAGGCCAATGCCGTCACATTTACAACGGTTAATGAGGTGGAAGCTGTGAGCGTCTCAGCCGCTGCACCCTCCACAACAACACATGATACCAGCAACATCAAACTAAAATAAATCTTTATCTTATTTATCATACTCAAAATAATACTCCTTTCCACTGAGCTGTAAGCATATGAGTTTTGATTCTCAATAGCACGAGCAACACTATCAGCTATCTCAAATTAATTAACTACCTTCTTAACAGCAGATGGGTGACACCTGATCCAAGCATACCGCCTTTAGGGTACGAGCAGGTAATTTCGACTTGACCGTAAGTTTTCCCAGCTACTATGCTTGCAAGGCCATCTTCATCAATGGTGACAACACTCTCGTTACTGCTCTCCCACCCCACCTGATTTGTAATATTTTGCCTACTGCCATCCGCTGCTACTCCAAATGCGACAAACTGCTGAACCCCGTCAGTTGTGAATACCCCTACATGTTGGGGATACATTTCCAGGGCCACATAATTCGCAGCGACACAACTCCCTGCTATTGACAGCAACATTCCTGTAAGCGTAATAACAGTGGCCAAAGTTTTTCTATAGCGATGCTTGACCTGTATCTTCTTCAAAATCATAGCTCCTTTTCATGAAATGATTATTTTAACAAACTAATTGTGTGTTAGATTTAATACTTCGAGATTTTTTTTTTGTCAAATATTTTGGATTGAAAACGATTATTATAATGGTACGCTGTCGCAATAACAACCCCAAAGGTCACTCTTTAAGACATTTTCCACGAAAAGAGAGAAAGAGGCGAAGATACCAGCTGCCCCATGCAACTCTCTGTCAGGTTCCAGATCGCCTGAAGTTTTTTTCGATTTCAACAGCCCTTCAGGACCTCCTCCACCATATTCTCCATCCCATCTTTGTCTCTGTAAAGAGTCCCCGTAGAATAGAAACACACTAAACAAAAAACGAGCCGAGCAACGATAAGCAAGATGAGAATCTCAGAAATTGCAGTAACTCTTTTTATGGTTTTTCAATCCTCTCTTCATACCCCTTTTTACCGAATACAACTTTATGCACGGACACATAATGGAGGACAGTCAGACTTATAAAACTGAGTGTGGAAGCGATGGCTGCCCCCATCACCCCATACCTGGGAATAAACAGAAAGTTACATACCACATTCAGCAGGGCAGAAATCCAGCAATTCCGGTTATCAAGCTTGATATTACCAGTAGCCCCCAGTATGATCCCTGCCACATACCCCACAGGTTTCACCAGCGACGATGCCAGAAACAGATAGACAAGAACAATCGAATCATCATATTTCCCCTTGTAAATCAAGTTGATAGCTGTAGGGGCGGCAACGGCAATAACAACTACAATGGGGATAATTCCAATGTAGATATTTTTCACTGACTGACGAAAAAGAATTCTGATGCTTCCATCATCACCGACACCTGACAGAGCCGAGGCCTTGGGCAGACAGACACGAAGTACTGAATCAAAAACAACATTCACCGCTTCATTGACAAAGAGGGCCATACCGTACACACCAACCTCTTGCGGGGTACGAAAATATCCCAACATCAGAACATCTGCTTTGAGGATCACTAACGAACTGATTCCGCTCAGGACAGTGAACTGTGAATAGTGAACAATCTTCCACAGCAATTTCTTACTTATCCGGGGCAGGATAGCAATAAAGCGTCGAAAGACATAGGCCCCGGCAATAGTTGACACTCCCATAGCCAAAGAAAAGACAATGACCAGTTTTTCCGTGGAGAAGTTTTCAACAAAGAAGAAAGCAGTTGTCAGACAGAGAATAAAAACGAGACCATTTATCAGTTCATAGAAAAAGAGATGCCTCATCTTTATTTGAGCTATGAGAACCTGGCCCACAAACATATAAAATGTCAGGGCAAAAAGCATGAAGGGCAAAAGATAGAGCAACCTTTTCCTTTCCAATCCCGAATACTCGACAATAAAATCAGAGCAAACGAGGAGTACACCAGAAACAACCAGGACATAGAATATTTTCAGAAGAATGATCTGAAAACTGACCAGTGCCGGATCATTTTCACCATCTGTAGCAAACTTGATGAATGGCAGGTTGAGAGAATTTTCGGAAAAAAGGCGGGAAAAAAAGTAAATAGAGAGAAAGATATTAAAGATGCCGAATTCATACTTGGTCAACAAAAAACTGGCGAGAAAGACCAGAAGAAATCTACTGGAAGCCCGACATACTGTCGCTCCAAAGGAAAAGAGATTTTCTTGATTTTTGTGGAATATTGACAGGAGAGACATGGAGTGATATTTCACACAGAAGAATGGAGACAACTCTTACTTTGGGCCACTGAGAAATCCTTTTGCAAGGCCCCAAATCGCTCTCACATTCCCTCGTCTGAGTTCGCGAACGATGGTTTTTATGCTGAGAAACGGTAGCAAAAGGTTGAAGCAGTACCATTGCATAGAGGAGGCATGACGCTTAAAAAAACGTCGCATATTCTGCCCCTTCATGCGGGTGTACTCAGCGGTATAACCGGAGAACCCTGTTTTGGAACCCAGATGAAAAACAACTGCCTCTGGAACAAAGAGAAAAGGGGTGCGACCTGGATTGGCACGTAAAACCATATCGAGATCTTCGTAGCCATAGGGATCAAAGGAGACATCAAATCGCCCTGCCCTGACAAGGGCCTTGCGATGCATTAAGACAGTGGTCGGCACGCAATGAGGAAATTGCTCATGATCATATTGGCCGGTATCGAGCTCTCCATGCCCTCGGGTCTGGGTTGAGCCTGTATAAAAATTAAGTTTTGCACCTCCGGCACAATCTATAATCTTCTCACTTCCCATTTGATACAAGAGAGGTGAGGCAATCTCAACCGATGCATCCGCACACGTTTCAAGACCATTCACCAGCCTGCTCAAGAAATCAGGCATCACCACTATATCATTGTCCATGAACATGATGTAGGTAAAATCCAGCTCCTGCAAGGCATAGTCTATCCCTGTGTTACGCCCACCGGCAGCGCCTAGATTTTTCGCATTGCGTAACACAGTAACATGCGGAAACAGCCTGTTGACTGCAGCCTGGACCCCATCTTCAGATCCATTATCGACAAGAATAATCTGTTTAGGTTCGTAGTGACAGGCAGCAAAACTCTGCAAACAGTCCAAGGTAACCTGTTTCTGGTTACAGGTCAGAATAACAATGACAACAAGAGGAGAATTCATTTCTTACTGCTCCGCCACCAGCTTTTGAAATATTTGCAGGGTTTCCACAGCGCATTTTTCCCAACTGAAAATCTTTGATCGCTCAAAGCCTTTTTGCCGCATTTCCAACTGCAGCCCTTCGTCACTCAATACCTTATGCATAGCCGCGGCAATGGCTTGACTATCAAGGGGGTCAACGGCAAGAGAGACCCCATGGGTAAGTTCTTCCAGCCCGGTGCCATTGGAGGTAACAATAGGACAGCCACAGGCCATGGCTTCTGTGGTAGGGATAGGAAATGCTTCAATGATGGTGGTATAGAGATAGAGTTTTGCCAGGGTGTAAAATACGGGAAGATCCTCCTGGGGAACAAGACCCGTGAAAATAAGATCATCCTCTATCCCCAAGGCTTGCAAATCGTGCTCTTTTCCGTATCGGTCACAATCACGGCCGACCACAACAAATTTTTCTTTGCCACCCATTTTTTTATAGAGGGAATAGGCCTCTGCCATTCCCTTAAAATTTTTGCGCGTATTTCTGGAACCGGGATCATAACGAATGACTGTCAGAATAAATTGTTCAGGCAGCTTATAGTTGCTGCGTACTGTCTCTAACAGCTGTTTATCCTCAATACGCCTGAAAATCTTATTCGGGCCAAAGTAGATGGTTTTAATCTTCTCTTTACACCAGGGAAAGGCATTGACAAAGCCATCGGTTGAATAATCGGAGACCGAACTGATATAATCGGCCTTGCGAAAATAGAGGGGCATGACCCTTTTGATATAAAAATTGTCTATGGTGGTGTACACCTCATCATAGGGTGGGACAAACCAGTCCGCACCATGTACCACCATTACCGTCTTGCAGCGGGTAAAAAGGGGCACAGTAAATTTGGGATTAAAAATCAGATCTATTTTTTCTTTCCTTGCCGCCCTGGGTATGGTGATCTGATCCCATATGGCCTTATTCCCGCCAGGGAGAAATATTTCCTGACAATTGGCAAAACCGGCATAACGGCCAAGGTGTTTATCACTCTTATAGAAAAGGATATATTCATTTTCATGATCGAGCGTCAACAACTCTTCGACGATATTTCTCGCATATACCCCAATTCCACCAGCCTCATCAGCTGATCGCATCATAATTCCTATGCGCATTCCTCAGACTCCTTCCTTTCTACTGCCGGTAACCACCGCTGGAATTCCTTTTGCTATTGAATAGGGGGGCACGGATCTGGTCAAGACTGCCGAGGCGGCGACAACAGATCCAGCACCAATCTGCACCCCCCCAAGAACTGTTACATGGGCGCCGAGCCAGACATCGCTCTCGATTGCAACACCGCCATCATCCTGAATCCCCTGCAGGCGCATGGGGATATCAAGACGATCAATGTTGTAATTCCCCCCTCCAATCACAAAACTCATCTGCCCTATAATCCCGTCTGCACCGATGGAAACAGGACAGTTGCTGGTTGACTGAATAATGGTTCCGGTGTTGATCCCGGTTGCATAGCCTATGGAGATGGTACCGTTTTTGCACGAGAGGACCACGTTATTGGAGAGGATAACCTCATTTCCAAGGACAATGGCCCGATCTGTATCTGGATTTCTCGCATCCAGTATACACCCCTCACTGATCACCACAGAATCACCGAGATGTATCCGTTTCGGGTGTCTGAGCACGATCCCTTTGGCAAAGACGGGTTTCCTGCCGCAGGAACCAAAGAGTCTCGGCCAGAAGAGCTGGCGCAAAAGCATACCCAAGGCACCCGGCACAGCACCGAGCCAGACACACCACTCATAGTAGAAGAGGAACAAAAGCGAGCGATTTCCGACAATAACATCTTGATATTTCGAAATCGGCGAACCTTTCCCGGTAATTGCCTTATGGGTCTTTTCTTGCGCCATCACTTAGTACTCAACACATTTTCAATGAGCTAACCGTTGCAGAAACTGTAAAAGAAATCAGAACGCTGCGTGCCAGCAGGAACAGTCTCTACTCGTTACAAATACCCTTCTTTCCGATACCACTCGCCAGTTCTCTTGAGCCCTTCATCAAGGCCTACCTTGGGATCATATCCAAGATCTCTCTTGGCCTTACTAATATCAAAGGCCCTGTTCTGTCGATACCAGTCAACACGTCGGGGAAAAATCGGTGGTGTAATCTTAAAGGGTTTACAGATCGTTTCAAAAAAATGACCGGCAAGGATCAAGGGCCAGAGAGGGAAATGGGGTATCTTCACTTCAACACCAAGGGCCTTGGCGGTGCGACGCACCAGATCTTCAATCTCCACATACTCTTCATCGGCGATAAGGTATGCCTCGCCATTGCCCTTGTTCTCATCCATGGCAAGGATATGGGCATCAATCAGGCTATCAATATAGAGGGGATGATACAATGTCTTACCACTGCCGAACATGGGGAACATTCCATTGTTGACCCGCTTGAAAATCATAAAAAAACGTTCGGGATCACCAGGCCCATAGATGGCGGCCGGCCGAATAATCGTCGCCTTCATTCCTTTTTTCACATATTCAAGGACAATCGGCTCAGCCTCATACTTGGTCTGTTGATAATAATCAGCGGCATTGATAGGTGCAGTTTCAGGAGCCGGCGGATTTTCCACATTGCCATGCACCCCGCAGGTACTGCAGTAAATAAACTTTTTCACCCTGTTCTTAAAAGCAGATTCCAGGACAATACGTGTTCCACCCACATTAACTTCATCATAGTATGAATTGGGAACATCCATTTCCCGAAAAGCAGCTGCAAGATGCTGAACAACATCAACACCCTGCATACACTCCTCCACGATCTTGGCATCGGTGACCGTGCCAATAACAACCTTCGCTCCCCACTGACGGAGTTCCTCCGTCTTCAGGCCTTCCTGATAATCAAGGGCAACCACCTCATGCCCATCATCCAAAAGTCTCCGTACCAGAGCCTTGCCGGTAAAGCCAGTTCCTCCTGTAACCAGAACTTTCATATCTTACTCCTTCAGTCAAATTGCAGAATAGCTCAGTATAAAAACTCCATGGACAAGACATACAACGTTACCGAACTGGGGCATACCCAGAAGAGGCCACAGGTCAGCAAAGTTACAGTAGCGGAACAGATAAAGGAGTTTTACGATGCCATTATTATTTAAAAAATCGATTGTGCCAGATTGCGATATTAATCAAAGCCCAAAGGACATGATTATGATTGTGCACCATATCGCAATGTTCTTTGATCAAACGGTTCACATAGTCGAGATGCATATTTTCTCGAATTATTGAAGACTCATTCAACAGGGAAACCATATATGATTTCATCTCACCCCGCAGGAGATGTTTGACCGGCAGACTATAGCCCTGCTTCCCCCGATTGACAATATTATCGGGCAACATCCCGTCAAGAACAGAACGGAAAATATGTTTTGTCCGCATCCCCTTCAATTTCCAGTTGCCAGGGAGCGATGCCAAGAATTCGACCAGAACATGATCAAGCAATGGCACCCGTACCTCCAGGGAACTGGCCATACTCATTTTATCGACCTTCATGAGCACGCTGTCGGTCATCATATACCGCATATCCAGATAAATTTCCCTGTTAATTCTGTCAGTCGCCTTGCAACGTCCTGAATAGTCGCGAACGATTCGAAAGGGATCAAAAACAGTCCGACTCTTAAAATGTTCATTAAAGAGCTGACTGTTCTGAGTTTCATTGGCGAAATACTGCCAGCGAAGATGGTGACCTTCAGGAGGAAGATTGGCACCCTCGACAAAACGTTTCAACATATTGATAAGACCTTTCTTCTGGGGTTGATCAGGAAGAGTAGCTATCAATCTGCCCACGATCTGGGTACGGACAGGCGCTGGCAAGATCCGAAAAAAAAGGTTGAGCTTACTGGCCTTGAAGCGGTCATATCCGGCAAAACTCTCATCAGCACCTTCCCCACTCAGACAGACCGTCACGTGTTCTCTGGCCTGTTTACAGAGGAGATACAAGGGGACAGTGGAAAGATCTGTCATCGGTTCATCGAGATGCCAGAGGGCCTTTTCCACGTACTCAGGTTTGATGTCGTCAAGCATAAGGACCTGGTGCTCGGTACCAAAATAGTCTGCAACCTGAGCGGCGTAATCCAACTCGCTGAAGCTTTTATCGTGGTACCCTATGGTAAAGGTCTTGAGAGGACCGGAGATATGACGACGCATCATGGCCACGATTGCACTGGAATCCAGTCCGCCAGAGAGAAAGACTCCGAGGGGCACATCACTTACCAAATGGCTCTTTACCGAATAATCCAGCAACTCACGCAGTCTCTCCACACTGGCATTGTAGGAAAGTCCAACACCTGGTGCGGAAAAATCAAGATCCCAATACTGTTTCACTTCAATCTTTCCTTCGCGACAGAGCAGGTAATGTCCAGCGGGAATCTTATAGATATCTTCAAACATGGTGGCGGGTGCAGGGACAAACTCAAAACCGATGTAGTCGTATAAGGCCTGGTGAGAGAGTTTTCGCTCTATGGACTGATCTTCAAGGATCGCCTTTATTTCCGAGGCAAAGACCAGTTTGTCGTCTTTGTGATAGTAGTACAGCGGTTTGATCCCTATGCGGTCCCTGGCCAAAAAGATCGTTTTCTCCTTGAGGTCATAGAGGGCAAAGGCAAACATGCCCCGGAGTTTCTCAAGAACTCCCATCCCATACTCTTCATAGGCGTGGAGGATCACCTCTGAATCTGAATGGCTGGCAAAGGCATGGCCTTTTTTCTGGAGCTCATCTCGCAGTTCTTGGAAATTATAGATCTCTCCATTAAAGACCAGACAAAGGCTGCCATCCTCGTTGAACATGGGCTGTCTGCCCTGTTCACTGAGATCAATGATACTCAGACGTCTGTGTCCCAGCGAGGCATGCTCACAGCAATAAATCCCATCCTGATCCGGCCCCCGATGAATGATCTGACTGTTCATCCGCCTGATCAACTCTTCATCTTGCCAATTAAAACCGCAAATTCCACACATATCTTCTATCCTTCAGGCGTTACAGACCTGAATCAAGTCTGTCCTGCAACTTTTCGTAAAATGTTTTCAGCTTCCTTTGAAAGGCAGGAAGAGAATACTCCTCCTCCACCCGTATCCTGGCCTTAGCGGCAATACCTTCCCGCAACATCGTATCTTCAGCAAGAGCAAGGATCCCTGCTGCCATACCTGTGGGTGTTGGCTCCACAAGACAGGAAATTTCCTCATCCAAGACCTGGGTATGGGTTGGCAAGTTGGTTGCCAGAACAGGTATCCCGGAATCAAGATAGGAATAAATTTTCATCGGAGTATTATTCCCCTGCGTTCTGGGAGAGACAAGGATATCTGCTTGAGTGAGGTAATACCCCAGTTGATAAACTGGACGCTGGCCGCAAAAAAAGACATTTGCTTCAATGCCCAATTCCTTTGCTCGTTGTCTATAGCACTCAATATCTTCTTTCTTGCCGCCGATCAAGAGAAGAGAGAGATCGGTCTTTGTGGACAGCGCCTCTTTCAGAGCGGCGAGTAACAGATCAATGCCCTGATACTTCTCAAAATTACCTACATACATGATCATGAGACCGCTTATAGCCAGCTCTTCTCGGAGATTCTCCTGCCCCTCACCTCCGCTTGCAAGCAGCGTTATATCCTCAAGCCTGGCAACAAGCTTCCCAGGAGCACATTTTTGAACTATATCCTCAAGGGCTTTACATACGGCAATCACCCCAATACTGCCTGTTATGGCCTTTTTTTCCAGCCATTCCATTATCCGGCGCACCGGTCCTAAAGATGGAAACTTATCTACGAGCTGCACGGACATACAGGAGTCCATGTCATAGACATAGGGCAGCTTGAATATCTTTTTCACCACAAGAGCCATAAAAACAGACTCTTCTACTGCATGAACAAGCTGGAAGTCATGTTTTCGGACCAGCTGAACGCACTTTAAAAAGAGAAAGAAATCACAAATAAGCTTTTTCAGAGACAATCCTGGCTTAATATTGGATATTGCGGGGATTGAGATGTGTCGATGAATGGTGACGTGAGGAAGAGTGATCTCCTCACCTTCGGCAAAGACAAGCAGGTGGACCCGATGTCCCTGCTCGGCGAGGGTCTGAGCCAGGAGTTTTACCGCGATCGGGGTACCCCTTTCCTGATAAAAAGGCTGGGGAGCGAGAAGAAGAATATTCAAAACAATCGATATCCGTAAACGTAACGACTACTTCGCATCACTGCGAACAATAATCGGAGAGCCAAACAGTTTTGTCAATCCAGTCAGGCGAAAAACAGCTTCTACTGATCGGGAAATCACTGGCTTCTTTACTTTTCGATGCACAACCATGGGCATGAAAAATTCAGGTTTGAACTGTGGCGGCTCAAAATGATTTGCACCCAATTCGTGGTGTATTTCTTTTCTGGAAAAAAGTGTATAGGTCCTGGTGTTCCCTTCCATATTTTTTTTCAAATCAAAAAGAAGATCATACAAGATATTTGCGCTTCTCCTGTCCGGATAATCAAAGAGAACAGCCTTGCCGGCAACCCGGCACATCTCTTTGATCAGCTCCTGCCATCTCTCTGCGTGGGGCAAGAGACGAAAGGCCATGACCACATCAAACTGATTATCCGCAAAAGGCAGGTGCAGACTATCACACGTCAGGTAGGTAAAACTTCCTTTCTCACAATACCTGTCCAGTCGCGCCCGACAGCAGTCAGCACTACCGGTAACTGTGACCTTATAGCCCTTTTCTGCCAGAGGTGTAGTCAATTGCGCATGACCACCGCCCACATCAAGCACTGAGGCACCGGCAAAATCACGCAACAGATCAAGCGTTAGCTGCGCCTGAACATCTAAAAAATAGTTGCCTACAGGACCTGCGAAACGAGATGCATAATCATCTGAAGCGGTTTCAATGTCAGCGGTTTCTAGTAACTGTGGTACCAATTGCCTCTCCCCTCTTTCCCAAAAAATATGATGCTGCAGCTAAGACTCTTGCAGAACTAAGGGAGCATAACGACGCAGGACGTCCTCTATTTCTTGTTCTTTTCGTGCCTCGTTCCAAGCAAGCATCCCCCCCATGTAATTCACTAATTTTTCAAGCACCCTGCGCCCAGGATACTCTGCAGTCCCCAGTCCCGTTCTGCGCAAAACGATATCTGCCAGTTTACAAGCCATTTCTTCACTTAGCAGATACTTCACCTCAGCCTTCAACAAGCTTGAAGCTTCGTCAATCCAGATATCAGAATCCTCTTCATTCTCCATAAAAGAAAGGATGTGTACCGCCCTTCGTCCATATTTCCTCTCGAGCAACCCCTTACATTGCAACTGGACAGGGTTCCATTGTGTAGCAATACCGGGAGATTTTTTTGCCGTTACCGTACCAGACTCAGGTTGGATCTGTTTTTGAATAACCTTTAGAATCTCATGGGCTATATGGGGAGCAGTGGTATATTTTACTCCCTTGACGGAAAGTACCCTGCTGAATCCTGGAATTTCAGGGCTAAAAAAAGTCGAATTTTTTTCCATTTGAATAGTATTCTCTTCCGACTGACTCCGCATTGGCAACAAGCCGGCATGAAAAAAAGAGATGTCTTCGTATGTCAGCTGAGCAGAGGGATAGATAGCATTTACCTCCTCCACCATATTCTGGATCATTTCACGTTTCACCTCTAAATCATCCGGATCTGCGATACTTTCCCTATATTCCGTGCCTATCATAGTATGGCCGCGCCAGGGGACAAAAAAGTAAAGCCGTTTCCCCCTTTTTATAATTGCATCCTTGTCTTCATACTTCCCATGTCCTTCCAAGGCCACGGCATACTCTGTAAATATTTTCTTTCTCGAGACAATGTTCAAAGCCAGTGCCCATCTTTGTTTTGTATCCTTTTTCTTAGAAGCCTGAATACTCTGCTCAAGCCATGGCCCTGAGGCATTGACAATAAATCTGCTTTTCAGCTGATGGGTCTCATTGTTTAACCTATCTTGGATGGTCACCTGATAGAGATCGTCGTCTCCTTTTGCAACAGCCTTTGCCTCTGCATAATTGACAGCCATTGCCCCATGGTCGATGCTGCCTAGTATATACTCGAGAATCAATCTTTCCGTATCCACGGCCAGTGCATCATACCAGACACCAGCACCATGCAGATCTTCACTTTCTATATCAGGTATGATTTGCCGACATTGCTTTTCAGAGACAATATGTCCTCTAGGTAAATGAATAGCAGGAGGCAGGTCGTCATTCCGATCCCATCCTATACAATCATTAAGAAACAGTGCCGCCTGCATAACTCTTTTCCCACGCAAGCCCTTTCCATAAAGCGGCATCATACAGGCTAGAGGTTGTACAAGATAGGGGGCAAGCCCCATCATCTCTCGCCTGGCCGTAATGGAATGTCGCATCCTCTTGATATTTAAATGCTGAAGATAGCGAAGGCCTCCATGCAGGATCTTCAGGCTGCTTGCTGACGTGGCACCGCAAAAATCATTTTTCTCTACCAGGGCTGTACGATACCCTGCCTTGGAGACATGATAAGCGATCGTTGCCCCATGAGCGCCCCCCCCTATAACAAGGACATCGAGAATATCTGCGCTGAGTTTTGTAAGATCACGTGTTGGCATGGGTCGATTCCGCTAAAACTTAAATTGAGAGACGAAGACGAAGCTGGTTGAATAGAAACAGACTGTTTTTTTGCATACGGCCAAAAGGGACAGGGCGTATCTCTGACGACAGCAAAGCCTTTTTGAGAAAGAGTGTCGGAGAATCTCCATAAGGAGAATCCCCATGCAGATAAAACCCAAAGCTGCCTATCCGGGCAGCCTCACTGGGAAGGGGAAGGGGATCACTCCCCGGCAAGACGAGGATCTCTTTCTTTTCAGCAAGGTCAAACAGGTCTGGAGTTGACCAGAACTGTGGACGCCCGCCATTATCCCCTAAAAAGAGATTCCCCTTTCTCTGACCCGAGAGAAACTCCTTAAGGATTTCCCCCCTCTTCCCCAGCCACTTACCGGCCCCCCAGGGTAGAACAGGAATGGAATCGGCTTGTCTTATGGCGTCAACGGTCTCAGGCAGAGACATACCACTGCTGAGGCTCTGATTCAGAAAAAGAGCAAGGACCTCTATCTTCTCTCTGGTGATGACTTGCCGACCAGCGACGAGATGTATCTTTTGTTCTGGAGAATCAGGCCGCCAAACCAGCAGAGAATCTGCCTCGCCTGTTCCCATAGCGTACCATTTTTTACCAATTGTCACCTGCCCCTGGCCAGAATCTCTACCAGCAGCCAGCTGTTGCTGAAACCAGTTGTCCTTTTCGCATTCTGTCAAGAGGAGGAGATAGGAGGACGCTTGCGGCTCACTCGTATATTGCCTTGCGGCCTCCTGGAAATTTTTCAAGGCGGAATCGAAGACGAAATCGACATCAAAGCAATCATAGAGATGGACGTGCGAATCAACAAAAATCATGGCAGTCTTACGGGAACCTTCATTATTACACCCTAATGTATCTTCTGTCTCATTTCAAACAGATACGGAAAATTGAACTTCAATGTTATTTTGTAGAGGCCAATGGGAACAAGTAAACCAGCGCTCACCCCAATAACCATATGCAAGAACGGATTTTCAATTGAAAAGAAATTCAGAAGAACTATTCGTACCGCCACCCCTGCTAACATATGGACAAGATAAATCTGCAAAGAATAAGTGCCAAAAACCTTGATCACAGAACAGTACTTTTTCTCTGCAAGATATTGGGCCAGCCCTATACAAAAGCTTATACCGAGACCGGCAAGATAGAGAAAATACAAGGGATGCGAACCATCGGTCAAGCGAGTTGGTTCAATTGCCCTCTCAAAAATGTACCAGCCCGACCCTATCAGAAGGAAAAAAAGAACACAGGTACTCCCTGTCTGTATAGAGTTTTTTGCAAAATTTCCAAGATATTCTTTGGCCAACAAAGCGGATACAAAGAAAATAAACCCTGTGGAGAAACCATGCAAGGCAAGGATCTCTGTATTGATGGGACAAAAAAACAAGACGCCGGCAACAGTAATCATCGCCAGAGGCGCAAATCTGGCAAACTGACTCAGCAGAGCATAGGAAAGAAACATCAAAACAAGGGCGTACAAAAACCAAAATTGGGAAAAAGGCAGATAAGGGATTGCCATTATATCGGCTAACTGCACCCCTCTATGGGACTGGTTTGCAAAAACCAGCTCAATACTGGCCTGCAAAAACGACCATAACAGGTATGGATAGACGATGAATTTTACTTTGTTAACAAGAAAATTCCTGGCCCCTCGTTTCTTGTAACTCTTTTCAGCAAACAGCCCTGCCAGAAAAAAGAAAAGGGGCATATGAAAACTGTAAACGATACTGTCTGAAAGAAAAAAGAAATGCTCTTGAATAGGGAGATGCGCATGAAAGCCGCTACTTAACAGATGAGCATAAACAACCAGTATAATTCCAAGACCTTTCGCGTAATCTACCCAGTCTGTCCTTTGTGCCATAGTAATAGATCACCAGGGAGTGGGAATCGTCTCATCTCAATTTTTTACAATTTCAATGCCATCAAGTTGCAGGCTTACTTTGTCAGTAAAACGCACGTGAAAGCTGAGTTCTTCGTCATACTTTAATGCAAAATCAGTCTCAATGCCTGTAAAAGAGTTTTCATTGAGTTCCCCAACAGTAACATTCCGTTTGCCTAAACGTCTCAAATTCTGCCCATCAGTCACTGATACTATTGCGACCACATCTGATGGATTCAGATGAGTTGCGTCTTTCATTCGCAAGTAAAACCGTGAGGTATAGCGTCCTTTATTGTATATTCTATTGGGACCATAAACTAAATCCCCTTTTGGGCTTTTCTTGGCTATGGCCTCAATAACTTTCCCTCCGGATGCATCCTTTACAAAGACCAACTGTCCGGTCGCACCGACCATCTTTTCAGCCTCAAGAAAAGAAAGTGGTGTTTCACTGCCTGCTTTATATACAGCAATATTTTTTATGCGCACCTGTCCTTTTCCATAATAGAAAACGCGAAATTCCAATTTCTCTTTCTGGGCCAGAGAAAAGTCAAGATACAGCTTACGGTAACGCTTATTCCTAACCAACCCCTTCACTTCTCTCTGAGCAAGAACGACCTGAGCATCGCTCTCTGTAACCCTGGCAACCTCTATCCTGGCTATATTTCCTTCTGTATCTGCTTCTGTATCTGCTTCAGTATTGATTGTGAAATAACAACGATACTCACCTGGTGAATACACATCATACGGCCCATACACCACAAATCCAGCCTTATTTTTGCCTTCACTTGCCTGGAAGACTTTCTTGCCAATTTCTTTATCCGCTACTATCTCTCCTGTTTGCTGATACATATGACTATTCACATCATAAAAATAGGGCATCTCATACCAATAATTGCTGTTTTCATCCTCTGCAGCAGGAATATTTTCTTTGACTTTAAAAAGATAAATATCCTCATTTCGCCAATCAAAGGTCTTAAAATGCATAAAATTATCGATATCAACAAGCTCAAGATAGGGTGATTGAATCAGACGTCTCACCGTGGTTAACGGTCCATAGGCTGTCACCTTTGGGGGGAAGACGTTTTCGTGTTGATGCACAGTCAGAAACTTGACATTCATCTCACGCAGCAACTCATACTGCTGACGATTTAATATTCCAGCATTTATGTCGCTCAAAGGAGCAATAACAGTTTTCAAGTATTCATTCAAAACAAGTGGGCTGTATCCGTTCACTCGCTTCACTCTGTCAAGCATAATATAATGTTGATACAGGGATGATTGGTGTGAATCTCCAGGCCAGAGAGGTACTTCCAGCAACAGCCCATCCCCTATATTCTCTTGCACATAGGTATAAATATCCTGTCCCTTATCAAGTAAGGTTATCCCGATTGGCCTGAACACGTTGTAATCTTTGAGCTGCACACCCATGGCAACAACAAACAGCAAAATCACTAGAACATGAGCCCCACGTTTTTTGCAGCGATCCTCAAGACTCTTGACAAAAAAGGCCACGGCAATAGCTCCAGCAAATAAAACCATCACCATGATACGATTGGAGACCCGCGGGTAATTAAAAAAAGGAAAATAGTGATAAAAGAAGATATAGAGAGAGGACTTACCGAAAGCGACACCAAGGGCCAACACATAGCTGCAAAATGCGACAACGAGATAAAAAAGACGAATTAACTGTGCTTCTCCATCTATCCGTTCATTTTTTTTGTGAAAAACTGCATACCAGAAGACTGTCAGGAACAGACAACTGATCAAGCTAAGCGGAACTATGCCGAAATAGACATGGCTTGTTGAATGAAGGAGATCAGACAACTGGGAGCTAAATAACTCCACATCGCGCAATGTCCGGCCTCCTCCAGCTATTGTAGAGGAAATTTTATCTACTTTACTCGCTATAATCCAGAGGACAACCAGGCCCATGGAAATGATCAAGGGGATAATCGGCAGGACCATGTTTTTTCTAATAAGAATCCCATGCAGCAAAGTCTTGACCATAGAAAGCAGATACTGCCTGAGCAGAACCAGCTTCGCCCCTGCAACCAATAGCAAAAGTGTGACAACAACCAGTGTCGTGTTGACAGGTCGATAAATGAATGTCACTGCCGATAGAAGAAAGAGCAAATAGAGGGGCAACAGGGACGCGGCCTCTACAGCCAAGCCTTGACGAAAACTTAAAGAGCTGAGACGCTGATACACAGAAGCCAGGCAGACAGAAATGAGGATGGGAACGAAGGGATAAATGCCGACCATCCACCAAAAAAATTGCGAGACAACCTTATCGTTATCACGACAAGCAAAAAATATCTGGGTATACCATATTGCCGCTACACCAGCCCCCCATAAAATCAAGAAAGAGCAAGAGGTTGACCATGAAGACAAAGCCCTCCACCTTACCTTGCCAATAGGGTTTTCTTCAACACTTACAACGGGAAAGAGGGCAACAATGCGAACCGGTATAAACACTGCCAGGAACACACAAATATAATAAATCAGATGTGGTTCGAGCATTGCAAGACAGATCAAGCCAAGACTGGACAACAGCCCGTACCTGATTTTTTGTGAGCGGATACCTTTCTCTAAGAAATAGAGAATAAAGGGATATAAAAAAAACAGAAAACCATATCCATGCCCGGACAGCACACCATGAATACGACTGGGAGCAAAAGTGAATATGACTGCCGCCAACAAGGCCCCGGTCCTGCTGCCGCTATAGAGCCGAACCAGAAGATACATAAAGACGCCAGCCAGCACATAAGAACTGAAAACAGTACAGTTATAGGCGGCCACATCCCCAAAGGGACTGAACAACATATAAAGAAAGGCCAGAGGAATAGTATTAAGACCAGATGATATATGAGGGATAACCATATTAAATTCATAAGGATTTGTATCAAATGGTATAGCCCCTATGAAGTTTTCTTTAACAAGCCAGAACCAATACAACAGTTGAAGCATGTCTCCCGTTCTATTCCATCCTAAAGGTCCACCATAGGGTGCATAGGGAATGCCTTGGTCAAAATATTGTACCAGTGGATAGGTAGCAATGATCGCTAAAACGAGCATTAGCAGAGCCACCAGAAAAATTTCTAACGATTTCTTAAACATTCATCCCTCGAATAAACTTACCCAGTTGTAACCGAATAGATTCGGGTAAAAAAACGTTCCTTCTCCTTTTTTGTCCTGAGAAGATCCTGCTTCGCACATCTGGGTCATGCATAAGAATTTTTGCAGTCACTGCCAGTTCCTGACGATCTTTTTTGTCGGTAAACAGCAGGCCGCCTTCTCCTAATGTTTCCGGAACCGCTGAACTTTTATAGGCAAAAACCGGTATATCAAACCACATGGCCTCTATCAGCGGCACACCAAAACCTTCATGCTCACTCATGGACCAGAAGAGATGGGCGCAGCGATAACAGGCATGCAGAGCACTGTCAGGAACTTTTCCAGTAAAAAGGACATCCCCTTCAAGGCCCAGTTTCCTGACCTGGGCTTTTAACGACTGGTAATAGGCCTCCTCTTCGATAAAACCGCCAACCAAGATCAGCCTGCAATTCCCGTACAGCGAAAGATAGGTGGCAAAGACATCAATTAAATCATGCTGACACTTATTGGCTGCCAGTCGTCCGACAAAGAGAATATTGTCTTTCCCGTCCTGAAGCCGCGTCATCATATTAGGTTCAGCCCGAATATTCCATTTTTCGGGGGCGACACAAATGGGGAGTACGGAGGGGGAAGAAAAACCGTTTTTTTCAAGATCAAGGCTGTTAAAACGTGAATCTCCGGCACTGACAGGAAAATGGGGGGCAAGCTGGTGCAGATCGCGAAGGCCCTTCTCCAGCTTTTTTGCCAGCTCCGGGTCCGCATCGCGAACTAACTCAGGTGGGGTAACATTATGATAAATTAGGCTTTTGGGACCCGGATGGTTAATCACAAAATCAGTGAGTCCGGCACCAATGGAATGATGATAAATAAGGCCGACATCTGCCTTTATTCCTTTTCCATTTTTAAACAGACGAGCTTCATGGGTCATGGAAGGGTCAATCTGTTCCGTAAAGATCTCCGAGTGATACCCCTGGCTTCTCAGGATATCACGAATGATGATGGTCTGATTACTGATAGCATCGCCATAGGCGAATCCCGGAACCAACTGATGGATAGTGCGAAGGTCTGATTTCTTAAGGGGCTCCTTTTCCTGTTCCATTTGAGGTGACAGCAGGCCAAGAACCGTCTCATAGCGGTCTATGACCGCATCCCACTCCGCATAGCGACGGGCATACTCCCTGCCTCTTTTGCCAAACTCGAGCAATTCGTCTTCTTTCATCTCGTTCAGACTATGAAAAAGCTGCTCCCACTCTTGACGATCTTCAGCCAGCCAGCCCCCACCTGCAGCCTCAACAGCCATGGCAGTGGCAAGACACTCTCCGTGAGCAGCCACAGGCCTGTTATAGAACCAGGCCTCCATAATAACACGAGAGTAGCTTTCATTCCTGCTGGGTTGAAACAAGGCCGTACAGTTGGAAAGAAGGGCCTCTTTATCAAGCTCCGAGACGAGCCCCAGGTCATGAACGCCCTTTACCGCAACACCAAACGCCCCCTCTCCGGGACCGGCAATGAGGAGCTGTAAGGAGCTTTCTGGATGGCTCTTCCGATAGTTCTGAAAGGCCTCTACAAGCATGACAGTATTTTTGGTTTTATCACGTCGCCCCAGGCACAACACATACTTTTCCCGATCCAGCTGGTGTCCAGCCACCTGTTTAGGCAACTCACCGGGGAGCAGATCAAAACTTTCAACGCCTACTCCAACAACCTCTCCTTTCCGCCCAATACCCGGGCCGAACAGATGCTCGGCCAGACATTGTTCGCCCAGCGAGTTATAGAGAATCCCCCGGCATCGGCGCATAACATTCTCGACCTCCGGCAGATAGGCATAGACCTCATCATGGAGGCAGGGCTGAAGCCAGGATTGTTCGGCAACCAGTGGCAGACCATTGAGGACGACCCCGTAGAGATAGGGTAAAAAGACAAAGGCGTGATATTTCTTTTTATGCCACTGCAGATAACGTTCAAGGGCCGAAGAGTTGATATTTTCGGCCACAAATAACTCCCCTGTACCAAAGGTGAAGGGATTGATCCCTGGTCGCAAATCTTGGGGTGGAATTGCCAGGCCATAGGTATTGGCCTGATTAAACAACCCACCATTGCGATTATCAACCTTGAACCTGCGGACAACAAGACCATCGAGATGCTCTACACCTGCAGGTAAATGATTAGTGGACCAGTCGTCGAGAAAAGAAGCGCAGCAGGTCGTCAGGACCTCAATGGTATGGCCTTTTTTTGCCAGACGATTGGAGACCTGCCAGGCTAGCTGTTCCGCTCCGCCTTTGAGGTTCTCACCAAACCAGGGAATGACAAATGCAACCGGTTTCATACCTTATATCCAACAACGGTGTAATCCCTGGCGCAGGAGAGGACCTCATTCAGCCGTGAGGCCAGTTGCGGCGCCTCCTCCTCAGGAAGGCGCTGCTCTCCTTCATGGGGATGGAGAAAAAGAAGATCAACCTTGCAGAAACCGCGATACTCCATAAGAAACTGCTGGGTTTCTGGATACAAAGGACGAAGGTGAGTCGGATCTGCCCAGAAATTACAGCCTCCCACCAGAAGATTCCTGGGATTTGGTGTTTCAAAAAAGGCGACACCACCGGGTTTCAAAACCCGCACGCTCTCATCGAACAGGGCTATTCTCTCATCAAAATCAAGGTGTTCAATGACATGAAATGCAGTGATGGCCCCGAGGCTATTATCGGCCAGGGAACGCAGGTGACTCAGTGCATCCTTCTCTACTACCTCAAATCCCTTTTCGTGACACTCCTGCACCAATACATGATTGAGATCCAGACCGCTTGCCGTAAGACCTTCATCGCGCAAAATTTCGAGCCACTCCCCCCGACCACAACCGATATCAAGGATTTCACGATCGCCTGTCCCTGCGCCGGCTGCACGAATGAGGGGAACATATTCCAGAAGTCTCTCTCTGATTTCTTCACGAGTACCACGAAATTGATTTTCAAAGGCAAGATAGAGAGGATCCAGGATATCCGGTACAGCAAGGCTGGCAGCAAAAGCTTCCTTGCCTTCTCCAACAGTCACCTGACGACGCAGTTCTTCCAGAAGTATAGAAACGCGTCTTTCCTGAGTCACCAGACCGGTCTTCAGGTAGTCGATAAGGGCTGATTTATGCTTGAGCTGTTCTTCGAGTTGCCGCATACGCCTGTCCAAGATGGCTGTATTGCGGTTCATGTCCCGAATACCATCCAGGGTTATGCGCTGGCTATGAAGGATGGAACTGTTGAAATTGCGTTGGGGTATGGTAATGACCCGGCCGAGAAAAATGGTTATTTTACCAAGCAACCTGGCAAATTTACGAACAATACCGCGATAATGGAGCATGGTGGTAACCTCAGCTCCGGCATTGACATTTTGTTCGGCAATATTTAGAGTCGCGCTCAATTGCCCCCAGCTATAGGGATCATTGATGGCAAGGTCCTCAGGAAGAACACCCTCCTGCCTTCCCTGAGCGCCCTTTTGCTGCAGTTTTATCTCTAATCCAATTTTTTCCAGCAGTTGCGTTAAATCAATTTCAGGATTTTGGCTTTCCAGCATGAACAGGTCCTCTCAGACATTGGCAGAATATCCACATCATCTCAGATGCGGAATGGCCTTCATTAGTTATTCGAACGATCCCTGGTGATCTCTACCGTAGCTGGCAAAGCAGCCACCCCGACAAAGGGGCTCCCCTCTCCGGCAATGACCTGAAAGACGAGACACTGATCCCACCAGTCGCAATTTTCAACCAAGTGAGAATCGCCTGCGTGGATGGCCACACAGACCGAGTAATTTCCGGGGCCTATATTTAAGCCGACGGTGAAGATAACCTCAAGGCTATCACCCTTTTTTACTGACAGATCATTGTACCCAAGGTGGCTGGTATTGGTCCCGTACACATCATTGCCCATCCGGTCACGGAGGAGAATGCCAACTGTAGGATTGTCCATATCCTTATAAAATTGAGCACTACAGCATAGGTGTACCTGTTCACCAACAAGAAAGGAGCGGACCGAGTGGCCATCAACTTTTGTCATATCCACAACCATGATCCTGGCATTCCCGTTTCCGGATCGGGTCGAGATTCGCCCTTCTTTACCCTCTACCTGATGGATTTCCTCGTCATTCTTTTTTCGGGCGATCACCGAATTATAGTAATCGAGGACACTATCCGGTGCCCCGTCTTTTATGATAGATCCACCATCGAGAAGAATTGCCCGATTGCAGAGTGATTTCACTGCTCCCGGATCATGGGAGACAAAAAGAAGAGTGGTTCCCTGCTCACGATATTCACGAATACGACGTATACATTTATGCTGAAAATAGGCATCACCAACGGACAAGGCCTCGTCCACTATCAGAATTTCAGGACGGGTGACGGTGGCTGCACTGAAGGCCAGACGCACCTGCATGCCGGTGGAATAGACCCTGACGGGTTGATCCAAGTAGTCACCAAGCTCTGAAAATTCCCGTATCTCTTCAATAAGGTCATGCGCCTCTTCGCTGCTGTAGCCCATCATCTGACAGGTCATCAGGGCATTGACGCGACCGGTAAAATCCTGATGGAACCCCATACCCAACTCAAGCAACGCAGAGACTCGGCCAGAGATTTCTACGCTTCCTTCGCTGGGTGCCGAGGTTCTGGTCAAGAGTTTCAGCAATGTTGATTTTCCGGCACCATTGACTCCGATGATGCCAAGGGATTCACCATCCTTTACTTCAAAACTGAGATTACGCAGCACCCAGGTTGCCTTATGTCCCTGGTACTTCCCCCAACTCAGCCACTCGCCGAGACGAGTCCAACGATTGGGATAGCATTTATACTTTTTACCCATGTTATTGACGACGATATGGCCACTCACAGTTCATCCACCATTTCATCTGCCAGTCGATGAAACACAAAAATTCCGCCAAGCAAAGCAATCAGGGCCCCTAGAAAATGAAGCTTAAAATGCATCAAATCAGGCCAGGTCCCATACAATATGATTTTTTGGTAGGCCAAGACAAAGGATGTCATCGGGTTGAAAGGAAGTATCTTTTGAGCCTCTTCCGGTACCATGGTCAAGGCGTAGACAATGGGCGTAAACCAGAACCAGAACTGGATGATGACGCCGACAAATTGACCGATATCCCGAAAAAAGACATTGATACTGCCGAGCATTACGCCAAAGCCAACCACAAACATCTGTTGTATGATAAGGAGTGGGATATATCCCAGCACCACCCAACCGGGAAAACGGCCTGTAAGCAAAAGAAAAAGAAGAAACAGGCTGAAAACGATCAGGAAATTAATCGTCGCCGAGCAGAGAGCAATAACAGGGAGTGTTATTCTCGGGAAACTGACTTTCTTAAGCAGGGCTGCCTGCTCAACAAAGATATTAGGAAAACGGCTGAGGAGCTCAACAAAAAACATCCAGGGCAAGAGGCCCGCACAGACAAAGAGACCATAGGCCATTGAGTCATCGATCCCCGGCAGTTTTGCTCGCATGACTCGGGAAAAAATCACCGTATAGATAAAAATCATGGCCAGAGGATTGAGGATGGACCAGATACTGCCAAGGAGCGAGCCCATATAACGGCTGCGAAATTCCCTGGCGACCATACTGAAAACAAATCCTCTGTAGTGGTACAGGGCAATAAGACGCCCTTTGAAATCACCCATTTTTATACGGACACGTATTGAATACAGGAACTTACAAGAAAGGCAAGACTGCAAGAAGAATTCATGTTCATTTTGTAATACTCTTCAGGCACTCTTCCACCATCATCGTTGCCACTTCTTTCATTCCATACCTGGCCTTCCAGCCCAGCACCCTTTCCGCCTTGCCAGGATCTGCAAGAGACATTTTTATATCGGTGGGGCGCAGCAAGTCAGGATTCAATTCAACATGCTCGTGCCAATCAAGTCCCAGAGAAGCAAAAATGGTCTCAACCATTGATTCCAAACTGTGAGTCTGTCCCGTGGCGACTATAAAATCGCTGGCCTCTTCCTGCTGCAGCATCAGCCACATAGCTTCAACATACTCAGGTGCCCATCCCCAGTCACGCTGAACGGAAATATTGCCAAGCTTCATTTTCTCCTGCAGACCAGATTTAATCCGACAGGCCTCCTGGACTATTTTCTGGGTAACAAAGCGTTCCGGTCGCAGTGGTGATTCATGATTAAATAACAGTCCCGAACAGGCGAAAAGGCCATAGGCCTCACGATAGTTGGCTATCTGCCAGAAAGCAGCCGCTTTGGCAACCGCATATGGGCTGCGCGGACGAAAGGGAGTTTCTTCATCTGCACGTTTCCCATCGGTATTGCCAAAACACTCACTTGAACAGGCATTGTAAAAGCGTACAGGCATATCGAGAATACGTATGGCTTCTAAAAGATTGAGTGTGCCGATACTGATACTCTCAAAGGTTTCCATGGGCTGGCTGAAGGAAAGTCCCACAGAACTCTGACCTGCCAGATTATAAATCTCATCCGGCTCTACCTTTTTCAAGACCTGGAGGACACTACGGAAATCATTGGCCGAGACAGACTCGGTCTGGACCTCCTTTTTTATGCCAAGACGATCAAGATTCACAAAGGAAGACATCTGGGCGTCACGCGATGACCCGACTACCCGATAGCCTTTGCCCAATAGTAATTTGGCGAGATAGGCTCCGTCCTGACCAGAGACTCCTAGAATGAGTGCTTTTTTATTCATAGTAGGAATTGATCCGAAACCCTTCATTCTGACAAAGCTCGTCTCGGCGTGCCTCCTCCATATCATGGTGTATCATTTCGGAAACCAACTCGTTAAAACTGATCTTCGGCACCCATCCCAATTTTTCCTTGGCCATGCTGGCATCTCCGAGCAGAGTTTCAACCTCTGTTGGACGGAAATATCGAGGATCAACTCGGACAATCACATCACCGGGTTTCACATGAACAGTTGCATCAAAGGTCTTTCCTGGAACATTTTCCACATGGTCAACAATACCTTGCTCTTCTACCCCGCTTCCCTGCCACGTTACGTGGATACCTAGTTCTGCGGCTGCAGCATTGACAAAATCACGAACAGAATATTGTTTCCCGGTAGCAATGACAAAATCCTCCGCCTTGTCCTGCTGAAGCATCAACCATTGCATTTCCACATAGTCTTTTGCATGGCCCCAGTCACGCTTGGCATCAAGATTTCCCAGATGAACACATTTTTTCAAACCAAGTACGATTCGACTTAAGGCACGGGTAATTTTTCTGGTAACAAATGTCTCGCCCCGCACAGGTGATTCGTGGTTAAAGAGAATTCCGTTACAGGCATAAATACCGTAAGCTTCACGATAATTTACCGTAATCCAATAGGCATACAGCTTTGCCACGGCATAAGGGGAACGGGGATAGAAAGGAGTTTTCTCAGTCTGAGGGATCTCCTGGACCTTGCCAAACAACTCAGAGGTAGACGCCTGATAATACCTTGTTTTTTTACTAAGACCAATGGTTCGGATCGCTTCAAGTATCCTCAAGGCCCCAAGGGCATCTGAATTGGCTGTGTACTCAGGCTCTTCAAATGAAACCGCGACATGAGACTGAGCAGCCAGGTTGTAAACCTCATCGGGTTGAACCTCTTGGAGGATATGAATCAAACTGCTTGAGTCCGTCATGTCTCCATGGTGCAAGACAAATCGTCGTTTTTCAGAATGTGGTCCCTGATACAGGTGATCAATTCTATCGGTATTGAACATAGAAGTACGGCGTTTAACACCATGCACTTCGTATCCTTTTTTTAATAAAAATTCAGCTAGATAGGCGCCATCTTGTCCGGTAACACCGGTGATAAGAGCTTTTTTCATCAAAACATCCTTTGAGGTTATTATTCTACAGGAACAAGCGCGAGAGTATGCTGCCTGAGAAGTATCGATATTATAAAAGAGTAGACTTTAAAATGAAAGTCACCAGAGGTCAACTCATTTGAGTTATCTCCCATTGAGATTCAAATCATAGAGAGTCAACCATCTACACTTAAGGCAACACCGAGTATACGAGAATCATTGTTAAGTCCAACTTTTTTGGGACAAAAGACCTTAGTCACTTCCAAATTCACCTTAATATCCCCTTTGTCCACTGAAGAAAGATCATAACTCAAGGTTTCAGTCCCTCCCTCAACAAAATGAACTTGATCAACAACATGGTCATTTATTGATATAACCAAAGTCAGTCCTTCAGGTTTTTGACTATTAAAGGGTTGTGCCACAACTTTTAAATTCAACTTTTGGGCTGTCTCAGGAAGGTAATATTCTGCCTTTCCTGCCATCCACCTCATGCGTGCACCATGCATTTTTTCAACAGAATACAATCCATATTCAACAGGAATAGTCCATGGTTCTTTCTTATATAAATTTTTAATAAAACCAAAAACAAATAAAGAAAAAACAAAAACAGCAGTTATTTTAAGTATTTTATTTCCAGGACGTTTGAGCTCTTCATTGCCTGAAGTGAGCATATGACCTTTTACAATTATAGCAACAATAGCCCAGAACAAAAATTGTTGAGTGGAAATAAGGAGGGGATGCCCTGTCAGCATAGTAATAAGGTAGGCACTAAGGCCATAAAGAAAGGGCTTTACAGAATCTTTATGTAATAAAGATTCTGTTTTTCCAACTGGTAAGGTGCATTGACGAGAATAGAGAGCAAACAATATAGATAAAAACAATATCAAACCAGGAATCCCAAGCTCTGCTAACAGCTGCAAGTAATAATTATGGGCATTCTCTGAATCCCATTTTCCCAGGGAACTGTCCTTATAATAGACATTATTTCTATAAAAATTACCAAGTCCAACACCGGCAAGAGGATAATCCTTCACCATTTCTATGGAACGATCCCATAACTCAAATCGTATAAGAAGAGATTTTTCCTTGTTAATTTTACTTACATTTAAAAACGATCCCAACCTGGCTAAGGAGGCGTTATTCGATTGAAGCAATTTGGGTGAATACAAGTTCCCAGCAATCAATGCCAGGACCACAAAAAAACCAAGTCCAATGATTAGTTTTCGATTTTTAATGGAGGTAATAACAAGAAAAAAGAGGGTTACTCCCATTGCTATCCATGTTGTTCTGGAAGATGAATAACAACATAAAAAAAAGAAAATAATAGCAAACAAACCATTAGTAACTCTCTTTGACGACATTACATAAAAATGTCCTGCAATTTTCGACAAAAAACAACGCACACCTGCCAAGTTATATTTTATAATTCCCTTATCAGGTTGATCTTCGTTACCTACCAGTTTTGTTGTTATTTTATTCAATAAAAAAGAAGTAAATATAAGTAACAAAAGAACTGCATAGCTCCCATAAGAGTGAATATCATTAAAAGGAAGATACAGTCCCAGATATTCCGATCCTCTTGTTTTAAAATTTATGAATTGAAGCAGTGAAAATCCTACAATAATAACTGCTTGGACATAAATAGTTTTTGTGAAAGTATTCCATTGATGGCGAGAGGTTATCTCAATGACAAGCATTCTAAAGAGAAGCAGACCCTGCAATAGAATTAATGCAGCGTTGATTTGCCACAGATTATCTTTCTGATTCACAAATGGAAAATAAAGAAACCACTCAAACCAAGCATGAGAAGGGATTGGAAATTCTACAATACGTATAAAAACCAGACATACATTTAATACAATAATGGTAACCAACAAATTCACTAAAAAAACGACAGAATTCGGGTACTGAAAGCTTTTATTTTTGCATATGTACTTAGGAAACCAGGCCAAATAGACGCCAACGAATGGCAAAGAAACATCGCCCCACCCTTTCATCACGAAAAAACCATTAATGAATGGAATAGTAGCAACAAAGGCCCATATACCCCAAAATGAACTAAAGAGAGTCGCAAGAAAAAAAATTGTCACCACAGCAAGAGTGAGCACTGGGGCAGATGAATTATGGAATACCGCCACAAATTCAAGCAGCAGCAGGACATAAAATCCAGCGAAAATGACTTTTGAGAAAACTTCAGAAATATTTTTTGGAAAAAGAGTTGTGTTCACTACAGCATTTTCTGGTCATAGGGCACTGAAATCAAGAAATATTTCCTAATTGTTTCCAGTGTTATATTTTGTAGATAGTGACTCAAATAATTGCCACCACCTTTGCCTGTTGAGAAAATGTAATTATACATAATCATGGTATTCGCCTACTATTTTTGCCACGTTCTCCCCTCAGTTCCCTTTCGGGGAATTTCTTAAAAAATCACGGTATGCTTGTTGAATACCCTCAGTAAGGGATATACGCGGACGCCATCCTAAAGAAAAGAGTTTTTCGACATCCAGCAATTTTCTGGGAGTGCCATCCGGCTTTGTTGTATCCCACCCTATATCACCTGTGAATCCAATGAGCTGTCGTACCATATTTGCCAATTCTCTTATGGTAATATCCTCTCCGCAACCTATATTTATAAGAGGCGGAGGGCTGGCAACTGACCTGACGGAAGAATTCAACAACCCAGTGAATTTATTGTCAGGTAAATTCATCAAATAGACACAAGCCTCTGCCATATCATCACTGTACAAAAACTCCCGGCGAGGAGCCCCGCTCCCCCAGACGATTGCTTTCCTGGCCCCCTGTATTTTCGCTTCATGCATTTTACGAATCAAAGCTGGCAAGACATGCGAATTTTCCAGGTCATAATTATCTCCTGGGCCAAATAAATTAGTCGGCATTACGGATAAATATCGTGTTCCATATTGTTCATTATAAGCACGACACATTTCAATACCTGCTATCTTGGCAACAGCATAGGATCGATTTGTTATTTCCAGAGGACCAGTAAGGAGATACTCTTCCTTCATTGGCTGTCTGCAATCTCGGGGATAAATACAGGAAGAACCGAGAAACAGGAGACGATTAACGCCTGTTTTCCACGCCTGATGAATAACGTTTTGCTGGACAGACAGATTATCGTATATGAATGCAGCCGGATAAGCACTATTGGCACCAATCCCACCAACTTTGGCGGCGGCCATAAAGACATATTCCGGCCTTTCCCTTGCAAAAAAGGCCCGGACAGCATCCTGTTCCGTCAACTCAAGTTCTTTATGAGTCCGCAGCACAAAGTTCGTGTAGCCATTTTTCTCAAGGACACGAATAATGGCCGAACCTACGAGCCCCCTATGCCCTGCCACATAAATTTTACTATCCAGTTTCATACATGCTCTAGTTGTTACAGGTTTTCTTTAAAACCTGATTTTTCTATTTAAAACAGCTGGATACTGCGACTTCAATTTCAAAAAAAATAAGATCCCTCTTGGAAGTACGACCAGGGCAACACCCAAAAAATAAAAGATAGGCAAAGGATGGTTCCAGAATAATACAACAGAGGTAACTGATAGACAGTCATCCCAGAACAACAGAGAGGCATGGGGTTTAGCTTTGAGCGAAAATTGAATCCATTCCGGCATCAAGCAACTGTCAACCAAGGCACAACATGATCATCACCCCATCGCGCATGAGCCAGTCCTGGGAGGGAAAACGAACCAAGGCCCTGTTATCATGATCTCCGTCTGAACAAATCTCCAGACAAAGTCAAGCAGGGAACCGGAACACGGAACACTCACCTCCCCTCCCTCAGCCATAGAAAAAAGGAACTGCCCCTCTTCAATCAGTTACCAAACCAATCAAATTGCGAACTGAATTATACAACCTCCGCTCAATAAAATGCCGCATTTCCCATCCTATCTTTCAAAAGGGTTTATTGGCAGACAAATGTATATCTCACGTCTGGAGAAGAGACGCTATCATAGCGATATCGGTCCAAATTGGCAAGGCAAGAGACTTATCTTCAGATTTTTCAGTAGAGTCAAAGAGGCAGATGCCGCAACAAAGCTATCTGCAACCAGAATCCTCTCTGATACATTACACTTTATCCACTTACCATCCCCCTGCTATTGCGGCATAACCATGCCTCTTCCTTAACTGAGCAGGTGATCTTCCTTTTTGTCTTATTGGCGAAATTCTGGAACAATCTCATGCATGATATCCGTCATCTGTTGAACGTTTCTCGAAATTGCTGCCTTATAGAGATTTTCCAACTGCTCTGTCAACACCTGCCACTCTACCTGACGGCTGTGGGCAAGAAACAACTTGCTATGACTGGTATCCTGCAGGGCCTCATTTTTATGCAAGAGTTCTTCAAAGAGTTTCTCACCGGGCCGTAAGCCTATATAAACGATCTTGATATCCTCTCCGACCTTCAGTCCCGAAAGCTGAATCATCTGTTTTGCCAGGTCATTGATAAGAACAGGTTCCCCCATATCCAAGACAAAAATCTCGCCCCCTCTGCCCATAGATCCTGCCTGAAGGATAAGACTGACGGACTCTGGGATAGTCATGAAATATCTTGTGATATCCGGATGGGTAACTGTCACTGGACCACCATTTTCAATCTGCTTTTTAAAAAGTGGGACGACCGAACCGGCAGATCCAAGAACATTACCAAAACGGGTAGTAACAAATCGTGTCTGGGAAAACTGATCAAAATTCTGGCAATACAACTCCCCAATCCGTTTCGTTGTCCCCATGATATTGGTTGGATTCACGGCCTTGTCTGTTGAAATCAGCACAAAACGTTCTGTATGAAAACGATCTGCAGCATCAGCCACCACCTTGGTCCCGAAGACATTGTTACGAACCGCCTCAGCGGGATTAGATTCGAGCATGGGAACATGTTTATATGCAGCAGCATGAAAGACGACATTGGGAGAAAAACTGCTGAATACCCAGGCAACCCGGTCTGCATCTTTTATATCGCCCAGTATGACTTCAATCGGTAACTGCGGAAAATCGCCAAGAAGTTCCTGTTCGATGGAATAAAGATTAAACTCACTGTTTTCAAAGACGATGAGTCGTACCGGTTCTAAGGCAGCAATCTGGCGACACAACTCAGAGCCAATTGATCCACCACCACCGGTTACCAGAACAACCTTTCCAGCAAGATAGGCAGCAATGGCAGTGTAATTCATCTCAATGACTTCTCTACCCAGAAGATCTTCCACCGTCACCGGCCGAAGCTTTTCAACACTGACCTGTCCTTCTGCTATTTCAAAAACCGATGGTAAGGTTTTATAAGGTATTTGAACTCGATTACAATGAGAAACAATCTTCTGCAGGAGCGCCTTGCTAGCCGAGGGAATGGCAATGAGGATCAGTTCGCCTTCCAGATCACGCACTATTTCCTCAAGGTTGTCAATACTTCCAACTACTGGAAGCCCATGAATTTCCCTGTTATGCAGTTTCTCATTATCATCAACAAACGCAACAGGCTGATATTCTTCCAGGTATTGCAGGTCGCGAGCAAGCATCTCACCTGCCCGCCCGGCTCCGACAATCAGGGTGCGGACCCCGGTCCTGGCGCGAAGAGTAAAGTGATGATCCTTATACCATCTATAAGAAATCCTCGACAGAGAGAGACCAGTGGTCAAAAGAAGTGGATAGAGGAGAAAAATGGATCGGGGCACCCCCACCAGTCGGGTGGTAATGGCACAGCCACCGACAAGAAGAAGAGTCCCCAGGCACGAAGCCTTGATGATCCGTACAAGATCAGGAATAGATGCAAACCGCCATAACCCCCTGTAGAGACCAAAATGCCAGAAGATGATGCCTTGGAGAGGAACTGCGACACCAATAAGGACCAGCAGCGAATAACAAAATTGATCGGGTATGGACTCCAAGTTAAACCGCAGCCAATAGGACAGTGCAAGTGCCAAAGGGATCCACAAAAGATCGTGAATCATGGCAGACCACTTATTCAATAAAAAAGATTTAAGAAATTTTTTGGCCATTTCACTGATAATATTCGTTAAAAACGTCTCTGCAAAGAATACATCGTCTTTCCCGCCGGCCACATTTTTTTGTTATTGATGATTGTTTGGAAACAATTTCTTTCAATATCAGTCATTCGTTGTGCCAGCTCCGACGACCATACAAAGAATAGTCAAAAGTGAGTATGAAAAAATGACCAAATAGAGACCAGACTCAGGTCTATACACCGAAAAACAGGCAAGAGGAAAAAGAAACAACCAGTTAATTGCGACATAACAGAGGGTCACCTTAAGATGCGCCCCCATCCTTCTGGCCAGAATCTGATAGGCATGACTCCTGTGGGCCTGGTAAAATTTTTCACCTCGCCAGACACGCACCATCAGGGTAACAGTAGAATCAACGACAAAAGCAGCGAGCAGGAGTAACCAGGTCCAGAGAGTCAAGCCGGTAGATGAGATGGTAAGCAGACAAAGTATGCCAAAACAAAAACCGAGAAAACCGCTGCAGGCATCTCCCATGAATATCTTGGCAGGAGGCCAATTCCATATCAGGAACCCGAGAACAGATGCCGCCAGGATCATGAGGAGAGAGAAATAACTTCCTGTTTCACCACAACAGAAGAGAAGAACTCCCGCCCCCAAAGCTACAGATAACGCCTCTGCACCGGCAAGCCCATCAATTCCATCCATGAAATTAAAAAGATTCAAAAGCCATACAATTCCGACAACGAGAAGGAGTCGAACAAAAATGAGAGGCATTCCGTTGCCTCCTGGTAAAAAAGCTGTGAAACTCGAAATGAAAAAGGTGACTGCCAAAAAAGCACAAAAGAAATGGACAAGGAAGCGCTTGGCTGCAGAAAGATGAAAAAGGTCATCCCCAAGACCGACCATGGCGATGCCAAGACCACATCCGCTCAGCCCGAGAACATGAGGAATATCGATTGTACCGCTGAAAACGAGATAGCCTGTCCCCAGGTAAAAACTGAGCAAGAGAGCAAGCCCCCCTCCATGTGGTGTGGGGTGACTGTGTGAGCTTCGTTGGTTGGGGATATCCAGGAGACTGTAGCGGAGAGCAAGTCTTCTAACTCCCCAGGTCCCGCCACAGGAAAAAAAAAATGAAAAAACATACAAATACAAAGATTCCAGTGACATAGAAATATATCAGGGAGAGTTGTTAAGATCTATCCGTAATGTCAGAATAGTGTGGGTGAAAGGGTCTGGGCCTAAACCCAAAATCGGCTTTCGCTTCTGTGTGATCAAAGTCTTGATCCTTATTCATCCTCACCGCCATCTCTGTTGTCAGTCCCCTGAAGGACGGCACCAGGTTAGCGAAGCGAACTGCCAGGGCAAAAAGCCAAAGCGGGCAGGGAAGAAACAAGGGGTTACGACCAAGGGCTACAAAAATACGTTCCACCATGGCACGGTAAGTCAACACCTCCTGACCAGAAAGGATATAACTTCTTTGTTTCCCAGAGGGCAGCTGCAAGGCAGACAAACAGGCAGCTGCGACGTCATCCACATGCACAGGTTGGCGCAGCCCCCTTCCCTGCCCAAAGAGTGGAAAAAACCTAAAGCGCTGAATAAATTTTCCAATCTCAGCCACATTTTTATCCCTTCCCAGACCATAAATCAAGGTAGGCTGGAGAATAACGAGAGTACAGCCTGCTGAACGAGCCCAATCCAGTACCTGTTCCTCGCCTCTTATTAATTGAGCAGCCAATTCTCGGTCAGACAATGAAGGAGATGTCCTTTTACTGAAACGACTGGTAGAACTCAGGGCCACAAGCCGTTTTCCGCCATGGGGTTCCAGAAGGCGAAGGTGTTCCGGCAAAGTCCAGATCGGTGCCAGGCATATCCAATTTTTTATGGTTCCCACAGACTCTAACGTGGCAGCGGACAAAGATACGGTACCGTTACCACCTTGTCTTGAAAAAGCTGTGACCTGATACCCCTCCTTTTCAAGGAGCAGACGCAACCGTTCCCCTACAAAACTGGCAGCACCTATCAAAGCGACCCTCTTTTCAATCACCTTTTTGCCCTCTCCCGAAAAGCCTTTGCAGGAAATGCTTGGCAAGAAAAAGACCAAAACGGAGCCATATTCCGAGCCAGACAAGCCACAGCATGGGCCACGGATAGTTGTCAGCAAAAAACTTTTTGTAAAAGCGAACCATCCCCTTGTGTTTGGACCATTCAACAAATATCGGTCGGGAAGCAGAGCAACTGCCCTTGCTATGAAACAGTCTGGCCTGGGGAACAAACATAATTTGCCACCCCCGCTGCCCGAACTGCATGCACCAGTCCAGATCTTCACAGTGGAGGAAATAGCCTTCGTCCATGGGGCCAACATCTGTAAAGGCCTTTCTGCTGACCAGCATACAGGCCCCGGAAATAGCATCCACTTGCACGGGAGTATCGGGAAGTGGCTCCCGGTCCAGTCGAAAATCCGAGAAGAACTTTCGATTTAACCTGGCAAGGCGTTTCAAGCCAAAAGAATTAACCAGTGATTTCCATGGCGTCGGAATAGCTCTTCGACATCCCCGCTGTTCAGATCCGTCATGATTCAAAATCAAGCCGCCAGCCATGCCCACCAGAGGATCATTCTCCAGACATTGTAACAGGGTTAACATCGTCGTAGGCTCAACAATACAATCGGGATTGAGATAGAGTAAAAACTCTCCTGTGGCAGCAAGGCTTCCCTGGTTACATGCCACTGCGAACCCCAGATTCTTCTTATTGTGCAAAATACGCAGCGTGTTCTCTCCATGACAGCAAGCACCAAGCTGCTGAATGCTCTTATCCTGCGAATTGTTATCAACAACGATTATCTCTAAATCACTTCCACTCTCAGCGACAGATTGAACACACCTGGCAAGCTCCATGCCTGCATTGTAATTGACGATAATAACAGAAATCCGAGGAGACACTCTTCACCTTGAGAAAAAAAAGAAAACCGAATAGGTTTAACGGGTAATGGTAGAACAAACGTATTCCAATCTGAGAAAATACCATATAAGAGGAGCTGGCAAATGACAATCAATTAAGGCCAGTCAAACAGAAGTTAAAGGAAATTTAAACGAATAGAAGAGCACAATGATGTCAAGACCCCTTATCAGGGCTCTCAACAGTATCAAATGGCGAGAAGCGGCAATGACCTATTGCTACTGCCCCGTTTGCAACGCCAAGCGGATTATCGTCAGACTGCATCACAACGAAATTGCTGTCCGCTGCCTGACCTGTCGGGCAACATCTGTCACCATGTCGCTAGTTGCAGTTTTGCGCCAACTGGTCCCTGACCTCTCTTCCAAAGAAATTTACGAACTCTCCTCTCGAGGACCGCTGGTAACCTTTCTCAACAAAAACTGTAAGAAGCTGACCTGTTCAGAATATTTCGATGCAGTAGCATCTGGAGACTCTTACAACGGCATTCTCTGCCAGGATGTGCAAAAGTTGACCTTTCCCGATAACAGCTTTGACCTCTGTACTTCAACCGAAGTTTTTGAACATGTCCCCAACGATCTGGCAGGATTTGCCGAAATCAGGAGAGTCCTCCGCCCCGGAGGAACTTTCCTCTTCACCGTCCCGCTCTTTCAATCACCTGCTACTGTGGAAAGGGCACGACTTGACTCCAACCAACAGATTGCCCACCTCCTTCCGGCCCATTATCATGGAGATCCCATACGAGAACACCAACCGGTACTGGTGTATAGAGATTACGGCAAAGATATCAGGCAACGCCTGATTAACCAAGGTTTTTCCACTGCCAAACTCCTCAATCCATCATCTCCTATTCCCTGGCATTATGCCCGTGCCATTATCACCGCCGTCAAGTAAAACAGAAGCATCCAGAGACGCTGGCACCTGACCTGGAAAACCAGTCTTTTCAGGTTACAACCGAGTCACTCAAGGGGTTATCTGAAATACTCTCCAGGCAAAACGCGGAAAGACTCTCACATTAACAGAGAATTATTTCAAAACAGTCTTATTCTTTTTTGGCTGCCCCAGCGCCTGAAGTCCGCAAGGTGCATTCTGATTAGCCTTCCGCCACTTAACCGGATTCTGACAAAACTGCTTATATACTGAGAGAACTTCGTCCACCTCTCCATCCATCATCAGTTGCCCCTGTTCAAGCCAGACGACACGAGAACATATCTCACGGAGTTGATCAGGATTATGCGAGACAATAATTACCGTCTTAGTTCTTTCCCGCATTTCCTCCATTCTCTTATTCGCTTTTTTACGGAATGCGGCATCACCGGTAGACATGACTTCATCCAAAATAATAATATCCGGATTCACAACTGTGGATACTGCAAACCCCAGTCGGCTTCGCATTCCGCTGGAGTAGGTTCTTACAGGTTCATCAAAGAAGTCGCCGAGTTCTGCAAACTCTTCTATTTCATCCATCTTTTCTTTGATTACCTTACGAGACAACCCGAGAATACTGGCGCTGATGATCACATTTTCCCGCCCCGTCATAGCTGGTCGAAAGCCAATTCCCAAGGCAAGCAGTTGCACTCTGCCATTCACAGTAACCCTGCCATTATCAGGCTTCAACGATCCACAGATAACCATCGAAACGGTACTTTTTCCTGAACCATTTCTCCCTATCAATCCTACGGTTTCACCTTCGAAAAGAGTAAAGGTTACATCCCGCAAAGCCCAGAACTCTTTACTCCCCCTAAGCTTTTTATTTTTAGAGAGAAAAAAACTGGCACTTCGCCGATAACAAAGACTTACCTCCTCAAGAAGAACAGAAGGTATTGGAGGGGAATATTCTAAAATAGTTGCTGCTTTCCCAGAATTCTGCAATGGGGCAGAATCGCCATTTATATCTATTTCCCTACTCATTGAACTATTCACAATTCCATAACACCTATTAATTACGATAAAAATCCGAAAAACTTTCTTCAATAATCGTCAGACAAGACGCCTTGCCGATCAATACCTAATCATGCCGGACCTGAGCCAACATTCAGAGAATCCGATATCCCTGAAGACAATGACTTATCCGTCGAGAATCCAACAAAATATATTTCTGGATCGAGGCTCCCTCTATTCGCTTACCTCCCCTTTCCCGGTTATGGAAAACGAAGAAAAGCGGTGGCCACTCCCCTCACAAAAGACGCAACAACTCACCTACAGCATTCGCACAATTTGGGAAGAATTCCTCCGCACCCAATAAAGTCCCAATTGGATCAAGACAATAATACAACAGAATAAAATCAGAAAATCTGTAACATTGAAGACTGCTCCGTCCAATAATACAGTCCGGAAAGCATCTATTAAGAATGCCATAGGATTGAGCTGAAATAAGACTTTAACAAATTCCGGGAGTTTCTCGTTCTGCATAACAGCTTCGGCTGGAAACAGAATAGGACTCAAGAAAAACCCCATCCGAAGAATATAATTAAGTATTTGATCCGTATCGCCAAGATAGACATTGAGGACAGACACAAATAACCCCAGCCCATAACTTACCATCCCCGTAAGAAGCATTAGAGGGACCAGCAAAAAAGTATGGAGCCCTATGGCCTTAAAATTCCAAATCACGACTACAGCAAAGCCAATGGCTGCAAAGATCATCTGGACCATGACGGGAATCAAAATTAACATTGGAATAGGAAGAGCAACTTGTTTTATCAGTTGTGTGTTGCTGACAATTACTTTTGTAGTACCCAGGAGGGAAATGCTGAAATATTGCCAGGCAATAAGTCCGGTAAGTACAAAAAGGTGAAAGTTTTCTCCCCCTCTCCCTAAAATAATTCCGACAAAAAAATAGTATATCCCCATCATAACAAGAGGATTGATCACCCACCAGAACCATCCAAGCCGTGTTGCCTCAACGGAAGTTTTCAAATTAGCTTCCGTCAGAGAAATTAATGCAGACTGGTTACCGCGTAATTCGTTTATAAGTTTTTTCACAATTCAAATACATTACTAGAAATATTATGGCTCAACTTTCCGAGTTGATATAACCGACTGACTTATTGTTGCAACGACTGGAAGACACTATGATCTTTATTGACTGTAGCGGCCAACACATCAATGGAAAATTCAGATTTCAACTGAAAGCTGGAACAACGAATTCAAAAATGATTATTTGAAAACAAGCTTGCCCCGACAAGTCGGCAGAGTAACCAACCCGGAAAGTTGAACAAAAATTTCGGGGTTGCAGTTGCTATTCATTGCATAAATCAGATCATGCCACGTCTTCGACCAAGTGGCAACGCAACATAAAAACCTTTTCCTCCGGGATAGAGCTGCAACGTTTTTCTTCGCAAAAATTTTCCTTCGTTTGCTATCGTTTATCACACCCAGATAAAAAGTCCAAGTCACCTTAAACCCCAAAAACCATTACGGAGCCACTGGCCACTAAAATACCACGGATTCAGGAGGGCTGCAAAATCCTTATCGTCTCCTCGGTATTCACCCCTGGACAAGGATATCAAAATTTACTATCAGGACATCTATATAAATATTTTTTTAACCTTTTGGTAAATTCTTCGTCCTTTCCAAAAAAAACCTGCTTTCTTTTCGCCTGGAACAGGCTCTTTTGTTTTTATCAATTCCATACGAAGCAGTTCTATACTTTTCTCTAATTCATTAATTCGTCTATTTCTCCATCTAAATTCAGGATATAGCCAATTGATATGATCCCAAATATCATTCCACCAACCTCCCATTTCTTTCTGTACTTCATGGGAAACGAAGTTTGAACCTTTTAATCTTGAAATAAAAGAATAAGACTTCCTTACACAGGAATTAATCAAAACAATATTGTTAGTTGTTGATCTGTTGAGACTTTTATCAACAGTATTAAATATATCCAATTCGCCTAATTGACAATCGACACCAATGTAATCCAACAACAAAGCTGCCTGCTTTTGTGGATCAACAAACCAATCTTCATAATGAACCACAAATAATTCTGAATCAGTAAAATAAAAAGAGGAAACTGTTCTATAATACCAAGCCCATTCAAGAACTTCTTGAGCAACTTTATCTTCTAATATTTTTATATTCGAATCAATAAAGGCACCAGGATTTCTGCAGGCAAAAATGTAAACAGGCTCAAGCCCGCACTCATAAAAAATCTTTTTCCAGATTGGAAAGAGTAAAGTAATTTTTGGATCTTTTATGGCGAACAAGCCTGCACTGTTATCAAGGCTCTTAAGAAGGATTTCTTTGATTCGACTTTTCAGACAAAGAGCGTCTTCACGCTCAAAGTCTTCAACAGGAATGGGTAAGTGGGCAGGTTTCTTTTTTTCCAGAAACTCACGTTCCAAGTTAACGATTTCTCTATCTTCCCAAAACCCTTTGGGATTGCTGTTGTTGCTCTCAATTTGACGAGTTGTGGTACTGATATTACAGCTCGCAAGAAACTGCATGATTAAAGATGTGCCACTTCTGCCCGGCCCTATAACTACAATTATCTTTTTATTCATTACCCCTATCTATTACCCGAATCAATGGTCGTAACCTGAAACAGTCTCTATACTCAACCTAAATCTGTGACGATAGAGTTGGATCCCCCCATAACGAAGACTATCACACTGAGACTCTTGCTAAATAAATAAAAAACTGTCACCCCACTTATATGTCTGAAACGAATTAGCTTCACGGCATGTTATGGTATTGCTTTGAACCATTTAAAGCAATACCGAGGAGAATGCCCATGAATCTCAAAACCAAGATATCATGGTTAACGGGTCGTGTCCAAAAAAGTTTATCCCCGCACACCTGAACGCACGCCCTGACACCCCAATCAGCGAGCAGGAAGAACGACTGGTATCAATTTTTGAGATTATCCAGGTTGAGTACTATTTTTGGCATTGGCCAACGAACCACTTGCCGATGACCTGCCTGGACATATCAGCCGGGATTCTACAACCATCGTTGCCAGGGGGAAACCTGTAAAAAAGGTGAAAGTTCCCAAGAAGCTTCGGAAGAGAGGCCGCCCCGCCAAGGGCGAAAAACGGGAACCGGCTCCAGTAAAACGACTAGACCGTCAAGGTTGCTATGTTTGGACAAGAAGCGGTCCTGGAACAGTCGATCAGTACCCCTGTTCCTTCTCCGTCAGTACATGACAGACAGGCTGCTATTCCGTTGATCAAGCAAACCAGCAGTAAAGCCGATGATCTTGATCATCTGCTGATTGTACAGAGGACGCCAAACGGAACAACACAACAGGCAGGCAGATTGGCCCATGTGCACATCATTAACGAGCATGCTCGGGGAACAGAAGTCATTTCAATGGCATCCCATGAAGCGAGCACTACAAAATCAGACCATCTCTTGAATAGAAAAACAGCAGATCGAAAGAAAATTTTGATACCAGCAACATCATGGTAAAAGGGCACTGCTAGTGAAATCAACAGGTTATGTTCTGGGTGAGCATCTCAGTCGGCTCAAGCCCAGCACTCTTGTATTTCGTTACGTCTTAACTTGATCATTTTGCAACAGGCTGATAGGATTCCTTTTTCAACCCACCATCAATGTTATCGTTGTGTTCCGTAGAGGAAAGTTCTTGTACAAAATGGACCGAACTACAGCAAAAATCACTTCTCCAGGTTCCTCTTGATAACTTTACGGTAAAAACGCTTAACTACAAGGCATATCAGATCTTTTGTATGCGTATTATGTATTGAGTGTGTCAATGCATTTTTTGTTTTCTCTTTTTCCAACACAATAGTTTTCCTGGCCTTTGTAAGTTGCCACTTTGGAACCAACATTGGTTGACTGTCATCATCTATATTATATAGTGGTCCAATGACAGGTCGATTTACCGTGGCGCAATAAAAGAAACTGAGATTCAGTTGATCTTTTTCATCACCTTCAGAACCAAGGAGCCCAACACATTGAACCCTTGCCTGTTGATAGTCATCATCTCGTATGAGCCTGCCTTTCCCGAACAAAACGACCTCCATCAAAGAATGCCGGAGGAGAAAACCATGGAGAATTGCAGCATCAAAAGCACCCGGATCCTTACGTTCAGCTTCATCTAAGGAGGTGATAGTTTGAAATCCTGTGAACAACTTACTGGAAAGAGCTTTGAGATCCTTCTGGGCAAGCATCAGCTGGATGCCCCAACTGATACTTTCCGCCATCAGGGGAAGATTGGGAGGCAATAAAATCAATTTTGTCACCAAAAGGGAGCCGCCAGTGTCCACATCAGCAAGACTGTGAGCACCTGCAGACTGCCATGCATAGTTTTCCAACTCTGCAGGTGCAACAAACAAGGACAGTCCTTGATTCACCACATGAAATGTACCTGCTTCACTTTGCCAATTCATCGCGTAACGAACAAGACCACTGACGATATCAGCATTGGTTTCATTTAAGTGCCTGATAGCAACACTGAGACCAACGGCACGTGAGAACCCCCCTCGACGTGGCCAGAAGGCCACATACTCCAGCCTATCATCAAACTTTTTCAGCGCAGCAGGCAAGTCAAAAGTCGTTCTAATATCCTGGGTGAAAAGAATCATGGCGCCACGCTCGGCAGCATATCGATTCAGTTCGGCATCAAACGACGAGTCCATCAACAGGACCAGAACGGTCTGAACATCATCCAGTGCTGGCAATGTCGTTACTGCCGATAGCACCTCTTCTGTACTGCAACAGCGTATTATCACAGCAACATGTGTTTTACTCACCGCTAAACTTCTCCTTCACATTCTTGATCAGCTCATAGTCTTCTGCGAATTTACCCTGAAACATCTCAAAAGGTTCTTGCTCAAGGGAAAGATCTGCGCTAGACCACTTTGACTTATTCAGCCTTCGGCCATCAAAGTGATAATCAGCTGGCGCCCCGATAAGGTTAGCCACATGATTGAGAGATGCAGACAATGTTTCTACCATACCGATATAATCGTAATCAATACGGTCAACAAACAACGAATGGGATTGATAATACCAATGCCTGTCCATTTCGTATGGGTGCTGCTGACAGATAAAGCGGATAAAATCTTCAAGGGTTACCTTTTCGCTGATTGCGCGTTGATAGGTAATACGTGTCCCATATTTATGGGCAAGTATCTTCTGCCGGTTCACTATCCATTCAGTTCGCGTATTGAAAATGATGTCGTATGGCTCCATCCCCAGAGAGCCGAGACGATTTCTGTAACAAGAGACCACACGCTTAAACGGGTCACGGACAAAACCTATTTTTGGAACAGAATGATCTCTGAGAAGATCATAGAAACGTTGCTCCGGCATATCCGCCGGACTCACAAAACCGGTGGCAAGACGATTATGTGGTGTTTGATATTTTGGATATGGAGAACCATGTTCTATTCGATACAGCTCTGACTTTATCAAAGAACAGGCATTTTTAGAACAAGCAACGTAGATACAATTAGTCTTCGGCAAATACAATATCTCGTTATTAACAAGACCTGGATGAAAGTTACGCGATCGCAACTCTTGGAAGAAATTTATAGCCGACATTTAAGGCTGTCTCCAGAACAACTTACCTGAACGGTGCATCGATTTATCCTGTTGCAAAAATTCATTACGTTTTCCATAAAAATGCATTTGCCTGATGTGCATCGATTGCATGGCGGCTACCAACCCTATATCCCGATCTCGCAGCTGGGCAAAACGTTGATTACTACGGCGATGGTGTTGGGTAACAAGCAAGTTTGTATAACAGACTTTCAACTTCTCCCCTATTATCGTATGGTAGTCTGCATAAAACTTTTCATGTTCCCCTGTGATTTTGCACTGCGGCTCCCAGCGCAATCCATAATCCGCAAAAATCTCTCGCCTGAAAAGAGTAAAGTTATTGACCGTATCCATTTGTTGAATATAAAAACAGGGTGTTATAAACTGTCGAGGTATGTCAATATATTCAGCCGGAAGATATTTTTGCACCTCTCCTTCCCGCCATGTCAGATGGTTGAAACAGGTAACAACCGCTGGACTTATTAACTTGTCGGAATCGTCGTAGGTATAATTTTCAAATAAACCGCCAAGTACACCAATATCCTGACGCAGACTCATCAACTCAATGGCCTGCTTAAAATGCAGACGATCATCAAAAATGAAATCATCATCGCAAAGAAAAACAAGAGGTCGCTCGGCAGCTGCTACCAACAAGTTACGACTGGCCCCAAGCCCATAGTCATTCCCTACCCGTGTCACCTTACAGCCATACTCAACCTCAGCCTGTTCATATTCTGGTTCGGCATCCCCCTGTGCAACAAAATGGATAGCAACATCATTTCCCAACTGCTGCCGAACTGATTTGATAAATTTGATACAGCTCTTTGGGCGAGCAATGGTAGTAAAGACGAGTTCCACATCTTGTGGGGTGAAAACGTGCTCTGGTGCCTGAGGAGAGGTTACCCATAATGCTTGTTCCGGTAACTCCCGTCTCATCAAGGCACCAAGCAAACAGTTGCTGTTTAAGAGTTGCCGACGAGTTGTGATCTTATTACTCGCAGTGAACCTTTTATTATAAAGCATTACAACTTTAACATTTGCAGGGATAAGTTCGTCGAGATCTAAGCGATCAGTACGCTTCCAGAATATGTCAGAATCTTCAAAGTGTATGGGGTGAATAATTTTCTCAGGTTCGAAATAGCAGACATCTTTATGTTCAAAAGCTATCGGCGTCAACATGCTGGCCCCAATTTCGCTCCAACTGAAGCTTTCACCGCAGGCAAGTTTATTCTGAATAAGATCCGTCATTACTTGTAGATATTGACTGATAACGATTCCATGTGGGCGCGAAGCCATAAAGCCATTGCTAACGACATTATTTGTTTCTGTTTTATGCATTGAGTAAAAATCATACTCGGAAAGTATGTCAGTCACCAATGGACCCAAATCGGTAAGCACAAGACAGTCTATGTCCATCCAGATACCACCATATTTTTCTAACAGGGCAACTCTAATATAGTCAGCTGCAAGGGCAATTGGGGGGACCGAATCGGAGTGTAGTCGAATTGCATCCAGATCAAATGGAATATTGGGGAGGAAGTTACAGAGTATTTCCGGTGTGACAAGAACCACATCACACTCAGGGCAATTCTTCACCATCACTTCATAACACATCTTCAGGTATACCGGCATTTGGGATCCGGGAAGGTTTTTCCAGTACAACCATAGCGTTGTTTGTTTGCTGCGTTCCATCTGTTTCCTCTATTAATCACCCAAACAGCAAATCAGGTTTCCGGTGCACCATAAATCTACTGCAATGCAATCAGTTGGACCCCCAACCACGGTGACCTGTTTACAGAATTGCAAGCACTACGCCCACAACCAGATCAACAACAATCCAGTCATTTGTTCCGTAGCGGCCTGTTGACAATAAGCTATATCCATGACGTAGCGAAACAGGCGTGGTCGTACTCTGCCGAACTTAGCCCGTTCAGTTCAGCACTATAAAAGAGGCAATAGCTAGAGTACCCAGCGTTAGAGGGTCATCATTTATCACTACGAAAAAGTCAGAAAGAGACACCCAAAAAACTACAACTCTGAGCAAGGCAGGCAACTGTGTACCGCAGAAAGACAGCCATCTTCTTTTAAATAGCATCTACGTTTTTCAAGTAAATTCTGTTCTGCAGTCGCTATACTCCTTGTTGCTTCCTCTAGGAGCCTGTCGGACTTAGACATAAATCTGCTGCAAATTTGACAAATCGGCCCATATTTCCATAGATTTTCGTTAAATAGGCCTGCTATTCGCCTCAAATCCATGAAAATCTGGTCT
>Ga0180008_1000192_pt1 | contig 62272 bp, 46 predicted proteins | sample MM_PW_MetaG_FD_121121 | JGI IMG/M metagenome (GOLD analysis project Ga0180008, IMG submission 121121) | Groundwater microbial communities from the Aspo Hard Rock Laboratory (HRL) deep subsurface site, Sweden - MM_PW_MetaG | ecosystem: Environmental > Aquatic > Deep subsurface > Groundwater... | reverse complement strand
CGAGCGGACGATCTATCAGATGGTCATCCCCGGCATCTGCGAGAGCGCGCAGCTGGTGATGGGCCTGACGGTGCTCAAGCCCGGTTCGGTGTGGAACACCATGCCCCCGCATATCCATGAGCGTCGCAGCGAGATCTATTTCTATTTCGAGCTGGACGGGCCGAGCGACCGCGTCTTCCACTATATGGGCGAAGGCGAAGCGATGCGGCACATCGTCATGGCGAACGAGGAAGCGGTAATCTCCCCGCCCTGGTCGGTGCATATGGGATCGGGCACCAAGGCCTATGCCTTCATCTGGGCGATGGCGGGCGAGAACCAGGATTATACCGACATGAACGTGCTGGATATCTGCCAGCTGGCGTAATCGACCGCCCCCCTAACCCCCTTGCCGTCATCCCCGCGAAGGCGGGTATCCATCTCCTGACCAGGCCACAGATGGCACGACCGGGAGAAGGATCCCCGCCTTCGCGGGGATGATGCGGAGAATAGTCCATGACCCAAATCTTCGATCTTTCCGGCAAGGTGGCGATCGTCACCGGCGCCAATACCGGTATCGGCCAGGCAATCGCGCTGTCGCTGGCCGCGGCGGGCGCCGATATCGCGGCGGTGGGGCGCACCCCGGCGGAAGAGACGGTGGCGCAGGTCCATGCGCTCGGCCGCCGGGCGGAGATCATATCGGCCGATCTCAGCAGCATCGAGCCGGTGCAGCGGGTGGTGGACGAGACGATCGAGAAACTGGGCAGGCTCGACATATTGGTCAACAATGCCGGGATCATCCGCCGGGCCGACAGCGTCGACTTCACCGAAGAAGACTGGGACGCGGTGATCGACACCAACCTTAAAGTTTTGTTCTTCCTCTGTCAGGCGGCGGGTCGGCACATGATCGCGCAAGGCAGCGGCAAGATCGTCAACATCGCCTCCTTGCTGTCCTTCCAGGGCGGCATCCGGGTGCCAAGCTATACCGCGTCGAAAAGCGGGGCGGCGGGGCTGACGAAGCTGCTGGCGAACGAGTGGGCGGCCAGGGGCGTGAACGTCAACGCGATCGCGCCGGGCTATATCGCAACCAACAACACCGCCGCCTTGCAGGCCGACGAGACGCGCAACCGGCAGATACAGGAGCGCATCCCGGCCGGACGCTGGGGCGAGGCCAGCGACATCGGCGGCGCGGCCGTGTTCCTGGCGTCGCGGGCGGCGGATTATATCCATGGCCATGTGCTGGCCGTCGATGGCGGGTGGCTCGCGCGATAAGACGAGGCTGGAGCGGGGGCCCAACCCGCCACAATAACAACAGGAGAGAGGCATGCCCGATCGGCGGACTATGTTGGCGGCCAGCGGCCTTGCGGCGTTGGGGATGGCGCTGCCGCAGGTGGCTTTTGGCGGCACCAAGAATGGCGCACGGCCCGGCCCCTATCTGATCGGCGCGGATATCAGCTGGATTCCAGAGGATGAGGCGGCCGGCGCGCGCTATTTCATCGATGGGGTGCAGAAAGACCCGATCCTGCTGCTGCGCGATGCCGGCTTCAATGCGATCCGGCTGCGCATTTTCGTCGATCCGGCCAAGGGCTATGCGAAGCGCGAACCGGACAAGGCCTGGGCGGGGCTGGCGCAGACGATCAAGCTGGGTCGGCGCATTCGCGAGGCCGGCCTCTATCTGGTGCTGAGCTTTCATTATAGCGACACATGGGCGGACCCGGAGCATCAGGGCGTGCCCGCCGCGTGGGCCGGTTACGATCTGCCGCAACTGGCCAAGGCGGTCGAGGCGCATACGCACGACACGCTGGTCGCGATGCGCGCGGGCGGCGCGCCGGTCGATATGGCGGTCATCGGCAATGAGACGACCTTCGGCATGCTCTGGCCCCATGGGCGGGTGAAATTGTCCACGTCGACCGGCAATCCGGTGACCGACGCCAATCATGCCAAAGTCGGCGCAGTGGGCGGGTTCGACGGGTTCGCGCAATTGCTGCGCGCCGGCATTGCGGGTGCGCGGCGAGCGGAGCCGGATGTGAAGATCCAGTTGCACAATCATCTGGGCCGCCATTGGCCGATCGTGCGCGAATGGACCGACGCGCTGATCGCGCGCAAGGTCGATTTCGACGTGATCGGCTTTTCCTGCTACCAGCAGCGGGCGCAAGGCGACTGGGCAACCAGCTTCAGCGAGTTCGTCAAACGCTATCCCGACAAGGGCTTGCTGGTCGCGGAATATTCGAGCCGGAAGCGCTATATCAACGATCTGGTCCATGCCCTGCCGGGCAAACATGGCTGGGGGGCGTTTATCTGGGAGCCGACGCGACACCAGGAGGCGATCTTCGACCAGGATGGCCATAATGCGGGCGAAGGCGCCAAGCCGGACCTGATTGCGCAAGGATTGAACAGCGCCGAAGCGCCTGGTGGCCTCGTGAGCGCGCAGGCCGCGCCCAAGCCCGAGCCGACCGGTCCCATGGGCAAGGGCGGCGACTATGTCGCCAACGACCTGCTCAAACTTTATGGCGAGATGGCGAAGGCCTATCGATGAGACGCCGGGACTTCACCCTTGGGCTGGGCGCCATGACGCTGGCCGCCTGCGCGACCGGGCGAGCGGCGCGCAAGGACGATCTGCTGCTCTTCGCCTATTTCACCACGGGGAAGGCCGGCGAGGCGGATGGGCTGAAGCTGGCGGTGAGCGAGGATGGCTTCACCTTCCGCACGCTGGTAGGCGGGCGCAGCCTGTTGGTACCGACGGTGGGGGAAAAGAAGCTGCTGCGCGATCCTTTCCTCTTTCACGATGGACGGGTCTATCATCTGCTCTGGACCACCGCTTGGGAAGGCGTGACGATCGGCCATGCGACCAGTCGCGACCTGATCCACTGGTCGGCGCAGCAGGCGATCCCGGTGATGGCCGACGTGCCGGGGACGCGCAATTGCTGGGCGCCCGAGGCGATCCATGATCCGCGCACCGGCCGCACCGAGATTTTCTGGTCCAGCACGGTGAGCGGCCGCTTCACCGAGACGGCGGGCGCATCGGAATCGGGCTATAATCACCGGCTGTGGCATATCAGTACGACAGATTTCGTCAGCTTCTCGGCCGCAAAGCCGCTCTACGATCCCGGTTTCAGCGTAATCGACGGCAGTTTCGCGCGCGGCCCGGACGATGCGCTTTATCTGATCGTCAAGGACGAGACGGTCGAACCGCAGCGCAAATATTTGCAGGTTGCAAAGGCGGACAGCCCGACCGGGCCGTTCGGACCGCTGTCCAAACCCTTTTCCCCCGCCTGGGTCGAAGGGCCGATGGCGACGCGGATCGGCGATGCGCTGGTCTGCTATTATGACGTCTATAAGGAAGGGCGGTGGGGCGCGGCGATGACGCGCGACATGGCCGTGTGGGACGATGTCAGCGATCGCCTGACCATGCCGGCAGGCGCACGGCATGGATCGTTATTGCGAGTGCCCCGGTCGCTGGTGGCCGCGATCGGCTGAGGCGCGGTCAGGCTGACGGTCGGGGTCGTACCGTCAGACATTGCGACACGGTGGCGAAGGGGCCGACCGCGTCGTGCAAGATGCTGTGGGTAAGGCCAATACCGCTTTCGCCGGCGGATACCGATACGTCAAAGCCCAACCAGTCGCCCGCCGGTTGCCGGAAGATATGAGCGGTCAGATCGAGATTGGGAAAGACCGCGTCCCGTGGCGAGGCCAGCGGCGCAAGGCCGTTGGCGATATCGGCGAGCCCCATCATCCGCGCAATGGGCGATACGGTTTCGCCATCGAGCAGGGCGAAAGGCGAGCGGACCCAGCAGCGGGCACGCCCCTGCCCCTCCGCTTCGTGCCGTACCTGCACGCTTGCGATGAAGCCACCGTCCCACAGGGCGGACGGATCGCCGGCGGGCATGGCTTCGGGCGATGGCAATGGCGGGAAGTTGGCCGCCGCCAATGCGCTGCTGTCATAGGCCTGGGTCAGCCAGGCGCGCAGGATGATGGCTGGCCGGCCACCATGGCTGAGGCGCGCCTCGACCAGTTCGATGGTCCGGCCGGGGCGCAGCACGATAACCTCTATATCGACCGCCTCCATCGGGATGACGCCCCATATGTCGTAGGACAGGCGGGCGACCTGCAAGAGGTCGGTGCGGCGTGCGGCATGATCCGCCTCGACCGCATGGACGAGCAGGCCGATCGCCGGCGCGACATGCTGTTCGGTGACATTCCAGGCCCCGCCGACATGGGCGGTGGGCATGAAGCGGTCGTCATCCGTGCGCAGGAAATAGGCCAGCGGGCCGCTCTCTTCAGACCCCAAGGCTCGGTTTCCTTTGCATGATCACCCCTGTTATCCGTCGTTTCCGATCGGCCAATGATAGGCGCATGGCAGGCGATTTGGAAATGGGCGAACGGCCCCTTCCCGCCTCCGCCCGATGGAAGGCGCGGAGGCGGATGTTTCAGGCCGGGAGGCGCGTTACTTGGCGTTGTTCAGCCGGATGACGCCGACGCCGCGTTCGATGGTGATTTGCGTGCCATAGGGTTGCGACAGGCGCTGGAGCCGTTCCAGGATGCGGGCGCCGACGATGGCGTCGGCGATATGCGGCACGCCGCGGCCTGCACCAGTGACATTGACGCCGAGGTCGATCGGGTGGAGACGGATTTCGCTCAGCTTGCCATCACGAAACTGGCTGACCGCGATCACCGTTTCATACAGGTTGGGATCACCAAATTCCTTTGCTCCGCGCGCCTGGAGCAGTTCTGGCGCGGTGACGGTGCCGGGCGTGATACCGAACTGGTCGTACATATCGGCCGGCAGGTCATCGAGCGAATTGTTCATCATCGCGAAGTTGCCGAGCGAATAGAAGATCGGCTTGCCCTTGTAGATCTCGATACCGCGCAACTGGTGCGGGCCATGACCGACATAGACGTCCGCGCCGGCGTCGATCGCCTGATGCGCGAGCGGCTGGGCGAAGTTGGCGGTGATCTGGCTGGCATTGCCGGGTTCATGATTGTGCAGCGAGAACACGACGAAATTGCCGTTCTGCTTGGCCTGGCGAATGGACAGCAGATTGGCTGCCACGTCCCTGGCATTAAGATCATATTCGATCTTCATCGGGGTGGCCGGATTGGCGGTCGCGCGATATTCGCGACCTTTCATCTTGACCGGCGTGCCGGGCTTGGTGCCGGCGAGGCGAGCGATGGTGGCCAGGTCCGCGTCAGACACAAGGCCGATTTCGGTGCTGCGGATGGCGTTGGCGCCACCACGGCCGGGCACCTTGCCCAGCGGATCGGCGGCCGGCGACATGGGGGTGAAGCTGGTGGTGGCCGAAATCAGGCCGACCCGGCCAGAAGGACCGTCATGATAGGCCGGCGCGCGCGCGGCGGTCATGTTGTGGCCGGTGCCCGCATGAGTCAGATGCGCCGCGTCGAGCAGGTCCAGCGTCTCGGCCATGCCCTCCACGCCCCAGTCGGTGGTGTGGTTGTTGGCGTGGCCGACGATGTCGATGCCCATCTTGGCCACGTCGGCCGGCACGGCGGGATCGGCAAGCATCCAGGTGCCGCCCGATTCGGCCTGGGGTGATCCCTTGAACGTCTTGAGGTCGAGCGCCGTCGTTTCGAAATTGCCGAAGGTGATGTCGGCGCCGCGCAGGATGCGCAGCATGTCGGGCGACTGCTTTTCGATCGTCGCCAGCATCGGCCGCAGATAGATGAGGTCGCCCACTGCCGCGAAGCTGAAATCGCCAGCTATGGGCGTGCTGGGAACAGTGGTCGTGCTCAACTGGCCGCCGCTTTCCTCTTCCTCGGCATGGACCGTCGGGGCGGCGGACAGAATGGCGGCGGCACCGGCGCAGAGCAGGGTGCGCAACGCGCGGCGGGAAAAGATGGCAGACATGAAGGCGGTCCCCTTGGACGATGCCGATAAGCGGCAGACCCATGGAGACTTAGCCAAGGCGGCTGACATGAACCTGTCACATGACGATATCGGGTCCGTCAGGCCGGGGCTCGGCGGAAACGAATGAGGACGCACAGTCCCTGCCCCGTTCGCCCATCCCGCAATTCTATCTCTGCGCCCAGCCGGTCGGCCAGCGCGCGGGCGATCGGCAGGCCAAGCCCGGTGCCCGGCGCCGACGTGCGGCCGGTGATGCGATAGAAACGCTCCCACACCTTGTCGCGCTGATCGGGGGGGATGCCGGGGCCGTTATCGTCGATTTCGACCACCGCCTCCTGATCGTCCAGCCAGACGCTGACCGCGACCGCACCGTCGGGGCGGTTATAGCGGATGGCATTGTCCAGCAGATTGCCCAGCAATTCACCCGCCAACGCCGCCTGGCCAAGCGCCATGACCGGACCGTCCATGCGATTGTCATAGGCGATATCGAGAGTGGCGGGCGCCTGCGCGGCGCGATCGGCAGTCACGGTGGCGGCGAGGGCCGCGAGATCGACGGGGCGCATCTGCATGTCCCCCTGATCCTCGCTGCGGGCCAGTGCGATCATCTGCCGCAGCAGCAGTTCGAGGGAGTCGATCGCGTGCGGAATATCCGTCAGCGCCGCTTGTCCCTGCGGCGAATGGGGGCCGTAGCGTTCCAGTACATCAAGATGGACGCGCGCGACGGCAAGCGGCGTGCGCATCTGATGCGAGGCGTTGGAGGTGAATTGCCGCAGCGAATTGCTCGCGCGCTCCAGTCGGGTCATGAGGCCGTTGAAGGCATCGACGAAGGGACGGATTTCGGTCGGATCGCTGCCGCTGCTTTCCAGACGGAAAGCGGGCGAGGCATCCTGTTGCGCCGTTTCCACCTGGCTGGTGAGGTCGATCAGGGGGCGCAGACCCCAGCGGATCGCCCACCAGAAGAGCAGGCCCGTAACGACCAGCACTGCAAGGCCGACCATCAACACCCGGATCATGAACTGATGCTCATAAGCGCGGCGATCGTCGATATAGTCGGCGATCTGAATGACGATCAGGCCGGTTTCGCCGGCAGGGCGGCGGATTTCCGTGGCGATGCGGGCAGGCTTGCCGTGCAATATGCCGTCGCGCAGATAGGCGGCCTGCGTCACCTGCCTGGCATCGGCGGGATTGAGATAGCCGCGCACCGTAGGATTGGCCCGATAGGCGTTGACGAAGGTGGCCGGCGGATGCGGGTCGATCACGCCATTCCATGTTTCGCCATAATCGCGCGGGGGCGGCAGCGCGGCGTCTCCCGCCAGCAACTCCTTCCCGCGATAGACGCTGTAATGAACGACCGGTCGCGCACGGCGCTGGAGCAAGTGGACGGCGAGCGGCAATAGGCTTTCCCGTTCCGGCGATCGGCTGTTGTAGACGAGGCTGAGCGTGCGGACCGAACCGACAAGCACGCGGTCGACCGTGTCGGCCTCCGTATCATGCGTCACCCAGGCGGTGATGATGCCGAATAGCAGGACGAGGGCCGCGAGCGGCATCATGACCGCGCCGGTCAGGCGCAGGCGCAACGAAGGGGGCAGGTTCCGCATCAGCGCGCTGTTAGCAGATTATGCGGATCAGGCAGCCTCTATCATATAGCCTAGCCCACGCACGGTGCGGATCGCGGGGCCGGACGGCTGGAGCTTGCGACGCAGCCGGCCGACATAGACTTCCAGCGCATTGGGGGTGACGGCATCGTCGAAATTGAAGATTTCGGCCGACAGGCGTTCCTTGGCGATGACCTTACCCGGTCGGCCCATCAGCGTTTCCAGCACCGCCAGTTCGCGGCGGCGCAGGTCCAGCATCTTGTCATCGAGATAGACGGTGCGGCTCGACCGGTCGAACATCAGCGTGCCGATGCGCAGCATCGGGTCCAGCTGCCCCTGGCTGCGCCGCACCAGCGCGCGGATGCGGGATTCCAGCTCGCGGGGGTGGAAGGGCTTGGCCATATAGTCGTCGGCGCCGCGATCGAGACCCTGGATGCGATCATCCATCATGTCCCGCGCGGTCAGGATGATGATCGGCGTGGCAGCGCCGCGCGCGCGCAACTGGCTGAGCACATCCAGCCCGTCCATATCGGGCAGGCCGAGATCAAGTATGATGGCGCAATAGGGTTCCTGGTCGGCCAGCTTCAGGGCGTCTTCGCCGGTCGTGAGAATATCGACGGCAAATCCGGCCGCCTCCAGCGAGGCGACCATGCCGCGGGCGAGCCGCTCATCATCTTCCACCAGCAACAAACGCATGAAATGACAAACCCTCCGTCCCGCGGGCGCCTTCCCGCGATGGACATTAAATTGCGATACGCATCATGCGTGGGATTGCAAATGCGAAGTGTGTCGGCGCCGATCTTGCCTTTGATTACGCATCGGCCCGTGTCCGACCCATTGTGTCAGGTTCATGACAGCGACTCCGGTTAGGATAATGGGGAAGACGAATGGCGGGATGACAATCCACAGCCTTCGGGTCGCAAAAAAATGACGCGCAAATAAGCGCTTCGCCATTTTCCAAGGGGAATCAGAACTATGATGACGGGTCGCTCCGCGTTCGCGGGGATATTGTTCTGCATGGCCGTTCCGCTGTCAGGCGGCGCTCTGGCACAGGTTGCCGCACCGGCCGAGCCCGCTGCGCTGGCGCGCCTCGACGCCCTGTTCGCCAAATGGAACAGCAAGGATTCGCCCGGATGCGCCGTCGCCGTGTCGCGCAACGGACAGGCGATCGCGACTCGCGCTTATGGCATGGCCGACCTGGAAAAGGGCGTGCCCGCGACCCCGGACAGCATCTATGAGGCCGGGTCGGACTCCAAGCAGTTCACCGCCGCCGCCATCCTGATGCTGGCGCGCGAGGGCAAGCTGTCACTGGACGACGATATCCGCAAATATCTGCCCGAGCTGCCCACCTACAGCGCGCCCGTTACCATCCGCCACATGCTGCATCACACCAGTGGCCTGCGCGACTGGGGATCGGTCGCCGCGATTGAAGGCTGGCCGCGCAACAGCCGTACCGCCAGCAATGACGATGTGCTGGAGATCGCGTCGCGCCAGAGCGAACTCAACTTCGCACCGGGCGCGCATTATCTCTACAGCAACAGCAATTATAATCTGGCGGCGATCGTCGTCGCGCGGGTCAGCGGCCAGTCGCTCGCCGATTTCACCAGCGAGCGCATCTTCAAGCCCTTGGGCATGACCCATACCAGTTGGCGCGACGATCATGGCGAAGTGGTCGCCGGCCGGACCGGCGCCTATGACTATCAGGACGGCGTCTATCGCAACGATCAGGTGATTGAGGACGCCTATGGCAATGGCGGCCTGCTGACCACCGTGGGCGATCTGGTGAAGTGGCAGGCGGCGCTGGATGCTGGCACTTTTGGTGCTGGCTTTACCGCGCAGATGCAGACGCCGACCAAGCTGAACGACGGCACCCCGATCGCCTATGCGCTGGCGCTGGTGAACCTGGACCATCATGGCCAGCAGGAAGTCAGCCATAGCGGTTCGACCGGCGGCTATCGCGCCTGGATGGCGCGCTATCCCAAGCAGAAGCTGGCCGTGTCGCTGCTGTGCAATACCGGCAATGCCGACACGCCGGTGCTGGGCCGCGAGGTTGCGGATGTCTTCCTGCCGGCGTGGAAGGACAAGTCCTACACGCCCAAGGGGCCGCTGCCTTCGGGCGTCTATGCCGACGGCGTGAACGGCTTCCCGGTCAAGTTCGATAGCGACGAGCAAGGCCGCCTGCGCGCCGACGGCAAGCTGCTGACCCCGGTTGGCCCCGGCCGATGGGCACAGCGCGAGGATATCTTCGCCTTCGGCAAGAACGGTCTGGTGCGTGAAAATCGCGAAGGCGAGAAGATCGCCTATCGCAAGGTAGAGGCTGTCACGACCTTCGACGCCAAACCCTATGTCGGGAAGTTTTGCGGTGTGGATACCCATGCCTGCCTGACCTTCCGCCAGCAGGGCGAGGGGCTGGTCTATAGCGGTCCGCGCTGGGCCGACCAGACGCTCAGTCCCGCCTATGCCGACGTGTTCACGGGCGAAGCGATGCCCGACGCCGGCCGCATCACGGTGAAGTTCCAGCGCGACGCCAATGGCGCCGTCATCGCCCTGCGCTTTGGCGAGAGCCGTGCCTATGACGTGCTGTTCCGCCGGGCCGACTGACCAGATTTCAAACGCATAAAAGAGAGCCGCTCAGGTCGCGGACAAAAAAGCAAGAAGACGAAAAGGGACGATATATGACTGACTATAAGACCGGGTTTCGCAACCTGTTGATGGCTGGCACTGCCGGCCTGATCCTATCGCTGGCGCATGGCAGCGTGGCGATGGCGCAGACGAATGCACCTGCGGCCGATGCCGCCGACGAAGCCGAACCGGCGATCGTCGTCACGGGTTCGCGCATCGACCGCAAGGGTTTCGAGGCGCCGACGCCGACCACCATCATCGGCGACACCGAGCTGCGTCAGGGCGCGCGGCCCAGCATCGCGCAGGTGCTGAACGACCTGCCCCAGTTCCGCGCGACCCAGTCGCCGGCCAGCACGGTCGCCAACACCAATTCATCCTCGTCCGCGATGGATCTTCGCGGTCTGGGCGTCACGCGCACGCTGACCCTGCTCAACAACCGCCGCTTCACGGGCGCAGTCGATCTCAACACCGTGCCGCAGGGCCTGGTGAAGCGAGTCGAAGTCGTCACCGGCGGCGCATCGGCGGCCTGGGGTTCGGGCGCGATCGGCGGCGTGGTCAACATCATCCTGGACGATGAGCTGGAAGGCCTGACCATCGGCGCGCAGAACGGCATTTCCTCGCGCGGGGACGGCTATCGCTACAGCTTCGACGGCACGTTCGGCACCAAGTTCGCCGACGGTCGCGGCCACTTCATGATCGGCGGCGAATATCAGCAGGACAAGGGCATCCTTGACCGCAATTCGCGCAAGAATGTCGGCAGTTCCAACCTGTTCACGCCTGTCGGCAGCTCGCAGCTGATCCTGGTGCGCGACGTCAATGCCGCCAACACCAGCCTGGGCGGCCTGATCACCACGGGCAAGCTGAAGGGCCAGACCTTCAATGCGGACGGCACCATTCGCCCGTTCCAATATGGCAGCATGGTCAACGGCGCCACGATGGTCGGCGGTGAAGGCGTTGCGACCAATGACGAATATTCGCTGACCAACCCCTATCAGCGCGTCAACAGCTATGCGCGCGCCAGCTTCGAAATGGGCGATGCAACATTCTGGGCCGACGGCAGCTATAGCCGCATCTGGGCGAAATATCCCTTCTATGCGGAAAGCGGTTCGTACAGCATCTCTGCAACCAATCCCTATCTGTCCCCCGCGATCCAGAGCCAGCTGGCCGCTGCCGGCGAAACCCGCGTGTCGATCGGCCGCGTGTTCGAAGATTATGGCTATCGCACCTTCGACTATTATCGCCAGAATGTGGAAGGCGCAGTCGGCGTCGACGGCAGCTTTGCGGACGGCAAGTGGCGCTATTCGGCTTATTACAGCCATGGCGAAATGCGCAACATGCAGAGCTATCACAACCAGATCACCGGCGCGAACCTGACCGCCGCTCTGGACGCCGTGCGCGATTCCAGCGGTAACATCGTCTGCCGCGCGGCGCTGACCAACGCCAATACGGCTTGCCGCCCGCTCAACATCCTGGGCACCGGTACGGCCAGCCAGGACGCGATCGACTATGTGTTCGGCAATACCGCGCGCGTCGTCTACACGACCAAGCTCGACAGCGCCGGCGCAAGCCTGCGTGGCGATCTGTTCGAAACCTGGGCCGGCCCCGTGTCGGTCGCCTTCGGCGCCGAAGCGCGCTGGGAAGAACAGGTCACCAACAGCCTGGACGCAACCTCGGCCGCCAAGGGCTTCAGCCGCTTCAACTTCTCACCGCTTGATGGCGGGTTCAACGTGCAGGAAGGCTTCGGCGAAGTCGCCATCCCGCTGCTAAACCAGCCCTTCAGCAAGATCGACGTCAATGGCGCGGCCCGTTACAGCCGCTACAGCACCAGCGGCGGCATCTGGTCGTGGAAGCTGGGCCTGACCGATCGCATCTTCGACAATCTGTTGATCCGTGTGTCGCGTTCGCGTGACATCCGTTCGGGCAGCCTGGCCGAACTGTTCACTACCAGCACGACCAGCTTCACCACCGTCGTGGAAGGCGGCCAGACCTATGCGATCACCCGCTTTGGCGGCGGCAACGCCAATCTGAAGCCGGAAATCGGCAGCACGCTGACTCTTGGTGCGGTATTTACGCCGACGTTCCTGCCGGGCTTCAACCTGTCGGTCGATTATTACAACATCAAGCTGAAGGACGCGATCACCTCGCTGGGTGCGCAGGACGTCATCACCAACTGCGCCAACGGCAACACCGTGCTGTGCAGCCAGATCGAACGTAATGCTGCCGGTGCGCCGACCACCCTCTACACGACCTATATCAACCTGGCCGAATATAAGACCAAGGGCGTGGATATCGAGGCGACCTACACCCTGCCGCTGAACAAGGTCAGCGACAGCCTGGGCGGCACGATGCGCTTCCGCGGTCTGGCCACCTATGTGCCCAAGGTCATCATCAACGACGGCACCAGCACGGTCGACCGGGCCGGCGACGTGGGCGACAATGTCAACTTCGGCACGCCGAACTGGCGCGCGACGGGCAGCATCAACTACACCAGCCAGAACGTGTCGATCGATGCCCGCGTTCGCTATGTCGGCGGCGGCAAGTTCAACCACCTGCTGAACATCGCCAACAACGACATTGCCGCGCGCGTCTATGTCGATCTGGGCGCGCAGGCGACCATCGCCGATCGCTTCACGCTGTTCGCCAATGTGAACAACCTGTTCGATCGCGATCCGCCGCTGACCACCTATGGTTCGATCCATTATGACAGCATCGGCCGTTACATGACGGTGGGCGCGAAGGTCAGCTTCTGATCTAAGATACAGATGACGGCGCCCTGTCGGCGCCGTCATCCATTATAAGGGGCATGAGAATGAATCGGTCGCTGTTGAACATGATGCTGGCGGGTTCGCTCATCGCCCTGCCTGCGATAGCGGCCAGCGCCGCACCCTCCCCTGCCGACACGAAGCTGATGGCGACGATGAAGGCACGTCCGGCGGTCAAGACCGCGCTCGCCGCGCTGGAGCAGGAACATGGGCAGTGGGTCGAGAATATCATCGCCCTGACCCAGATCCCGGCCCCGCCCTTCAAGGAGGCGGTCCGCGCGAAGGCCTATGCCGACATGTTCCACGCCGCAGGCCTTGCCGACGTGGAAATCGACGAGGAAGGCAATGTGCTGGGCCTGCTGCGCGGCAGCGGCAAGCCGGGCGGCAAGCTGGTCGTCGTGGCGGCGCATCTCGACACCGTCTTTCCCGAAGGCACCGATGTCACGGTCAGGCGCGAGGGCGACACGCTGCATGCGCCGGGGATCGGCGACGATGTCGCGGGCCTTGCCACCCAACTCAGCCTGATCAAGGCTCTGGCCGCTGCGAAGATCAAGGCGCCGATGGACATATTGTTCGTTGGCGACGTGGGCGAGGAAGGGCTGGGCGACCTGCGCGGCGTGAAGCATCTGTTCCTGAAGGGTAAATATAAGGATCGCATCGCCAGCTTCTTTTCGATCGACGACGGGTCGGTCGATGGCCTGACCAATGGTGGCGTGGGGTCCAAGCGCTACAAGCTGACGTTCAAGGGACCGGGCGGCCACAGCTTCGGCGCCTTCGGCATCGTCAATCCGATGACGGCGATGAGCCAGGCGATCGTCAATATCTACAAGATTCCGGTGCCCAAATCGCCCAAGACCACGTTCAGCGCCAGCGTTGTGGGTGGTGGTTCTTCCGTCAACGCGATCCCGCGCGAAAGCTGGCTGCAGCTGGACATGCGATCGGAAAGCGCGGCGGAACTGGCGAAGCTGGAGCAGGCTGTATTGGCGCAGGTCGATGCCGGCGTGGCATCGGAAAATGCGGCGCGATCGACCAAGGATGGCGCGATCAGCGTGGATAAGCAGTTGATCGGCGATCGGCCCGCGGGGAACACCGACGCGGCCAGCCCGCTGGTGCAGCAAACCATCGCCGCCTATGCGACCGAGGGCGTGAGCGCGCGGCTCAGCTTCTCTTCGACCGACGCCAATGTGCCGATGAACCTGGGCATCCCCGGCATCACCATTTCGCGCGCGGCGACGGGCGGGCGCGGCCATTCGCTGGACGAATGGATCGACGTCAGCGCGGCGCCTTCCCTGAAGGTGAAGCGGATGAACCTGCTCGCCATCCTTGTCGCAGCGGGCTATCGCTGAGGAGATCGATCCTATCGAGGGGCGCTTTACGCTCCCCGGTAGGACAGGCCGAGCCAGTTGGCGAGCAAGTGCAATTCCGCCTGCAATGCGTCATATGTGTGGGGCGGTGCGCCGGCTTCGAGATGATGGGATTGCACCAGCAATATGCCGGCCTTTCGATCCGCCTTGAGATCGACGCGGGCGACAATGCTGTCGCCCAGCAGGAACGGCAGGTCGTAATAGCCATGGGTGCGCTTGTCGACCGGCGTGTAGATGCCGATGCGATAATGGAAATCGAACAGGCGCAAAGTGCGTGACCGCTCCCAGATCAGCGGGTCGAAGGGCGACAGCAACGCCGCAGCCCGCACGGGGCGGGGCGCAGGCGCGTCCCGATGGAGATAGGCGGTCTGGCTCGCCCCTTCTATCCGGGCCGGGATTAGCACGCCTTCGTCGCGCAGTTCGTCGATGGCGGCGCGCGTGTCATCGGGCTGAAGCCGGAAATAGTCGCGCAATTCCGCCGTCGTGGCGATGCCCAATGCTCTGGCGGATCGGTCGATCAGCGATTTTCGGGCGTCATGCGGCGGCGGCGTGGGCAGGTCGATGATGGCGGCGGGTATAACCCGTTCGGGCACATCGTAAAGCCGCTCGAACCCGCCACGGCGTGTCGCGGTGGTGACATGGCCGGCCCAGAACAGCCACTCCAGAGTCTGCTTCGCTTCCCCCCACTCCCACCAACCGCTGCGGCTGCGCCCGCCTTCGAAGTCGGCGGCGGCGAGCGGGCCTTCCGCACGGATGCGGTCGAGCAGGGCCATGGCGTCCGCTCGCCGCTCATTGGCGAAGACCCGCAGCCCCTTCCACCCTGCCTCCCCCCGGTCCGCGCGCGCCATGCGCCAGCGCAGCAGCGGATGCAGATCGACCGGTAGCAGCGAGGCTTCATGCGCCCAATATTCGAACAGGCGCCGATCGCGCGGCCGCCCCCAGGCCGCCGCATCCAGCCAGTCGCGATCATAAGCGCCCAGCCGCGAGAAGGCGGGCATATAATGGGCGCGGGCAAGGATGTTCACGCTGTCGATCTGATGCAGGCCAAGCCGATCGGTAGTCTTGCGCAGATGGAGTTTGGTCGGCGATGCCGGACGCGTGCGTCCGAACCCCTGGGCAGCCAGCGCGATCCTGCGCGCATCGACGATGGAAAGGCTGACGGTCATGGATGACAGCTATGCCAGAATGGCGCGAAAAGGCACGCCTGACTAGGCTATCGCACCTGCGCCAGCCAGTCGGCCAGATTATAATGGTTGCTGACCCGCGCGATCAGGCCGTCGCGGAACTGAAAGAAAGTACCGACCCGTAGCCGATAGTCCTGCCCCCGCGCCGGCGGCAGGTCGCCGTCCGTTTCCAGATAGCGTCCCGCGAGCATGAACTCCGCCGCGCCATGCCCCCCATCCGGCGTGACGAGGAAAACAGGGTTGATCACCTCTTCCTTGTAGCAGCGGTTCATATGGTCGAGAAATTCGGCGAAAACCTGCTTGCCTTCGCGCACGGCCCCTTGGGACGGCTCATGCACGACGTCGTCGGTCAGAAGGTCGAGCATGGCGGCGGCATCGCTACGATTGAAGGCAGCATAATAGCGGCCCAGCAGATCAATGCTCATCGGTTTCCTTTCATCCTTATAAGCGATGACGACTGGCGGCCTTCCGATATGACCGTCACGAACTTCCCAGACGATCAGCATGCCAGCGCAGATGATCCGCCATGAAGGTCGAGATGAAATAATAGCTGTGGTCATAGCCCGGTTGCAGGCGCAGCGTCAGCGCGATGCCCGCCGCCTTGCACGCTTCCTCCAGCAATTCCGGTTTCAGCTGGTTCGTCAGGAAGTTGTCGGCGTCGCCCTGATCGACCAGCAGGTCGGGAATGCGCGCGCCATCCTCTATCAGCGCGACGGCGTCATGCTTGCGCCATGCGGTCTGGTCGTCGCCCAGATAGCCGGGCAGCGCCTTTTGCCCCCAAGGCACCCGGGTTGGCGCGACGATGGGGGAAAAGGCCGACACGGCCTTGTAGCGATCCGGGAAGGTGAGGCCGATGGTCAGCGCGCCATGGCCGCCCATGCTGTGACCCATGATCGACTGGCGATCCATGTCCGTCGGGAAAGCCTGCGCGATCAGCGCCGGCAGTTCCTGCGTGACATAGGTCCACATCTGGTAGTTCGGCGCGAACGGCGCCTGTGTCGCGTCGACATAGAAGCCGGCGCCAAGGCCGAAATCATAGGCGCCGTCGGGATCGTCCGCCACGCCCTCGCCGCGCGGCGACGTATCCGGCGCGATGAAGATGAGGCCCAGTTCCGCGCACAGGCGACGAAACTCACCCTTTTCCGTCACATTGGCATGCGTGCAGGTCAGGCCGGACAGATACCAGACCACCGGCAGCTTGGCGCCGGGTGCATGGTCGGGGACATAGACGGAAAATGTCATGTCGGTGCCGGTGGCGGCAGAGGCGTGTTTGTACACGCCCTGCACGCCGCCGAAGCTGCGGTTGGTGGAGAGGGTTTCGAGTCCCATGGCGTGTCCGTTTCGCTCCAGCGTCAAAAGACGACGACGGAGCGGATGCTCTTGCCGGCATGCATCAGGTCGAAGGCGGTATTGATCTCCTCCAGGCCCATGACATGCGTGATCATCGGATCGATCTCGATCTTGCCGGTCATATACATATCGACGATCTTGGGCACATCGGTCCGGCCCTTGGCGCCGCCAAAGGCCGTACCGCGCCAGTTGCGGCCGGTGACGAGCTGGAAAGGACGGGTCGCGATTTCCTTGCCCGCTTCGGCCACGCCGATGATGATCGACGTGCCCCAACCGCGATGGCAGGCCTCCAGCGCGGTGCGCATAACATCGGTATTGCCGGTGGCGTCGAACGTATAGTCGGCGCCGCCGTCGGTCAGTTCCACGATCTTTGCCACCGTGTCCTCGCGCGACAGGCCCTTGCTGTTGAGGAAGTCGGTCATGCCGAACTTGCGGCCCCATTCTTCGCGATCGGGATTGATGTCCACGCCGATGATCTTGTTCGCGCCGGCAAGGCGCGCACCCTGAATCACGTTGAGGCCGATGCCGCCAAGCCCGAAAATGACGACATTGTCGCCCACCTGCACCTTGGCCGTGTTGATGACCGCGCCCACGCCCGTCGTCACGCCGCAACCGATATAGCAGCTCGACTGGAACGGCGCGTCTTCGCGGATCTTGGCCAGCGCGATTTCGGGCAGGACGGTGAAGTTGGAGAAGGTCGAGCAGCCCATATAATGGAAGATCGGCTGCCCCTTATAGCCGAAGCGGGTCGTGCCGTCCGGCATCAGCCCCTTGCCCTGGGTCGCGCGGATCGCGGTGCACAGGTTGGTCTTCCCGCTGAGGCAGCTTTTGCACTGGCGGCACTCGGGCGTGTAAAGCGGGATCACATGGTCGCCCGGCTTGACCGAGGTGACGCCCGCCCCGACTTCCCGCACGATGCCCGCACCTTCATGGCCCAGGATGGACGGGAAAATGCCTTCGCTGTCGAAACCGTCCAGCGTGTAGGCATCCGTATGGCAGATGCCGGTCGCCATGATTTCGACCAGCACTTCGCCGGCCTTGGGGCCTTCCAGATCGACTTCCACGATTTCGAGCGGCTTCTTGGCTTCGAATGCGACGGCGGCACGGGTCTTCATGCGACTTCCTTGATTTTGCGATGATGCAGCCGCTCTATCATTGCTCCACTTATGCGTTAATAGGGATTTTTTGAAATAGACTATGTCATCTGAGGGATAATATGTCGGCTTGGGACGGGATAGACGAATTTATCGCGGTGGCGACGGCCCGGTCCTTCACCCGCGCCGCGCGCGCCATCGGCATGTCGCCCACCCATGTCAGCCGATCGATCATGGCGCTGGAGCAGCGGGTCCAGGCGCAACTATTCCATCGCACGACCCGAACCGTGCGTCTGACCGACACCGGACAGATATTTTTCGAACGATGCGAACGGATCGCGCAGGAGCGGGACGATGCGATCGCGCTGATCGGGGAAAAGGGCGAACCGCAGGGGGAGTTGCGCGTGACATGCTCGACGGCCATGGGTGAAAGGTTCGTGGCACCCATCATCCGCCGTTTCGCCATGCCCCATCCCAAGCTGAACGTGACGATCGACCTGTCCAATCGCGTCGTCGATCTGGTGGCGGAGGGCTATGATCTGGCGATCCGGACCGGCCATGTCGCGGATCCCCGCGTGATCGCGACACGGGTCGCATCCCGCACGCTGCATACTTGCGCGGCCCCCGCCTATCTCGCCCGCGCAGGCACGCCGAGGACGGTCGGCGACTTGTCTGCGCATGAATGTATCGCGGGGAGCAGCACGACCTGGCATTTCGCCGTCGGCGGGAAGGCGGCGGTGCACCACCCCAAGGGACGGTTCCGCTGCAATAGCGGCGATGCCGTGATGGAGGCCTGTATTTCGGGCCTGGGCATCTGCCAATTGCCCGACTTCTACATATTGCCCTATCTGAAGCACGGCATGGTCGAATTGATATTGGAAGATTGCCAGCCGGCGGACGAGCCGATCTGGGCCGTCTATCCCCAGCGCCGCCATCTGCTGCCCAAGGTGCAGATGGCCGTGGAGAGCCTGCGTCACGAATTGGGGCCTGCCATGAATATTCGTGCGCAGGGGCTTGTGGGTTAGCTACCCGCCGGTACTGCGCCGGACAACCAATCGCGCCGGCAATATGGTGGGTGGTAGCGGCCTGTCCTCCACCTGTGCGACCAGCGTATCGACCAGCAATTGCCCCGCGCCTTTCATGTCCTGCATGATGGTGGTGAGCGGCGGCGTGGTCAGGCTGGCGGCTGGAATATCATCGAAACCGACGATGGCGACATCGCCCGGCACGGTGAGGCCCGCCTCCGCCAGTGCGCGCATCGCGCCGATCGCGATCAGGTCGCTGGCGGCGAAGATCGCGTCGAAGGGCGCGTTCCGCCCGATCAGCGTTCGGGCGGCAGCATGGCCGGCATCTTCCGCCGTCAGCGCATCAACCTGAAGCGCCGGATCGGGCGCGATACCCTGCGCCGCCATCGCATCGCACAGGCCGACATAGCGATCGGCGAATTCAGGATAATGTTCGTCGGCTTGGCCGAGAAAGGCGATGCGGCGGCGGCCGAGGCCCAAAAGATGATCGCCCGCGAGCCTGCCTGCCCCCACATTGTCCGACCCGACCGTCGGGCCGATCGTGTCCGCCCCCACCGACCCCCAGCGCACGAAATGCGTGCCATGATCGACCAGTTCGGTCAGTCGCCGTTGGTAGAGCGTATAGTCGCCATAGCCGAGTAGGATGAGCCCGTCGGCGCGATGGCTGTCCTGATAGCGGACATGCCAGTCATCCTCCATCTTCTGGAAGGAAATGAGCAGGTCCAGCCCGCGCGCGCCGCATTGGCGGGTGATCGATCCCAGCATGGCGAGGAAGAAGGGATTGATGTTCGATTCGTCCGGGGTCGGATCTTCGAAGAAGAGTAAGGCGATGGTGTTGGACCGCTGCGACCGGAGTGAAGACGCGTTCTTGTCCACCGAATAGTTGAGGTCGCGGGCGATCGCCTCGATCCGCTCGCGGGTGGCGCGGCTGACCGATCGCGATCCGCGCAGCGCGCGGCTGACCGTGGGCTGCGAGACGCCAGCCAGATAGGCGATGTCGAAGCTGGTCGGCTTGTTGCCGGGCGGACGCCCCATCTTTCCTCTCCCGGCGCGAAGGACCGATGCGCCCCGGCCATGGTAGATGGCCTGAGAAAACAAGGCAATTGCGGCCTTCGCGACAGGGGTAAGCGTGACAATCCGGTCACAGACCATGGCCTCGCATAATATGCGCATACGTATGCCTGCTGGCGGGGAGGATCGCGGGCAGCGTATGAAAGGCGAACCCGCAGGGACATGGCGCTGAACAGCCATGCCGGCGGCGAGGGATTCCAGCATCGGCGAATAGGGTCTGTCCGGTGTCTTTGGGGGAGAGGATAAAGTGGCTCAACATCATAACCGCGTCCATTTGCTGGGCGCTTCGCTTCTGGCCATCATGGCCACGGCCAGCCCCGCCTTCGCGCAGGAGGCACCGCAGGAAGGCGGTAGCGATACGATCGTCGTCACGGGTTTCCGCGCCGCGCTGCAAAGCGCCGTCAATGTGAAGAAGAATGCCGCGCAGATCGTGGAATCGGTGTCGGCCGAAGATATCGGCAAGCTGCCCGACGCATCGATCGGCGAATCCATCGCCCGCCTGCCAGGCCTGACGTCGCAGCGCCTGTTCGGTCGCGCCAATTCGATCGCTATCCGCGGCGCCAGCGCCGACCTGTCCTCGACCACGCTCAACGGCCGGCCGCAGACATCGACCGGCGAACAGCGCAACGTCGAATTCGACCAATATCCCTCCGAAGTCGTCAGCCGGGTCGATGTGTTCAAGTCGCCGCAGGCCAACCTCATCAATCAGGGTCTGGCCGGCACGGTCGATATCCGCACCATCCGCCCGCTCGACTATGGCAAGGAACTGTTCTCGGTCGGCGCGCGCGGCGTCTATACCGACCTTGGCAAGGTGAATGCCGACAGCAAGGACAAGGGCTATCGCCTGACCGGCACCTATGTCGGCCAGTTTGCCGGCGACCGTATCGGCGTGTCGCTGTCGGCCGCCTATAATGACGAACCCTATCAGTCCAAGGAGTTCGAGGCCTGGGGCTATGCCGACGGGCCCAATGGCGACAAGGTGATCGGCGGCATCAAGCCGTTCGGCGTATCCACGCAATTGAAGCGTCTGGGCATTCAGGGCGCGGTGCAGGTGCAGGCGACCGATACGCTGCTGCTGACGTTCGATGGTTTTTACGGCGACTTCAAGGAAAAGCAGATCAAGCGCGGCGTCGAATTTCCGCTCTACTGGAGCGGCGCAACATTGGTGCCCGCCAGCATCGGCACCGACGGCGACTTCATCAGCAAAGGCACCTTCACTGGCGTAGAAGCCGTGGTCAACAACCATGGCTATGAACGCAAGTCGAAGATTTTTTCGGGCGGGTTCAACGCCAAATATACCGGCGACGATGGCTGGTCGGCCAGTTTCGACTTCGGCTATTCGCGCACCGACCGCAACGAGCTGTCGCTCGAATCCAATGCCGGCACCGGCTATGGCCCCGGCAATGGCGCGACCGACAGGCTGGACTTCGTCAGCGACGGCAAGGGCACGCGTTTCACCAGCCATCAGCTGGACTATAGCAACCCCAATCTGATGGTGCTGACCGACCCGCTCGGCTGGGGCGGCGGCGCGCCGCTCGGCCATCAGGAAGGCTATTATAACAACCGCATCATCGACGATGAGATCAAAAGCTATCAGGTCGAGTTCGGCAAGGAGATCGAAGGCAGCTTCCTGTCAAAGATCACCGCGGGCCTGGGCTATGTCGATCGCACCAAGTCGAAGACGCCGGAAGAATATGTGCTCAATCTGGCCAATGGCGCGACGTCGCTGGTGTTGCCGGAACAATATCGTCTGGCGGCGACGGACCTGAGCTTCATCGGCGTCGGCCCGATCCTGTCCTATGATCCGTTCAAGCTGCTGGCCGACGGCGTCTATATCAAGACGTTGAATCCCAGCAAGGACGTGCCGGCCAAGGCCTATTCCGTGACCGAGCGGGTCATGTCGGCCTATCTGATGGCCAATATCAAATCGGACGTCGGATCGGCCGAACTGAGCGGCAATTTCGGCGTGCTGGCGCAGAATACGGAACAGAAGTCGCGCGGCTTCGTCAACCTGGCGGCGGCTTCGCTGGTGCCAACGACGCGAGGCGACACTTATTGGGATGTGCTGCCCAGCATGAATATGTCGCTGCGCTTCCCCAGCGATTTCGTGGTCCGCCTCGCCGCCGCGCGCGAAATCCAGCGGCCCCGGTTCGAGGATATGAAGGTCAGCCTGGACTATGGCTATAACACGGCCAGCGGCGTCATCACCGGCACCGGCGGCAATCCCTATCTGCGCCCCTATCGTGCCTGGGCGGCGGACCTCAATTTCGAGAAATATTTCGGCACCAAGGGCTATGTCAGCCTGCAACTCTTCGCCAAGAAATTGCAAAGCTATGTCTACCGCGAAACGGCCGCGTTCGATTATACCGGCCTGCCCGTGGTTCTGCCGCCGGGCGTTACCGATCCCGATGGCACGTTGACCCGCCCGGTCAACGGCAAGGGCGGCAAGCTGTACGGTTTCGAAGTCGCCGGAACGGTGCCGTTCGACATTATCATGCCGGCACTGGACGGTTTCGGCCTGACCGGTGGCGTGGGTTATACCAAGACCAGCATCAAGCCGGGCGTCGGCGCCGCATCGGAAGACTTGCCCGACTATTCGCGCTGGGTCGCCAACGGCACGCTCTTCTTCGAGAAATGGGGTTTCAACGCCCGTGCTTCGGCCCGCTATCGTTCCGCCTTCGTCGGCCAGTTCGTCGGCTTTGGTGGCGAGCGCGAGTTGCGCCGGGCGCTCGCCGAAACCATCGTCGACGCGCAGGTCGGCTATGATTTCCAGAAGGGCAGCGCGCTCGATGGCCTGTCGCTGTTCGTGCAGGGCCAGAATCTGACCGACGAACCCTTCGTGTCGGTGGATACCGGCGCATCGATCCAGGTCCGCAACTATCAAAGCTATGGCCGCCGCTTCATGGCGGGCTTCAACTACCGCTTCTGATGTGTAGAGTGGCCCGGCGGCTGCGCGTCGCCGGGCCTTTTTCAAGGTTCAAGCAAAGGGATGCCCATGATGGGTCGAACGGCCACGACTTTCCTCGTGACGGCCGCCGGGATGGCTGCGGCCCTGATCGGCGTGGGACATGCGCAGGCGGATACGCTGTCCGATCTGCGCGCCCGTGGCCCGGAACAGGAAATCGTCTATTTCGTGCTGCCCGATCGCTTCGCCAACGGCGACCCGAAGAATGATCGTGGTGGCCTGAAGGGCGGACCGCTTCAGACCGGCTATGATCCGACATCGCGCGCTTTCTATCATGGCGGCGATCTGAAGGGGCTGACGGCGAAGCTGGACTATATTCAGGGCCTGGGCGCGACCGCGATCTGGCTGGCGCCGATATTCAAGAACAAGCCGGTGCAGGGCGCCAAGGGACAGGAAAGCGCGGGCTATCATGGCTATTGGGTGACGGACTTTACCACCGTCGATCCCCATTTCGGCACGGATGCCGATTTCAAGGCGCTGGTCGATGCGGCGCACAAGCGCGGCATGAAAGTCTATATGGACATCATCGCCAACCATACGGCCGATGTGATCCAATATCGGGAAAGCCCGAGCAGCGCGGCGCCCTATCGCAGCAAGGCCGACTATCCCTGGTCGCGCCGGGGTGGCGCAGCGGGCAAGCCGATCAATGACGGTTTTGCCGGCGACCGCGACGGCAGCGCCGCCAATTGGGCGAAGCTGACCGATCCCGCCTTCGCCTACACGCCGGTCGTGCCCAAGGGGGAGGAAAAGATCAAAGTTCCCGCCTGGCTCAACGATCCCATCTATTATCACAATCGCGGCGACACCGACTGGAAGGGCGAGAGTTCGCAATATGGCGATTTCGTCGGCCTCGACGACCTTGCCACCGAAGACCCGCGCGTGGTCGCTGGCTTCATCGCCATCTACAAGGGCTGGATCGACCGGTTCGGCATCGACGGCTATCGCATCGACACCGCGCGGCATGTGAATGCCGAATTCTGGCGCGCCTTCATCCCCGCCATCCGCGCCCATACGGCGGCGAAGGGCATTCCTCATTTCCATATCTTCGGCGAGGTTGCGACCGACGCCTATGATCCGGCGCTGCTGGCCAGCTGGACCCGCAATGCCGGCTTCCCCGCCGTGCTGGACTTCGCCTTCATGCGCGCCGCCGTCGATGCGGCCAGCGGCAAGACCGGCACCGAGATGCTCGCGCGGCTGGGGGATGACGATGCGTTGTATGAAGGCGGCAAGGCGGCGGCGCTGCAACTGCCGACCTTCCTGGGCAATCATGATGCGGGCCGCTTTGCCTATTTCCTGCGTCAGGCCAAGCCCGACATGAGCGCGGACGAGGAACTGGCGCGCGCCATATTGGGCTATGCGATGCTGCTGACTTTGCGGGGCGTGCCGACGCTTTATTATGGTGACGAGCAGGGGTTCGCGGGCACCGGCAACGACCAGCAGGCCCGGCAGGACATGTTCGCGTCCAGGGTCGCCGAATATAATGCGGACCGGCTGGTCGGTACGCAGGCAACGACGGCGACCGACAATTTCAATCCCGATCATCCACTCTATCGCGCCATCGCCAGGCTGGCGCAGATCCGCCGCGATACCCCTGCCCTGTCGCGCGGCGCGACTCTCCTGCGCGCCGGATCGGACAAGCCCGGCCTCTTCGCCGTATCCCGCTTCGATCCCGACACGGGCCGCGAGGTTGTGGTCGCCTTCAATACGTCCGCAGCGCCTGTTACGAGCAATATCGCGGTCGACACAGCCAGCGGCGGCTTCACGTCGCTGGCCGGCAGCTGTCCGGCCGCTCCCCAGGCGCCGGGCAGCCTTGCCCTCTCGCTCCCTGCTTTCGGCTATGCCGTCTGCGCCGCCAAACCCTGAAAACGGAAACGCCTTCATGACGCTTGCGACGACATCGACCGATCAGCCCTGGTGGAAGGGCGCGGTGATCTACCAAATCTACCCGCGCAGCTTTCAGGACAGCAATGGCGACGGGATCGGCGACCTCAATGGCATCACCCAGCGGCTGGACCATGTCGCAAAGCTGGGCGCGGATGCGATCTGGATATCGCCCTTCTTCACCTCCCCGATGCGCGATTTCGGCTATGACATCGCCGATTATTGCGATGTCGATCCGATCTTCGGCACGCTGGCGGATTTCGACGCGCTGGTCGCGCGCGCCCACGATTTGGGGCTGAAAGTCACGATCGATCAGGTCTTTGCCCATACGTCCGATCTGCACGACTGGTTTACGCAAAGCCGGGCGAGCCGCACGGGCGACAAGGCCGACTGGTTCGTCTGGGTCGATCCCAGGGACGACGGCACCCCGCCCAATAACTGGCAATCGGTGTTCGGCGGCCCGGCCTGGACCTGGGACGGGCGTCGCCGCCAATATTATATGCACCAGTTTTTGAGCAGCCAGCCGCAGCTCAACGTCCATAATGCGGCGGTGCAGGATGCATTGCTGGACGCGATGCGTTTCTGGCTGGATCGCGGCGTCGATGGCTTCCGTCTCGATGCGCTCAACCATTCGATGCACGATCCGCTGCTGCGCGACAATCCGCCTGCGCCCGATACGGGGAAGCCGCGCACCCGCTCCTTCGACTATCAGATCAAGCAATATAGCCAGTCGCACCCCGGCGTGGTCGATTTCATCAAGCGCATCCGCACCCTGTGCGACGAATATGGCGCGATCTTTACGGTGGCCGAAGTCGGCGGCGACCTCTCCGAGACGGAGATGAAGGCCTATACGGCGGGCGAAAGCCATCTCAACAGCGCTTATGGCTTCAACTTCCTCTATGCCGACAGGCTGACCCCTGCGCTGGTCGCCGAAACGGTCGAGCGTTGGCCCGACGAGCCGGGCCTTGGCTGGCCAAGCTGGGCGTTCGAAAATCATGATGCGCCGCGTGCCTTGTCACGCTGGTGTTCGCCGGACGATCGCGCCGCCTTCGGTCGGTTGAAGGCGATGCTGCTGGTCGCGCTGCGGGGCAATGCGATCCTTTATCAGGGCGAGGAACTGGGCATCACCCAGGTCGATATCCCATTTGAGAAACTGCAAGACCCCGAAGCGATCGCCAACTGGCCGCTCACCCTGTCGCGCGACGGTGCGCGCACGCCCCTGCCCTGGGCGGCCGACGCGGCGCAAGCGGGCTTCAGCACCGCCGAACCCTGGCTGCCGGTCGGCGACGAGAATATCGCTCGCGCCGTCGATGCGCAGGAGGGGGATGCCGCCTCCCTGCTCAACCACACCCGCGCCATGCTGGCCCTGCGCAAGGCGAACCCTGCGCTGCGCCACGGCAGTCTGGAGATAGTGGTGGCCGACGACCAGCGCCTGCTGTTCCGCCGTCAGGCCGATGGCCAGTCTTTGCTCTGCCTGTTCAACCTGTCGGGCGAACCGGCCGCATGGCCCGAAGAGATCGCACCGACGAACAAGCTGCTCGCCGCCGTCAATGGGGCCACGCCGGGCGTCTTGCCGCCCTTCGGCGCGCTGATGATCGAGGAATAGGGTCACAGAAAATGCCCTCCGCCCGCTGGATGCGGACGGAGGGTGAGGGCCTTCCAGATCCGGCCTTGAAGGCCGGTCTCCCCAGCCCCCGTTCCGGACTGCACGCCGGGCCGGGGGTTTTCCGTTATCTGGGCGCCATGCGGATCGCGCCGTCGAGCCGGATAACGTCCCCGTTCAACATCGGGTTGCGGACGATGCTTTCCACCAATTGGGCATATTCGGCGGGCTTGCCCAGCCGGCTGGGGTGCGGCACCTGAGCGCCCAATGCGTCCTGCACATTTTGCGGAAATGCCTCCAGCATCGGCGTCAGGAAGATCCCCGGCGCGATCGTCATGACGCGGATCTTGTGCTGGGCCAGATCGCGGGCGATCGGCAAGGTCATGCCGACCACGCCACCCTTGGACGCGCTATAGGCCGCCTGGCCGATCTGCCCGTCATAGGCCGCGACCGAGGCGGTGTTGACGATGACGCCGCGTTCGCCGTCCACCTCGTCCGCCGCAGCGAGCCGGGCGGAGAATTTGGAAATGACGTTGAAGCTGCCGATCAGGTTGACCGTCACCGTCTTCGCAAAAGTATCGAGCGGGTGCGGCACATTTTCCTTGCCCACCGTCTTGACTGCCGGCGCAATGCCCGCGCAGTTGACGAGGATGCGGGCGACGCCATGCGCAGCCTCCGCAGCGTCCAGACCGGCCGCGACGCTGGCATCGTCGGCGACGTTGACAGCGACATAGACACCGCCCAGCGCCTCCGCCGTCGCGCGTCCGGCATCCTCATTCAGGTCGAAAATCGCGACCTTCGCCCCCTGCTGCGCCAGCATTGTGGCGGTCGCCTTGCCCAACCCGGATGCGCCGCCGGTGACGATCGCCGCTACGCCTTTAATGTCCATTTCAATCCTCTCCGTTCAGATCAGTTCGACGGCCATGGCGGTCGCTTCGCCACCGCCGATGCAGAGGCTCGCCACGCCGCGCTTGAGCCCGCGCGTTTCCAGCGCCGCGATCAGTGTCGCCAATATGCGGGCGCCCGATGCGCCGATCGGATGGCCCAGCGCGGTCGCGCCGCCATTGACGTTGATCCGATCGTCCGGAATGCCCAGTTCCTTCGCGGCGATCATGGCGACCACGGCGAACGCTTCGTTGACCTCGAACAGGTCGACATCGGCGACCGTCCAGCCGGCCTTGTCCAGCACCTTGCGCATGGCAGGCACCGGCGCGGTGGTGAATTTGGACGGCTCATGCGCATGGCCGGCGGTCGCGACGACCCTAGCCACCGTCTTGAGGCCTAGCTTCTCCGCCACGCTGGCGCGGGTCATGACCAGTGCCGCTGCGCCGTCCGAAATGGAGGAAGCATTGGCGGCGGTGATGGTGCCATCCTTGACGAAGGCGGGTTTCAGCGAAGGTATCTTGTCCGGCTTGGCCTTGCCCGGCTGCTCGTCGGTATCGACGATCGTGTCGCCGCCCCGGCTCTTGACCGTAACCGGCGTGATTTCGCGGGCGAAGGCGCCGCTGCCGATCGCCGCATTGGCGCGTTCGAGCGAGCGGATGGCGTAGGCATCCTGATCCTCACGCGTGAACTGATAGTCGCGAACCGCTTCTTCGGCGAAGACGCCCATCGCCTTGCCTGGTTCGTAGGCATCCTCCAACCCGTCCATCATCATCGTGTCGATGATACGGTCATGGCCGATGCGCGCGCCACCGCGATGCTTGGGTAGGGCATAGGGCGCGTTGGTCATGCTTTCCATGCCGCCGGCAATGACGATGTCGGCCGCGCCGCAGCTAAGTGCCTCATGCGCCATGATCGCGGCCTGCATGCCCGAACCGCACATCTTGTTGACGGTGGTGGCTTCCGTACTGAGGCCAAGGCCAGCGCCCAGCGCCGCCTGACGCGCGGGGGCTTGCCCAAGGCCGGCGGGCAGAACGCAGCCCATATAGATGCGGTCGATGGCGTCGCTCGACGCGCCGGCGCGCTCGACGGCGGCCTTGATGGCTGCGGCGCCCAGATCGGTCGCCTTGACCGACGACAATATGCCCTGAAATCCGCCCATCGGCGTGCGGGCATAGCTGGCGATGACGACGGGATCGTCCTGCATGATCTCTCTCCTGAAATGGCGTAATTAAAGACTGCGCGCGATCACCATGCGCTGAATGTCCGACGTGCCTTCGTAAATTTGGCACACGCGCACGTCGCGATAGATTTTGGCCACGCCATATTCCTCCAGATAGCCATAGCCGCCCAGCGTCTGCATCGCGCCGGACACGATCGCCTCGGCCGCTTCGGAGGCGAACAACTTGGCCATGGAGGCTTCGGACAGGCAGGGCAGGCCCGCATCCTTGGTCCGGGCGGCATGCAGGACGAGCTGGCGCGCCGCCTCCAACCGGGTGGCGAGGTCGGCCAGACGGAAGCCCACCGCCTGATGATCGATGATCGCCTTGCCGAAGCTCTTGCGATCCTTGGCGTAGGCGACCGCGATGTCCAGCGCAGCCTGCGCCATGCCGACGCACTGGGCGGCGATGCCGATGCGGCCGGTTTCAAGGTTCGCGAGCGCGAGTGCGTAGCCCTGCCCCGGCTGGCCGATCAGCAGATCATCCTCCACGAACATATCGTCGAAGCGCAGCGCGCAGGTGTCGGACGCGCCCTGCCCCATCTTATGCTCGACCTTGTCGACGCCATAGCCGGGACGGTCGGTCGGCACGATGAAGACGGACAGGCCCTTCTTACCGGCGTCGGGATCGGTGACGGCGACGATCATCACCAGACCGGCAATCTTCCCCGACGTGATGAACTGCTTGGCACCGCTGATGCGCCAGCCGCCGTCCACCTTCACCGCGCGGGTACGCACGGCCGAGGCATCGGAGCCGGCGTCGGCTTCGGTCAAGGCGAAGGCGCCGATCGTGCGTCCGCCGATCAGGTCCGGCAGGAAACGCGCCTTTTGCGCATCGCTGCCATCCTTGAGCAGGCCCGAGACGAGGATGCTGTTCTGGATCGAGACGATGGTGGACAGCGCGCCGTCCGCCGCTGCGATCTCCATCAGAGCCAGCGCGTAGGAGACGGCGTCGGCCTCCGCCCCGCCAAAGGCTTCGGGTGCGGTCATGCCCCACAGGCCGAGGCCGGCCATTTCTTGGAACAAGGCGGGCGGATAGCCGCCTTCCGATTCGAAGCGAGCGCTGTGCGGACGGATCATATCCTGTGCGAAATCACGCACGGTGTCGCGGATAGCGGCCTGAATCTCCGTCAGCATATACTCTCTCGTATTTTATCTACTGGTGAGTATATTGATTGTCCCGGTGTTTCTTGTCAATGCTCGCAGCGCCCAAGGAGCCGCTATTGCCCAAGTCCGTCGCCATCACGCCTGCCCCCGCCCTCACCTCGCCCTTTCGCAGCAAGTCGGAGAGGGAACAGGACCGGGCGGAAAAGCGGGAGGCCGTGCTGCTGGCGGCGGTGCGGATGTTCAACGCACGCGGCTATCATGCCGCTTCGCTGGATGATGTCGCGGCCAGCCTGGGCATCAGCAAGCCGACCATCTATCATTATCTGGGCAATAAGGAGCAGGTGCTGGTCGAATGCGTCAATCGCGGCCTGTCCATGCTGCGCGAGGCGGCGGATGTGGCCGCCGGGGCACCGGGCAGCGGGCATGACCGGCTGCGCGCCTTCCTGCTGCGCTATGCCTGCATCAATATGGACGATTTCGGCCGATGCGTGATCCGCACCAGTGAGGAAGTGCTGTCGATGGATAGCGCCACCCGTTTCCGCGCGCGCAAGCGGGAGATTGACGAAGCGGTGCGCGGCATGATCGCGCAGGGGATTGCCGACGGATCGATCGCGCCGGTGGATGTGCGCTTCGCCTCCTTCGCGCTGGCTGGGGCTTTGAACTGGCCGGCACGCTGGCATGATCCGGAAGGGCCATTGAAGCCGGACGAGGTTGCCGAGAAACTGGTCGATATCGCCTTGGGCGGCCTCACGCCGCGCAACTGACATCCGCGTTCCTTTCGCAACTGGAACGTCTTCGCCCTTTCTGCATTGAACGCCTCGTGATGACGGGACGCTTCGCCATGCCCATCCGTGCAGCTTGCGACCATCGACCGGTGGCCGTCATCGTCACGCCTTCGACCGATATTATCGATCAGACAGAGCAAGATTCCCGGTTTGGATCGGGCCGTCTGCCCTTCTACAAAAATGCCGCAGGGAAATGACAGGAGTATAACCCATGGATGCCAAGACCTCTGACCCGCTGGGTTGTCCGATGAAGGATCCGGCCGCGCGGCGCACATTGCTGGGCCGAACCAATCGCGACTGGTGGCCCAATCAGCTGTCGCTGGATATCCTCCAGCAGAACGGCCTGTCGGGCAATCCGCTGGACAAGGATTTCGATTATGCCGCCGCGTTCAAGTCGATCGACTATGATGCGCTGAAGGCGGATCTGACCGCATTGATGACGGACAGCCAGCCCTGGTGGCCAGCGGATTATGGCCATTATGGTCCCTTCTTCATCCGCATGGCCTGGCATAGCGCCGGCACCTATCGCACCGGCGACGGGCGTGGTGGTGCCTCTTCGGGGTCGCAGCGTTTCGCGCCACTCAACAGCTGGCCGGACAATGGCAATCTGGACAAGGCGCGCCGTCTGCTGTGGCCGATCAAGCAGAAATATGGGCAGAAGCTGAGCTGGGCCGACCTGATGATCCTGGCCGGCAATGTCGCGATTGAATCGATGGGTGGCCCCGTCTTCGGCTTTGGCGGCGGACGCGTGGACGTGTTCGAACCGGAGAAGGACATCTACTGGGGCACGGAAGAAAATTGGGTCGGTGACGAGGCCAATGAAACCCGCATCCAGCCCGAAAAAGACATGGCGCTGGAAAGCCCGCTGGCCGCGATCCAGATGGGCCTGATCTACGTCAATCCCGAAGGGCCAGGTGGCAATCCCGACGCGCTCCAGTCGGGCCGCGACATTCGCGAAACATTCGCCCGCATGGGCATGAATGACGAGGAGACGGCCGCGCTGACGGCAGGCGGCCATACATTCGGCAAGGCGCACGGTGCAGGCGACGCATCGCTGGTCGGCGCAGAACCCGAAGGCGCGGATATCGCGCAGCAGGGCCTGGGCTGGCAGAGCGGTCATGAAAGCGGCATGGGCGATCACACCATCACCAGCGGGATCGAGGGCGCCTGGACGCCGACGCCGATCACCTGGGACATGACCTATTTCGACATGCTGCTGGACCATGAATATGAGCTGGTCCGCAGCCCAGCAGGCGCCAAGCAGTGGCAGCCGGTCGGCAATCCCGAAGAGACGCTGGCGCCCAAGGCGCATACGCCCGGCGTCAAGGTGCCCACGATGATGACCACCGCCGACATGGCGATGAAGGTAGACCCGGCCTATCGCGCGGTGATGGAGAAATTCCGGGCAGACCCCGCCTATTTCGCCGACGCCTTCGCTCGCGCCTGGTTCAAGCTGTGCCATCGCGACATGGGGCCGAAGGTCCGTTATCTCGGCCCCGAAGTCCCCGCCGAAGACCTGATCTGGCAGGATCCCATCCCTGCCGCGACCGGGCCTGCGCTCGGCGAGGCGGACGTCGCCGCGCTCAAGCAGAAGATCGCCGCGTCGGGCCTGTCGGTCGCCGATCTGGTCAAGACCGCCTGGGCGTCTGCGGTCACTTATCGCGGGTCGGACCATCGCGGGGGCGCCAATGGCGGTCGCCTGCGTCTGGCCCCGCAAAAGGACTGGGACGTCAACGAACCGGCCGAACTGGCGCGGGTACTGGCAGTGTATGACGGCATTGCCAGCGACAGCGGCGCGTCGGTTGCCGATCTGATCGTGCTGGGCGGCAGCGTCGGCATCGAGCAGGCGGCGCAGGCGGCCGGCCATAGCGTCACGGTGCCGTTCACGCCGGGCCGTACCGATGCGTCGCAGGATCAGACGGATGCCGACGGCTTCGACGTGCTGGAGCCCAAGGCCGATGGTTTCCGCAACTATCTTCAGACGCGCTACAATGTGCCGACCGAAGAGTTGCTGGTCGATCGGGCGCAGCTGCTGGGCCTGTCCGCGCCCGAAATGACGGTGCTGGTGGGCGGCTTGCGCGTGCTGGGCGCCAATCATGGCAGGTCGCAGCATGGCGTGCTGACCGATCGGGTCGGGCAGCTGACGAACGACTATTTCGTCAACCTGCTCGACATGGGTACCGCCTGGAAACAGGTGGACGACAAGAGCGACGAGACGTTCGTTGGTACCGACCGGGCCAGCAACGAGCAACGGTGGACGGCAACCCGTACCGACCTTGCCTTCGGCGCCAATTCGCAATTGCGCGCCCTGGCGGAGGTCTATGCATCCTCCGACGCTGGTGAGAAGTTCGTTCGCGACTTCGTGACCGCCTGGACCAAGGTGATGAATGCCGACAGGTTCGACCTGACCGCATAAGCGAGACAGCGAGTTGGACAGCTGGCGGCGATCCTCGGGACCGCCGCCAGCTTTTCAATAATATCGAATGATAGTGTGGATTTTATACATATGATCTGAACGATGAAGTTGCGCTAGACATTGTCTCAGCCCGGACGATCCGGCCGAGACCCAGCAAGGAGCCATCCCATGAGCCAGTTCATCACCACCACTGACGGCGTCGATATCTTCTACAAGGATTGGGGCAGCAAGGATGCCCAGCCGATCATGTTCCACCATGGCTGGCCCCTGTCTTCAGACGACTGGGATGCGCAGATGCTGTTCTTCCTGTCCAAGGGCTATCGCGTCATCGCCCATGATCGCCGCGGCCATGGCCGGTCGACCCAGGTCGATTTCGGTCATGACATGGACCATTATGCCGCCGACGCCGCGGCTGTCGTCGAACATCTCGACCTGAAGAACGCGATCCATATCGGCCATTCGACCGGTGGCGGCGAAGTGGCTGCCTATGTCGCCCGCCATGGCCTTCCGCAGGGCCGCGTCGCCAAGGCGGTGCTGGTGAGCGCGGTGCCGCCGATCATGCTGAAGACGGAACGCTATCCCGGCGGCCTGCCGATGGATGTGTTCGACGGGCTGCGCGCTGGCCTCGCCGCCAATCGTGCTCAATTCTTCCGCGATGTCGCCAGTGGTCCCTTCTACGGTTTCAATCGGGATGGCGTCGATGTGAAGCCCGCCGTCATCGACAATTGGGTGCGGCAGGGCCTGAACGGCAGCGCGCTGGCCCATTATGAAGGGATCAAGGCCTTTTCGGAGACTGACCAGACCGACGATCTGAAGGCGATCACGGTGCCGACGCTGGTGCTGCATGGCGATGACGATCAAGTCGTGCCGTACAAGAATGCCGGCGTGTTGCAGGCGGAATTGCTGCCCGACGCCACGCTGAAAATCTACGAAGGCTATTCGCACGGCATGCTGACGGTGAATGCCGATGTGCTGAACGCCGATATCCTGGCCTTCATCCAGCGCTAAAAGGAACGGCCTCACAACCTCCGTTCGTTTCGAGCCCTTCGACTGCCTGCGAGGCAGGCGCTCAGGACAGGCCAAGGTCGAGAAACGCCAATTGCGCTGCTAGCCGCTTCTCGACAGGCTCGAAGCGAACGGAGTTGGGGTGGCCTTCCGACATTAAGGTTTTGAACGAACAGAAAGCCGGGCGGCTGGGTGACGGATCAGACGTCGCTCATGCCGTCCGGCTCTATGTCGTCCCGGCCCAGCCCGACGAACTGGTCGAGCAGCCAGCTGGCGGCCGGCCCCGGCGGGGTATCGCGGCGCCAGATGCCCGAAAAGCGATAGGTGCCGCCGCTATGGTCGGGCATGGCCAGCCGCACCAGCGTGCCCGCGACCAGATCCCCCTCGATCATTGGCAGCGGCATATTGCCCCAGCCAATGCCTTCGCGCAGCAACGCATGTTTCGCGCCCAGATCGGCGAGGCGCCAGGTCTTGGGGCTGCTCACGGAAAAATCCTGCCCCTCGGTGAAGCGTGATCGGTCGGTCAGCACCAGCTGCGTATAGTTGCGCCCCGCCCCCGGCGCGATCAGATCCATGCGGCCCAGCGGATGATCCGGCGCGGCGACCGGCACCATCGGCACCAGCCCGGCGGCCATGCTCTCTATTCCCTCGACACCGGCGGAGAGCGGCCCGGAAATGCCGATCACGGCCGCCCGGTCCAGCACCATCGCGGTAATGGCGCCCAGCGCCTCGGCATGGAGGCGCAACTGCACAGTCGGGAAGGCCTGAGAAAAGGCGCGCAATACCTTACCCAGTCGATCGGACGGCAGCATGACGTCGACCGCCAGATCGACCTCCGCCTCCAGCCCGTCGAGCAGGCCTTTCACCTTCGCCCGCAGTCCATCCAGGCCATGGGATATGCTGCGCGCCTCTGCCAGCAAGGCGCGGCCGGCGACGGTCAGTTGCGGTTTGCGCGTCCCTTCCCGGTCGAACAGGGACAGGCCAAGCTGCGCCTCCAGATTGGAAATGCCATAGCTGATGACCGACACGGCGCGGTTGAGTTTGCGGCCGGCGGCGGCGAAACTGCCTGTGTCCACGATCGCCAGAAAAATGCGCAGCTGGTCGAATGTCGGCGTGCCGGGATTATTCACTATTCCATTTCCTCGAACATAAGGATCAGTTTTATCCATCTGAACAGGAAAGATGGCAAGGGGTAAAGACGTCTTCAACAGGGCGACGCCATCCCGGCGGCCTCCGCCCGATCAGGAGATAAGACGATGATCGAACTGCGCCCCTTCGATAGCCTTGGCGGTGACAATCATGGCTGGCTCGACGCCAAGCATCATTTTTCCTTCGCCGGCTATCATGATCCCGCCCGTATGCACTGGGGCAATCTGCGCGTGTGGAACGACGACACGATCGCGCCGCATACCGGCTTTCCGCCGCACCCGCATCGCGACATGGAAATCATCACCTATGTCCGCGAAGGCGCGATCACCCATGAGGACAGTCTGGGCAACAAGGGCCGGACCGAAGCGGGCGACGTGCAGGTGATGAGCGCAGGCACGGGCGTGCGCCATTCGGAATATAATCGCGAAGATGTGACGACGAAGATCTTCCAGATCTGGATCATCCCCACCCGTCAGGGCGAAGCGCCCAGCTGGGGCGCCCGCCCCTTCCCCAAGGGCGAACGGTCGGGGCATTTCGTGACGCTGGCGTCGGGTTATGAGAATGACAATGACGCGCTGACCATCCGCACCGATGCGCGGATCGTGGCTGCGACGCTCAAGGCCGGGGAAAGCGCCGACTATCCGATCGGCGCCGATCGCAAGGCCTATCTGGTCCCCGCCACCGGCGCGATCCAGATCGACGATGTCCGCGCCAATGCCCGTGACGGCGTGGCCATCAGCGATGTCGAGGTCATCCGCGTGACCGCGATCGAGGATAGCGAGATCGTGCTGGTCGACGCCGCCTGATCCAATCAGGCCGGAATGGGCGCCATGGCTGCTACGGTGGCCATGGCGCCTTTTTCTTCGAGGCTGGTCAAATGGGCGATCAGTTGGTCGGCGAAGACGGCATCGTCGCGCAACGCGGCAGGCATGATCGCGTCATAGGCCAAGATGGCGGTTACGCGGCCAGCGGCATCGGCGGCTTCTGCCAGCAAGGCGGCAATGCTGTCGGCCAGCGGATCATCCACCACATGTGTGATGCCCGCATCGCTGATCCCCGCCTGCCAGCGTATCCAGGCCGCCACGCCCAGCGCCAGCGCATCCACATCCTGTCCCTCCGCGCGGCGATCGGCTATGGTGGCGAGCAAGCGCTGGGGCAGTTTCTGCGACCCGTCCATCGCGATCTGATGGGTGCGATGCATCAGCGCGCCATTGTCGAAGCGCGTCATCAGGTCACGCCGATAGGCGGCAACATCCAGTTCGGCGGGCGGCGACAGGGTGCTTTCCGCCTCGTCCCATAGCCGTTCGACAAAGGCGCGCATGGCGGGATGTTCCAGCACTTCATGGACATGGGCGATGCACGCCAGCCCGCCCAGATAGGCGATAGCGCTGTGCGCACCGTTGAGAAGGCGCAGCTTGGCTTCCTCCCATGGTGCGACGGCGGCGGTGATCTGAACGCCGGCGCCGAAATCGGGGCGCGGGCCGCAGAAGCGATCCTCTATCACCCATTGGGTGAAGGGTTCGGTCTTGACCAGCGCCTCGTCCGTTACGCCATGATCGCGGGCGAAGGCAGCGATATCGTCCGGGGTCGTGGCCGGCACGATGCGATCGACCATGGTTTCGGGGAAGGCGCCTTCCTGCGCGATCCACTCTGCCAGCGCTGGATCATGATATTGCGCCAGCGCGATCACCGCGCCGCGCAGCCTTTGCCCGTTGCGCGGCAGATTGTCGCAGGAGATAGCGGTGAAGGGCAGCAGGCCGCGCGCGCGGCGTTTAGCCAAAGCGGCGACGAGGAAGCCGGGCGCGGTCACGGGGGCGTTAAGGCTGGCAAGGTCGGCGGCCAGTTGCGGATCGTCGGTGCGCAACGCGCCGCTGGCGGGGTCCAGCTTATAGCCCTTTTCCGTCACGGTCAGCGTCACGATATGGGTGTCGGCATCGGCCAGCATATCGACCACCGTGTCGGGGCTTTCCGGCGCGACCGTCACGTCCAACACTGCGCCGATGGTGCGCACGGCGACTTCAGCGCCGTCTCGCACCAATATATGATAAAGACCGTCCTGCGGCGCCATCTGGTCGCGCACGCCGGGCGAACGCAAGGACACGGTGCGGATGCCCCAGCGCAGATCGCCCACCGCCAGCGTATCGTCGAACATCACCGCTTGATGCGCGCGATGGAAGGCACCGATGCCTAAATGGACGACGCCGGGCTTCACTTGGCTCCGGTCATAAGCGGGGCGAGCGACAGTCGCAGGCAAGGCAGCCAATGTGGCGGACGATAAGCGAGTCATGGACAATTCCCGAGCAATCAGAGGGTGACGCCGCGTTTCCAGATGGCGATGTCGCGCTCGCCATTGACTTCGTTGCGGGCTGGTTCGCCCGACGCGATGGCACAGATGCGCGCCATCAGCGCATCGGTGGCGGCGTCGAGGCCGTCATCCAAAACCTGAGCGGCATCGAAATCGATCCAGCCGGGCTTGCGCCGTGCCAGGTCGTGATTGGTGGCGAGTTTCAGCGTCGGAATGGGGCTGCCCAATGGCGTGCCGCGCCCGGTGGAAAAGAGTGTCATCGTCGCGCCGGCGGCGGCCAGCGCGGTGGTCGACACCGCGTCGTTGCCCGGCGCCTCCAGCAGGGTCAGGCCCGGTCGGCGCAGCGTTTCGCCATAGGCCAGGACGTCCGTCACGATCGCATGGCCGCCTTTCTGCACGGCACCCAGCGATTTTTCCTCCAGCGTGGTGATGCCGCCCGCAACATTGCCGGGGCTGGGATTTTCCGAAATCGGTTCGCCATGGTCGATGAAATAGCGTTTGAAGCGGTTGACCAGAGCGACCAGCGCATCGAACACCGGCTCATCGGCCGCGCGCTGCATCAGCAGCCGTTCCGCGCCGAAAATTTCCGGTATTTCCGTCAGGATCGCCTGCCCGCCCGCTTGCGTGACGACATCGGCGGCGCGGCCGATCAAGGGGTTGGCGGTGATACCACTCAACCCATCTGAACCACCGCATTTGAGGCCGAGGCGCAGCGCCTCAATGCCTACCGGTTCGCGCCGGTCCTGCGACGCGATGACGACCAGCTCATCGATCGCGCTTTCCGCCGCTTCATATTCGTCGGCGCTGATCTGTGCGCCGACGCTGCGGATGCGGTCGCGGCGCGCCGGCGGGATGCGCTCCAGCAGCTTGGACAGCTGGTTTTCCTCGCAGCCAAGACCGATGATGAGAACGGCGCCGGCATTGGGATTGGACGCCAGCGCCGCCAGCACCCGCGCGGTGCCGTCCAGATCGTCGCCCAGTTGCGAACAGCCCAGCGGATGGGGGAAGGCCAGTACGGCATCAACCTGTCCGGCATGGCGATCCGCTGCCTGCTTCGCGATCCGTTCCGCCGTGCGGGCGACGCAACCCACGGTCGGGATCACCCAGATTTCATTGCGGGTGCCCACGCTGCCATCGGCGCGGCGATAGCCCTGAAACTGCCAGCGTTTGTCTGCGGTGGCAGGAGCCGATGGCGATGGCGTGAAGCTGTACGGCTCCTCCGCCTTCAAATTGGTGCGGATATTGTGGCTGTGAACATGGGCGCCCCGCGCAATCGCCGCCGTCGCGCTGCCGATCGGCCAGCCATAGCGCCGCACCGGATCACCCGCAGCAACCGCATGCAGCGCGACCTTGTGGCCCCGGCCGATCGGCTGGGCCAGCGTGACGAACTGCCCCGCGACATGGATGGTTTCGCCCTCCGCCAGCGCGCGCAATGCCACGGCGACATCGTCGTCCGGTGCGATCCGCACGGCATCTGGCAGGGTCTGAACAGGCTGATCTAGGGTGTCTGGCATCGTCTCCATTGCGCCGTGATAGCATTTGTGCCAACGTTGGCACAAGTCCAAAGGAGATGCTGAACGTGCCCCCGCTGACGCTCGACCCCAATCGTCTGTTCCCGGCCGATCCGGGCACCCGCGCCATCGCCCGCAAACTGTATGACGGCGTCGCGCAGCTCCCGATCGTCAGCCCGCATGGTCATACCGATCCCGCCTGGTTCGCGACCGACGATGCCTGGGACAATGCGACTGCGCTGCTGCTGGCGCCGGATCATTATCTCTATCGCATGCTCTACAGCCAGGGCGTGAAGCTGGAGGCATTGGGCGTTCCTGCCCATGGCGTGCCGGGCGATGCCGATCCGCGCGCGGCGTGGCGCATATTCGCCAGCAGCCAGCATCTGTTTCGCGGCACGCCTTCACGGATGTGGCTGGACCATGTCTTTGCCGAAGTGTTCGGTTTTGAAGAGGTGCTGAGCGCGGACACGGCCGATCATTATTTCGACCGCATCGGCGATTTGCTCGCCACCCCTGCCTTCCGCCCGCGCGCGCTGTTCGACCGGTTCAACATCGAACTCATCGCTACGACCGAAGGCGCGCATGAGCGGCTGGACCATCATGACGCCATCCGCAACTCGAGCTGGACCGGCCAAGTCGTCACCGCCTATCGGCCCGACGCGGTGGTGGATCCGGAGCATGAGGATTTCCATGCCAGCATGGTCGCCTTCGCCGATCTGACGGGGGAGGATGTGATGACATGGCGCGGCTATCTGCGCGCGCATGCGAAGCGGCGGCAGGATTTCATCGCCAGGGGTGCGACCTCCACCGACCATGGGCATCAGAGCGCACGCACGACGAACCTGTCCGCCGCCGACTCTGCCGCCCTGTTCGACCGGATCGTCGGCAAGGACTGGACGGCGCAGGACGCCGAACTGTTCCGCGCGCAGATGCTGACCGAAATGGCGCGGCTCAGCCTGGACGACGGGCTGGTGATGCAGATCCACCCCGGCGCCTGCCGCAACCATAATAGCTGGCTGCATCACCATTATGGCCGGGACAAGGGTGCCGACATTCCGGGGCGCACCGATTATGTGGGAGGATTGAAGCCGCTGCTCGATGCGTTCGGTAATGAAGCGGACCTGTCGATCATCCTCTTCACGCTGGACGAGAGCACCTATGCCCGCGAACTGGCGCCACTGGCGGGCCATTATCCCTGCCTGAAACTAGGCCCGGCTTGGTGGTTCCATGACAGTCCGGAAGGGATGATGCGCTTCCGTGAGATGACGACGGAGACGGCGGGCTTCTACAATACGGTCGGGTTCAACGACGATACCCGCGCCTTCCTGTCGATCCCGGCGCGGCACGATGTCGCGCGGCGGGTGGATTGCGCTTTTCTGGCACGGCTGGTGGCCGAAGGGCGGCTACGCGATTGGGAGGCACAGGAACTGGCCCAAGACCTGACCTATAATCTGGTGCGCAAGGCCTATCGTCTGCCCGAGGCCTCGCCCCGGTCGCTGGCAAGCGCGGCCTGATTTGTCAGGACGCCCGCACTGACATAGAGCGGGCCGTCCGACCCATCAGCGAAAGCCGCCATGCCCCCCAAGGATTCCAGCCCCGGCGAACCGACCATCATCGACGTCGCCGCGCTGGCGGGCGTATCGATCCGTACCGTGTCGCGCGTGCTCAACCATTCGCCCAAGGTGAATGACGATACGCGCACCCGTATCCAGAGCGCGATCGATACGCTCAATTTCCGTCCTAGCCTGCGCGCCCGCGCCATGGCCAAAGGGCGGTCCTTGCTGATCGGCATGGTGCATAATGATCGCAACGCCCTGGTGCTGGACAGCGTACAGCGCGGCGTGGGGCGGGAAGCCACCCGGCGCGGCTATGAGGTCATATGCCATAGCGTGCCGGTCGGCGATCCGGGTGCGGCAACAGATGTGCTGGACTTCGCACGACGTTCGCGCGTCGACGGGCTGGTGGTGATGCCGCCGGTGTCGGACATGGTCGGACTGCCCGCCGCGCTACAGGGGGATCATGTGCCGGCCGTCGCCATTTCTGCGGTCGCCATCCAGGGTTATGGCGCGGTGCTGCTGTCGCGCGAGCGGCAGGCGGCCGGCGATGTGGCGCGCCATCTGTTGGACCTAGGCCATCGCCGGATCGCGATGATTACCGGCCCGCAGGACATGATATCGGCGATCGAGCGCCGGGCCGGCTTTGTCGAGGCGCTGGCGGAGGCCGATATGGTGCCGATGGCCGAGGTCGAGGGCGACTACAGCCTGGCCGCCGGGATTGCCGCCGCCCGCCAGTTGCTGGCCGCACCGCCCGCGCCAACCGCCATTTTCGCCGCCAACGATATCATGGCCGCCGGCGTATTGAAGGTTGCGGGCGAACGCGGCATCGCCGTGCCCGCCGCTCTGTCCGTGGTCGGGTTCGACGGCAGCATTGTGGCGGAGATGCTGACGCCTTCGCTGACTACCGTCGCTCGTCCCTTCGGCGAGATGGCGGAAATGGCGACACGCCAACTGATCGACCTGATCGAGGGGCAGGCCCTGTCCGATATGGACAGCCCCGCCCTCTCGCTGGTCCCGTCAGAATCGAGCGCCCCGCCCGTCAGCGGGTGACGATCTCCATCTGTGTTTCGCCAAGCCCCTGAGCGCGGGCGCGCAGGATGATCTTGCCCGCGCGCTTGGCGTCGCTCTTCACGATCGCCAGAGCAAGTCCGTTGAAGGCATCGCGGCTCTTGGATGGAAAGGCGGTCAGATCGGTCGGGTCGCCATTGTCTGTGGCGACGATTTCGCCCGGCCCTTCGATCGAAAATTCGACCTTCTGCTTGGCGGCGGGAACGACATTGCCGTCCTTGTCCAATATCTTCAACGTCACGAAGCTGAGGTCGCGGCCGTCGCTGGCGATACCCGAGCGGTCGGCGGTCAGCGACAATTTCGCCGCCTCGCCCACGGTGTGGATCGTCTCGGTCGCCCAGGGCTGGCCCTTCTTCCAGGTGACGACCTTCACCTCGCCCGGTTCGTAGACGACATAGTCCCAGCGGAAGCGATATTCATAATCGCGCTTCTTGATCTTGCCCTGCGACTTGCCGTTGACGAACAGTTCGCCCTCGTCCGCCGAGGAAAAGACATGGACCGGCGTGATCTGGCCGACGCGATCAGGCCATGTCCAATGCGGCAGGATATGGGCGAATTTCAGGTCCGGGCGCCAGCGCGCCTGATAGAGCCAGAAGCGATCCTTGGGGAAACCGGCCAGATCGACGATGCCCGAATAGCTGCTGCGCGAGGTATAATAGGGCGTCGGTTCGCCCAGATAGTCGAAACCCGTCCAGACGAATTCACCGGCGACATAGGGATTCTGGTCGTCAGCGGCCCATACGCGATCGGGCGACGAGCCGAAATCGGCGGCATGGAGTTCATAAGCGGACACCTGATGCGTGTCGGGATTGCCGCCCGACCATGGCCGCACCGGTCCGCTGATGGCGCCGGCGACCGGGAACATATATTCGCCGCGGCTGGAAAGAGCCGACGCGCTTTCTGTGGAGAGGATGACCTTGTCCGGGAATTTGGCGCGGAAAGCGGGATATTGGCCGACGATGCCGCGAATGCCCGCGCCCTGATAATTGAGGCTGATGACGTCCACCGTGGTCGGCAACAGCATGTCCGCCTTGGCAAAGTTCATCGCGCCGGTGGCCGGCCGGGTCGGGTCTTCTTCATGCGCGATGGCGACCAGTTCGCGGCCGATCTTGGCGCCGGCTTCCCCATCATATTGTTCGCCCACTTCGTTGCCGACGCTCCACAGGATGATGGAGGGGTGGTTGCGATCGCGGCGCAGCATGGCGCGGGCGTCCGCCTCATGCCAGTCGGGGAAGATCAGGTGGAAGTCGTGCGGCGTCTTCTTCTTTTCCCAGCTGTCGAACACTTCGTCCATGACGAGGAAACCCATGCGGTCGGTGAGTTCGAGCAGTTCGGGCGCGGGCGGGTTGTGGCTCATGCGCACGGCGTTGGTGCCCATGTCGCGCAATATTTCCAGCTGGCGTTCGGCCGCGCGGGCGTTGAAGGCGGCGCCCAGCGCACCGAGATCATGATGATTGTTGACGCCGCGCAGCGGGATATGCTCGCCATTGACGATCACGCCCTTGTCGGGATCGAACTTGATATCGCGCACGCCGAAGCGGGTTTCGTGGGTATCGATGGTCTTGCCGCCCTGCGTCACGGTGGAGACGGCGACATAGCGATTGGGTTGCTGCGTCGGCGGCGGCCCCCAGAGGCGGGGATTGGCGAGGGTGGCGGAGCCGTTCAGCACGGCCTTTTCGCCCGGCGCGATGCTGGCGGATTGGCGCGCGATGCTGGCCACCGGACGGCCGGTGCGCTTGCCCTTCGCGTCCAGCGCGTAAAGGGCGGTCGAGACGTCTACCTGCGCAGGCTTGTCGCCGTCATTGTCGAGCGTCAGGCTGAGATCGATGGTGGCGTGGTCCTTGCTGACTTGAGGCGTGCGGACGATGCTGCCCCATTGGCCGACATGGACCTTGTTGGCGGTGGTAAGATAGATGTCGCGATAGAGGCCGCCGCCCGGATACCAGCGCGCCGAGGCCGCGGGGTTGTCGAGGCGGATCGCCAGCTGGTTCTTGCCGCCCGGCACCGCATAGGGGGTGAGGTCGAGGCGGAAACTGTTATAGCCATAGGGCCAGCCGCCCACCAGCTTTCCATTGAGCCAGACGGTGGCGTAGGACATGGCGCCTTCCACATCGAGGAAGATGGACTGGCCTTTGGCGCTCGTCGGGATATCGAGCGTCTTGCGATACCAGCCGATGCCCCAACTGGGCAGGCGGCCCATGCCGCCATAGGGTCCGTCCTTGATGAAGGGGCCGGCGATCGCCCAGTCGTGCGGCAGGTCGACATGGGTCCAGCCGCTATCGTCGAAACCGGCCTGCACATAAGGGACGTCGCCGCCGGGATTGCCGGCGGGGCGGGCATGATGTTTGGCGGGGTCTTTTATGAACGGATTGGCGCTGGGCAGGATCCAAGGTTTCAGCACGTTGGCGCCGCTGTCGTCCACCTTCACGGCTGCGTCGGCGGGTGTGTCGGCCAGCTTGCCGTCGCCGGCATCCTCGATCGGCGGGCGGACGTCATAGCGCAAGTCGGTGGTCAGGCCAGCCGGATCGCCCTTCGTAAAGCGCCAGTCCTTGCTGATGGACACGCTATCGGCGGCGAGCAGCGAAGCCGGGAGCGAGGCCAGGGCGATAGCGGAGAGGGATACCAGTCGTCGCCAATGCGACACCGAGTTGGACAGTGGTTTCATCATGCTCTCCCTGTTCGCTTGCGTCTGGTAGCGTTATCATTACTCTGAGCGATAGAGGCTGCTTTGGCAAGTCATGAAGTGGCGTACGGATCGGCTTTCCGCGCGCCGCCAGGCAGGCTAGGACAAGCGAAACAAGCGTGGGAGAGGGACATGAAAAATGCTTTGGCCGTCGGTGCGGCCCTGATGCTGGCTCTATTGCCGGCGGCGGTTTCGGCCAAGCCTGTCACCGATTGCGCGCTGCGCGATGCGCCCTTTTCGACCGAATCGCCGATCGTGGACCTGCTGCTCAGCCCTGCCGCCAAGGCTATTCTGGAAACCGACGCCCCGGACATATTCACCGCCCTGCCCCCGCGCTTCTTCTCGACGCAAGCGCCGACCTTCGCCGCGATCCTGAACCTGAAGGCGCTGGCGAAGATGAAGAATCTGCCCGCCGACAAGATGACAGCGCTGGACGCGAAGCTGCGTGCCCTGCCGGTGACGGCAGCGGACAAGGTGGCGCGCTGTGCCCGTTATGACGACGACCGCCCGACCATCACGCTGCCCAAGGGCAAGCCCCGGTTGCTGATCTTCGAAAAGATCAACGGCTTTCGCGATGGTCCCTCGGTCGATGCCGCCCGCGCCGCCTTTCAGGTGATGGCGCAGCGCAAGGGATGGGCCGTGGTGGTGAGCGACAAGGGTGGCGTGATGACGCCGGCCCTGCTGCGCCAGTTCGACGCCATCATCTGGAACAATGTCAGCGGCGACGTGCTGACGCTGGCGCAGCGGGCCGCGTTCAAATCCTATATCGAACAGGGTGGCGGCTATGTCGCGGTGCATGGATCATCGGGCGATCCGTCCACTTTCTGGCCTTGGTATGTCGACACGCTGGTCGGCACGCAATTTGCCGGACACCCGATGGACCCGCAATTTCAGGACGCCAAAGTGGTGGTCGAGGGGCGCAGCCATCCGATCGCGGCCGGCTTGCCCGACCAATGGGTGATGAACGACGAATGGTACAGCTTCACGGCCAATCCCCGCCCCGGCAGCGCCGTCATCGCGACGCTGGACGAGGGCAGCTACAAGCCGGGCGCGCTGGCCATGGGCGACCATCCGATCGCCTGGACCCGTTGCGTCGGCAAGGGCCGGGTCTTCTATTCCGGCATCGGCCATCGCCCCGCAACCTATGCCGATCCCCATTATGTCACCATGCTGGAAAATGCGGTGGCATGGGCGGCATCGCGCCGGTCCGCCTGTCCGGCGCTTACGCCCCCAGCCGGTTGACCGGATAGACGGGCGGCAGGATGATGTCGCCCGGCATGGAGAGTGGCAGCACCGGGCTGGCCGCGCCGGCCAGCAGCGCGTCGAAATATGCGATGGTGCGGGTCAGTCCTTCGCGCAGCCGCACGGTGGGTTCCCAATCCAGCATATCGCGGGCGCGGCCGATGTCCGGGCGGCGCTGGCGCGGATCGTCGGCGGGCAAGGGCCGCATGATGAGGGACGATCGCGATCCGGTCAGCGCCAGGATCATTTCGGCCAGTTCGACCATGGTGAATTCGTCGGGATTGCCGATGTTGATCGGGCCGGTGATCGCGTCCGCGCTGCCCATCAGCCGGATCAGCCCCTCGATCAGATCGTCGACATAGCAAAAGGAGCGAGTCTGCTGTCCATCGCCATAGAGGGTGATGGGCTGGCCCAGCAGCGCCTGGCAGATGAAGTTGGACACGACGCGCCCGTCGGCCGGGTCCATGCGCGGGCCATAGGTGTTGAAGATGCGCGCGACCTTGATCCGCACCCGCCCTTCGCGATGATAGTCGAAGAAGAGGGTTTCGGCGCAGCGCTTCCCCTCGTCATAGCAGGCGCGCGGGCCGATGGGGTTCACATGGCCCCAATAATCCTCGCGCTGGGGGTGAACCTCCGGATCGCCATAGACTTCGCTGGTGGAGGCTTACAGGATTTTCGCGCCGGTGCGCTTGGCCAAGCCCAGCATGTTGATCGCGCCATGCACGCTGGCGATGTCGCGCTAATCGGCGCCCGCTATCGTGCCGACCTGTTCGCGCCCGCTCAGGTGGTATGAAGATCCTGCATGTCTTCAACCGCCATCGTCAGGGCGGCGGGGCCGACAATGCCTGGGACGCGACCATCGCCCTGTCGCGCAGACGCGGGTTAAAAGTCGATATTTCGAGAAGGATAGTCGTCACCTTTCAACTGGCGTTTCAGGAAAGATCACGGCCTTTGCCCATGGCCTCTACCCCGTCGCCACGCTGCGGGAGTTCGCGGCGCGGCTGGAGACGGACCGGCCGGATATCGTGCATAGCCATGAACTCTATCCGTTGCTCACCCCCTGGCTGTTCCCGCTCTGCGCGCGCGCCGGGGTGCCGGTGGTCCATAGCTGCTATGATTTCCGTATCACTTGCCCGATCGCCACCCATCATGACGGCGCGGCAGTCTGCAACCGCTGTACCGATCAGGGGGCGCATCACGCGCTCCAACGCAATTGCCGGAACAGCCTGCCCGAAAGCGCCGCCTTCGCGTTGCGCCATGCTGTGGCACAGCGGCGAAACCTCTATGACCATGTCAGTCGTTTCATCGTGCTGACCGACTTCAGCCGCAACTGGCTGCATCGCCACGCGGCCATCCCGATCGACCGGATCAGCGTCAACGAATGTGCCATCCCCGCCGCGCCCGACCCCGTCGATCCCGCAGTCGGCCGCTATTTCGCTTTTGCCGGTCGTTTCGTGCCGGAAAAGGGGCTGGATGTGCTGATCGAGGCTGCCCGACTGTCTGGCCTGCCGATTCATGTCGCTGGGCCGGCCGGCAGCGATCCCGCGCCATTACAGGCGCATGGGGTGCCGGTAACCATCACCGATGGGCCGGCGTCGCTCGCTGCCGTCTATCGCGGCGCACGGGCTTTGGTGGTGCCCAACCTCTGGTTCGAAACCTTCGCGATCGTCGCCGCCGAAGCCATGGCCCATGGCGTGCCGGTCATCGCATCCCGCATCGGCGCCTTGCAGGACACGGTGCGCGAAGGCGTGACCGGGCTGCATTTCGCACCCGGGGATGCCGCCGATCTGGCCCGGCAGATGCGCCGCCTGTGGGACGATCCGGCGCTGTGCCGGCGGCTGGGCGTGGCGGGTCATGCCGATGTCCGCGCCCGCTTCAATGAGGACGCCCATTTCGACCGGCTGATCGCCGCCTACGAAGCCGCGCTTAGAGCGCCGGCATCACCATTGCCCGACATTCGCCAAAGCCGATCGGCACGAAGCCTTGCGCCGATGCGCGCGCGCGCAAGATGATCTCGTCGCCATCCTCCAGGAAAGTGCGGCTTTCGCCACCGGGCAGCGCCACCGGTTCCTTGCCGCCGACCGACAATTCGATCAGACTGCCATAGCCCGACCGGTCCGGTGCGGAGATGGTGCCGCTGCCCAGCAAGTCGCCGGGATTGAGGTTGCAGCCATTGGACGCATGGTGAGCAACGATCTGCTGCACCGTCCAATACATGTTGCTGGCCGGACCGCTGCTGAGCGGGAACGGCGCCTCCCCGCGCGTGCGCATCGCTTCGGTCAGGATCAGCACCTCCAGCGTCAGGCCCAGCGCGCCATGCGCCTGATCGTCCGCATCGGACAGATAAGGCAAGGGCGCCGGATCGTCCGTCGGCCGGGGCGGTTGCGCCGGGCGGAACGGCGCCATCGCCTCGCTCGTCACCACCCAGGGGGAAATGGTCGACTGAAAGCTTTTGGACAGGAAGGGGCCGAGCGGCTGATATTCCCAGGCCTGAAAATCGCGCGCCGACCAGTCGTTGAGCAGGCAGAAGCCCGCGACATGGTCCGCCGCCTGCGCGATCGGGATGGCGGTACCCAGAGCGTTGCCGGCGCCGATCCACACGCCCAGCTCCAGTTCATAATCCAGCCGGGCGGACGGACCGACCATGGGCGCGTCGGCCTCTGGCGGCTTGCGCTGCCCCACCGGCCGGCGCAGCGCCACGCCCGACGGCCGGATCGAGGACGCCCGGCCATGATAGCCGATCGGCACATATTTATAGTTGGGCAGGAGTGGATTGTCGGGTCTGAACTGCCGCCCGATATTGGTGGCATGGTGGATGCCGACATAGAAGTCGCTATAATCGCCGATATGCGCGGGCAGATGCAGGGCGCAATCCGCCGCAGCATGCAGCATCGGCGTCAGGCGATCCGCATAGGCCGGGTCGGACAGAAGATCGCTGAGCAAGCGGCGAAGCGCTCGCCGGTCGGCGACGGAGAGCGCCATCAACCCGTTCAGCGTCCCGGCCGTGCAGAGCGGCGCGATGGGAGCGGGCAGCAGGCCGGCGGTGGCGCAGGCGAAAAGATCCAATATCCGGTCGCCGATGGCGACACCGATGCCTGCCTCTCCGCTGGCGGACGAAAACACCCCATAGGGCAGGTTCTGGATCGGGAAATCGGGATGGCCGTTAGCGCTTTCCACCCAGCTGGTGCGGGCGGGATCATGCGTCTCGTCGGTCGTCCACCAGCTCATGCCGCGTCCCCCGGCGGCAGTTGCGCCTTGCGAAAGCCTGTCCAGCATGCGTCATAATCGCCTTGCAACAAAGGCGTTTTCATCGCCCAGCCTGTCGGCGCGAACGGCAATCGGCTTTCGAACATGAACGCCATCGTCTCCTCTATCTTATGCGGTTGCAAAGCCGCTGCGACGGCCCCGTCATGGCTGGCGACATCCGGCCCATGGGCGGACATCATATTGTGCAGGCTGGCCCCGCCCGGCGCGAAACCGCCCGCCTTGGCATCATATTGGCCGGTGATGAGGCCCATGAACTCGCTCATGACGTTGCGGTGGAACCAGGGCGGCCGAAACGTATCCTCTGCCACCATCCAGCGCGGCGGGAAGATGACGAAGTCGATATTGGCGGTGCCGGCGCTGTCGCTGGGCGATGTCAGCACCGTGAAGATGGACGGATCGGGATGGTCGAAACTGACCGTGCCGATCGTGTTGAACCGTGTCAGATCATAGCGATAGGGCACGACATTACCATGCCATGCGATCACATCGAACGGGCTGTGGTCGAGCATCGTCGACCAGAGTTGCCCCTGATATTTCTGCACCAGTTCATGGGGGCGTTCCACATCCTCATAGGCTGCGACCGGCGCCTCGAAATCGCGGACATTGGCGAGGCCATTGGAGCCGATCGGCCCAAGGTCCGGCAGCCGGAACGGGCTGCCATGATTTTCGCAGACATAGCCGCGCGCATCATCGTCCAGCAATTCGACGCGAAACCGCACCCCGCGCGGGATCAGCGCGATCTGGAGCGGGGCGACGGGCAGCACGCCCATTTCGGTGACGATCCGCAGCCGCCCCTGCTGCGGCACGATCAGCCATTCGCCATCCGCGCTGAAAAAGGCGCGATCGACCATGGATCGGTTGGCGGCGTAGACATGGACGCTGCACCCGATACCCGCCGCAACATCGCCATTGACCGCATAGGTGACGAGGCCATCGATGAAATCGACCGGGTCGGCCGGCAGGTCGAGCGGGTTCCAGCGCAGCCGGTTGGGCGAAGCGACCGCGTCAGCGTCGGGCGCGCTGCGCAGCAGGCTCGCTTTGGCATAGGGTAGGAAGGGCGCGTGCATCGCGCTCGGCCGCATGCGGTAGAGCCAACTGCGCCGATTGTCCGCGCGCGGCACGGTGAAGGCGGTCGCGGACAATTGTTCGGCATAAAGGCCATAGGGCACGCGCTGCGGCGAATTGCGCCCGACCGGCAGCGCGCCCGCCACCGCCTCGCTCGCATGATGATTGCCGAAGCCGGTCAGATAATCCCCGGTCAGATAATCCATCGTCACTCTCCTCCGTTCGCCCTGAGCATTTCGAAAGGCGCAGCGCGAACGGTGTCAGATTATCTCACGCATCGACGCTAACGACGCCCCGCCTGATCTGGTCCAACTCTATGCTTTCGAACAGGGCCTGGAAATTGCCGTTGCCAAAGCCCTCATTGCCCTTGCGCTGGATGATCTCGAAGAAGATCGGGCCGAACATATTCTCAGTGAAGATTTGCAGCAATATGCCTTCCTCCTCGACATCGCCGTCGATAAGGATGCGGTTCTTCTTGAGGCGCGCCAGATCCTCGCCATGACCCGGCACGCGCTTGTCGACCAGTTCATAATAGGTTTCGATCGTGTCCTGAAGCCGGACGCCGCGCGCCCGCAATTTCTCGACCGTGTCGTAGATATTGTCGGTGGTCAGCGCCAGATGCTGGATACCCTCGCCATGATAGTCGCGGATGAACTCCTCGATCTGGCTCTTGTCGTCCTGGCTTTCGTTGAGCGGAATGCGGCTTGCCTTGTCCGGCGCGATCATCGCCTGGCTGGTCAGGCCCGTCGCTTTCCCCTTGATATCGAAGAATTTCTGTTCCTCGAAGCCGAAGAGGGTACGATAAAATTCGCTCCACACCCGCATCTGGCCGCGCCGGACATTATGGGTCAGATGGTCGAGCAGGTCGAGGCCGACGTTGTTGTCGGCCGCCTTCTCCTCCCAGCCCGGAAATTCGGCCCAGTCGGCATAGGGATCGCCGTCGGCCGGCATGAAATAGAGATAGGCGCCGCCAATCCCCTCGATCACCGTGTCATCCTCCGCCGTGGCCTTGCCGCCATTGGCCAGCGCCCATGCGAGCGCGGCCTTGGGATCGGTAACGCGAAAGGCCATGGCGCTGGCCGATGGGCCATGGACGCCGCGAAATTCCGCCACGCGCCCGGCATCGTCGCGATTGAGCATCAGGTTGATGCGCCCCTGACGATAGCGGGTGATATTCTTGCGCGGGTGGCGGTGACTGGCGACGAAGCCCAGTTGCTCGAACTGCGCCGCCATCGCTTCTGGATCGGGCGAGGTGAATTCGACGAACTCGAAGCCGTTGAGGCCCAGCGGGTTGGTGTCGGTGGTCATAGGGCGTCCTCTTCCTTTTTCTTGTTCGCATAGGCCTGACTGCCGCGGGTGAAGACGCGGTCGGTCGGCAAGATGGTATCGGTGTCGAGATCGGGCAGGCCGTCAAGCTGCGCATAAAGCGGTGCGAAATCGGTTTCGGCCGTCATCCGCAACAGTTGCTCGAAACTGTCGATCACGAAATAGCTCTGCTGATAATCGTCGATGCGATAGCGGGTACGCATCAGCCGCTTGAGGTCGAAGCCGAGGCGATTGGGCGACGGATCGTCCAGCGCAAATTCGGACTCCCCATGGGAGGAAACGATGCCGGCGCCATAGAGTTTGAGGCCATCATCCTGTCGGATCAGGCCGAATTCCACGGTGTACCAATAGAGCCGTGCCAGCCGCTCGATCGACCCCAGCGCATGGGCGCGTAGCCCCCCTTCGCCATAGGCCTGCATATAATCGGCGAAGACCGGGTTCGCGAGCAAGGGCACATGGCCGAAAACGTCGTGAAAGACGTCCGGCTCCTCCAGATAGTCGATCTGTTCGGGCTGGCGGATGAAGCGGCCGGCGACGAAGCGGCGATTGGCCAGATGTTCGAAGAAGAGCCGGTCGGGCACCAGCCCCGGCACGGCGACCACCTGCCACCCGGTCCGTTGCATCAGCCGGTCGGACAGTTCGGCAAAGTCGGGAATGCCCGGCCGGGTCATCCGCAATATGTCCAGCCCCTCCAGAAATTCCGGTACGGCTCGGCCGGCCAGCATCTGCGTCTGGCGCGCGAACAGACGGTCCCACATCGCATGGTCCTGCGCGGTGTAAGCCGCCCAGTCCTGCGGGATGGTCCAATCCTCTCTGGCGCCCGGTGGGGCGATCATTTCTGTTTGCGCCATAGACGAATCATGCCACGCGAAACCGGAAATTACGTTTCATTCTTGCCGGATTCTCAGCTATAAACGATGAATATTCATCATATATGGACAGTATATGAAACAGGATGGTCAGATAGATGAGGTGGATCGGCGCATCCTGTCCGCGCTCCAGGCCGATGCCAGCCTTAGCCATCAGGATCTGGCCGAGCGGGTCGGCGCGTCCAGCGCGTCATGCTGGCGGCGGATCAAGGCGCTGGAGGCGGCGGGCATATTGACCCGCACCGTGCGGCTGGTCGATCCGGCGCAGGTCGGGCGGGGCGTCAACGTCCTCTGCAACATCCGCATGCGCAGCCACGCCCGCGAAGCCCGCGCCGCCTTCGAACATTTCGTCGACGGGCGGCCGGAGATCGTGGAATGTTTCTCCATGTCCGGAGAATGGGACTATCTGATCCGGATCGTCGTCGCCGATGTCGAGGATTATAACCGCTTCCTGATGCAAACCCTGCTCGGCCATCCTTCGGTGGCGGGCGCAGCGTCCCATTTCGCCCTGTCGATGACGAAATATACGACGGCCATTCCGTTATAGGAGCGACCACCGTTACCAATCATCATGCTGAACCAACAGGCAGACGGTGCCGGGAGGCACAATAGATGCTGAGCCGAGGGCCAGCGCAGCTAGACAAGTTCAGCATGACGTCCCCTATATTACAACGCCCGGAACCGGAAATCGCGAAACTTCGCCTCGCCCGGTCCCGCTGCATACAGCCCCGGTCGCAGCATCAGGAAGCCGCCGCGCACATTATGATGATATCCCGACACTTCCATGCCCCGGTCGAACCGGCTCCATGTCCGTCCACCATCACGCGACAGGTGATAGGAGACGATATGGTGGCGGTTGCTGACCTTCAACGTCAGCCGCCGGCCATAGGGGTTGGCCGGCCGGCCGCGCTCCATGCCATATTGGTGAGTGACGAAGCGCGTCTCGTCGAAACCCAGCCCGCAATAGAGCTTGTCGTCATAAAAGAGGATCAGCCCCGCCGTGCCGCCCGGCGCAATTTCGATGTCGCATTGGAACTCGTAAGCCGGGTCGCCCGCGATCAGCAGCAGTGGCGATGAATCGACCGGCGCGGTCCCCCGCCCTGTCAGGATCAGCGCGCCCTTCTCCACCCGCGCCCGGCGCGCTTCGTCCGGGGCCGGGCGAAAGAAATTCCATTTCGCGCCCAGCTTCAGGTCGCGAAAATCGTCCGACAGCGCCATGCCGTGCGCCAATGCCTGCCCGCCGCGCGGCTTGGCGATCGGCTGCGCCAGATCGCCGCCCTTCATGCGGAACCAGCCGTCCGGCGTCCATTCCACAGGATCGAGCAGGGTCTGCCGCCCCAGCGTCCACAGGCCATTTTCATAACCATGATAGACCGCCCACCAGCTTTTGTCCGGTGCTTCCACCAGGCTGGCATGGCCGCGCGACCACCAGCGTTCGTCGGCGCTTTGCGTGTGGACCAGCGGGTTATCGGGATGCTGCTCCCACGGGCCATGGATCGATTTGGATCTTGCCGCGATCACCATATGGCCGGTCGGCGGCCCGGCGGTGCCGCCCACGGCGGTCAGCATGTAGAACCAGTCGCCATGGCGGTGAATCTTCGGCCCCTCCGGCGCGAAACCCTCGACATCCCATGTGTCGGGATAACGCCAGGGGTCATAGACATGCTCGACCTCGCCCACGGTCGACAGGCCATCGTCGGATAGGCGGATGCGGTCGCCGCCCGACAGGAACAGCCAGCGACTGCCATCCTCGCCCACCGCATGGCAGGGGTCGATATGCTGGTGCAGCTTCAGGTCGATGGGGTCGCTCCACGGCCCGTCGATGCTGTCGGCATGGATGACGAAGATGCTGTTGGGTTCGGCCTTGACCGGAATATAGAGGAAATAGCGGCCCTTATATTTCTCCAGACTGACCGCCCAGACCGATCCGATATTCTTGTTCAAAACCGCCTTGCGCGGTTGCCAGTTGATGAGGTCGCGGCTGTGCCAGATGGTGATGCCGGGATAGCTGTCGAAGCTGGAGAAGGTCATGTAATAATCCGAGCCATCCTTCAGGATGGCGGGATCGGGCCGGTCGCCCGACAATAGCGGATTGAGGAAGCGCCCGTCGCCCAGGTCGGCAATACGCTGGTTGTCCGGTCCGCGTTTCCATTCGGTGGCGGGCGCCGTAGCAGCAGGCGCTGACTCCGCCCGATCGGTGCGGGTCAGCGCCATTGCGCTGCCTGCGGCCAATACGCCCGTCATGGCGTCGCGCCGGCTGATCGTCATGCTCTCTCCTTGAATGAAATGTCCGGACCGCCCGTGCAGAAGCGGCCCGGACCCATGAACCGTCACATCTTGAACCGCGCACCCAGTTGGATGGTGCGGCCGAAATGCAGCTGCTCATAATTGCGATTGGCGTCCAGATCGGTGTAGCGGTCGCGATAATCGTCGGTCAGGTTGATCCCTTCCAGCGACAATTCAAGTCCCTCGGTCAGCTTGTAGCGCACAGACGCATCGACATTGACCGTGCTGTTATAGCCTTCGAACACATTGCCCGTCCCGCTATTCTGGTCGATATAGCCGCTGCGATAGCTGGCCGACACGCGGGCAGAGAATTTGGCGTCCTCATAATAGAGCGTGCCGTTAAAGGCGCGCTTGGACAGGCCGAACAGGGTCGCGTTGCGGACCGAGGCGATATTGCCACCTCCGGGCACGATCGCCGGGCCGGACACGGTGTAGTTGGCGCTGGAATCCACGAAGGTCGCATTCACGATCCCGCCAAAATGCGACAGGAAGCCGGGCAGGAAGGTGAAGGGCGCCTGCACCGACAGTTCGATCCCCTTCAGGCTGGCGCCCGTGCCGTTGACGATGGTGCTGATCGCCCAGCCTTCCGTCCGTTCCGGCTGGAGCGCGGCGGGCGAGCTGGGCGGGATGACCGACAAAGGCAGGCCAGTGGACGCGAAGGTGCCGGTGATGGTCTGGCTGATCGGGAAGCTCTGTACATCCTTCTTGAACGCCGCGACGGAAAAGACCGACTGTGGCGCGAAATACCATTCGACCGCCACGTCATAGGCCGTGGCCCGGAACGGATCGAGGAACGGATTACCGAAGCTGACCCGATAATTGAAGCCATCGACCGATCCGCCCGGCGTCAGATTGCCGAGCGACGGGCGCGTCACCACGTCCGCCACCGACGCGCGCACGATCACGTCGCGATGCGGGAAGAAGGCGATGTTGGCGGCGGGCAGCCAATCCTCATAGGATCGCGACACGCTGACCATCGTGCCATTGTTGAGGCCGCGCGAGCTTTGCTCGGTCTTCACATAGCGGATGCCGGCATTGGCGGCATATTCCAGGCCGAAAATCTCACCCTTGGCATCGAACTGGATATAGCCGCCGGTGGTCTTTTCCACCACGCCGCGGGTATTGCCGGCATCGACCGTCAGCGCCCGCTCATATAGTTTGGTATAGTCGGTGCCCGCCGCCAGATTGGGGACCAGCCATTGCGTCGTCGTGCCCGCCGGCGCGCCCGCGCCCTTCAGCGTGAACAGCTCCGCCAGCGCCGACGTCACCGGCAGGCCGTAGATGGCGCTCGGCCCGAAGGCGCTGCTGGGCGAGCAGTTGACCGTGCCCAGCACGCGGTCGACACCGCCATTGCCACACACCACGGTGTCGCGGGTGAAGCCTTCGGTATCGAAGGAGAAGCGGCGATAGAGCGCGCCCGTCTTCACCGTGAACCCCTCTGTCACATCCCATTCGGTGCGCAGTTGCGCGGTACGGAACTTGTTGACGGTGGAGGATGGCCGGTCGCGGATTTCGGCCAGCTGGAAATTGGCCGGGTTGGTGACGCTGGTGCCGAAACTCAGCACCGGCCGGCGCATATTGCTATAGTCGTAGCTGTAGCCCTGCGCATCGCGATCGTCGAACACCAAGGTCGTTTCGACCGGGATCGACGCATCCGACTTGGAAAAACCGCCAAGCAAAGTGAAGCGGAAGGCATCGCTGACATCCTGATCCCAGGTTCCGCCCAGCTGATAGAATTTCGTCTGCGACTTGCGCAGATAATGTTCGGTGCGGACCCAGGCGTCGTTCAGCGTCGCCGACACCATATTGCCCTTGCCGTCATAGACCGGGTTGACCACGTCGATCGACCGCTCGTTGGATCGGAGCAGCACTTCGCCCCATTTCTCCTCGCGCGTCTCGCGGAAGCGGGAGAAGAGGCCGTCGATCGATACCTTGGTCGCGTCGGACGGCGCCCACTGGATCGACCCGGTCACGCCCAGCCGCTCGCGTTCCTGGGCAATTTCGCCATAGCGTGGGATGCGCGGGTGGAAGGCGAGCGCCGCCTGATCGCAGGCCGCGACCCGGCCGTTGGTATAGACGCCGCCTGCATTGGCCACGCCCGTGTTGCTCGCAGCGCTTTGGTAGAAACAACGCGTGCCATTGACGCTGTCGAACCGGGCCTGCGACCAGCGCACCGTATTGTTGCCCATCTGCTTGGTGTCGAGCTTGGAATAGGCGGCGGACAGCGCCACGCCCCATTGCCCGTCAGCCGACTTCCAGGACATGAGGCCCGCCAGACGCGGTCCCCATTTCTTGCTCAGGTCATTATAGGAACCGGTCGCCGAGCCGACGAAGGTGAAGCCGTCCTTGCCCGCCAGAGGATTGCCGGTGTTGAGGTCCACCACCGCGCCAAGCGAGCCTTCGTCCAAAGAGGCCTCAGCCGTCTTGTGCACCACCAGCGAACTGAACAGCTCCGACGCGAAGACATTGAAGTCGAAGGCGCGGTCGCGGTTGGAACTGGCGCCGTCGGTCGAGGTGGCGACCGTTTCCAGCCCGTTCACGCGCACGCGGGTAAATTGCGCGCCCAGACCGCGGACGGTGATCGCGCGCCCTTCGCCGCCATCGCGCTGGATCGAAATGCCGGGAATACGCTGCAAGGATTCCGCCAGATTCTGGTCGGGGAATTTGGCGATATCCTCCGCCACGATCGCATCGACCGATCCCACCGTCTGTCGCTTCAGGTTGATCGCCGCGCCCAGCGACTGGCGAAAGCCGGTGACGACGATATCGGCCGCTTCATCGCCGACGGCCGCCTGTGGCGCCGGATCGACCGGCCCTGCGTCCTGCGCCAGCGCCGCGCCCGGCATCGCCAGCAGCATGGCGGCCAGCGACGTCCCTGCCAACCAGGACCGCTCGCCCCTTGTGAATTGCTTTGCACGCATCAGCTTTCCTCTCCCTTTCCCACTATGCCCGCACGCCGGCGATGGAGCCGGTCGTGCGTCATGGTCCTGCCGGGATCATGCCCGGCCCATCGCCCGTCGCCTTTTCAGCGATCACGACCATGGTTGGAAACCGGTGTCATTGATGCGCGTGCTGCGACGGACTGTCAATATGATCCGGAGCAACAGACAGGACGTATCTGATATAATATTGAATATAATAGCAAATTATGGGGGCGGGCCTCGAGTTTTTCCTCAGGGCACAGCTGATTGGCGCTGGCTCATTCACCTTAATCGGACACCGGTGTCAAAAATTCTTGCAGCCATATCGTCACGATGCCAATAATGTACGGATAGGAGAGAAAAGTCATGACCCTGCCTTCGGCCCCGCCATCTCTTGCTCTGCTGGGTGCGCTCGCATTGCTCCCCATTGTGCCCGCCATGGCCGCACCGCCCACCGCCAACGTCAAAGCCGGACAGGCCGACACGAACCAGAGCAGCGCCCTCGCCTTTCCCGGCGCAGTCGGCTGGGCCGCCACCACCCCCGGCGGACGGGGCGGACGCATCATTCGCGTCACCACCCTCGCACCCGACGGCCCGGGCAGTTTCAAGGCCGCGCTGGAGGCAAAGGGCCCGCGCATCATCGTGTTCGAAGTGGCTGGCATCATCGATTTAGGCCGCGAAACGCTGAAAATCACCGAACCCTATGTCACCATCGCCGGCCAGACGGCGCCGTCGCCCGGCATCACCCTCATCAAGACCGGCATCGACATCGCGACTCATGATGTCGTGATGCGCCATATCCGCATCCGCACCGGCGTCGATGGCCAGCCCAAGCTGAGCGGTTGGGAAGCCGACGCCCTGTCCACCGTGGCCGCCCATCATGTCATCATCGACCATTGCAGCTTCACCTGGGCGATCGACGAGAATATGTCCGCATCCGGCCCGCGCTTCGAGGGCAGGACGCCGGACGATTGGCGCAAGGGCACCAGCCACGCCATCACCTTCTCCTACAATATCGCGGCAGAAGGCCTAGCCGACGCCAGCCACCCCAAGGGCGAGCATAGCAAGGGCACGCTGATTCACGACAATGCCAGCCAGATCATGATCTGGCGTAACATCTATGCCCATAACAAGGAACGCAACCCGCTGGTGAAGGGCGGCGGCCAGGTCGAACTGGTCAACAATATCCTTTATGATCCGGGCGAGCGGGCGGTCCATTATAATCTGATGGCGCTGGAATGGGGCGATCATCCCTATCAGACCGGCAAGATATCGGCAGTCGGCAATGTCCTGCGCGGCGGCGTGTCGACCGCTCCCGGCATGCCGTTCCTGACGCTGGGCGGCGACGGCGACCTCGACTATCATGGCAAGGATAATATCGCCGTCGATAAATTCGGCCAGCCGCTGCCGATGTTCGGCCGCTATGGCGAAACCCGCGCGAAGCTGAACGAATTGCCGGCGCCGCCCATCTGGTGGCCCGGGACGCAGGTTCTGCCGACGCGTGATGTCGAAACCCATGTGCTTGGCCATGCCGGCGCCCGCCCCTGGGACCGCGACGCCGACGATCTGCGCGTCCTCTTCTTCGTGGCCGAAGGGCGGGGCGAGATCATCGATGATGAACGGCAGGTCGGCGGCTATCCGAAAATGGCGCAGACGCGTGCCCCCTTTGTCGAGGCCGACTGGAATCTCGACACGATGGAGCCGAAATCGGGTCGCTATCCGGGGCAAAAGGCGGAGATTGCCGAACATCTGTCGGACCGCGACAAGATGATGCGGCAGGGCGAGCCGGGAGGGAAGAAATGACCATCCTGCCGCTATTGCTGGCCGCCGCGGCCGCTACCTCTGCTGCGCCGCCCATGGCGGTGATCGACGAGAAGGACGTCGCGCGCGAAGAAGCCACACCCCATGGCAAGATCGGCATGAGCACCGCCTATCGTATCAGCGACGCCGTGCCCCAACCGCGCCGCATGGAGTTCCGCAAGCGAATCCTGCATGTCGGCGCCGCCATCGGCCTGCACCCCATCGCCCATGACGAGGTCTATTATGTCCTGTCGGGCACCGGCGACGTCAGTTCCGACGGCCAGACCCGCAATCTGACCCCCGGCATGGCCGCCTATCTCTACGATGGCGCCGTCGTGGGGATCAAACAGACCGGCCGCGAACCGCTGGCGTTGATTATTGCCTATCCTGTGAAGGAGTGAGGATAAGTGGCTTGGGGAAGTTCCGCTTTTTAGCGCGCGCATGCTGGGCCAGTGTCGCCAGCACCCTGTCCTATCCAGCCCCATAATGCCATGATGCGCGGTGTCGGCGCGCAGCAGCCAAGGCTGCCCCTGTCGCGATCAACCACGATGGTTGGCAATAAAATATCCGACATAGGATATGAAATGTCGAAAATTGCGGGAAATGTGCGAAGTTAAGCGTGGGATTTCCTGTCAGCTGCCCGGCTGGATATAAGGTACCTGCGCGAATATTTCCCGTTCCCAGCCGCGCGGATCGTCAGCCATATGGCTGTCGATGTCGAAGATCATCGTGGATCGTCGGTCCAATCGATATGGCGTCCAGTCCGCCAGACCCGCGCCATTGGGATCGCCCCGTAGCGCGAACGCCAAAAAGCGATCCATCATCGCCGCCGATGCGGCCCGCGCACCCGCTCCGGTCCCGGTAAAGGAACCCGGTGCGTCCAGCGTGCCGAAGGCCAGCGCGATATCCATGGTGTGCGGTGCACCCCGTCGGGGTTGGGTCGGCGACTGGAAATCGACCTGATAAACCCAAGTCGGCGCGGCGGCCCGCGCCCTCGCCTCCGCCTCGATCACCTGCCCCGGCCAGCTGCGCCCGGCCGTGGTCGCGGCGTAGAAGATGCGCTCCGCAGACCAGTCGGGATGATGCGCCCGATATTGCGCGACGATCCATTCCGGAGGCAGGTCCATGCGCAGTTCGCCAGCCATCCGGCCGGGCAGGTTGGCCCAGTCCAGCCCCCTTATCAGCGGCCCGTCCGGGTCGATGAAGGCGCGCGTCTCGTCCCGTGTATTGCCCAGCATCATCGGGATGGCATTGCCTTGCGGCGCGGCATCGGGCCAGAAAGGGTGTCGCTTCAGCCAGCGCATGTCCAGCACCGGCCCCATATATAGACCGCCGCCCAATATCGGATCGACAGCATCCAGCCCGTCTATCAGACGCGCGACCGGCATGGTCAGCAACGGCGTCAGATCGGTCGGCGACACGCCCAGTTTCGTCAGATAGGCGGCCGTCCGCCGCGCCGCGTTGATCGGGCCGCTGGCCGTCACCTGCTGCCCGCTCATGGTGATGGCGTGGTGGAACAGCCCCTTGGCGGCGGGCATCGCCATCATCGTCGCAATCTTGGCGCCGCCGCCAGACTGGCCGAAGACCGTTATGTTCGCCGGATCTCCGCCGAAGCTCGCAATATTCTCCCGCACCCAGCGCAGCGCCAGGATCAAGTCCAGCTGCCCCGCATTGCCGCTATCGGCAAAGCGCGGATCGAGCGCAGCCAGATAGAGATAGCCCAGCGCATTGAGCCGATGATTGACCGTGACCACCACGACATCGCGCCCGGCCAGATGCCGCCCGTCATTCAGCGGATCGACCACGCTGCCGTTGGAATAGGCGCCGCCATGGATATAGAGCAGCACCGGGCGTTTCGCCTGCCGCTGCGTCCCCGGCGTCCAGATATTGAGGAAAAGACAATCCTCGCTGGTCGCGGCCTGCATGGCTTTTTGTGGGCAGGAGGGCGCGAAGGCGACGGCCGGCCTCACATCTCGCCAAGGTGCGGGCGCGATCGGTGCACGGAACCGGCGTGCTGCGGTATCCTGCCCGTAACGGACCCCGCGAAACACATGCAGCCCGCCTTCCCGCACGCCCCTTATCCGGCCATGGCTGGTGGTGACGACCGGATCGGATGCCGCCGCAAAGGCTGGCGATGCCATCAGGGTCAGCCCCGCGCCGATGAAGCCCCGCCGATCGGGCATGCCTCTCTCCTCTCCCGTGTGTTCACATCAGCGCGCGAGCCACCCGCCATCGACGGCCAGCACATGGCCATGGATATAGTCCGCCGCGCGCGACGCCAGGAACACCGCCGCGCCGCCGATATCGCTGGCCTCGCCCCAGCGCCCGGCCGGGATGCGCTCCTGTATCTGCCGGTTGCGCGTCTCGTCGGCCTGCAAGGCGGCGGTGTTGTTGGTCGCGATATAGCCCGGCGCGATGGCGTTGACGTTCACGCCCCTGGCCGCCCACTCGTTCGCCAGCAGCTTCGTCAGTCCCCCCGCCCCGCTCTTGGACGCGGTATAGCTTGGCACCCGGATCCCACCCTGGAAGGACAGCAAGGACGCGATGTTGACGATCTTGCCGCTGCCTTGCGCGATCATGTGCCGACCCGCCGCCTGACAGAGGAAGAACAAAACTTTAAGGTTGGTGTCGATCACCGCGTCCCAGTCCGCTTCGGTAAAGTCGACGCTGTCGGCCCGGCGGATGATCCCGGCATTGTTGACCAATATGTCGAGCCCGCCCAGTTTCTCGATCGTCTCGTCCACCACCCGCTGCACCGGCTCGATGCTGCTGAGATCGGCCGATATGATGTCCGCCCGGCGACCCAGCGCACGGACCTGCGCCACCGTCTCTTCCGCCGGGGTGCGCCCCACCGCCGCGATATTGGCGCCCGCCGCGGCCAGCGACAGCGCGATCGCCTGGCCGATACCGGTATTGGCCCCGGTGACGATCGCCACCTTGCCGGAAAGATCGAAGATTTGGGTCATGGACTATTCTCCGCATCATCCCCGCGAAGGCGGGTATCCATCTCCTGACCAAGCCACAGATCGCACGACCGGGAGATGGATTCCCGCCTTCGCGGGAATGACGGCAAGGGGGTTAGGGGGGCGGTCGATTACGCCAGCTGGCAGATATCCAGCACGTTCATGTCGGTATAATCCTGGTTCTCGCCCGCCATCGCCCAGATAAAGGCATAGGCCTTGGTGCCCGATCCCATATGCACAGACCAGGGCGGTGATATCACCGCTTCCTCGTTCGCCATGACGATGTGCCGCATCGCTTCGCCTTCGCCCATATAGTGGAAGACGCGGTCGCTCGGCCCGTCCAGTTCGAAATAGAAATAGATCTCGCTGCGGCGCTCATGGATATGCGGGGGCATGGTGTTCCACACCGAACCGGGCTTGAGCACCGTCAGGCCCATCACCAGCTGCGCGCTCTCGCAGATGCCGGGGATGACCATCTGATAGATCGTCCGCTCG
>Ga0180008_1000191_pt1 | contig 62438 bp, 45 predicted proteins | sample MM_PW_MetaG_FD_121121 | JGI IMG/M metagenome (GOLD analysis project Ga0180008, IMG submission 121121) | Groundwater microbial communities from the Aspo Hard Rock Laboratory (HRL) deep subsurface site, Sweden - MM_PW_MetaG | ecosystem: Environmental > Aquatic > Deep subsurface > Groundwater... | reverse complement strand
CATGCACCGCAAGGCCGCATGGGCATGTGGACAAGCCGCTCAGCGACTTGCCCACATGCCCACACGGTGCCACGACCACCAGCGATTGTCGCCGTTGGCTTCCACACTAAACGACGAGGGGCCGATTTACGGCTGTTGGCGCGTTGACTGGGCCGAGAAGCGCACCAAGTGCTACCCTTTCCAGAAGGTGTTTTGAATCAAGGCGTTTTGAAACTATGTTTCGCCCTGTCAGAGGGTCGGATGGCGCAGTTTTGAAACCTTGTTTTGAATTTTGTGACTTTGTTCAGAAGAACTACCATCGGCGTCATGCTGCGCCGCCTCACCCTCCCCGTCACCGCCTTCGAACAGAACTGCTCCCTCGTCTGGTGTGACGAGACGAACGAGGCCGCCCTCATCGACCCGGGTGGCGACATCGGCAAGCTGCTGCAAGCGGTCGAAGAACGCGGCCTGACGCTCAAGGCCCTGTGGCTCACCCACGCCCACATCGACCACGCCGGCGGCACCGGCACGCTGGCGCGCACCCTGACCCTGCCCATCATCGGCCCGCACGAGGGAGACCAGTTCTGGATCGACGCCCTGCCCCAGCAAAGCCAGATGTTCGGCTTTCCGCAGGCCGAGCCCTTCGCGCCCACGCGCTGGCTGCACGATGGCGACGAGGTCGAGATCGGCAAGCAGACGCTCAAGGTGCTGCACTGCCCCGGCCACACGCCCGGCCACGTCGTGTTCTTCCACGACGGCACGCGCCACGCCTTCGTGGGCGATGTGCTGTTCAACGGCGGCATCGGCCGCACCGACTTCCCCGGTGGCAACCACGCCGACCTGATCCGGGCCATCACGCAGCACCTGCTGCCGCTGGGCGACGACATCACGTTCACGCCCGGTCACGGGCCGGAAAGCACCTTCGGCGAAGAGCGTCAGTTCAACCCCTTCCTCAAACGCTGACCCTGCGCTCGCACCCACGAGGGGTGCGTCGCCCGTGTCGACCACGCCGCGCAGGGCCACCAAGGCAGGTTCCTTGCGTCAAGGCAACGGCTGGCGTTCGTAAGCGCTGCCGTCCCGCACGAACGACTCCAGCACCACCTCTTCCGGCCGAGCCGCCACGTGCCCATGTGACGGACTGAGCACGTGGTCCAAGGGATCGCCTTGCCGCGTCATCCACACCTGCCCATGGCGAACCAGCAGGGCGTCACCGGCACGCAGTCGAAGCCGATGAACCTGTCCTGCGGGCAGCACCACCGGCCCCTTGAGGTTGACGGAGGTGACGGGCGCGAGCGCGGGGCCCAAACCCCTGATCCAGTTGAACATGGTGAGCCTCGTGGGTGGGTGGGCCTCTCACCTTAGGCAGCAACTGCGCCACGTGGCCACGTCAGCCGCCGGCCAATGCCACCCACACAGGCCACGCTGCTGACCGGCTGTGCCGGTCGTGTGCGCCACCATCTGTGCTGGTCAAACGGCGGGGGTTCCATACAGAATGGGGCTCATGCAAACCCACGCGAGCCTGCCCGACACCCTTTACCTGCGCATCGCCGACGCCATGGCCCGGCAGATCCGCACCGGCACACTTTCGCGCGGCGAGCGCATTCCCTCGGTGCGCAACCTGGCGCATCAGCACGGGGTGTCGCAGTCCACCGTCGTGCAGGCCTACCGCACGCTCGAAGACGCGCGCCTGATCGAAGCCCGCCCGCGCTCGGGCTACTTCGTGGCCGCGCGCCCGCCGCAGCTGCCCGAGCCCGACACCTCGCGCCCCCCGAAGCGCTCGGTCAGCGTGGGCATCAGCGCCATGGCCAGCAAGATGATGAGCGTGGCCCACCACCCGGACTACGTGTCCTTTGGCGCCGCCTGCCCCGATGCCGCCTTGTTCGCCCAGGACCGGGTGCGCCGCGCCGTCAGCCGCGCCACCCAGCGCCACCGCGCCACGCTGTGCCAGTACCCCTTCGGCCCCGGCGATGAATCGCTGCGCAAGGCCATCGCGCGCCACGCGCTGCGCATGGGCTGTCACGTCAACGCCGACGACGTCATCGTCACCAGCAGTTGCCTGGAGTCCATCACGCTGTGCCTGCGCTCGGTGACCAAGCCGGGTGACGTGGTGGCGCTGGAGTCCCCCACTTACTACGGCTTCCTGGAAATCCTCGAAAGCCTGGGCCTGCGCGCGCTCGAGATCCCCACCCACCCGCGCACCGGCCTGTCGCTCGACGCCCTGCAACTGGCGCTGGACACCCAGCCGGTCAAGGCCATCCTGGCCGTGCCCACGCTGTCGAACCCACTGGGCTGCAGCATGCCGCTGGCCGAGCGCAAGCGCCTGGCGCAGATGGTGGCGCGCCACCAGGTGCCGTTGATCGAGGACGTTCTCTACAACGACCTGTGCGAGGACGATGACCGCCGCCGCGCGGTGCAGTCCTTCGACACCGGCGGTCAGGTGATGCTGTGCGGCTCGTTCAGCAAGACCATCGCACCGGGCCTGCGCCTGGGCTGGATCGCCGCGCCAGGCCGCACCGAACGCCTGCAGCGCATGAAGTCGGCCACATCGGGCAGCGAAACCGTGATGCTGCAGCGCGCCCTGGCCGACCTGCTGACCCAGCCGGGCATCGAGGCCGGCTACCGCCAGCTTCGTGGCGTGGTGGCTGCGCGCATGGACGAGGCCCGTGCGCTCATCTCGCGCCACTTCCCCAAGGGCACGCGCATGACCTCGCCTTCAGGCGGCTTCATCCTGTGGCTGGAGCTGCCGGGCGAGGTCGACACCGTGGAGCTGTTCCACACCTGCCTGGAGGAGCACATCTGCATCGCCCCGGGCAGCCTGTTCAGCACCAACGACCGCTTCAAGCGCTGCATGCGCCTGGGGCTGGGCGGCAAATGGGGCGAGGCGGAGCGGCGTGCGCTGGCCCGCGTGGGCAAGCTGGCAGGTGAGCTGATGGCCACCAGCCCGTGATGCCCTCGCCTCGTCAAGCGCCCGCGGTGACACGGTGCGCCTGAGCGCGGTGTCGCCCCAATCGGCTCAGTGCCCGTGATCGCCGTGACCGGCGGGCATGGACGCCGTGCTTCGGCCCGCCGTGCCCTCAGCCCGCCCCCAGAACGCCAACGCCAGCGGGTCGGCCGTGTTCAGCCCCGAGCGGGCTGGCGCATCCCAACGCTGCTCGGGCTTGGGCGCGCGTTCGTACAAGGGCATCACCTTGGGCAGGTTGGCCTGGATGTCCTGGATGCGGGTGCCGCTGGACGGGTGGGTGGACAGGAACTGTGGCGGCGCGCCCTTGGAGGCCGCTGCCATCTTCTGCCACAAGGTGACCCCCGCCTGCGGGTTGTAGCCAGCGCGAGCAGCCAGCTCCATGCCGACCAGGTCGGCTTCGGACTCGTCCTGGCGGCTGAAAGTCAGGGTCAGCAACTGCCCACCCATGTTCAGCAAAGAGTCGCCCAGCCCACCCAGGCCCAGCAGGCCCGAGATCACGTTGGCGCCCAGGCGCGTGGCCGACTGCTTGCCGATGCGCTCGCGGGCGTGCTCGCGCAGGGCGTGCGCCACCTCGTGGCCCATGATCATGGCGACCTCGTCATCGGTCAGCTTGAGCTGCTCCAGGATGCCCGTGTAGAACGCGATCTTGCCGCCCGGCATGCAGAAGGCGTTGAGCTCTTTGGAGTTGATGGCGATGACCTGCCATTGCCACTGCTTGGCCCGTTTGTTCCAGCTCAGGCTGTGCGGGATGATGCGTTTGGCGATGGTGCGCAAGCGGACCACCTGCGGGTGGTTGTCGGGCAGGAGGGCGTTCTGCTGGCGGGCCTGCACGGCCATCTGCTGGTACTGCTGGGCGGCGGCCTGCTCGATCTGCTCGGCCGGCACCAGGCGCGCAAAGCCCGACTGCCCACCCACGTCCACCCCTTCACGCGCCCAGGCAGAAGCCCCAGGCACCAGCAGGCTGGCGGCCAGCGCCACGCACAGACCGGCCACCCGGGCGCGCGGCCGGAGCGCCTGGCGAGGTGCGTTGATTCGGCAAGGTTGGGCAACAACGTTCAGGGGCATGGTGTTTGGCAACGGTTGGGCGCGGTGTGCTGGGGTCTCGGGGGTCAGGGACACAAATGGGGGCGGTCCTGAGGGAGTCAACGCGCCTCGTCGCGCAACAGCATACGCCGCACGGCTGGCAACAGCGCATAAGCCGGGAATGACAGGAAAAAGGTCAACAGGAAGAAGGCCGAGTAGCCCATCTGCTCGACCCCCAGGCCGCCGGCCCAGCCCGCCACCGCCCGCGAAAAAGCGAAAATCGACGACAAGATGGCGTACTCGGTGGTGGCGCGGCGCTTGTCGGTGATGCCCATCAGGAAAGCCAGGAACGCACCCGTGCCCAGGCCGCCGGTGAAGCTCTCCAGCGCGCTGGCGGCGTATACCACCATTTGATGGTGAGCACTCACTTCCGCTCCTGGCAAGGCGTGCGGCACCACCGAGGCCGCCGCCGCGTACCCCAGGTTGGACAGCGCCTGCGCCAGCCCCAGCACCCAAAGCCCCTTGAAGATGCCGGCGCGGTCGACGTACCAGCCCCCCGCCAGGCCCCCGGCGATCGACAGCCCCAGGCCCACGTTGACGCTGACCAGGCCGATCTGCGCCGGGGTGAAACCGGCGTCCACCCAGAACGGCTTGACCATGAAGCCCATGGCCGCGTCACCCAGCTTGAACAGCAGGATGAAGACCAGCACCGCCAGCATGCCCGGGCGCGCCAGCAGGGCCACCCAGGCGCCGAACACCGGGCCGTCGGCCAGGCGAGCCGCCTGCGGGCCCCGCGCCGCGCGCACCATCAGGCTGGCGCCCAACAGCATCAAACCGACCGGGATGCCGCCCTTGAACCACCAGGTGCCGCTGATGGCCTGCACCGGCGCCCAAGACAAGGCTTTGCCCACCGGCCCCAGCACCGGCCACAGCAGGCCCGCCAGCACCAGGCCCAAGGCCAGCAGCCACTGGGGTTGGCTGCGCAGCACCCGCCACTCGTCGGCCGCAGCGCCCTTCGGCGCGGGCGCACGCGGTGGCTGCGCCGGCGCCAGCAAAATCAAAGCCGCGTTGAGCACCATCAACGCCCCGCCAGCCGCATACGCCGCCGACCAGGCCGGCTGCCCCGGCGTGCCCATCCAGCCCGCCACCACCAGCAAACCGCCCGCCGCCAGCATGCCCACGCGGTAAAAACCGATGCGCAGGCCGTTGGCCAGGCCGTACTGCCCCTTGGCCAGCAGCTCGATGGTGTAGCCGTCGGTGGCGATGTCGTTGGTGGCCGACAGCACCGTGAAGGCCGCCAGCAAGGCCCAGGGCCAGGTGGCGCCCTGCCCCAAGGCCTCGGGCTGGGTGGCCAAGGTCAGCAGCACCGCCGCCATGCCCAGGTTGGCTGCCGCGATCCAGCGCCGGTGGTGCCGCCAGGCATCGACCAGCGGCGCCCACAGGAACTTCACCGTCCAGGCCAGCCCCAGCAGGCTGAGCAGCCCGATCTCGGCCGGCCCCACCCCCGCCTGGCGCATGTGCACCGGGAACAGGTCGTAGAAGACGCCCAGCGGCAGCCCTTCGGAGAAGTACAGCAGCGCCACCCAGAACATCGGGTTGCGAACGACAGCGGAGCGAGCCGGGCCGGCGGGCAAAGGTGCAGACATGGCGCGGATTGTAGGAACAGGCGCACAAACGGCCTGGGAAGCACGACTTATTTGCGCTTTTTGACTTCAGAGCCTCGGCCATCATGCCGATAGCCTCACCGTGGAGGGCATGCCGTTCGCCCGGACTGCCCTTTCCCCTCGCAGGAGCCAAGATGAACTTTCGCACCAAAATCTGGATGCTGCCGATCAGCGCAGCCGCAGTCTTCGTCGTCGGCGTGGCCGTCAGCTTTGCTGTTGGCGAGCGCACCTCCGGGATCCTCCAGCACCTCCACGAGGTCGACAACCCGCACATGGCCCACGTGCAGACGGTGGACCGCAGCGTGGAACAACTGCGCCTGACCCTGCAGACCGCTGCCGCCGAAGGCGAAGCCGAAAAGCTCAAAGAAACCGACGCCATGGTGGCCACGGCCAAGAAGGCCCTGGCCGACATGGACAAGCTGCCGGAGAAATCCGCGATCGCCAAAACACTGGGTGACGCCTTCGAGGCCTACCAGTCGTCCGCCATCGGCGCCACGCGTGCGCTGCTGACCCAGCAGCCCCCAGGCGATCAACTCGGCAAAATGCAGAGCTCGCTGCAGTCGCTGGACAAGCTGCTGAACGAACACAAGGCTTCGGCCAAGGCCGCCATCGAAGAGGCCCAGGCTTCGGCGCGTGCCGGCGTGGACACCAACCTGTGGGTCACCATCCTGACCGGCGTCATCGTGCTGGGCGTGCTGGGCGCGGCCTCGGCCGCCATCGTGTCCTCGGTGTGGAAGGACCTGGGCGACGAACCTTCGACCTTGCGCGACCTGGTCAGCCGCATCTCCGACGGCCACCTGGACATGAACCTGCAGCACCAGGCCGGTGACGCCGGCTCGCTGCGTGGCTCGGTGGTGGACATGACGCACAAGCTGCGCGACACGATCGCCGTGATCCGCCAGGCCACCGATTCGATCTCGACCGCATCGGCGGAAATCGCCACGGGCAACCAGGACCTGAGCCAGCGCACCGAGCACACCGCATCGAACCTGCAGCAAACCGCCAGCTCGATGGAACAACTCACCGGCACCGTGCTGCAAAGCGCCGACGCCGCCCGCCAGGCCAATCAGCTGGCATCGGGCGCGGCCACCGCCGCCCAGCGTGGCGAGCAGATCGTCTCGCAGGTGGTCTCGAACATGGCCGAGATCGACAACGCCAGCCGCAAGATCACCGACATCATCACCGTGATCGACGGCATCGCCTTCCAGACCAACATCCTGGCGCTGAATGCGGCGGTGGAAGCCGCCCGCGCCGGTGAACAGGGCCGTGGCTTCGCCGTGGTGGCTGGCGAAGTGCGCACCCTCGCGCAACGCTCGGCCAACGCCGCCAAGGAAATCAAGACGCTGATCAACGCTTCGAGCGAGAAGGTCGAATCAGGCTCGAAGCTGGTGCAGGACGCTGGCTCGTCGATGGTCGAGATCCTGACCAGCGTGCAGCGCGTCTCGGACATCATCGGCGAGATCAGCGCCGCGTCGTCGGAGCAGAGCCAGGGCATCGGCACCGTCAACCAGTCGGTCAACCAGCTCGACCAGATGACGCAGCAAAACGCCGCGCTGGTGGAAGAGTCCGCCGCCGCAGCAGAGAGCCTGAAAGAGCAGGCCACGCGACTGGCTTCCGCCGTCTCGGCCTTCAAGCTGGGCGCGGGCGGCACGCAGAAGCTGCATGCGGAACCCGTGCTGACGCCGGTCAAGTCGCTGCATTCGGCACCGACCATGTTGTCGTCTTCGAGCGGGGTCAGCGAGGCGAAGGCCCTGACCTCTTCGGCAACCGTTGCAGCGAGCGCCAGCAAGCCCGCATCGGAAAGCAAGCCTGCCCCAGCCAGCAAGCCCGTGGCCCGTGCCAGCCTGCCCAAGCCGGCGGCCAAGCCTGCCGCCCCGGCCGCTGCAGCCGCAGCCCCTGCCGCCACCGCGAGCTTCACGCCCGCGACGGCCGCCGCCGACGATGGCGATTGGGAAACCTTCTGATCACGTGCTGATCATGGCCTGACGCGAATCGCGTGATCAGGCCCGCAAGATCCGCGAACGCCTGTGAGGGCTTCGCGGATTTTTCACTGCAACGCCACGTTCACGTAAGCGTGCACGCGCACATCGGTGCGATCGGTCTCGGCAGGGTGGTGACGCTTGAGGGGCGCGGCCAGCACGAGGCGGGCGTTGACGTTGCGCCAGTCCATGACGACGCCCACGCCGGCGCTGGTGAGGAAGTCGTCACGCTGAACGGCCTTGAGGTTGCCCGGACGGTAAGCGATGGCCGCACCGTGGTCGATGAAGGCCAGCCACTGCCAACGAGGCGCGTTGGGCTCGCGCTCAAGGTACTCGATGACGCCCAGGCCCTGGCGGATTTCCACGCTGAGCTGGTAGCCGTGTCGGCCCGACACCAGGCCCTCGGAGTAGCCACGCACGGTGTAGGCACCCCCCACCTGGAACTGCTCGCCTGAAGGCAGCAGGCGGTTCTGCGACAACTGCAGGGCAGCGCGGCTGATGAGCTGGGTGCGCTCGCCCAGGCGGTCGAGCCGGTTGCCCTGGGCGCGGTAGTACATGAAGCTGGCGTCACCCGCCAGGTCGGTCGAACCCACCACCAGCTGCTGATCCAGGAACCAGGCGTGGCCGTCGGTGAGCTGGTCACCGGCCAGACCGAAGGTCATCACGCGGTGCTTTTCGTGCGTCTGCTTGAAGCCCGAGAACGAGCTGCGCGACTGGCGGTCGGACAGGCGCGCGTAGGTGGACCACGCGCGTTCGGCCTCGGTCACCAGCGGCTGGCTCACGCCCACCGTCGCGTCCTGCGAACGACCGGTGATCTCCAGTGGCTGAAAGGGCCCGCGCAGGATGCGGATGTCGCCGTAGCTGGCCGACAGATCAAGCCGGGTGTCGTGGCGGTTGATGGGCAGCGAGTACGAGCCCGCCAGGCTGTTGGAGCCACGCGCGGTGGTGGCGGTCAGCGATGCGGTGTCGCTGTCGGCCAGCCAGTTGCTGCCGCGCAGCACCGCGCCCACGCGGCCACGGCCCGTGGTTTCGCGCCCGGCGTTGTCGGCGAAGAGGTCGGCGCGCAGGCGCTTGGGCTCGCTGACCGTGATCTCGACGTCGGTGGTGCCAAAGCGCTTGCCGGGCACGACGTTGGCACGCAACTGGGTTTCGTTGAGTCGGTTGAACTTGGCCAGGTCTTCTTCGAGCGCAGGCACGGACAACAGCGCGTCCTGGCTGAGGTGCAGGCGGTCGCGCACGTAGTCGCTTGCCAGCGCCTGCTGGCCGCTGATGCGCAGCTCGCCGGTCTTGGCTTCGACCAGGCGGATGCGAACCACGCCGCCCTGGATGGTCTGCGTGGGCAGCACGGCACGGGCGGTGAGTGCGCGGCGCGCGTCATACAGCTCGTTGATGCGAGCCACGGCGGCTTGCAGGTCGGCCAGGCTGACGGTCTGGCCGCGCAGCGGCGCCAGCACGGCGTCCACCTCCTGGGCGCCGAGGATCTGCGAGGCATCGACCTCGAAGCGCTCGACGCGGATGTTGCGCTCGGTGCTGGCGGCCGTGGCCTTGGGCGTGGCCGGCGCCTGGACCGAGGCGTCCGGCGCGCCCTGCTGCAGGCGCTCTTCGCGCTGCTGGGCCTCGCGTTGCTGGCGCTCGGCGGCCTGGGCGGCACCGGGCGTCAAGCCCGATGGCAGCGTGGTTTGCGCCTGTGCGGTCGAAGCCAGCAAGGCCCCCGCGAGCAAGGCGCAGACCGCCAGGGAAACCGGCGCCACGGCGGCGGCAAAGAGGGGTTGGGGGCGGTTCATGGTCATGTCCTCATTGGCCTGCTGCCGGCGGGGCGATGCCCAGCTCCAGGCACTCGGCTTCGTGGTCCTTGCACTCGAAGGGGTCGCCGCTGATTTGCAGCACGCCAGCGGCCGGCGCCAGGTTGCCCTGGACGTTGCGCACCACGCTCAGGGTGCGCGTGGCCACCTGGTCGCGCTGGCCACCGAGGTCGCCCACGGTGCGGGTCTCGCCGGTGACGACGCCACTCGGGTTGCTGAAGATCACCTTCTCCGGGTTGCCCACCAGCACGTAGGCGCCGATGAGCGCGGCCTGCGGCGTCAGCACCAGGTCGTAGGCACCGTCGAGCGTGTAGCCGTGAACGTCCCATCCCTGCTGGGCACGGCGGTCGGCGGCGTCGAGGCGCACGCTGTAGAAGGGCGTGAAGAACTCGGTCCAGTTGGTGACCAGGCCTTGTTCCACCGTGATCGGTGCGGCGTTGGCCGAGCGCACCTGCGAGCGCTCGGCATTGAGCAGCGCGAAGGTCACGCCTTGGTCGGCGCCTTCACCCGCGCTGACGTCGAGCGACACGCTTTGCGCAGGCAAGCCGTTGTTGCCGGCCACGCTCAGCAGCAAGGCGCCAGGTGTGCTCACCTGGGCGTTGATGTTGCGCGCTTCGAAGCCCACATCGGGGCTGTCGATGCTCAGCGACTGGCCTTCGCCCACGGTGTCGGCAGCGACGATGCGCACCACCGGCGAGCTGACCAGCGGCGAGGCGGTGACGGCGGACTCGACCACCACGCTGCCTTGGCCATCGGCCCCAGCCTCGAGGTCGATGCGCTCGATGGCCACCAGCTTGCCACCCGGCGTGAAGACGATGTCGTCGTCGGCGCCCAGGCGCATGCTGCGCGCCTGCACCAGGCCCGTGAGGGTCAGGTTGCTGGCCAGCGCGTCGTACGCGAAGCGGCCCGCGGTGGTGATGTTGCCCAAGCGGCTGTTCTGCCCCATGCCGGCCAGGAAGATGCCATCGGGTGCGCTGGCGTTGAGCAGGCCGTTGGCGCCGGTGCTGACCTCGAGTGCTTCGTCGATGCCACCGTCGCGGCCGATGGTGGTGCCCGCGATCAGGTTGATCTCGCGGGCCTGCACGTCGAGCTGTCGGTCGTTGCGGCCATCGAGGATGGCGCCGGGCGCGGTCAGCGTGGCGCTTTCCTGGGCGTAGACAGTGCCCACAGCCATGTCGCCGGTGGCCTCGGTCAGCCAGATGTGTTGCTTGGCCCGAGCGGTCGTTCGACCACCATCGGCCACGTCCACCAGCATCGCCTTGCTGGCCGAGCCGATGTCGCCTTGGCCCGCTTCGAGCACCAGGGCACCGGCTTGCACCGCGGCCACGCCATCGGCGGCTGCGTTGCTCAGGCCCGAGCCGCTCTTGATGCGCACCTCTTGGTTGCTGCTGACGTTCTGCAGCGCCAGGTCACCTTCGCTGCCGATGAAGATCGGGCCTGTCGCCTGGGCACGGAGCGTGCCGCTGGCCTCGACGTCGATGTCCTTCTTCTGCGCGATCAGGATCTCGGTGTCGGTCACCGTCATGTCCTGCAGCTCGGCGCTCAGCAGGGCCAGCTTCTCATCGTTCGTCAGACCTTGCTGGCGCTTGATGCGAACCACACCAGCGTCTTCACCGATGGAGCCGGCCACGTCGAGCACCAGGTTGCGCCCGATGATGTTGGCCGCCTCCACGCGCACCTCGGTGTCGGCCACCGGGCGGAAGAGGCCGGCGCCGATGGCGTTGGCCAGCTCGGCATCGGACCATTTCACGCCCTCTGTCAGGGCTGCCACCTCGGCGTCAGAGGCCTTGTGCGTGAAGTTGGCGTTGTAGGCCTGGCCACCGAAACGAGCGTGGGCCGCGCGGAAGGCGCTGGTCTGCTGCTGCTCGAAGGAGGCCACATCGGCATCCGTCCACTGGTTGGCCTTCTTGAGCTCGGCGGCCTGCGCAGCGCTCAGCTTGAAGGTGTAGGCCGGATCGAAGGCGTCGGCGGTGTAGCCACCCGCCCCGTCGCTGCGCACGTTGCGCAGCTGCCAGTAGCGCTGGTACTCGGTCTCGACCAGGCGCTCTGCGTTGCGCACGGTCTGGCTGGCGCTGCCCTGGTAGGAGTTCTCGCGCAGGCGCATGGTGTCCCACAGGTCCAGCAACTGCTGGGCTTGCAAGGGGTCCAGCACCTCGACGTCGTTGGCGTCGATCAGCTTGCCGCCGGGCACGCTCAGGTGCACGTCACCGACGGTGGAGGCCACCTGTTCGACGCGCAGGTCACCACTGACTTCGCGCAGGTGGATGTCGTCCAGCGCCTGCGCCGAGAGCACGCCCATCACGGCGTCGGTGTCGATGCGCAGCGGTGAGGCGGCGCTGCCGATGCGACCGCTGTCGCTGACCAGGCGCACGTCGCGACCCTTGAGCGTGACAGTCGGGTCCGTCGTCGCGATGTGGCCGTCGGCACTCAGGCGCAGCGCACCGGCGGCGACTTCGGCCGCAGCGATGCGCAAGTCACCATCGGTCTCGCGGATGGCGATGCCATCGCGGGCGCGGGCCGTCAGCGTGCCATTGATCAGGCCGCGGCTGGGGTCGGCGTCGGTGAGGTCGATGTGCACCGCCTGCGTGGCCGAACCGATGGCGCCTGTGTTGGCGCTGAGGTTCACGGCCTGCGCGTTGATCACGGCCTGGTCATTGACCTGCTGGATGCCGTTGGTGGCGGTGATGTTGGCCGCACCGGTGAGGCTGCGCACCAGGCCACCCAGCAGCACCTTGCCGGTGTTGGATGTGATGTTGACGGCCGAGGTGTCCTCGCCCACGAAGTTGACCTTGATCTGCTTGGAGGCGTTCAGGCTGTGCTGGAAGTACTCCTTGACGGTCCACTCGAAGTTGGCCTGGCTCTTGATCTCTTCGTAGATGGCCACTTTGCAGATGCCGATGCAGTAGCGGTCGATCACCGTGGGGTAGCCAGCGACCAGGGTCTTGTCGGACGTCACCTGGGTGTAGTCCATGCGGTAGCCCTCGTTGCCACCGCCCACGGACAACCAGTCGCCCGTCAGTCGCTGCACGTAGGTGGGGATGCCAGGCACGATGCGGTCCGGGTCGTCGTAGTCCGGCGCCAGCCAGTCGGCGCCCAATGCGATCTTGGTCGTGTAGTAGCGCTCTTCGGTCCACTTCTGGGTGCGACCGTTGATCCAGTTGAAGCGGCGGTTGGCCACCGGGTCGTACGCCGTCGACTTGCCGTCTTCGGTGTCGGCCAGGTAGGTGGGCTTGCCATCGGCGTCCACCGTGCGGCTGTCGCGCACCTGGATCTGGTTGCCCAGGCGGGTGATTTCGGTGACCAGCGGCTTGCCGTCGGTGCGGGTGCCGGTCTGATCGACCTGGCCCACACCGATCACGCGCTTGCCCGTGTCGGTGATGCGGATCTTGCCTTCGACGCCCTGGCCCGTGTCCACGCGGCCCAGCGCGATGTCGTAAGCGGTTTCGTTGCCGATGTCGATGCGGCCGTAGCCATCGAGCACGCGCAGCTCGCCATTGCCGGTCGAGAAGATGTTGCCGAACAGCTCCATGTGGCCGCCGCCGATGCGCACGTTGTCCAGCTCCAGGCGATCGTTGGCCGCGTCGTAGCGCACCTTGATGTCGGCGCTGCCGGGCTCGGGGTTGGTCAGGTCCAGGTAGCGGTCGCCGGTGCCGGCCAGGTACTTGATGCGCGCCTGGGCGATGTCGGATGCCTTCGACGTGATCAGGGCCTGCGTGACCTTCACGCTGCGCATGGGCAGGCCGGCCTGGATCAAGCCGTTGATGTTGAGCTTCTCGGCGCTGATGTAGACGTTGTTGCCAGCGATGGTGCTGCCGCAGGAGACGGTCAGGCAGTCACCCGGCAGGCCGTTGTTGACGTAGTCGCCGGAAACGCTGTCGGTGGCGTCGCTGCCGCCCAGAGCCATGGCATCGCCCTCCCGAGAACCTGGCACGTTGCCCAGTTGCGAAATCGGGTCGCCGCCCTGGTGGGTGAAGCCTGGCGTGTAGGTCTTGATGAAATCACCGCCCGTGGCGATCTCCACCGTCTCGGCGCTGATGTTGGCCGAGGCGCGGATGGTGCCGTGGCTCTTGGCCTTGGCCAGGCCACCGAGGTTGCTGATGTCGCCCTGGATCCACAGCTGCGCAGGCGATCCTGTGGCCGTGTCGTTGCTGTTGGAGTTCAGCACGCTGATGACCGGTGCTGGCGTGGACAGGGCGTCCACCACCGACACGGCCGTGGTCTGACCGGCGCGGTTGCGCGCGTTGATCTGCTCTTTCGAGGAGACGCGCTGGCCGTTCCACAGCACCTGGCCACCCTCCTCGTCGGGGATGGTCAGCGTGCTGGTGGTCATGAAGCGCGTGGACTGGTTGTCGATGTCGATGCGCACGTCGCCCGGGGCAATCAGCTGGCCGCTGGCTGCGCCCGTGAGCACGCGCGAGGTGACGTTGACGTTGCCGGTGGTGGCCAGGATGGGGCCGACGTCGAGGAAGCCGACGCGCGTCTCACCACCCAGGGCTGCCAATTGCGCCTCGAGGATGTCGGCATCGTTGTCCAGCGCCAGGGCCACGTCGGCGGCGTTGGTGTCACCGGTGTAGTTGTTGGCCGCGTTGCGCACCTGGTCGGCCTTCTGGCGCAGCTTGTCGATCTCGGCCGTCAGCAGATCGGCCAGCTTGACGTTGTCGCGCGAGGTGAAGCTCACGCCCTCGGACATGCTGAAGCCGCCATCGGCGCGGTAGGTCAGGTGCTGCAGGTGCCAGATGCCGGCCTCGACCTTGCCGTCGACGTTGACCGACGAGGTGATGGCGTTGGGGTTGCGGGTGTTGTCCCAGGTGCTGCCGCCGCTGATCTTGAGCGAGGAGGTGTCGGCACCGAAGAACTCACCGATGGCCGAGAGCACCTCGCGGTAGGCATCGGTGCCTTCGCCAAAACCACGCGTGCGGTGGTCGCCTTCGGTGGCGGTCAGGTAGACGCTGCGCACCGATCGCACCTGCGCGCCATCGGCCACGTTGATGTCGTTGGACTGCACCACCTCGGCGTGCGCCTTGGGGTCGGTCTCGATGGGCACCGCCGTGCGGTTCCACAGGCGGGTGTCGGCGTCGGCCTGCAGCAAATTGGGCGCGCTGCGGTCGGTGCCAGCCATCAGGTGCACGTCGCGCTGGCCTTCGAGCAGGGCACCGGTCGCGACATCGACCACGTTGTCGGCGGCGATGCGCGAAAGGGTCTCGCCCTGCGCAGCGCCGGCCAGGCCATAGGTCTTGGAGCGCGCCTCGGTGAACACCTGGGCATCGGTGCGGGCCGAGGCGTTGATCTCGCCATCGGCCTTGATTTGTGCGCCGGCGCCCACCTTGACTTCGGCGTGGTTCAGGTCGGCGCGGATCTCGGACTCGCTGCGCGCCACGGCGATGGCACCGCCCGAGTCCAGCCGCACGCTGTCGTGCGCGTCGATGTGGTTGAGCGCGCCCAGCTCGACCTGGCCGTAGGTGCTGCCCGGGATGTTGACCGTGACGTTGCTGCCAGCGCCCACGCCCACGTGGGCCCGGTTGCGGATCAGCGTCTGGCTGCGGGCGGCCGCGCCGTTGAGCAGGCCACCCGATGCGGAGTCGACGTTGAACTGACCCGAAGCCAGCGCCTGCTTGATCACGTGGTTGACGGCCTTGACCTGGACGTTGCCGTTGTTGGCCGTGACGTTGAAGCCCAGGCCGATGTCGGCGCGGGTGTCGGTGTCGACCGTGTTGACGGCGCGGGCACCGGAGTAGCCCACCACCGAGGCGTTGAGCGAATCGGCCGTGGCGTTGAAGTTGGTGGTCTGCGTGGCGTTGACCTGCACGCTGCCAGCGCTGGCCTGGCCGCCGCTGGTCTCCAGGGACCCGAGGGCGGCGCTGGTGTGGGATTCGGCCTGGGTTTCGGCCTTGGAGGCCACCAGGGATCCCAGGCCGCCTGCGCCGGCTTCGGTGTCGGCTCGCAAGGCGTCCGAACCCGTGGCGTTGACGGCCAGCGCGTTCGTGGCGCTGAGGTTCGCGCCCTGTCCCACCTTGGCGGTGGTCGTCGTGTTGGCCTTGGTCACGGCCTCGTTGCTGCCCCCGGCGATGAAGCCGGCGTAGACCCCGGTGGCCGAGGTGTCACCCGAGGTGGCCGAGTTGGCCAGCACGCTCAGGTTGCGCGTGGCGGTGGCCTGCACACCCTGGCCCAGGCTGGCTTCGGTGGTGGTCTGCACCGACGCCTCGGCCGAGGTGGCGCCTGCGCCCAACAGCGCGCCACCCGCCACGGCTTCGGCCTTGGCGCGGGCCGTGGGCGACCCCGTCTGCAGCGTGTTGGCCGCGACCAGGATGTCCTGGCCCTTGAGCGTGGTGGTGTCGCCCACCTGGCTGAGCGCCTTGCCCAGCACGGTGGCTTCGGACATCGACAGGCCCACCGACACGCCCGAACTCACGGCCACGCCGAAGGTCTCGGCGCGCGCATGCGGGTCGATGCTGGCGCGCACCTGGTTGAGGCCGCCCGAGGCATCGAGCAAAGCGCCCGTGCCCACGCTGGCCTTGGCGGTGTGCTGGTCGTTGGCGCGCGCATCGGCGCCGGCACCGCTGACGATGCCACCCGCCGCCGCCGTGGCCTCGGCCTGGGCGTCGGTCAGGCTGTGGCCGTTGACGTCGATCGACTTGCCCGTGATGCGGGCGCGATCGCCCACGCTGGCGGTGGTCGATGCCTGGTTGTCGACGTGAGCGATGGCCGCGCCCACGGCACCGATGCCCACGGCCGCGCCCAGCGCCTGCGACTTGAGGTGGTGTTCGCTGCCGGCGTCCACCGCGACCTGGCCAGACACGCCGCCCGGCTCGGCCGCCGCAGTGCCCTGAGCCGTGACGACCGCGTCGGCCGTGACCTCGGCGGTGGAAGAGCTGGTGCGATCGAAGATCGTCACCGAGGCGCCCAGGCCCACCAGGCCGCCGCCGCCCGCCTTGGTCTGCAGCAGGCTCTGGCCCGCGCCACCGTCAAAGGACTGGATGCGCACATTGCGCCCAGCGGTCACCGTGCCGGCCACCTGGGCCAGCGTCTGGTCGGCCACGTTGGCGATGGCGATGCCCCCGCCGATGGACAGGCCGCCCGAGACCGCCGCGCCAATGGCGTGCGCGTCCACATCGGTCGAGGTCGATGCCTTGACGAGCACGTCGCGGCCGGCGTTCACCTCGGCACCACTGCCCACGCGGGCCAGCGCGCTGGTGCCGGCTGGCACGGTGGTCAGGTCCCGGCCCAGGTTCATGCCGCTGCGCGCGGTGTCGGCGCGCTGGGTGCTGGCTGCGGTGCCGCCAGCGTCGGAGCTGGCCTGGTCACCGAACAAGCCACCGCTGCTGACGCGATTGGCTTCGTTGACCGAGCCCATCAGCTCGGACTGCGCGTCGCTGCTGGCGCGGCCGCCCGCGCCGATGTAGGAGACGGCACCCGAGATGCCGAAGGTGGCGCCGCCCGAGAAGGCAACGGTGATGGAGCTCAGGTCACGCTGGGTGTTGGCCTCGACCTTGACGTCGCCACCGGCACGCACCTTGGCGCCCGAGGCGATGGTGGCCGAGGTGCCCGAGTTGGCCAGGATCACGTCGGCCGTGGCACCGATGCCGCCTGTGGTGATGCCCACGCCCAAGGCGCCCAGCTTGTTGTCCACGGTCACGCTGTCGGTGGCCTTGACGCTCACCGACTGCGCGGGGCTGCTGAGGGTGAGGTCCTGGTTGACGAGGGTGCCGCCACCGATGGCCGCGTCGGTCTGCCCCTTGAGCACGGTCACGGCCACGGTGCCAGCAATGCCTGCGCCGCCCGCCACCGCACCCGTGGCGGCCTTGACGTCCACGTCTTGCTCGGAATGCGCTTCGACGCTGGTCTGGCCGGCGGCGTCGATCACGCTGCTGCCCAGCGTGGCCGCGCGCGTTTGCTGCTCGACCAGGGTGACCACGGCCGTGGCGCCCACGCCCACCGCGCCCGAGGCGCTCAAGCCACCGGCGATGTGCTCGGCGGCCAGGACCGAATCAGCCTGCACGCTGACGTTGCCACCGGTGGAGCGCACGGTGGCGCCATCGACCAGGGCCTGCGTGTTCATCTTGGCCAGCAGCACGTTGCCCGACAGGCTCAGCGAAGCGGCACCACCGCCCGCCGCGCCCACCACGACCTGCTGCGTGGCGGCGGTGTGCGCCGCGTCGATGGCGACCCGGTTGCGCGCGGCCACCGTGGCCGACTGGGCCTGCGCCAGGGTCTGGTGCGACAGGATGGTGGTGTCAACCGAGCCGCCCACGCCCACGGCGCCGCCCACGCCGGCGCTGCCGACACCTGCGACGACTTCATCGTGGTGATAAGCGCCCACGCGAGCCTGCTGCTCGCTGGATGCGCCCGTGGCATCGGCCTGCACCGAAGCGCCGTCCTTGACCTGCGCCGTGGTGCTGCCGCCCAGCATGTTGACCGACACGCTGGCGGCCACGCCCACCTTGCCCCCGCCCGAGACGTTGGCCAGGATGGTCTCGACTTGACTGGTCGAAGAGGCCACCACGGCGGTGCCCTTGAGCGAATCCTTTTGCTGGCGCGCGTCGAGCGTGCTGCCCGATGCGGCCAAGGAGCCGTTGTCCACCGCGAGCGTGCTGCTGCCCTGAGCCAGCGCGTTCACCGTGGTGCCGCTGCCGGTGACTTCAGCCGTGGTGGTGTTGCGCACGTCGTTGATGGCGATGGCGCCACCGCCGCCCACCGTGCCCCCCAGGGCCACGGTGCCGGCGCGGGCCTCGATGCGGTCATCGGCCTCGGCCGTCACCCGCACATTGCCTTGCGCCTGGACTTGCGCGCCGTCGCTCACGCGCGACGTGGTGCTGCCGCCGATGTCGTTGATGGCAATCGAGCCGGCAAAGCCCGCCGTGCCACCGCCCGAGCCCGATGCGGCCCAGACTTCGACCTCGCCATCGCGCAGCGCCTGCACGGTCACCGAGCCGGTCTGTGCGCTCACCTGGCCGCCGGTGACCTGTGCCAGCACCGTGCCAGAGAGGTGGTTGTACGAGCCCGACGCGCCCACCGCCGCCGTGCCGCCGCCCGACAAGGCACCGGTGGCCGCGAAGATGCGTGCGCGCTCCTGCGCCTTCACGTCCACAGCCGAGGCCGTCACGCGGCCGCCCTGCGTGGTCGCGCTCAACTGCGTGGTGATGTCGTTGATGGCGAGCGAGCCCGATGCGCCTACCTTGGCGGCGCCGCCACCGGCCATCGCGTAGGTTTCGATGTCGCCATCGTGCTGGGCGCTCACCGACGTCAGTCCCGTGGTGCTCACGTTGGGCGAGACCAGGCTGGCGTGCACCTGCGAGCCGATGTCGTTCCAGGCGAAGCTCACGCCGAAGCCGGCCTTGCCTGCGCTCAGGCCCAGCGCCCCGACGATGCTGTTGATGTCCGACTCGTCCGAAGCGCTCACGCTCAGCGATGCCGCGTCCAAACCAGCTGCCGTCTTCTGGCCTTCCACGCGCGCCGTGGTCTGCGTGTCGATCTGGTTGATGGCCACGGCCCCTGCGCCCGCCATCTGGCCCGAGCTCGCGCCCAGCGAGGCCGCGATGGTGTCGATGCTGGCGTTGCTGAGGGCGCTGACGGTGACCGCGCCCGACGTGTTGACGTCGCTGCCGGCCATGAAGGCGCCGATGCGGTTGTCGATGTGGTTCCAGCCGAAGGACAGGCCGATGCCGGCCTTGCCGCCAAACGCGATGGCACCTGCCACCGACTTGATGGCCGCGCTGTCACGCGCCGAAAGCGTCACGCCGCTGGTGCCCGACACGTCGGCGCCGCGCAGGAAAGCCTGCGTGGCGTGCGCGATCTCGTTGATCGACACCGAGCCGGCCACGCCGAGCTTGCCGCGGCTGGCCTGCACCGAGGCCGACAGCGTCCTGATTTCGCCATCGACCTTGGCCTCGACCTTCGTCGCGCCCGTGTGGCGCAGCGTGGCGCCATCGATGTAGGCCGAGGTGGCGCCACCCAGCTCGTTGTAAGCGAACGAGCCCGCCAGGCCATTGCCGTTGGCCTGCGTGGAAATGGTGACCGCGCCGGCCAGCGCGTTGAGCGCCAGGTCGTTGGTGGCGGTCACGGCCGCGTCGGTGCCCTGCGCGATGTTGGCGCCATCGGTGATGGCAGCCGTCGTGTTGGCGGTGATCTCGTTGTACGCGGCATCGGCTGAGACGGCGATGCCGAACTTGCCGGAGCCCGCGCCGCTGCTGCCCGACTGGGTGCTGCTGTCACCGGCCGCCGGCGCATCGGTCTGCGCCTTGGAGTTGGTGGCCAGCGAGCCCGCCACCGAGTAGGCGCCCACCTCGGTGCCCGACGTGGCCTGCACCGTCACGGCGCCGCTGCTGCGCACCGAGCCCTGCACGCCCGCCGCGTCGGCACCCGCCGCATCGACGTTGCCGATGATCGCCTTGGTGTCGGTGTCGACCTGGTTGACGGAGACGGCAAAGCCGATGCCCACCTGGCCCTTGGTCGCCACCACGCCACCGGCCACGGTGATGTCCTCCAAGTCGCCGTTGGACTGCACGGTCACCGGGCCACCGGCCTGCACCTTGGCATCGTCGTCGATGCCTGCTTCGGTGCGCTGCTTGATCAGGTGCACACCCACCGCGCCTTCCACGCCCACGTTGTCAGACTGCCCACCGGCTTCGGCCACGCTGACGATCTGCGTGGTCTGCTCGGCGTCGACGGTCACGCCCTGCGTGGCGCGCACATCGGCGCCACCGTAGATCAGCGCGGTGGCCGTGGTGTCGAGATCGAGCACATTGGCCGAGCCGCCCACCGCCGCCTTGCCACCCGTGGTGCCCAGGAACTTCTTGCCCGCGATGCCCACCGCGTGCACGGTGTTGACGTCGTTCTTGGCGTGCACCGTGACCGACTGGCTGCCCGTGCCCGCCGAGCCCGGCGTGAACACGGTGTTGACCTGGGCGCCTTCATCGATCCAGGCCTGGGCCGAGTTCTTCATGTCGAAGACGGTGACCGCTGCCGCCACCCCGGCCCCGCTCTTGCCACTGGCCGAGTTGATGCCGAAGCTGGTGAAGACCAGGTCCAGCACGTTGCCCTGCAGGTGGTTGAGGATCTGATCGGGCGAGCTCCAGTCGATCTGCCAGGCAAACGGGATGCGGGTCTGCGCATCGACCTTCGTGGCGCGCTTGGCATCCACCTTCGCGCTCTTGCCGATCCAGGCCTGGGCCTGGTTCTCGAAGTTGCCCAACGCCACCGCGCCGCCAATGGCCGTGCCAGTGGAGGTGGACTTGGCCCCCACCGTGGAGGTCGGGCGGTCCTTGATGTCGGCGATGACGTTGAGGTCGCGCGCCGAGCTCACGGTGGCGCCATCGGCCACGCTGGCCTTGGCGACGTTGAGCGAGTCGTTGTAGCTGACCGCGCCCGAGAGGTTGAACTTGCCTTCCTTGATGCCGGGGAACAGGAAACCGCTGACCTTGTCGGCCGTCCCAGAGCTCAGCTTGCCCGTCGCGCCCAGCAAGCCGCTGGTCACGTTGCGCTGGATGCCCGCCTGGAAGTTGGTCATCCTTGCGCTCAGCGAGCTGGGGTTGCCCAGCGTCGAGGCGTCGGCGCCCGTCGTGTTCTTCAGCATCTCGATGCTGGCCTTGACGTCAACATCGCCGCTGGTGCTGGCCGCATCGCCACCCAGGGTGGCGCTCACCCTGTTCTCGGACAGGTTCACCGCCACGGCGATGCCCACGCCGCTGCCACCGGTGTTGGCCGCCGTGCCGCTCACCGACAGGTCGGTGGTGTTGGCTGCGCTGACCTCGACGCTGCCGGCGCGGATGCGCGTGTCGGCGCCGGTTTCAGCGGTGGTCGTGGCCGAGTTGTCGGCGTAGACGAACACCGCATCAATCGGCTTGTTCGTCGAGTTGACCGTCGCGTTGACGTTGACCTCGACGTCGGTCGAGGCCTGCACCTTCGCGGCGCCACCGGCGTTCAGCTCGGTCTGCCCCTGCACCTTCGTGCTGGCTTCAGCGGTGGACTCCGCCCAGGCGGCCGAGAACAGCAACGGGCTGGCGAAGGTGGGCTTGGCCGCCGAAATGGCATCGGCCTTGACCGTCACATCACCCGTGGCGTTGACGACGGTGTTGTCGTCAAGCTGGACGGTGCCCTTGGCTTTGGAGAGCGACACCAGCGGCACGCTGCTGAAGTCGAACAGCTGGTCGTTGAAGGCCTTGAGGGTGGCGTCGTCGGCCGGCAACCAGCTCTGGTCGGCCAGCTTCATCACCGAGCCAAGCACGTTGAGCGTGAACGAGGTGCTGGCCTCGGCGCGCAGCGTCACGTTGCGACCGGTGATGACGGTGGCGACCGCGGGCTGTCCACCCGCGGCAGGCGCGTCGCGCACCAGCAGTTCGGCCAGGGCGTCTTTCTCGAAGCCGGCACGGGCCGTAGCCAGCGCCTCGACCGTCACGTCACGCGAGCCTTCGATGCGCGCCTTGCAACGTGGTGCGCGCCGTGGCCTTGGTCGTGACCGCCATGAACTCGCCGCCCGGCCCATCCTTGAGCAGGTCATCGAGCTCGTTGTTGACGAGCTTTTGCGCTTCTTCGATCGTGGTGGCCGGGTTCTGTGCCAGCGCCACGGCGATGGCCGATGTGTCGGCCTCGGCGCGGATCAGGATGTCGCGCCCCTTGATGGTGGCTCGGTCGATGCCGATGCTGGCATCGGCTTCGCGCAGCGCACCGATGGCGTTGATGTCGCGCGCCAGCACCGTCACGTCGCCAGCGGTGTGGCCGTTGTCGGCGTGGGCCAGCAACTTGGCGCCACGCTTGAGCTCGATGTGCGAGGCCAGCAACTTGAGGTCGCCCGAGTTGCCTTCGGATGTGGCCGTCTCGTGGTTGGCGTTGGCCGGGTCGGCCACGTCGCGGGTGGAGATGACCACGTCTTCGCCCACCACGATGCGGTCGTTGGCGGTGAGCTGGTAGTTGGCGCCATCGGTGTAGATGGAGCCGCCCAGCGTGATGTCGTCCTCGGCCACGATCTGCACCGTCTCGCCCTGCACGAAGGTGGCGCCGCCAGCGCTCAGGCCGTTGACGTTGACCAGTTGCCCCAAGGCCGCCAGCTCGTTGCGGGCCGCCGCGCCCACTCGCACCTGCCCACCGCCGCTGATGTCGACGGTGTTGGCCTGCAGCAAAGCGCCATCGGCCGCGCGGATGCGGCCCTGCACGGTGATCAAACCGCTGGCGGTCAGGGGGATGCGCCCGGCCAGCGCATCGGCCACCGAGGCGTCATCGATGGCGCCATCGGCACCCACCAGCTTGTCCATGAAAGCCGACGTCGGCGTCGCCATCAGCAGGCTGCCCACGTTGATCTGGCCGCCCGCACCCACCACGAAGCCGTGCGGGTTGAAGAAGAACACGTTGCCGCCGATGCGGCCGTCCTTGTAGGCGTTGACGATGCCCCCGATGTTGCTGGCCGAGTCGCGCACCAGGTTGAGCAGGTTGGCCGTGCCGGTGGGCAGGTTCAGGTTGACCGTCTGCCCCGCGTTGACGTTGAACTGGCTGAAGCTGTTGAAGGCGTTGACGCCCTTGACCGTGCCCGTGTCGACGGTGACGTTGGCCGTGCCCCCTCCCGTCACCGTGGTGGCGGTGCGGCCGTCGGTCACGATGCCCTGGGCCTGCGCGTCCACCGGCGTCAGCAGCACCATGCCGCCGGCCCCCAGCCCGCAGGCCATCCACCCCATGGCGTTCAACGTGGCGCAACGGCGCAGGATCGCCAGGTACTGACGACGGAATTGGGTGATGGCACCGTGGCTCATGGGGGACCTCCGCAAAGGCAGAAGGCAAGCCGCGGTCCAGGTCTGACCGCCGGCTGCTCCCCCACCTGCAACATTTGACCGACAACGCCCGAAGCAAAACGTGTCACATGCAACGAAATGCTGAGGGGCGGCCCGAATCTGCCATAGGCCAAAAGGATGAGCCAGGGGGTAAGCACCCCGCGAATGGATGCTACGCTGCCCTTTTTGCGGCCGCCTTTGCCATGCCGCAACACGATGGCGCCATGTCACATTTCGCCCCCTTGAATCCCTTGCAATTCGCCGCCAACCTGTCCTGGCTTTACACCGACCTGCCCTTCCTGGACCGCTTCGAGGCAGCCGCCCGCGATGGCTTCAAAGGCGTGGAATGCCTGTTTCCGCACGAACACCCCACGGCCGAAGTGGCCGCCCGCCTGCGCGACCTCGGCCTGGCGCTGGCGCTCTTCAACGCCCCGCCTGGCAACTGGGCGGCCGGTGAACGGGGCCTGGCTGGCGTGCCCGGGCGCGAGGCCGAGTTCCGCAGCAGCCTGATCTCCGCGCTCGAGCTGGCCCAACAGCTGGGCTGCCCCCGCGTGCACGTCATGGCCGGGCTGTGCCAGGACGGCGCGCAGGCCTGGTCCACCTACGAGGCCAACCTGCGCTGGGCCGCCGAACAAGCACGCGCGGCAGACCGGACGCTCACCATCGAGCCCATCAACCCGCGCGACATGCCCGGCTACCTGCTGACCCGTTCAGGCCAAGCGCTCGCCTTGGTGGAGCAAATCGACTCCGCGCACCTGCAAGTGCAACTTGACCTCTACCATGCACAGATCGTCGAAGGCGACGTCACCATGCGCCTGCGCCAGATGCTGCCCACCGGCCGCGTTGGCCACCTGCAGATCGCGGCTGTGCCCGACCGGGGCGAGCCGGATGCCGGTGAACTGAACTTCCCCTGGGTGTTCGAGGAGCTGCGCCGGCTCAACTGGTCCGGCTGGATCGGCTGCGAGTACCGCCCCAGGGCCAAGGTGCGGCCCGATGCCCCAGGCACAGCCACCTCGGCCGGCCTGGGCTGGCTGCGCCGGGCGAATGCCCCCGACGCCACGGGCTGAACCAGCCCGTCAAGACCTTTGCCCGCCCCCAGGCGGCCACTCAACCCACCATGACAGGAGTACACATCATGATGGTCGAATTCCCCGCCACCGTTGCCACGCGCGACGGCCTGGCCCTGTTCACCCGGCACTGGCCCCTGGCCGGCGCCCGCCCCGCGCCCGGCGTGGCGCTGCTCGTCCATGGCCTGGGCGAGCACATCGGCCGCTACGAGCACGTGGCCCGCCACCTCAACCAGCAAGGCTGGGCGGTGGTGGGCTTCGACCACCGTGGCCATGGCCACTCGCCCGGCAAACGCGGTGCGCTGCGCGACCACCACGACCTGCTGCACGACCTGGCCGCCATGGTCGATGCCACGCGCCAGGCCTACCCGTCCCAGCCCCTGGTGCTGGTCGGTCACAGCCTGGGGGGTGCCATCGCCGCGCGCTTCGCGGCCGCTTTGACCAACCCGGCTGACGCGACCGCCTGGGCCCGCCCCATCGACGGCCTGGTGCTGTCCTCGCCCGCGCTGGCCATCCCGATCAGCGCCTTCCAGAAGCTGCTGCTGTCCACCGTCGGCCAGCTCACCCCCGACGTCGCCGTCGGCAACGGGCTCAAGCCCGCGTGGATCTGCCACAACCCTGCCACCGTGGCCGCATACCAGGCCGACCCCCTGGTGCACGACCGCGTCACCGGCCGCCTGACCTCCTGGCTGCTCGAAGCCGGACAGGTGGTGCGCAGCCGGGCTGCACAATGGCGGGTGCCCACCCTCGTCATGTGGGGGGGCGAAGACCGCTGCGTCGACCCGGCCGGCTCGGCCGCCTTCGCTGCCAGCGCCCCGCGCGATCGCGTCAACAGCCACCCCTGGCCGCAGCTGTCGCACGAGATCTTCAACGAGGTCGAACAAGCCCGGGTGCTGGCCGCGATGAGCGACTGGCTGCAATCGACCTTCCCTGCCCAGAATTAGAGAACACACCATGGCGCTCAAAGCCACCATCCACAAGGCCAACATCCAGCTGGCCGACATGGACCGCAACGTCTACACCGACATCTCGGTGACCATCGCCCGCCACCCGTCTGAAAACGACGAGCGCATGATGATCCGCGTGCTCGCCCTCGTGCTGGGCTGGCCGCAGGACACCTCGGAGGGCACGCTGGAGTTCGCCAAGGACATGTGGGAGCCCGACGAGCCCGCGCTGTGGCACAAGAGCTTCTCCGACGAGATCCTCCACTGGGTGGAAGTGGGGCAGCCCGATGACAAGCGCCTGATGAAGGCCAGCGGACGCGCGCGCCAGGTCAGCCTGTGGGCCTTTCAGTCGAGCACGCCGATTTGGTGGGAGGGCATCGCTTCCAAGCTCACCCGCGCGCAAAACCTGACCGTCTGGCAGGTGCCCACCGAGCAGAGCCAGGCTCTGGCCACCCTCGCGCGACGCAGCATGGCGCTGCAGTTCACCGTGCAGGACGGCACGGCCTGGGTCAACGATGGCGAGCAGACCATCGAGGTCACGCCGGTCAAGCTGAACTGACCCGCTGCGGGGCGACAAAGCACTGAATTGAACGTGGTTTCCAGCTGAGATCGGCGCCTGGCTCGGCACCGCGGGCCCCAAGATTTGCACATCGCGGGGTCCATGTGCGTCCCGCGTGCAACGCAATGGGGGCTCAGCACATGTTCACTTGGTTCAGACGATTCAGCGTGGCCGGGCGCCTGCATGCCTTGGCCGCATTTTCGGTGGTTTCGCTGCTCACCGTGGCCTGGGGCCTGCTGTGGACGGCCCACCAGGCCAAGCTCGATGACCGACGCACCGCCGTCAGGCATACCGTCGAGGTGGCCCACGCCGTGCTGCAGTGGTCACACAGCCAGCAAGCCAGCGGCCAGCTCGACGAGGCTGCCGCGCAGAAGATGGCCCTGGCCGCCATCGACCAACTGCGCTACAGCGGCAAAGAGTACTTCTGGGTCAACGACCTGCAGGGGCGCATGGTGCACCACCCCATCAAGCCCGCGCTCAATGGCCAAAGCGTCCTGGACATGAAGGACCCTCAGGGCACCTTCCTGTTCCGCGAGTTCATCGCCACCGCCAAGGCTGCGGCCGATGGTGGATTCGTGGCCTACCAGTGGCCCAAGCCGGGCGCGCAAGACCCGGTCGACAAGGTGTCCTTCGTCAAGGCCTTTGGCCCCTGGGGCTGGGTGATCGGCTCGGGCCTGTACATCGACGACCTGGAGGCCGCTTTCCGGCAAGAGATCGCCGGCAGCCTGGTGATCGTGGGCCTCGTGGCCGCCTGCGTGTGGGTGCTGTCGTACCGCACCGCGCGAGACCTGGGCCGAGGCATCCAGTTGGCCGTGCATCGCGCCGAAGGCATCGCCTCGGGCGACGTGGCCCAGGCACAAGCCCCGCACCCGCTGGCGCAAGGACAGGACGAGGTCGCCCGCCTGTTGCAAGCCATGCAGGCCATGGGCCGACAGCTGGGTGAGACCTTGAGCCATGTGCGCGTCAGCGTGGACAGCGTGGCCATGGCCAGCCACCAGATCGCCATGGGCAACCAGGACCTCAACCAACGCACCGAGCACGCTGCCGCCCAGTTGCAGCAAACCGCCTCGGCCATGGACCAGCTCAGCGCCACGGTCAGCAACAACGCCGAGTCATCGAGCTCGGCCCAGGCCCGAGCCAGCGACGCGGCCGAGCAGGCGCGCCGAGGTGGCGAGGTGGTCTCGCAAGTCGTGCAGACCATGGAGGCCATCCACGGCAGCGCGCGCAAGATCACCGACATCATCACCGTCATCGACGGCATCGCGTTCCAGACCAACATCCTGGCCCTGAACGCGGCGGTGGAGGCGGCCCGCGCAGGCGAGCAAGGACGCGGCTTCGCGGTGGTGGCAGGCGAGGTGCGCACCCTGGCGCAGCGTTCGGCCAATGCCGCTCGCGAGATCAAGGCCCTGATCCAGAACTCGACCGAACACGTGGAATCGGGGGCCGCCCTCGTTCACGATGCGGGGCAGACCATGGCGGCCATCGTGGAGTCGGTCAACCAGGTGGCCCGGCTGATCCATGACATCGCTCACGCGACGCAGGAGCAAAGCCAGGGCGTGGGCAGCGTGCACGGCTCGGTCAACCAGCTCGACAGCATGACCCAGCAGAACGCGGCCCTGGTGGAAGAGTCCACCGCCGCCGCCAGCAGCCTGAAGGATCAGGCCGAGGCGCTGGCACGCGTGGTGGCGCGCTTCAAGACGGACGAGCGGGGCTGAGGCGCTCCGCCATCCACCTCACGGTGGGTCAGAGCACGGCTGCAAAGGCCCGGGCCACGGCGTCCACGTTGTTGGCGTTCAGGCCCGCCGCACACATGCGGCCCGAGCGCAGCACGTACACGCCGTGCTCGACCCGCAAGGCATCGGCCTGCTCCGGCGACACGCCCGTGTAGCTGAACATGCCGCGCTGGTCGATGAAGTAGCGCACGTCGCGGCCGGGCACACGGTCCGACATTCGGGCCACCACGCCGTCGTACAAGCGCTGGCGCATCACCTTGATGCGCTGGCGCATCTCGCTCAGCTCGTCGGCCCACAGCTGGCGCAGCTCGCTGGACTGCAGCACCTGGGCCACGATCTGCGCACCGTGCGTCGGCGGGCTGGAGTAGTTGCGGCGCACCGCCGACATCAGCTGGCCGAGCACGAGCTGGGCCTGGGCCTTGTCGGGGCAGACGACGCTGAGGCCACCCACGCGCTCGCCGTACAGCGAGAAGCTCTTGGAGAACGAGTTCGCCACGAAGAAGCTCACGCCGGCATCGGCCAGGGCGCGCAGGGCGAAGGCGTCTTCCTCGATGCCGTCGCCAAAGCCTTGGTAGGCGATGTCCAGGTAGGGCAGCAGCTGGCGCTTCTTGAGCACCTCGATGAGCTGCGTCCACTGGGCGTTGTTCAGATCCACCCCGGTGGGGTTGTGGCAGCAGGCGTGCAGCAGCACGATGCTTTGGGCGGGCAGCGCGTCGATGGCCGCCAGCATGGCGTCGAACTTCAGGCCCTTGGTGGCCGGGTCGTAGTACGGGTATGTGTTGACCTGGAAACCTGCGCCTTCGAACATGGCGCGGTGGTTGTCCCAGGTCGGGTCGCTCACCCACACCTGCGAGTCGGGGAAGTAGCGCTTGAGGAAGTCACCGCCCACCTTCAGGCCACCCGAGCCACCCAGGGTCTGGATGGTGGCGATGCGGCCGCTCTTGACGGCCTCGTGGTCGGCGCCGAAAAGCAACTCCTGCACGGCCTGGCGGTAGCCGGGGTGACCGGTCATGGGCAGGTAGGGCTTGGGGCCGACCTTGGCCAGCAGCGACGACTCCGCCTCGCGCACCGCGCGCATCACCGGCAGGCGGCCCTCGTTGTCGAAGTAGATGCCGATGGACAGGTTGATCTTGTCCGCGCGCGGGTCCTTCTGGAAGTCCTCGTTGAGGGTGAGGATGGGGTCGCCGGGGTAGGCGTCGACGTGCAAAAACATGTTGGCTCCTGGGGCACAGCAGGATGAGAGGGGGTCAGGGCGCATTATCGTGGGGGCCCGCCCCGGTGCTGCGTGGGTTCACCCTCCAGTTTTGGGGGCGGCCTGCCGATGATGAGATCAGGGAGCGGCCTCATCGCCTGAGACAATGTCTCCCACAAGGAGCCACATGAACCCCTCTGTGCCCGCCTCTCACCAGGCCGAACAAAGGGCAGACCAGCCGGCAGAGCGCCCTGCCCAGGAAGCCACTCGCTTGCGTGCGCTGGCGCGGCTGGAACTGCTCGACACCCCGCCAGATGCCGAGCTCGACCGGCTCACCGCCGTCACGGCCCGCAGCCTGCGCATGCCCGTCTGCCTGATCTCGCTGGTTGACCGCGACCGGATCTGGTTCAAATCCCGCGTCGGCGTGACGCTGGCCGAAGCCCCCCGCCAAGGCAGCTTGTGCCACGAGGTGGTTCAAACCGGCCAGGCGCTGGTCTGTCCGGACCTGAGCAACGCCCCCAGGCACGCCCAGCACGCCCTGCTGCGTCGCTCGCCCAGCCCATTGCGCTTCTACGCCGGCTCGCCCCTGCTGGTCCACGGCGAAGTGGTGGGCACGCTGTGTGTGCTCGACGAGCGCGCCCGCGCCGATTTTGGTGCCGACCAGCAAGCCATCCTGGCCGACATGGCCCAAGTGGTCTGCGATGCCATGCGACTGCGACAGGTTCAGATCAACGCCGAACGCGAGCGCGAGCTGTTCGCCGATGGGCCTTTTGCCGCCCTCACGTGGGACAACCACCCCACGCAGCCCCGGATCAAGCACCGATCAGACAACCTGGCGAGCGTCGTGGGCACCGACGTGGCCATGGCCTTGCTGGCCGGCGCCGCGCTGCACACCTGCGTCGATCCTCGCGACGCGGAGGACGTGCGCCTGGCCCTGCTCAGCCACCACCACCCGGCCACGAACCCGGACCGATCGGCCCACAACCAGACTCGCTTTCGACTCAACCTGAGTGGGCGCTGGCTGCAGCTCATCACGGTGGGCGACCACGACCGGCAAGGCAAGCTGCAGCGCATCCGCGGCTACCTGAGTGACGCCAGCCGACAAAAGCAGCTGGAAACCACCATCGCGTCCACCAACGAGCGCCTGCACCTGGCCATGGAGTCGGCACGCATCGGCGCCTGGGACATGGACCTGATCGCCCAAAAACGCCTTTGCAACCCCCGCGTGGCCCGCATGCTCGGCTTGCGCCACGAGGAGTTCGAGCTTTCAAGCGATGCCTGGATGGCCCTGGTCCACCCCTTTGACCGCCCTGCCTTGATCGAGAAGGCGGTCAAACGCCTGGCCCTGAGCGATGCCGAGCTCGCTGCACGCAACGAGCTGTTTTCAATCGAGTACCGCATCCGCCACCGCGAAGGCCACTACATCTGGGTGCAAAGCTGCGCCCGCCTGGTCTCGCGCGACAACCTGGGCCGCCCCTCCCGCGTGGTGGGCACGCTGATCGACATCACCGAAGCCAAAGCCGCTGAGGAGCTGCGACGCCGCCAGCAAAAGCTGCTCTCGCTGGTCAACGTGGCGCAACGCACCTTTCTGCAGGACAAGAGCCTGGCCACCGCTTGTGAAGGCCTTTTCGAGCCGCTGCTGGAGCTCACGGAAAGCCGATTCGGTTTCATCGGCATCCTCGAGTCAGCAGAAGACGGCAGCGCCGCCCTGCGGGTGCCATCGGTGTCCAACCTGAGCTGGGACACCTCCAGCCACCACTGGCAGCAAAGGCACCTGCACGCGGCCCAGGGGGTGCTTTTCACCGAACTCGACAACCTGTTCGGCTACGTGGTCAAGCACAACACCGTGGTGTGCACCAACGACGCCATCAACCACCCGGGTCAGAACACCAACCCACCCGGCATCCCGTCGTTGCAGGGCTTCATGGGCATCCCCTTGCGCCACGACGGCAAGGTGCTGGGCCTGCTGGCCCTGGGCAATCGCCAGGAAGGCTACGAGCCCGCGATGGTGCAGATGCTGGAGCCGCTGACGCTGACCCTGGGCACCTTGATCCACGCGCGAGCGGTGGAAGAAGAGCGCGCTCGCGTGGAGCGGCAACTGGTGCGCCAGGCCACGGTCGATGCGCTGACCGGGCTGGCCAACCGTCGCCGCTTTTTCGACGTGACCGACAGCCTGCTGGCCCAGTGCCGACGCTACGGCGCACCGGCCACCATCGCGCTGATGGACCTCGATCACTTCAAGCAGGTCAACGACCAGCATGGCCATGCCATGGGCGATGCCGTGCTCAAGGCGTTTGCCGGGGTGCTGCTGGAGGTGCTGCGCGAGAGCGACCTGGCCGCGCGCGTGGGCGGCGAGGAGTTCGCGGTGCTGCTGCCGTCGACGGGCGAGCAGGAAGCGCTCATCCCGCTGGAGCGAATCCGGCAATTGCTGTCAGAGCGCGTGGTGACCCTCGATGGTCATGCGGTCAGCGTGAGCGTGAGCATCGGGCTTTGCGAATGGCGAGAAGGCCTGGCGTCACCCGACGCTTGGCTGGCGCAGGCAGACCAGGCTTTGTATGCAGCCAAGGCCGCAGGGCGCAATCGCTTGTGTGTGGCCAGCAGCCAAGTGGCCTCAGGCCAGCCCTGATGGGGAACCGGCGGCGGCACACGCTGCCGAATCGCCCTGCCGCACCCACATCGGAGTGAGCCGCCGTGGTGAACGGCCTGGTCAGCGACGTTCTGCGGCCCGCGCCTGGACCTCGAACGGGTTGTCCAGGTAGGGCCTGCGCCCCCGAGCCAGCATCCAGACGCTGGCGGCAGGGTAAGCGATCAACAGGCACACGCCCCATCGCTCGTACTGACGGACGTGCGCGTGTTCGTGCGCACGCAAAGACCGCAGGCACGAGGTGCTGGAGCCGATCACGACATGGCCCAGGGTGATGGCGTCGAACGGCAACTTCTTCAAGCACCTGGTACCGAAGGCGTGGCAGCCATCACGAGGTGCGACCTCGATGACACCCGCCACAACCTGCCATCGCGTGCGGGCGATGAGCGACAGCACCAACGCCAGCGTCAGACCCAGCAAAGAAACGGGCGCGGCCCATGCTCGCGACACGTGCTTCATGGTCGCTCAGCGCAGGCGTACGGACTCGACGAAACGCCGCGCATAAAGCTCCTGGTTGTATGACGGCTCGGCCGGAAACGTCGCGGCGATCTGGATGTAAGACTCGCCAGCAGGGAAGATGCGAATCAGCATCATGCTGCGCCCATCGGGCAACTTCAGCTTGGCTTCGCGCCCCAGGTAGCCCTTCGTTGCGCCGGGCAGCGACACCCCACTTTGCTCCATCACGGTCCCGCCAGAGGTCTGCACCAGTTGGGCGATGGCTGAATCCAGCGCGTCCTGGGTCTGAACTCGGCGCATCCGCTCCTGCAATGCTTCGGGAATGGCCTGGTGGTTCAACACGTAGTTCACCCCATCGAAGGAGGCCATGTATGCATGCGCCGTCACATCCTCATCGCCAAGTTGTGCCTCCTTGGTTTTGTGCTCGATGGGCCTTGGCATCTGCACCACGATCGATGTGTCCTCGAGCGTGAATTCGCTGAACTCAGGTTTTTTCGCGCACGAAGCCAGTGTCGTGATGGCCAGAGCGGAAAGCAAAAGAGTGATTCGAGTCATGTGATTCGCGTTTTCCATTTCGTCAGAGGATATCGGGCGCTCAGTTCAATGGCTGGCTGCGTTGCTCGCCCACTGTGCCAAGAACGCAGCCAGCCGCTCTTCGATGCGCCCTTCCACCGTTCGCAGGCGCAACAAGGGGATGTTGCACTTCTCCAGGATGCTGTTCTTGAGGGCGTCCCGCTTGACCTGCTCCGGCAACTCATGCGAGCCGCCATCCACCTCGATCACACCGACCGGGGCCTTGCCCACCTTGAAGTAAACGACGAAGTCGCAGCTCGCCTGGTTCGCCATGAACGTTCGCTCGCGGTCTGTCAGGGCGGGGTTGTGCCGAGCGGCCACCTGATCCAAAGGAACCTGCGTGTGGAACGTCAACGCCCGCACAGCTGGGTTCGACAAGGCTTCCCGCAACAGCTGGGCCACGATCTGCTCGGACTTGAACGGCGAATCTTCCGGGCGCAGCCTGGCCTGCAGACGCGCCAGCGACCGGTCGTGTTCCGTGTAGAGCAAGTCAAAAGCCGAGACCACGGGTGAGCGATGGATCTGGTCGCCGTCGGCGTGGTAGCTGATGTAGCGAACCAAGGCTGCCAGCGGCCCGTTGTGGCCTGTGAAAACCTCGTCTCCGGTCACCAGGGTGAAATGGTGTTTTGCCCTGGACACCGCCACGTTGACCATGCACCGATTGTCCACGAAGCCCCGCATTTCCTCATCACGGCAGTTCTTGTCCAGCACGGTCGAGAACACGATCTCATCGCACTCGCGGCCCTGGAACTTGTGAACGGTGTCGCGCACGAAGTCGCTGGGCAAGCGCGAGCCTGACAGCTTGACCTGCGCCCGAAACGGCGCGATGAAACCCCTGCCGTCTTCACCCGCCCACGAGGTCTCGCTGGCATCTTCCAGCACCTGCATGACCGAGTCGAGCTCGCGCAGGTTGGTGGTGCGCCGCGCATGGTTGCCCTTGGCCGTGACCACCAGGCGCAGGGCCTGTTCCCCCTTGTCTCGCGTCATCGGGATCAGCTCGTTGTCATAGAACTGCTGGTTGCAGAACTGGATGATTCGGGGGTGGCACCGGTAGTGCTCCTTGAGCAGGGTCACCGGCAAGCTGTCGCGGAAAACGGCCAGACAAGAATCGAGCAGGCTGTGCTTTTCGCAGTCCCACGCGTCCGCTGGGGCGGCCATGCCCAGGCGCAAGGGGATGTGCGGCAGCTGCCTGCGGTCGCCAACGATGACGATGCGCTTCGCACAGCCGAGCGCCAGGACGCCCGGCACGATGTCTTGCAGCGAGGCCTCGTCGATGATGACGCAGTCGAGCAAGGCCCCTGGCGCGATCGAGTTGACGATGGAATGCGTGCCGCTGCACAGAACTGGAAAGCGCTTCAGGAAATCATCGAACTGGCGGCGGTAGGTGGTGGCATCGAAAGCCTGGCCAGCACGCAAGCTGCCATGGAGGTGGCGCTTCAGGTGGCGCATCGAGCCGGTCGTCAAGGCCTGCAGCAACATTTGAAAGTCGCCACGGCTCAAAGCGGCGCGACATTCGGTCAGGGCCGCCTCCTTGTCGCGCAAGGACTGGTCATAGAACCGGCGCTGCAAGGCGCGCACAAACGCCTGCCGCCTGGCTGCGTCGCCAAACGGCCGGGTCCGCAAGATCCTGAAGCGGCGAAACAACGCAAAGCGGTCGCGCAACCGGATGCTTCGCCCTTGCAGGTGCGACAGGTAAGCCATGAGGTCCACCGCCTGGCTCGCAGACAGGCCGTACCGCTCCAGGCTGGGCAAGCGATTGGTTGGGTTGTCCTGCTGCCACTGCAGCAGATGGCGCTGCTCGATGGCGATCTCGTCCAGCTCCGCCTGCCATCGAGCGGCGGCGTTGAAGGCCTCCAATTGCCCCTTGAGTTGCGACAGCGTGCCCTGCAGCGCGTCCAAGGTCGGAGCGAGTTCGGGCTCGCCGGTGGGCGCAGCAGGCAAGTCAGCGAAGAATTTCTCGCGCAGCTCCTGGCTGCCCAGCCGAGCCGCCACGTGCCCCAAGCCGGCCCTCTCCAGCTTCTCAACCACGTTCTGGACGGCTGCGTTGTTGTTGGAGACCACCGCCACCGACTGCCCCCGAACCAGCACATTGGCGATGATGTTCAGGATCGTCTGCGTCTTGCCGGTTCCGGGTGGCCCTTCGATCACACTGACCTGCGAGCCCAAAGCACGCTCGACGGCCAGCAGTTGACTGGCGTTGACCCCGAACGGGTAGATCAAAGGCCCGGCTGCTGCCAAGGGGGCCAGCTGCCCGGTGCAGTAGGCATGCAAGGCAGAGTCGGCAACGGGTGGCAGCTTGTCGAGCTGCTTGAGCACGTTGGCCGCGATCTGCTGCTGCTCTGGCGACGTGGCTTGCTCTGCCCTGGCCTGGGCCACCGACACGAAATAGCGGAACACGTCGCTGTCCTTCATGGGTGAGCGCGGCTGCAGCATCACCTTGCCGTCCAGCCTGAAAACATAGGCCTTGGCGCTGCCAGGGTAGTGAACCACGGCGTACTTGCCACCATGCACGACGGCCTTGTCGAGCGCGCTGACGCTGGCGCAGCCCTGCTTGACCAGCATGGGCTGATCCATCTCTGTGCAGGGGGTGATGCGGCAGTCGCTCAGCAAGCTGGTGAACGACTTGTCGGAGTGGAACTGACAGGTGAGCACGAGCGCCTGGCGGGGCTCGCTCCAGCGGATGGACCAGTCCTTGATCTGGTGGGTTCGGTCTTGTCCCTGGATGTGGATGGACACGCGGCTGTCTTGCGTCATGAGGCCCTGGTGCCGGGGAGATCGGCCGGCAGCGCCGTTCATGCACCGTGGCTCAACCCCTTTGTTTGTTCGTTGGCGGCAATCTTGCCACCGTCAAAGGGGGTGATCAGCAGGCAGGCCAGGACTTTGGATGGGAGCAACGATGCGCGTTGGATGGTTGGGCGGCGAATGGCTGTTCTGCAGCGGGTGCTGACGTCCGGCGCGCACGCGCCTTTGGTCTGCTTCCTGTCAGGAGCAGACGCGCTCAAACGGCGGCTTCTTGTAAGTAGCGTCTGATGGGCGCTCAAGCAGCGCGCGAAGTTGGGCGTAGTGCATTGCACGTGACTCAGCCTCGCAGGGCCATGGCGCGCAGCAGCGCGTCGATCTGCCCGAATGCATCCTGCTGCCACTGTTCAGGCGTGCGGTCCCCCAGGGCCTGCGTGTCCTGGACGAAGCGCCGCACGCAGGTCGGGCCGTATCCCTCGTAGGTATCGAACTTCTCCGCGATGTGCTGGAAGCCGCGTTCACCACTGGCATGTCCTAGCAGCGCGCGACATTCCTGCGCCAGTGCCTCGATCCCATCGGGGTAGTTCCGCACGCAGTAATAAATGTCGTAGGCGTCCTTGTGCTTGTAGCGGCCCGCCAGCGCGTGGCCCTTCATTGCAAGCGAAGCGGGTATGGAGCACACCGCGATCTCGACGCGGTTCGTCCCTCCGTCCGGCATTGACCCAGACACCGCCACGAGTTGGTAGAACCGCATCGCCAGATCAGCGCCATCTGCCCTTTGTACGGCGAAGTCGCTGATCAGTGGCGGATCGTTCTTGACGATATCGGCGTCGCGCGGCATCAAGAAATCGACCACGACATCGATCGCATCTCCGCTATCTCGGGCGGGGACCTGGCGAACCAACTGGAAGCGCCGAAGCCCTTCGCGTTGGGCGTATCCATGGCCTTGAAGCGCCCCTATCAAGGTCGCGTATTCGCCATCGCCGAGTGCCTCCGCGTCCAGCCCAACATCCACGTCAAGTGTGCCAACATGGGGCATGTCTTCGTTGGCTAGCAGCAGCCAGGGAACTGCGCCGCCAATGATGGTGAACTTACCCTGGAAGCTACCCAGGATCTGGCCTATCTCGACCAGCACGGACTTCACTGCTGCGGTCGTGCGATCGTCGTACTCAGCCGCCGTCTGCGGTTCCTGCGGGGGCGTTACTTGGGCCATGAGAGGCGTTCCTGTCGCAGGTGGTCTGCAGCCTCGGCGCCGCGCTCACCGGCAACGAAGAGGTCGAGGTAGGTTTGCACCGGGCTCGTACAGACTGCACCTGGCGTAGGTTCAACGGTGTCGGCAAGCAGTCCCAAGTCCTTCGGCACTGTGATGACCACGTTGTCGCCCTTTGAGCTGGGTGTTAGCTTCAGCGCTGCCTGAAGCTTGCGCACGCCATCCTCGTCGGCGAAAAAGTAGTGCGTGCCTGTGCGCGCATAGGGAGCAAGCCATTGTGCCGCCGAAAACGAGGCGAATGCCGCACGCCCGGGACCACTGTCCGAGTGCAGCGCGCTGCGAGCTGCTGTTTCGAGCGCGCTGCCATGCAGCGGCGTGTAGAAGTGCAACCTCTCGCCTAGCGGCGCGGTGTAACTGTCTCGCCATGCGTCCAACAGGGCATTGGGCTCCGAGAGGACCAGACCATCGTCTGAGGCGTGCGCCCATTCACGATCAATCAGGCCGGTGCGTACATTGCTGACGTGGCCGAGGCTGACTCCAGAGGTTTCCGACAATTCGGTGACTCGCCATGCCCGGCCAGGCTCACGCAGCATGGCGCGTAGCACCTGGGCAGATTTAGGCCGGAAAAGTGTCTTGAGTTCGCGTTGTTGGGCCGCAGGCTTGTCAGCCACTATGCGCTCGATGAACACGCCACCGAAGGCGATCCGGGCGTTTCCCTCCAAGTCGAGATAGCCGACGCCAGTCTCGTCGCACAACTGCCTCACCGCAGGTGAGATGTAGGGAGCGATCAAGACAGGCGTTGCCTTCGGGGCACGGTGCGCAACGTAGTTTCTTAATTCCAGTATCGCTGGCCGGGCGTAACGCGGCTGCCCGTTCGACTTGTACTCGCAGACAAGTTGGTGCGGCCGACCGTCCACGAGCAGCCGGGCGATCAAGTCCGGCTTCCAATCATTGGACACAGCTTCGGTGTCGAGGCCTTTCACCTGAAGGATCGGAATCTTCTCAAGCAGTCCACGCAGCGCCTTAGCAGCCCGAACCTCCGCATCTTTCATAGGATTTTGGTTTTTCAGCATGCGTTGAAAATATCATATTTCATGAAATCAGACAGAGAATTTCACCAGGAATCGTGGTTTCAGCATACGCTGAAATTGCCATTGACGTTGAAATTCCGTGGTGTGAGATCAATCTGCGAACGTCTCGTGAGGCTCGCAACTCGCCGACGGCTCCCGACTGGACGGCGCAGCCGCCTTCGTGGCCATGTGGGCGCGCCTGCCCGGTTGGCGCTGGCTGGCGCGCGCAGCCCGCTTGCCCGGCGCACTGCCCGCGCGCTGGAATGGGCCTACTGCGGCTTCCTGCGGGTGCGCCCGCGCCTGCAGGCCCTGGCCCTGTGGGCAGATGGCAGAGGCTCATCTCAAGGCATCCCCACATCCCAAGGCGCCACCTCCCCCGCAAACCGCTGCGCCAAAAAATCCACCAACAACCTCAAAGCCAAAGGCTGATGCCGCCTCGACAGGTAAATCGCGTGGATGCCCAGCACCTGCGGCTCGTGATCAGGCAGCAACCTCACCAGCCGGCCTGATTGCACGTCGTCGCCCAGGTAGTACGTCGGCAGCATGCCGATGCCCGCGCCACACAGCATCGCGCGGCGCAGCACCGCTGTCTCCTTGGTGTGAAAGCCCCAGCTCACCGGCACCGTCACCACCTCGTCCCCACGCGTGAACCGGTACTGCGGCCCAATGCCCGAGGCGTGCGCGATGCAGCGGTGCTGGCGCAGGTCTTCGGCCACGCGCGGGGTGCCGTGGCGGGCCAGGTACTCGGGTGAGGCGCACAGCGCCGAGCGGCAACGCGCCAACTGCCGCGTGATCATGTTGTCGTCCAGGGTGTTGGTGATGCGCACGGCCAGGTCCACGCGCTCGGCCACCAGGTCGGTGGCCTTGTCGCCCACCGACAGCACCACCTCGACCTGCGGGTGCAGGCGCTGGAAGTCCACCAGCGCGGCGGTCAGCTGTGCCTCGGCAAACGAGCCGGCCGTGGTCACGCGCAGCACGCCCGAGGGCTCGCGGCTTCGCTCGGCGGCCAGGTGCTCGGTGTCCTGGGCGATGTCCAGCAGCTGACGGCACGAGGGCAGCGCGGCCAGGCCAGCGTCGGTCAGGCTGACCTTGCGGGTGGTGCGGTGCAACAGGCGGGCGCCCAACCAGCCCTCCGCCGCCGCGAGGTAGCGGCTGACCATGGCGGCAGACATGTCCAGGTGCTCGGCGGCCTGGGTCAGGCTGCCTCGGTCGGCCACTTCCACGAACACGCGCACGGCGCTCAGGCGGTCCATCGGGTCTCCGTGTTCGGCAGAGGGCAAGGCAATTTCATCGATTCATGCAACAACTCATCAACCGAACCGCACTTTATCAACCAAATCAACATCAATACAGTGGACCCATCGCCTACTAGGCAGCTTCAACCGGAGTCCTCCATGTTCAAACCCCTCATCGCTCGCCCAACCCGCCTGCTGTCCGCCCTCGCCCTGGGCATGGTCGCGCACTCGGTGGCCGTCGCACAAACCGCTGTGCCGCTCACGCTCAAGGTCCACAACGCCGACGCCAACAGCTTCCACGTCAACGCCGTGGTGGTCAGTGGCCCGACAGAAGCCGTCGTCATCGACACCGGCTTCACCCGCGCCGATGCGCTGCGCGTGGCGGCCAACGTGCTCGACAGCGGCAAGGCGCTCAAGGCCATCCTGATCAGCAACGCCGACCCCGACTTCTACTTCGGCGCCGAGGTGCTCAAGGCCCAGTTCCCGCAGGCCCAGGTGCTGACCACGCCCGCCGTGCGCGAGAAAATCGCCGCCAAGCTGGCTGGCAAGCTGACGTTCTGGGGGCCGAAGATGGGCGCAAACGCCCCGCGCACGCCCGTCGTGCCCGAGGCCATGCAGGGCACCACGCTGACGGTGGACGGCCAGGCCATCGAGGTGCGCGGCACCACGGGCGAGCTGGCGCACCGGCCCTATGTTTGGATCCCGTCGATCAAGGCGGTGGTGGGCAACATCGCCATCTTCGGCGGGCTGCACGTGTGGACGGCCGACACACAAAAGGCCAGCGAGCGCCAGGCCTGGCTGGCGCAACTCGACGAGATCGCCGCATTGAAGCCCGACACCGTGGTGCCCGGCCACATGCAGGCCGGCACACCTCTGAACGCCAGCAGCATCGCCTACACGCGCAGCTACCTGCAGCGCTTCGAGGCCGAGTCAGCCAAGGCCGCCAACGCCGCCGCGTTGATCCAGGCCATGAAGCAGGCCTACCCGCAAGCGGGCATGGGCCTGGCGCTGGACATCGGCGCCAAGGTCAACAAGGGCGAGATGAAGTGGTGAGGCCCTGGGCGGCGGCCCCGGGCACCTGCGCGGTGCCGCTCAAACCTTGGGTCGCTCCCCACGGCGCAGGCCAGGCTCGCCCAGGTGCTGACTCGGCGTCGAAAGCGGGGGCGGCAATTCCGCCCCGGCGCGCCGCCCTCTGAACAGCCCCACCCGCGCCAGCACCATGGCGCTGACCGGCGCCGTGATGGCCAGCACGATGATGACCAACCAGGCGTGCAGGGCCAGAGAACCTTCGCGGACCGAGAAGTACACGATGAAGGCCAGGGTGACGCTCCATGCCGCCAGCGTTGAAGCCAGCGCCGGTGCGTGCATGCGCGCAAAAAAATCAGGCAGGCGCCAAAGGCCCATCGCGGCCAACAGGACCAGCAAACCACTGAGCAACAGCAGCGCCGCGATCACCACCTCGGCCCACAAGTTCGGGCTCCAGCTCATTCGATGGCCTCCCCGCGCAGCAGGAACTTGGCCATGGCCACCGAGCCCACGAAGCCGAACAACACCATCAGCAACGCACCCTCGAAGTACATGCTGCTTTCAAAGCGAATGGCCAGCACCATCATCACCAGCATGCCCACGATGTAGAGGAAGTCGAGCGCCAGCACGCGGTCCTGCGCACTGGGGCCACGCACCATGCGCATCAGGCCGAAGACCATGGCGATGGCATAGAGCATCAAGGTGATGGAGATGGCGATGGCAAGCAGCGGGCTCATTCAAAGATCTCCTTGAGCGGGCGCTCATAAGTCTGCTTGAAGTGCGCGACAAAGGCGGCTTCATCGGGCACATCGAACACGTGCACGAGCAGGACGCTGTGATCTGCCGCCAGCTCGGACCACACGGTGCCTGGCACCACCGCCGTGATGACGGCCAAGGCAGCCAGGGCGTGCGGATCACGCAACTCAAGCGGCACGGTCACGAAAGCGCTTTGAGGCGGACGGCGCCTGGCTCGCAGCACCCCGAAAGCCACCTGCAGCGCCGAAGCCACGACGTCGACGCCGACCAGCGCGATCAGCCGCAGCAGCACGCCCCAGCGCCGCATCGGCCCGGGTGAAGGACGCAGCGCCGAAAACAGCAGCGGCATCGCCAGGGCGACGACGAACGCCAACAGCAACTGGGCCGCAGACAGCGACTGGTTGAGCAGCAACCAGCCCCCGAAGATGCCCACAGAAAGCCAGGGTGCAGGCACGATGCGCTTCATGGCTGGGCTCCTGAAGGCGTCAAGACAGCAGGCGCCTGAGCGGACGCATCACCCGACGAGTGCATCGGCTGCAAGGGCCTGGCCGACATCACGGCACCGATGTAGCGCTCCGGGTTGTGCAAGGCATCGGCCGTGTCCCGCGCGTAGCGAAGGGCTGGCTCGCCCCACACCACCAGCATCACCGAAGCGGCCAGCAAGGCACCGATGGGCAAGGTCTCGATGACACGCAGCCTGGGCGAGGCCCGATCGGCAGCGCCCCAGAAATGACGGATGCCCACCCGCATGAGCGCCGTGGCCGCGAACAAGCCCGAGACGATGAGGAGCACCAACAGCGCCCAGGCCGGCGTGCTGCCTTGCTGCAGCAGCGCCTGCAACATGGCCAGCTTGGCGACAAAGCCTGAGAAAGGCGGCAGCCCGGCCACCACGCCAGCGCAAATGCCGAACGTCACGCCCAGGAACGCCAGCGCACCCGGTATGGCCCGGCCGATCAGCGCGTCTTCGTTGTCGTCCAGGTTGACGCCCGGCGGTGGCGCGGCATCGAAGAAAGCCGGCAGTCGGTCCTGCCCATCGTCGATCTGCTGCGGGCCCAGCTCCACCTGACGCGAGCGCTCCAGCAACTCGACCAGCATGAACATGGCCCCACCGGCCAGCGTCGAGCTCACCAGGTAGAACAGCGCGCCCGTGCTGAGGGCCGGCGCGTCAAACCCGATGGCCGCGATCAGGGTGCCCGACGAAGCGATGACGCTGTAAGCCGCCAGCCGCGCCAGTTGCTGGGACGCCAGCATGCCGATGGCGCCAAACGCCAGCGTGGCCAGACCACCCCATATCAGCGCGCCACTGCCGAAGTGGGCCGACGCACCAGCGGTCTCGGGAAAACACAGTGTCCACAGCCGCAGCAAGGCGTACACGCCCACCTTGGTGAGGATGGCAAACAACCCCGCCACCGGTGCGCTGGCCGCGGAGTAGGCCCCGGGCAGCCAGAAGTTCAGCGGCCACAGGCCCGCCTTGGCCAGGAAGGCAATCGCCAGGATGGCCGCACCCGTGTGCAGCAGCCCCCGGTCGCTGGCGGGCACGGTCTGCAGCTTCTGCGCGATGTCGGCCATGTTCAGCGTGCCGGTCACGCCGTACAGCACCGCCACACCGATCAGGAACAGCAAAGAGGCCATCAGGTTGATGGCGATGTAGTGCAGGCCAGCCTTGACTCGCGCGTTGCCACCACCGTGCAGCAACAAGCCATAGCTGGCGGCCAGCAGCACCTCGAAGAACACGAACAGGTTGAACAAGTCGGCCGTCAGGAAAGCGCCATACAGACCCATGAGCTGCAGCTGAAACAGCACGTGAAAGTGCACCCCTGCGTGCTGCCAGCGCGCCAGCGCATACAGCAGGGTCGTCAGCCCCAGGGTCCCGGTGAGCACCGCCATCAAGGCCGAGAGGTGGTCGGCCACCAGCACGATGCCGAAAGGCACCGGCCAATTGCCGGGCAGGTAAATGCCAAAGGCCGCGGCAGCGTCCTGCTGATTCACCCAGACCAGCAGCGCCACGGCTGCAGCCAGCGTCAACGCCGTCGACAGCACGTTGACCGCCGCCTTGAGCCGACGCCGCCCCTCCCCGGCCCACAGCATCAGCCCGGCCGTCAGCAGTGGCAGCAGCACGGGCACCACCACGAGTTCGGCCCTCATGATTCGTCTTCCTTGCCATCGACGTGGTCACCGCCACTGAGGCCCCGCAGCGCGAGGATGACCACCAGGAACAGCGCCGTGGTGGCAAAACCGATGACGATGGCCGTGAGCACCAGCGACTGGGGCAGCGGGTCGCTGTAATTGAACAGGTCAGGGCTGATGCCGGGCTTGACGATGGGCTCCTTGTCGGTGGCCAGGCTGCCCACACTGAAGATGAACAGGTTGATGGCATACGCCAGCAACGACAGGCCAATGAGCACCTGAAAAGTACGCGGACGCAGCACCAGCCAGACACCCGATCCCGCCAACACCCCGATGGCCAGGGAAATCACGAGCTCCATCAGTGCGCCTCCCTGGATTGGGTGGCCAGCGCGATGTCGGCCACCTGGGCTGCTTCGGCCTCGATCGTCACGGCTTGCTGCCGACGCGCGCGCATCGACTGGTGGGCCAGCGAGCTCAGCAGCAGGAAGGTCGAACCCACCACCACGGTGAACACGCCCAGATCGAACAGCGCCGCTGACGGCACGTGCACCTCGCCCAGCACCGGCAACTGCAGGTGCGCGGTGTGCGTGGTCAAAAAGGGGTAGCCCAGCGCCAGCGAGCCCAGGCCGGTGGCCAGGGCCACCAGCAGGCCGAAGGCGATCCAGCGCATGGGCCGCAGGCGCAGCCGTGCCTCCACCCAGCGCGTGCCCCCCACCAGGTACTGCGCGATGAAGGCAATGGCCACCACCAGCCCAGCCACGAAACCGCCTCCCGGCTCGTTGTGCCCGCGCATGAACAGGTGAAACGCAAACACCCCTGCCAGCGGCAGCAACAGGCGTACCAGCACGGCTGGCACGGCAAGGTAAGGCGCCACCGCGTGGCCTTCGTCGTCGGGGTCGATCAGGTCAAGGCCCGGATCGCGCGCGTTCATGCGCTGCGGCTGCGGCAATTCGATGGACTCGGTGGCTGGCCGAAAGCGCCGCAGCAGCGCATACACCGTCAGGCCCACGATGCCCAGCACCGTGATCTCGCCCAGGGTGTCGAAGGCTCGGAAGTCCACCAGCATCACGTTGACGATGTTGGTGCCGCCGCCTTCGGGCAGGGCCTTTTCAATGAAGAAGGGGGAGATGCTCATGGGTGCATGGCGCGTGAGCAGTGCATACGACAGGGCTGCCAGCGCCAGGCCCACCAGCACGGCCAGGGTGAGGTCGCGCACCCGGCGCGACCAGTCGAGCACGCCCTGGTGCGGGGCCACGGTCTGCACCCGGGTCGGCATCCAGCGCAGCCCGAGCAGGAAGAGCACCACGGTCACCACCTCGACGGCGAGCTGCGTCAGGGCCAGGTCGGGCGCCGAGAACCACGCGAAGGTGATGCACAGCACCAGGCCCACCGCGCCCAGCATGATCAGCGCCGCCAGCCGGTGAAACTTGGCCTGCCAGGCCGCGCCCACCGCGCAGAAAGCGCCAATGGCCCAAAGCACGACGAACTCGGGTGTCAGCGGCACGCGTTCGCGGTCGCCCCACGCCAATGGCACGATCAGCGACGAGCCCACGCCCGCGAACAGCGCCACCGTCACCAGGGCCAGCATTTGCGGCTGCAATCGGCGGGTGCCCAGCAGGCGAACGGCGCGGCGCGCACGGCCCGACAACCAGGCCACCAGCAGCTCGAACACGCGCTTGCCCTGCAACCACCCGAACCCCGGCACACCACTGCCGCGACGGGCCTTGAATCGCCTTGCGAACACCAGGTAGAGCACCAGCCCGCCCACCGTGGCCACCAGGCTCATCATCAAGGGCGTGTTGAAACCGTGCCAGACGGCCAGGCTGTACGCGGGCAGCACGCCGCCCACCACGGGCTTGGCCGCCATCGCCAGCACATCGCCCACCGACCAGGCCGGCAGCGTGCCCACCACCACGCACAGCAGCACCAGCAACTCCACCGGCACGCGCATCCAGTGCACGGGCTCATGTGGCTGGCGCGGCAGGTTGCGCGAGGGCGGGCCAAAGAACACATCGTGCCCCAGGCGCAGCGAGTACACCACCGCGAAGACGCCGGCCAGCGTGGCCACCGCCGGCAAGGCCGTCTCCAGCCAGGGATAGGTGTTGATGTAGACCGTCTCGGCGAAGAACATCTCTTTGGAGAGGAAGCCGTTGAGCAGCGGCACCCCGGCCATGGCCGCGCTCGCCACGATGGCCAGCGTGCCGGTGATGGGCATGCTGGTGAACAGGCCGTCCAGGCGCCGCATGTCGCGCGTGCCGGTCTCGTGGTCGATGATGCCCACCGACATGAACAGCGAAGCCTTGAAGGTCGCGTGGTTGAGCATGTGGAACACCGCGGCCACGGCGGCCAGCGGGCTGTTCATGCCCAGCAGCAAGGTGATGAGCCCCAGGTGGCTGAGCGTTGAGTACGCCAGCAGGCCCTTGAGGTCGTTCTGGAACATGGCCACAAAAGCGCACAGCAGCAGCGTGACCAGGCCCGCGCCGCCCACGATCCAGAACCACATCTCGGTGCCGGCGAGGGTCGGCCACAGCCGCGCCAGCAGGAACACACCGGCCTTGACCATCGTGGCCGAATGCAGGTAGGCCGACACGGGCGTGGGCGCGGCCATCGCGTGGGGCAGCCAGAAGTGGAAGGGGAACTGCGCGCTCTTGGTCAACGCGCCCAGCAGGATCAGGCACAGCGTCAGCGGGTACAGCGCATGCGCACGAACCAGGTCACCCGCCTGCAACACGCGTTCGAGCTCGAAGCTGCCGACGATGTGGCCCAGCAGCAGCACCCCCGCCAGCAAAGCCAGCCCGCCCGAAGCCGTGACGGTGAAGGCCATGCGGGCGCCCCGGCGCGCGTCCTTGCGGTGCGTCCAGTAGCCGATCAGCAGGAAGCTGAAGATGCTGGTGAGCTCCCAGAACACCACCAGCTGCACCAGGTTGCCCGAGACCACCACGCCCAGCATGGCGCCCATGAAACCCAGCAGCAGCGAGTAAAACCGCGCGGCCGGGTCTTCGGGCGAAAGGTAGTAGCGCGCATAGATGACCACCAGCAGGCCCATGCCGCTGACCAGCATCGCGAACATCCACGCAAAGCCATCGAGCCTCACGACCACGTCCACCCCGAGCGTGGGCAACCACGACAGGCGCTCGGTCAGCACCTGACCGGCCTCGACAGAGGGGTAGAGCAAGGCCAGCGGCACCGCCACGGCCAGCATGACGAGCGCCGCCCACAGCGACTCCAGGTTGCGGGCGTTCGTTGGCAACACCGCTGCAACGGCGCTGCCAACAAAAGGCAGGAGGACGAGCAAAAGCAGTGACATGCCCCGAGTCTAACGACAGGGGCCGCTCATGCCGCCGCGCACGGGCTCAGACCCCGTGGTCCTTCAACCAATCGAAGGCCAGCTTCTGCGCATACGTGGCCGCCACCTTGTCGTAGGTCGGGCGGTAGTCGGCGTTGAAGCCGTGGTCCACGTTCGGGAAGACGACGATCTCCGAGCCGCTGCCCGACTTGTTGATGCCGGCGCGCATCTGGTCCACCACGGGCTGCGGGATGTAGGCGTCCTTGCCCGAGTACAGGCCCAGCACCGGCACCTTGATCTGCTCGGCGATGTCGATCGGGTCGTGCGGCTTGATGTCCGACTTCATGCCGGCCAGCAGGCCGTAGTAGGCCACCGCGGCCTTGAGCTGGGGGTTGTGCTTGGCGTAGATCCAGGCGGTGCGGCCACCCCAGCACCAGCCGACCAGGCCCACGCGCTTCGTGTCGGCCTGCTTGCTGGCGCCGGCAAAGGCCACCGCTGCATCCAGGTCGGCGCACACCTGGGCATCCGGCACCTTGGAGACCACCTCGGAGAGGATCTGGCCGATGTCCGTCATCTTCGAGACGTTGCCCTGGCGCGCGAACATCTCGGGCGCGATGGCGTAGTAGCCGGCCTTGGCGTAGCGGCGGCACATGTCCTGGATGTGCTCGTGCACGCCGAAGATCTCCTGCACCACCAGCACCACCGGGTACTTGCCCGGCTTCTTGGGCACGGCGCGGTAGCCGGGGATGCTTCCGCCAGCCACGGGGATCTTCACCTCGCCCGCAATCAGGCCCTTGTCGTCCGTCTTGATGGCCTGAGCCAGCACGGGTTGGGCCGCCACGGCGAAACCACTGGCCAGGGCGGTGACCACGAAACCACGGCGCGACAGGCCGTTGTCAGCGCTGTTCAGGTGTGCCTGGGGGTTCTGGAAGTCGAGCGGCTTGACGCCGTAATCCATCAGCTTCATGGGGTCCTCTGTGTGTTGATTGCGGGGGAAGGGAGCGACGATCCTGCCCGAGAAGGGCGCATCGGTGTCGGTGTGTGCGGCATGGCCCCGGAGGGCCCTGGGGCATCAGCTCCCCAGCGCCTTGGCGATGTCGGCGTCCAGGGCCTTGGGGGTGTCCGTGGGGGCGTAACGCCCCAGCACCTGACCGTCTCGGCCGATCAGGAACTTGGTGAAGTTCCACTTGATGGCCTTGGTGCCCAGGATGCCCGGGGCTTCTTTGACCAGCCACTGGTAGAGCGGGTGGGCGCCTGTGCCATTGACGTCGACCTTGCTCATCATGGGGAAGCTCACCCCGTAGTTGAGCTGGCAGAACGAGGCGATGTCACCGTCGCTGCCAGGGTCTTGCGAGCCAAACTGGTTGCAAGGAAAGCCCAGGATCACCAGTCCCTGGTCCTTGCGGGCCTGCCAGAGCTTTTCCAGGCCCTCGAACTGAGGCGTGAAGCCGCACTTGCTGGCCGTGTTGACGATCAGGATCACCTTGCCGCGCAAGTCAGCCAGCTTGACGGGCTGGCCAGTGATCGAGGTGGCTTCGAAGTCGTAGACAGATGGCATGGCGGTGTTTGATTGCACAAAATTGAAAGCCATCCTAATCGCAAGCAGATTCCCCAATTGAAAGCACGGGTAAGCCCGGCCTGACATGGATGGTCAAGCGCTCCGAAATTCCCTAACATGGTTTGCTCGGGAAATCACCCCGTCAAAAGGGTGGTTCACGGCCCATAGGAAAACGAGGAGCCCGCCATGCCCCAGGTCCTGCCCGCGCGCCACGCCGACGCACCCCGTCGTTCCCTGCCCATGGGGATCTCCGAGTCCATGTCCGACGATAACCAACGCCTCCTCGAAGAACTGCACACCCGCCAGGACGCCCTGGACCAGCAGACCCAATTGATGCGCCAGTTGCAGGTCGCCCTGCAGCGCGCCCAAGCCACCAACCAGGAGCTGGCCCTGGTGGCCGACCGCGTCACCGACGCCATCCTGATCTGCGACGCCAACCGCTGCATCAGCTGGGTCAACCCGGCCTTCACGCGGCTGACCGGCTTCACCCTGACCGAGTGCCACGGCCAGTTGCCCGAAGAGCTGCTCAGCGGCCCGCACACCGACGCCGCCGTCGTCGCCCAGATCAACCAGAACCTGGCCCAAGGCGCTTCCGTCGAGCGCCTGGAGGTCTGCCACCACCGCAAGGATGGTGAGCCCTTCTGGGTGCGGCGCTCTGTGCAGCCCGTGCACGGCCCCGACGGTCAGATCAGCCGCTATATCGAGGTGCTGACCGACATCACCGAGCCGCGCCGCGCCGAGGCCGAACACGCCCGCCGCTTGGAAGCGGAGGTGGCGCTGGCCGGCAAGGTCGAGTTCCTGGGGCGCATGAGCCACAGCATGCGCTCACCGCTCAACGCCATCCTGGGCTTCACGCAGTTGCTGGACATGGCCGACCTGCAGCAGTTGCCCGAAAGCCAGCGGCGCCACCTGCAGCACATCGCCACGGCTGGCCACCAAATGCTCTCGCTGCTGGACCAGGCCCTGGAGTTCGCCCAGCTCGACGACAAGGCCGTGGGCATCCGCCCGCAGCGGGTGGAAGTGGCCGTGCTGCTGCGCGAGATCCGCGCCGCGCTGGAAGACGAGGCCAAGGCCCAATCCATCACACTGGTGATCGACTGCCCGCCCATGACCGCCTGGGCCGATGGCCAGCACACCCGCTCCATCCTGACCAACCTGGTGCGCAACGCCATCCAGTACAGCTCCGAGGGCTCGACGGTCTGGCTGACCGGCAAGCCTGCGGCGGACGAGCGCATGGGCGTCGTCGAGGTGCGGGATCAGGGCTTCGGCATCGACCAGGGCGACCTGCCCCGCCTCTTCCAGCCCTTCACCCGGCTGGACTCCTCGCGCGGGCGCCACCACGGCAATGGCCTGGGCCTGGCCGTCTCACAGCGCCTGGCCGAGCTCATGCACGGCCGCATCGAAGTGACCAGCACGCTGGGCCACGGCTCCATCTTCGCGCTGCACCTGCCGCTGGCCGAAGCGCAAGGCGTGGGCCGCCCGGTGGGACGAGGACAAGAGCCGGCCGTCATGCTGCCGCCGCTGCGCATCGTGCACGTGGAAGACAACGCGCTCAACCGCAGCCTGGTCGAGGCCGTCTTCGCGGCCTACCCACAGGTGCGCCTGTTCTCGGCCGAAAGCGCCGCCGAAGGCATGGCCGCGATCGAGTCGCACCGCCCGGACGTGGCGCTCATCGACATCAACCTGCCCGATGGTTCGGGCCTGGACATGTGCCGCAAGCTGCGCGCGCAAACCGAGTTCCGCAAGCTGCCGCTGCTGGCCCTGAGCGCCGACGCCCTGCCCGACCACATCGCGCGCGCGCTGCAGACCGGCTTCAACCACTACCTGGTCAAGCCACTGCAGATCCCGCGTTTGCTGGGCATCTTGTCGACGCTGCCGACGCAGCAGGCGGCTCCGCCAACGCGCTGAGCCCGCACGGCCCCGAGCATCCAGGCAGGCGATGCCGGGGCTGCCTGGGTTGGGGCGGCCTCAGTCCGCGCCCAGCTTCTCGGCCGTCCAGCGCAACAGGTCCAGCCACATCTGCCGCATCTCGGCGGCCTGCGGCGTGCGCAGCGCGCTGTTGAGCTCGATGGTCACCACCGGCAGCTTCTTGTGAACCCCGCCGTAATTGCCCAGGCTGCCCGGGAAGATGCCGACCTGGTCCAGGTACAGGCGCCCCAGGCGCTGTGGCGGCACGTGCGGGCCGTCGAAATCGAGCACGCCATAAGGCGCGTGAACAGCCACGATCAGGTCGGGCTTCCAGCGCGCCATTTCTTCGTGCAACCACTGTGACTCGGGCTCGGACAAGGCCTTGGGGCCAGGAAAGCGGCGCGGGTCGGAGCCCGTGCGCTTGGCCCAGTAGTGCGGCGCCTCCTTGTCCCATTGGGGCGTGGGGAAGTTGCGGTTGAGGTCCACCCCCCGGGCGTTGGTGCGGGTGGGCTTGTCCTTGAGCATGCCGTCGGGGTTCATCAGCGGCACGAAGCGCCAGTGGATGTTCGACGGCGTCAGCAGGGCCTGGTCGATCCAGTGCAGCACCAGCGAGCTCGACGAGGGCTCGTCGCCATGGATGCCGCCCACCACCAGCACCTTCAGGCGCGCCTGCGGGGCCACCACGTCGCGCTGAAAAATGGGGGTGCCGCGCACCGAAGCGCCCGGCCCCGCCTGCAACTCCGCTCGGGTGCACAGGGGTCGCGAGACATTGGGCAGCCGGCGCACCATCTGCGCGCACAGCTCGGTGGCCGTGCGCACGCCACCGGCCGGCTCGGCCACAGAAGCGGCAGGTTTGCGCTGGGGCGCCACGGCCGAGGGGCCGGCCCAGCTCAGGCAGGCAAACAGCGCGAGGCACGGAGCAAGGAGCGTGGAAATCGGTCGCATGCGGCCATCATGCCCCAGCCCAAGCTGGCACCGACGCAGCGCCAGGCTCAGCGCGCCAGCGACTTCAACGCCAGCTTGATGCCATCGCTCACCGAAACCTCGGCGGGCAGTTGCTTGAGCGCAGCCTGGGCTTCTTTCTCGGAGTAGCCCAGGGCGATCAGGGCCTGCAGGATGTCGGCCTGGTGGTCGGACGTGGCGCTCCAGCCCGGGGCCGCCAGCACCGGCGCCAGCTTGCCCTTGAGCTCCAACAGCAGCCGCTCGGCCGTCTTTTTGCCCACACCCGGCACCTTGACCAGGCGGGAGGTGTCTTGCGCCGACACGGCGGCGGCCAGCTCGTCGGTGCTCAGGCCTGAGAGCAGCGCCAGCGCGATGCGGGGGCCCACGCCACTGATCTTGATGAGCTCGCGGAAGGACTCGCGCTCGCCGGCCGTCAGGAAACCGAACAGCAGCTGCGCGTCTTCGCGGACGATGAACTGCGTCAGCAGCGTGACCTGGCCACCGGTGTCGGGCAGGTTGTAGAAGGTGCTCATGGGCACCTGGACTTCGTAGCCCACGCCGTGCACGTCAACGAGGACGTGAGGCGGGGCCTTGCCGGCGAGCACGCCAACCAAACGGGAAATCATCGGATCAGGTCAGCGGCGGTCGGCAAAGGTCAACGGCGGAACAGGCCCAGGCGCTGTGCTTCCAGCGCGGCTTCGGCGCGCGAAGACACGTTGAGCTTGCGGTAGATCTGCTTGACGTAGTCGGCGATGGTGTGGCGCGACAGGTTGAGCTGCTGGCCGATTTCGGGCAGCGTGAAGCCCTTGGCCACGCGCAACAGGACCTCGTTTTCGCGGTCGGTGAGCTGCACGTGCGGGGTGACCGTGTCGGGCTGGTGCACCGGCTGCAGGCGGGCCTGGGCCGTGAAGTACTGGATCACGCGGCGGGCGATGGACGGCGACAGCGGCGGCTCGCCCTGGGCGATGCGCTGGAGCTGCTCGGCCAGTTGCTCGCGCGACTGCTCTTTGAGCAGGTAACCGAAGGCGCCAGCCTGCAAGGCGGGGAAGAGGTGGTCGTCGTCGTCGTGGATGGTGACCACCACCGACTGCACGTCGGGCTGCTTTTCGCGCAGGGCCTGCACCACCTCGACGCCGGAGCCGTCGGGCAGCCCCAGGTCGACCATGGCGACGTCGAAGCGCACGGCGTTGACCAGCTCCAGCGCGTCGTGGATGCGGGCGCTCTCGCTGATCTGGGCACCCGGGAACACCTGCAGCGCCAGCGTCTTGAGCCATGCCCGGATTTCAGGAAGGTCTTCGAGGAGGAGGATTTGCTTCATGGTTTCAGGGGCCTCACTGCGCTTGCGCTAAAAGATACTGCGCTCATTGTCCACGCGAACCGGGCTGCGCGCCAGAAGACAGGCCTTCCAGCGCCCCACGGGGCGGCAAGACCTGTTGCATTGCGGCGATTTCCAGCGGCAGGGTCAGGCGGATGACGGTGCCGAACCCCGGCCCGGACTCGACCAGGCACTGCCCGCTGAGCTGTTTGGCGCGGTGCTTCATGCTGGTCATGCCGTGGCCGCGGTCCAGGCGACCATCGAGCTCCATCGGGATGCCTTTGCCATTGTCCTGGATGACCAGGGTGAAGACGTGGTGCTCCAGGTCGACATCCGCCGAAATGATCACGTGCGACGCGCTGCTGTGCTTGATGATGTTGCTGACCGCCTCGCGCAAGATGCGGGTCGTCTGCACGTAGGTGCGCGAAGACAGGGGTTCTTCGATGACGTCGTTGGGGTTGCGCCATTCGCACTCGATGCCGGCTTCGCCCAGGCGCTGCACCACCTCGCTGCGCCAGTCGGCCAGCGAGTCGGACAGCACGCGGGGCTTGCCGGTCAGGCCGCGCACCGACAGGCGCATCTCTTCCAGGGCTTCGCGCGCCAGGGTGGAAATGCGGTCGTTGTCCGAGGTGTGCACGATGGTCAGCAGCTTGGCGCCCAGGTCGTCGTGCAGGTCGCCGGCGATGCGCTTGCGCTCCTTCTCGGCGATCTGCTCGATGCGCAGCTCGGCGATCTGGTTGAAGTTGCGCTCGATCTCGACGCTGATTTCCTGCACGCGGCGCTCCAGGTGCAGCCGCGCGCCTTCGGCCGACTGCAGGGCCCGCACGTAGACCTGGATCAGGCGCACACCCACGGCGGCATAGAGCAGAGGCAGCACGAAGTGGGTGATGTGCAGGCCGCCGCTTTGCAAGAGGCCGTTCTGGTAAGACAGCTCGATGCCCAGCACCGCCGCCACCACGCCCAGGGCCACGCTCATCATCCAGAACTCGGAGCGCCGGGCCTGGGCAGCCAGCCACAGGAAGTAGCCGATGGCCACGAACAGCTCCAGCGTGAACACGACGAACCAAACGCGCGAGACCAGGAAGATGCGGTTTTCGCCCAGCAGCAGCAGGCTCAGCGGCAACAGCAGGCACTGGGCCCAAAGCAGCAGGTTGATGCGATCGACCCAGACGCGCTCGCTGCCCGGGCGCACGCCCGCGCCGGCGTAACCCAGCAGGAACTTGACGGCAAAAGCGTTGAGCGGCCCCATCATGATGGCGATGAAGACCTCCATGGCGTCGTTGGGCACGGGCAACTCGCCGCGCCAGAAACGCCCGGTCATCACCGACCAGCCCATGGTCAGCAGGCCGAAGTACAGCAGGTAGTTGAGCTTGCGCACCCAGGCCAGGCCCAGCGCGAACACGCCCATGACGACCAGCACCCCGCCCATGATCTGCGACAGCGTGAGCGTCCAGAAGGTGGAGTCTTCGGCGGCTTCCTGCACCTCGGCCAGGGTGCCGACCTGCACGGCGGCCAGCCCGCCTGCTCGCTGGCGGGCGCTGACGTGGCCAATCGGGTAGCCCACGATCTTGACGTCCAGGTTGTTGTCTCGCTCGCGCAGCAGGTTGGAGGTCAGCGCCACCACGTGCGAGCTGAAGCACTGGCGGGTGTAGGGCTCGCTCATGCGGCCGCTGCGGTAGAGCAGCACGCCATTGAGGTGCACCTCCACGCTGGAGCAGGCGCGATCGATCAGCGCACCCAGCACCTGTTCCTTGGGGGGCTGCTTGAGCAGGTCGAAGTGGAACCGGTACCAGACGGCGCCCTTGTGGCCGGGCTGCGAACGAGACCACTCGTCCGGCAGGGCCACCAACTGGCCGCTCGAGCCATCCGGGAAGCGCGGGGCGTCGCTGCGCACGGCCCAGGCTTGCGTCAAAGGCTGCAGCGCGCCGTCGAGCACCTGCCGGGCGCCCGGCTGGCTCAGGCGGGTGGCTTCCTGGTTCAGCACGACCAGGGCCAGCGCCACCAGCAAGGCCAGCGACAGCCCCAACACCACCCACAGGCGAAACGGCCCCGGGAAGGCGCTGCCGCCGGATGCAGCGGACAGGGCAGGATCTGCCGACGACTCGGCAGCAGAGGAGGGATCGACGGGGGCTTGTTCCCGCGAGGAAGAGCGGCCGCGAAACGGCCACCAGCGATGCGTCACGTTCAAAGGGGACTCCACAAGCCCAGGGCGCACCAGGAGGCACGAACCCAAAGATCGGCCATTTTCGCAAGAGAAGTCACACGTGGGGCACCCGGAGAAGCGACAATTTGCCAGCTTTTCTGAACGGATCTGCCCCACCCATGCAACTCAGGCACAGCTTAGCCCCTGCGGACAACACCCGGCTGGCCCATTTGTGCGGCCCGCTCGACGCGCACCTGCGCACCATCGAGGCCGCCTTCCACGTCACCCTGCACCGGCGGGGCGAGCGCTTTCGCATCGACGGGGCACGGGGCACGCCCCAACAGGTTGCCGACCTGCTCGACAGCCTGTACGCCCGCAGCGACCGCGCGCTCAGCGCCGAGATGGTGCAGCTGGCGGTGGCCAGTGCCCTTCGCGAGGCAGCGCCTGCGCGCAAGCCAGCCGCGCGCCAGGCCGGCGCGCTCGACGACCTACCACTGGCCGATCCGGGAGCCGGGGACGAAGGGGGCGCCCATGGGCCCACCCTGCACACCCGCCGCGCCGACTTGCAGGGCCGCACGCCCAACCAGGTCAGGTACCTGCAGCAGATCCTGGCCCACGACCTGACCCTGGGGATCGGCCCGGCCGGCACCGGCAAGACCTTCCTGGCGGTGGCCTGCGCGGTCGACGCGCTCGAGCGCAGCGCCGTGCAGCGCATCATCCTCACCCGCCCGGCGGTCGAGGCCGGCGAGCGCCTGGGCTTTCTGCCTGGCGACCTGACGCAAAAGGTCGATCCCTACCTGCGCCCGCTCTACGACGCGCTGTACGACCTCATGGGCTTTGACCGCGTCACCAAGGCCTTCGAGAAGGGCCTCATCGAGATCGCCCCGCTGGCCTTCATGCGCGGGCGCACGCTCAACCACGCCTTCATCATCCTGGACGAAGCGCAGAACACCACGCCCGAGCAGATGAAGATGTTCCTCACGCGCATCGGCTTTGGCTCGCGCGCGGTGGTGACCGGCGACGTCAGCCAGATCGACCTGCCGCGCGGCGCGCGCTCGGGCCTGATCGAGGCCGAGCGCATCCTCAAACGGGTCAAGGGCGTGGCGTTCACGCGCTTTGACACCTCCGACGTGGTGCGCCACCCGCTGGTCGCCCGCATCGTGGCGGCTTACGACGCCGATCAGGCCGGCTCGCCGGCCGATGCACGCCCAGGCTCGCCAGCTGCGCCGCTCACCACCCCGGACGAGCCGACCGCCGAGCCCGCTCGTCGCCGTCCCCCACGCAAGACCGCCCCATGAAGCCCACCCTGTCCCTGAGCCTGCAATTCGCCGACAAGCGCCACAAAGACACCCTGGCCCGCCACAAGGTGGCGCGCTGGATCAAGGCCGCGCTCGAGGCCGATGCCGAGATCGCCGTGCGCCTGGTCGACGCCGAGGAGGGCCAGGCCCTGAACCGCGACTTCCGCAAGAAGGACTACGCCACCAACGTGCTGACCTTCGACTACGCGCAAGAGCCGGTGGTGATGGCCGACCTGATCATCTGCGCCCCCGTGATCGAGCAGGAAGCCCAGGAGCAGGGCAAGAGCCTGGAAGCCCACTACGCGCACATGCTGGTGCACGGCACCCTGCACGCACAGGGCTGGGACCACATGAAGAAGAAAGAGGCCGAGGCCATGGAAGCGCGAGAGCGCGAGATCCTGGCGGCGCTGGGTTTTGAGGACCCGTACGCCTGAGGGCCGCCCTTTCTTTGATGCACATCCAAAAAGTATCCGATTTGAGCTCGCAATGAATGCGCCTCGCGTGACATGTTCACGCGGCGCTCAGGTGCGTTTAAACGAAGCCTGTTCAGGCCGTTGATCCCGCGACCGAAAATCTGATGCCCGCTGGACACTGCCCCTGGTCGCTGACCTGGGCCAACGTCGCCCCCTTCAACCACCAAGGGCTGTACGCATGGCAACCCCCATCGCCGCTGAAACCGACGTTGACTGGCTGCTCCCTGGCAGCCCGATCAGGCCTGCAGACGTGGTGCGTCGCATCGAGCTGATCTGCACGCGCGTGCCAGACCTCTATGCCGCGCTGCTGCTGGTGCACGCCACCCACCAGTTCGTCAACCCGGGGCACCTGGCGGTGGTGGTCAAGCGCATGCGCCCCGAGCTCCAATCCATGGCCGAGCCAGATGTCGCGGGCTTGCTCAACAGCATCAGCGCAGGCGGCCGACCCGGCTTTGAGTCCGTTTTGCGCCACAAGTCCAAGGCAGCGCGTCCGAAAGCGCCCTTGCCGTGGTCATCCGAAAACTGAAGCCGGCCCCACCCCAGCAAGCCTAGCAAACACACAGGACAGCACCATGAACCAACTCTCCGTCAAGGCACGCCTGATGGGCGGCTTCTCTCTGCTGGCATTCGCCCTGCTCGCCGTGGCGCTGACGTCCCTTTGGCTGCTACGACAATCGCACCACACCTTCGGCCGCCACGTCGAGCTGGTGGAAGCCAAGACCACCCTGGTCGACGACATCCACTCTGCATCGGGCACCCGCGCGATCGCCGCCCGGAACATGGTGCTCGCGGCGAATCCGCAAGAGCGCGCCAAAGCCCAGCAAGCAGCCGTGAAGGCCCATGCAGAGGTGCAAGAAGCTCACCGCAAACTGGCGCAGTTGAACCAGCAAGACCAGCCGTCTGCGCAAGAGGCTCGCCTGCTCGCAGAGTTGGCCGACATCGAAAAGCAATACGGTGCCGTGGCACTTGCCATCGTCGACACCGCCGCCAAGGGTCAGATCGCCGAAGCAACGGCCCGCATGAACCAGGAGTGCATGCCGCTGCTGGCGCGACTCGACGAGACCATCAACGCGCTGGGTGCGCTGAGCCGCAGCCGCTCCAAGGACTCGGTTGCGAACTCCGATGCCTAGGCGAAAACCGATGCGGCCTTGCTGGCGGTCATTTCATTCGCCGCGGTGGGAGTGTCTGGCTACCTTGCCTGGTCCTTGCCCCGCAACATCATCGAGCCGCTGAACGATGCCGCGCGCCTGGCCCGAGCCGTGGCCGAAGGCGACCTGTCCCAAAGCATCCAATCGCAGCGCAACGACGAGATCGGCCGCTTGCTGAACTCGCTGGACGCCATGCGCAGTGGTTTGTCCGACATGGTGACCCGGGTGCGCAGTGGCAGCGATCGCATCCGCAGCAGCAGCGCGGAAATCGCCTCAGGCAACAACGACCTGTCTCGTCGAACCGAAGCCCAGTCGTCGAGCCTTCAGCAAACGGCCGCCGCCATGGAGCAGATGACGGCCAGTGTGCAGAACAGCGCCCAGACGGCGACGGACGTGAGCGCCATCGCCGTCGATGGCCAGCGAGTCTGCGCGCCACGGCGGCGTTCTGGTGGGACAGGTGGTTGCCACCATGAACGACATCACCGAGAGCTCCAAGCGGATCTCGGAGATCATCGGCACCATCGATGGCATCGCCTTTCAGACCAACATCCTGGCTTTGAATGCGGCCGTGGAAGCGGCACGCGCCGGCGAGCAGGGCAAAGGCTTCGCAGTGGTGGCCGCCGAGGTTCGCAACCTGGCTCAACGCAGCAGCGAAGCCGCCAAACAGATCCGCAACCTGATCAGCGACAGCGTGACCCGCGTGGGCAATGGCGCGTCCCTGGTAGGCGACGCCGGGGTGGCGATGAACGACATCGTCGACAAGGTCGAGAAGGTGTCCGACCTGATCCAGGCCATCAGCAATGCCGCTTCGGAGCAGAACGACGGCATCAAACAAGTGAACCAGGCCGTGTCCGTGCTGGATCAAGGCACGCAACAGAACGCCGCGCTGGTGGAGCAAAGCGCTGCTGCAGCCGAGTCCCTGAAGGTGCAGGCCCAGGAGTTGGCGCAGGTGGTGGACCAGTTCAAGGTCAGGGGCTCACACGCGTGAGAGCTGGCTGAAGAAGCCAGTGGCCTGGCCATCGTGCAGGCAGCGCGGCTTCCAGCCGCCCACGCGCCGAGCAATTTCGGCGATGTGATCGGGCGTGGTGCCACAGCAGCCCCCCGCGATGTTCAAAAAGCCCGACTTGGCGAACTCTTCGACCAGGGCGCCGGTGATCTCGGGCGTCTCGTCAAAGCCCGTGTCGCTCATCGGGTTGGGCAGGCCGGCGTTGGGGTAGCAGCTGATGAAAGTGTCGCCAGCGATCTTGGCCAGCTCTTCCACGTAGGGGCGCATCAGCGTGGCACCCAGGGCGCAGTTCAGGCCGATGGCCAGCGGGTGGGCGTGACGCACCGAATGCCAGAAGGCGCTGACCGTCTGGCCCGACAGGATGCGGCCGGAGGCATCCGTCACCGTGCCCGAGATGATGATGGGCAGGCGCTCGCCGGTGTCCTCGAACAGCTCGTCGATGGCGAAGATGGCCGCCTTGGCATTGAGCGTGTCAAAAATGGTCTCTACCAGGAAGACGTCGCAGCCGCCGTCCATCAGGGCCTTGGCCTGCTCGTAGTAGGCCTGGCGCAGGGTGTCGAAGTCGACGTTGCGCGCACCCGGGTCGTTCACGTCGGGGCTGATGCTGGCCGTCTTGGGCGTGGGGCCGATGGCGCCCGCGGCGAAGCGCGGCTTGTCGGGCGTGCTGTACTTGTCGCAGGCTTCGCGGGCCATGCGCGCGGCCACCAGGTTCATCTCGATGGCCAGCTCGGGCAGCTCGTAGTCGTCCTGCGCGACGGTGGTGGCGCCGAAGGTGTTGGTCTCGATGATGTCGGCGCCCGCAGCCAGGTACTGCTCGTGGATCTCGCGGATCACCTCGGGCTTGGTCAGCTGCAGCAGCTCGTTGTTGCCCTTGAGGTCTTTGCCGTGCTCGGCAAAACGCGTGCCCCGGTAGTCGGCCTCGGTCAGCTTGTAGCGCTGGATCATGGTGCCCATGGCGCCGTCGAGCACCACGATGCGTTCGCGCATGATCTCGGGGAGTTGCGCGGCGCGGGTGTAGGGGCGGCGTTCGACGGGGGGGCGGGCGGCGGGAGGGGTCATGGACTGGATTTTAGTCCCCCGACCTCCACACGCGGGTTTTGGGGCCATCACCCCAGCTGGAACTGGTTTACGCTGATCGACGACTCGACGGTGGTACGAAAGGACCTCACGGACCTGCTGAGCCAAGCGAGCATCGAGGTGCTGCGCCGCGCAAGGTTCCCTTGTCCGACGTCGTCAAGGCCGCAGCGAGGGCCAAACTGCGCGCGATCCCGCTGCGGCCAGACTGTGCGTCTCAGCCCACAAGCCAGCTCTCGGGCGGGGTGCACACTGGCATGCTTGGCGGGCGCCCCAAGCTCAAGTCCGGTGCACGTCTCTTCCCAGCAGCATGTCCTGAATCCGAGCCGACTTGTCGTCGTCGAACCCACACCGATCGACCCAACCCCTCGGGTTGAGGTAGGTGCCGAACAGCGCATCCCAGATGGGCAGCCCGTAGTTCTGTGCGTGGTGTCCATGCGCGTGGTGCACGCGGTGCATCTCGGGCCGCTGAATGAGCCACCCCACCCAATGCGGCGTGCGCATGTCCCCGTGCAGGAACATGTCGAACAGCCCCGTCAGCAGCAGCGACCACGCCGCAGCCAACGGCGAGGCCCCCAGCACCAGGTAGCTGCAAAGGCTGCCGATCATCACCGCAGCAGCCGAGTCCAAAGGGTGCGCGAAGAACGCGGTGAGCGCCTCGATGCGTTTGGCGCTGTGGTGCAGCTGATGCACCCAACGCCACAAGGCGTCCGAGAAGTGGGTCAGTCGGTGCCACCAGTAAAAGACGAAGCTCGTGAGCAAAAAGCTCAGCGTGCCCACCACCAGGTCAGGCCAGTCAGCCGGCACAGGCCACCAGGCGTTCAGGCGGATGCCATCGCGAAAGGCCCACCCCAGGCCCATCGCGATCGCCACCGTGACCACCCCCAAGGTGGTCGACATCAACAGCCACCGGCGGTCGCAATCGTTGCCCGACGCCGGAGCGATCACCTCGCGGGTGAACAACAGCACGAGCGCGAGCAGCAGCAAGGCGTAGGCGAACAGGTCAAGCATGGCCGACATCATGCCCCATGGGCTCAAGGGTGCCGGGACAGCACCACATGCAGCAAAGCCTGATCGCCTTGTCTGCAGATGAACGCGTCCTTGTCCTCTCTCGAGACGCGACCGCGCACCCCGATGACCCTGCAATCAGCGGCATCCAGTGCAGCCTGATCGGCATGCGAAGACAAGCGTGACAACAACGCCTTGTTGGCCCGCCCAAGCCAAGGCCGAGCGCTGTTGGGTGCCACGATCAGCTGGGCCTCGGAGCCCTCAAGCACCCTTCGAGGCAACTGTGCCAGGCGCGCCACATCGTCGGCAGACAAGGTCAACTCGGCCACCAGGGTTTCCATGTCGGTCGGAGCGGGCAGCCAGGGATCGACCTCGGGCGTGGCGAACGCCTCCCACCTCGCCTTGAGCGGGTGCAGGTCGATGAACAGCCCTTGCTCGACGCCCGCCCAGTCGGACGAAGCCTTGCGTTGCGTCGCGGCCTCGCCCCAAGCAAACAGTCCCCCATAGCAAAGCAGCAGCACGGCAAAACAGGACACCAGCCCTGCCCGCCAGAATCGTTTGCGAACCACGCCCCAGATGAGCATCGACAGCAACGCGAGGTGCAGCAAGACGAACACCAGCCCCGCGAGGAGGAACAGGAACTTGCCAATCACCACGATGGCGAGGATTTCCAATAGCCACGCCCCCCAGTCCACGGCTTGCGAAGCCGAGCCGGGCAGGACAACCGGATCAGCTCGCCCGACAAAGGGCCAGCAGCTCATCGCAGCCAGGCATGCGCGTGAAACGCAGTGCTTCATGTCAATCAAGCAGAACGATCCGAGACAGGCCGTCACGGCCCAACTCCCACGCCCTTGGGCGTGAGAATGAGCACCAAAGGCGTGGCCACAATGGCCAGTGGGGCCAAAACCATGCCCAACGCGCCCTCCCCGATCATGCGCACGGGCGAAGGCAAGTCCCGGTAACGAAGCCCTGCACCGGTTGCGGCCACTTTGATTTGGTAGGTCCGGTTCAGCTTCAATGCCTCAGGGGGCAACGTCACGCCGTTGGCCTTGTAGACCACGCCCCTCATCAACCCCACATCGAGCTCCCAGGTGGATGGATCACCGTACTTTGTGTTGAACCCCATGGCCTGAGCTTCCCGCCAGTCTTCGGGGCCCCCTGCCGGCATGCTCAAGGTCACGCGGACAGAAACGCTTGCGTCGGGCTCGATCGACACCACACCAAAGTCACCGCTCAAACGTGGGTGGAAGCGAGAACGCAAAGCTGCCGACAACCCTGCAGGCGCCTGAAACACAAAGTGCCGCCTCGGGGTGAGGGCCACCAGTTGCGAGCCATCACCCGAGATGAGGACAGAAGAAACCTCTTCCGTGCTCACTTGGTGCCCCACGGCGGGCTTGAACCGATTCGATGCGCAACCTGCAGCAAAGAACATCATCGAGACAGCGATCCCGCACAGGGCTGCTCTGCGACGCCAGCTCGGGCCCGTGAGACGGGCACACGCGCCATGGACGCCTGCGCACAGCGGTTCGGAGGTGCGCACGTGAATAGAGTCGTCAATCAAGGGTGATCGCCTCATTGGATGTTTTACGCTTTGACGCAAATCGACTCGCTTCTTTGCACCCATGATCCGCGCATGAAACAACGTGACATCCAATGGATGAACCGAGTGTTGGCCCTGCACGGCCAACCCGATGGCAAGTCGCTGGATTGCTTCGGGTCTGCATTCTCACCCGAAGACTTCCTGTATTTCACTGTGTACCCGGACAAGCTCAGCATCAGCCTGAGTCGCATCTTCGCAGGACTTGCCTCGTTCTCTTTTGATTTCCAGCTGTGCATCGAGCCAGATGGCATCAGAGCCAAACGCATCTTGATGAAAGTAGAGGGCAACAACCAGCGGATTCGCAAACGCCTGGGCGAGCCCTACTCGAAAGCGAACATTGGCAAGGCCTTTGAGGCGCTCAGCGAAGAGGAGGTCGAGTGGATCGAAGTGGCCCTTGACGAGCTCCATAGGTGCTGGATGTCGCCAAACTTGACTGTGCCTCCCACCATGGGCCAACCAACATGAGCGACTACCTTCGCCTGTCCACGCTCACAGCCGCCCACCGCTGGCCCCCCAACCCTGCACGCTACCCCTATGAGTGGATGCAACTCACCCCCGAGCCCGAATGGGAGACAGATGTCTTCGACGCCGACTCGACCGGGCTGAGCGGCCCTGCGTGGGCGGTGTTCTGCCGCACCAGCATCTCCCTCCTGCCGGCTGACGAATGCAAGGTCATTCAGCCATTCAAGCTGATGATGTTCAACGGCTCGAACGCAAAAGCGTGCGCCAAGCGACTCAGCCCCCTGCCGCCCACGAGCAAGATGGAGATTGATCGGCTGGTGGCCAACAACTGTCCGTGGACTGAGGATGAGATCAAGCGCGGCGTCATGTCGATCCAGAATCAGATGGCTCGCTGGCTGCGCAAGCTGCCCGAAGGGCACATCGGAGTTGCTCGGCTGTATGACTGGGGAAAGTATTAGCGGTCGACGTCTACTGGACGCAGCCCAGAAGATGCTCGACAAGCCGTGTGCATCGATCAATCAACCACCCATTGCATCCATGATCTTGCCGTCAGCGGTCGGACGCTTGCCATGGGTTCTCGCGTATTCGACCAAATCGCCGGGGTAGAACTTCTTGTCTCGGTAGCTGCTGTCGTCGATGTCCAGGATGTATGTGATGGCTGCAGCCTCCAAAGACCAGTAGCCTGGGAAATAGCTGGACTTGTGGCGGTCGTGATAAGGCTCT
>Ga0180008_1000189_pt1 | contig 63023 bp, 36 predicted proteins | sample MM_PW_MetaG_FD_121121 | JGI IMG/M metagenome (GOLD analysis project Ga0180008, IMG submission 121121) | Groundwater microbial communities from the Aspo Hard Rock Laboratory (HRL) deep subsurface site, Sweden - MM_PW_MetaG | ecosystem: Environmental > Aquatic > Deep subsurface > Groundwater... | reverse complement strand
TTCAATATTTTCATCAACCAATTTGATGAACTTATTATCCGGCCAGTGTAAAAACACGCGTACGGTATAGTGTTGGAGGTATGTTATGTCTATTTAAAAAAATCACTGGGTATTCGCAAGCGCCGACCGGCCCAAACCTGGCGGAACAAAGAAGGCGCTTGTCCTGGGCGGCGCGGTCTATGACGAAGGAAGCTACCAACGCGATATGCAGCAGGCTCTGTCGTCCACGGCGCTCTACGCCATGCTCAGCCGGGGCGAAACGCGCGATGCCTACCGCGAAAGCGGTTATAGTTGGGGCAACCTGCCCGGCACTCTCAGCGAGGCGCAGGGTGTCAGCAGACTGTTAGGCGGCGACCTGGTGGTCAGTGAAAAAGTGACCGAGGCGGCCATCAAGGAACTCTCAGTAACGGGCAGACTGAAAGAGTACCGGGTTCTGCACTTCGCCACCCACGGCATCGTGGATCCGGTGATCCCTGAGCTCTCCGCGGTGGTGCTGTCGCAGGCGCCGAAGCTCAACACCACGGAAGACGGCTACCTGCAGGCGCGGGAGATTGTGGAGCTGAACCTGGCCGCTGATTTCGTCAACCTCTCCGCCTGTGAAACGGGGCTGGGCCGGATAGTCAATGGCGAGGGCATCGTGGGGCTGACGCAGAGCTTCCTGCTGGCCGGGGCGAACGGTATCTCGGTGTCACTCTGGAAGGTGGATGACACAGCCACCATGGAGTTCATGCTCGAAGTGTACAAGCGGGTGAAAAACGAGGGAATGAGTTACGCCGATGCCCTCACGGCGACAAAGCGGAGCTTCATCGCCGGCAAGTATGCAAGTCCCTGTTACTGGGCGCCGTTTGTGTATTACGGTGAGTGAGGGGGGGATTCGCCTTAGCTGCAACACTCAATATTTCCCGTAATCCAGTGGCCATGCATTCTTTCTTTTTGAGAAGAACGTGATTTTTAAAAATCCATGGTATCATTATTTATGCCGCGTTTTTTTAATACCACCGGGCCGTGTAATCCCGAGAAACATTATACTCTCGCACCGTCAAAACGGCTTGTAGGTTCACAACTTTCCCGCTACATAGAATCCGAACTTTTCTGGGTTCTTCACGCGCCTCGTCAATCCGGCAAGACAACTTTTCTTCAATCGTGGATGCGTGAAATAAATTCCTCCGATAAAGCTGTTGCCTGTTATGTCAGTGTTGAGAGATGCCAGGATTTTCCCGATGCTGATGACGCAATACCGGCTATATGTGAAGCGATTATAGATTATGCTTCAACGTGGCTTTCACCATCTTTTGTTCCGGTATTGCCAAAAGAAAGTCCGGCAAGTGCGCTCTCAGTCATTCTCTCCGAATGGGCGCGTCTTGTCGCACCTAAACCGCTCGTTGTCCTTTTTGACGAGGTAGATGTTTTAGAGGATCAATCGATGGTCAGTTTTCTCCGTCAGTTACGGGGCGGTTTCGCAAAACGGGGAATAGGAACATTTCCTGTCAGTGTCGCTCTTGTCGGCATGCGTGATCTTAAAGATTATCTTATCAAGAGTAAAGACGGTAAGCAGGTTAATCCGGGAAGTCCGTTTAATATAAAACAGGATTCTGCTACGTTAAATAATTTTTCCGCTGATGATGTTAAAGAACTTGCTTTACAGCATACAACAGAAACCGGACAAATATTCTCGGAAAAATCATTTTCACTTGTGTATGATTTTGCACGAGGTCAGCCGTGGCTCACAAACTCACTTCTTCAGAAATGTATCTGGACATTATGTCCGAATGGCGAGAATGTAGAAGAGGAACATATTTATACGGCACGGGAAATGCTTATTAAGGAACGGGCTGTACATTTGGATAGTTTGGCCGAACGGCTTAAAGATCAGCGTGTGCGAAAAGTGGTTCAACCGATGCTTACGGGAACTATTAATCCGGAAGCTATGGAGGGTGATGATTTTCGTTTTACACTTGATATGGGTATCGTTTCAATTGAAAACGGTAATCCTGTTATCGCTAATCCTATCTATCGGGAAATTATACCCCGGGTATTAAATGAACATTATCAATTATCTATCCCTCCACCCGAATTCAAATGGCAGAATGATGACGGCACACTCAATATGGACGCGTTGTTTAAAGATTTTCAACGATTTTGGAGACGTCATAGTGAGGCGTGGGAACAGAAAGCCGATTACACGGAAGCGTTTCCTCATCTACTGCTTATGGCATTTTTGCAAAGGGTAACAAACGGCGGCGGGCGGATAGAACGGGAATACGCTGCCGGAAGAGGGCGGATGGATATCGCAGTCCTGTATAACGGAGTGTGGACAATTATAGAAATAAAACTCGTTCATCCCGGAGATGGAAGAGCGGCTGCTATAGAAGAAGGACTCGAACAAATCGGAAAATACAGGGAAAGGCTTTCTCCTGATGCCGATTCTTATCTTGTTGTTTTTGACCGGACACCGGCTGGCCGGCAGATGAACTGGGATGAACGGCTTACGTGGGATGTAATAGAAACGATGGGGAAGAAAGTGACGGTTGTTGGTGGGTGAAAACCGCGCATTCTTTTCAGTAGAATTTAAATTTATTTATTTTTAGATCTGATTCATAATCTTTTTTAACTTGTAAAAAAATTGATTTTGCAAACCGTCGATCCCAGACCCGGGCCTTTAGCCCGATATTTGGCGGTAGTAATAAGCGAAATATTTTCCCTTCGCGCCAGAAACATACTTGCCGTGCCTGTGCTCTTGTTCGCTCCACGATGGGTGTCCAAAGATTGATTGTCTCCTCTGGGGGAACTGCTTTATCGAAATATTTCCACACTCCCCACTCAAGCAGAATGTCTCCCACGAGTACTCCATGATCTTTGCCGAAACCCTCAAATATTTCTCCAATCTCCAATATTGGGATACTGTCGTCCCATGAAGTAACCGGTTTGTGATTGCGGTCAAAATATATCCGGTTGGTCTCGGTACCCATAGAATTATAATATGAAACATATCCCGCATACCCCGCACTGTTTGTCATCACATCTCCATTAAGTGTAAAAAAGCCGGTTTCTATGGTGTTGCCAAAGACATCATTCCGTTTTACATTTTTCTCAATACCATCAATTTTAATTACCTGACCACCTTTGCGAAAGAATAACCTGCTTTTCACATATCCAAATACGTCGAATTCGCTTTCAATGCGTGCAATATTAAGTCCGGAAACTTTAAACTCAGTTAGCTCGTTATTCGTGTCGTAAACTGCAAGCTCAATTTCGTTTCCATAGGTATCATATTTTCTCCGTATTATATGATATCGCAAATCTGTTAAAACAGGTTCTTTATTCGTTCCAAAAAATGCCGCCTCTACCACTTGATTCCTTTCGTTATATTTAATTCGTTCTTCGCAATATTTACTTTTGTTTAAAGCAGGTCGGCTATCTATTCCAAGATACTTCTTATTTGTCATATTACCGCGCGCATCAAAATGCATTTCGTGTCCTGATGTATCGTCAATTCCCGGTGCGCATGGTTGTTGTTTTTCATTGTAATACATTCTCAGAATTTCTAAATTGCGTTCGTTGAAACTAGACGAAATCATCGCATATCCATCACCTCGAATAATTAAATTGCCATCTGTTCCGTGCCATGAGGTATTTGTAAGATTCCCATTGATATCAAATTTTTTTTGTTCGATAGCAAATCCCATCGCTTTTAACGTTAGATTACCCATTTCATTGTAATATTTGAACATGGTCTTTCGGTCGTAATCATCATAAGTAATACGTACAATTGCATAGTGATCCTTGTGTAGAACCAACTTGCCGGCCGGATCAAAGTAGGCGCGTTCAACTTCATTCCCTTTCTCGTCATATTTCGCTACCCATCTAGATATATCTTCAACTACAATAGGTTTGCCGTCTGTGCCGAAAAAGGCTCGTTCTACATTATTCCCCCACTCATCATACTTACTGCACCATTTCGCGAGACCGTCTCGATGCAGCACCGGTTTGCTGTCTGTACCGAAATAGGCACTTTCTACTGTGTTCCCCCGCTCATCGTACTTCCTGCGCCATATCGCATAGCCGTCTCTACACTTTACCGGTTTTCCGTCTGTACCGAAATAGGCGGTTTCTACTTCATTCCCCCGCTCATCATACTTGTTGCGCATTATCGCATTTCCGTCCCTGTGCACCACTGGTTTATCGTCTGTGCCGAAATAGGCGGTTTCTACTGCATTCCCCCGCGCATCGTACTTATCGCGCCATACCGCATAGCCGTCTCTACACAGTACCGGTTTTCCGTCTGTGCCTAAAAAGGCTCGTTCTACCTCATTACCCCGCTCATCGTACTTGTTGCGTATTATTGCATAGCCGTCTCTATGCAGCACTGGTTTGCCGTCTGTATCGAAAAAGGCGGATTCAATTTCATTCCCTCGCGCATCGTACTTCATGCGCAATACCGCATAGCCGTTTTTGACCAGAACCAGTTTGCCGTCAGTGCCGAAATAAGCGCTTTCTACTATTTTACCCCGTTCATCGTACTTGCCACGGCTTATCGCATTTCCGTTTCTGTCGAGTACCGGCTTACCGTCTGTGCCGAAATAGGCGTTCTCAACTGTATTCCCCCGCTCATCGTACTTCATGCGCAATACCGCATAGCCGTTTTTAATCAGAACCAGTTTGCCGTCAGTGCCGAAATGGGCGCTTTCTATTGCATTCCCCCGTTTATCGTACTTCCTGCGCCATACCGCGTAGCCGTTTTTGACCAGCACTGATCTGTTATCTGTGCCGAAAAAGACGCGTGCTACTTCATTCCCTCGTTTGTCATATTCTGCCCACCATGAATGGACATTTTGCGACAAGGCTTTTTCTTTTTTATGCGTATAATACGCCGCATTTGTCGGATTTCCGAAAAAGTCTCTATACACTTGCCATCCCGCGAATTGTGTTTCTTTAGGCATAACCAGCCGTCCGCTGTCATCTATATACCAGCTTTCAATTTGATCGCCATACCTGCCGTATGAATAAACCTCGCCGCTTATTCCGTCTTTAGTAATTTTCGGCTTTCCGTCCATGCCGATGTAATGATAGCGGAGTATATGCCCCTCTTCATTCACTATAATACTGCGCCCATAATTGCCGTCCGCATCGGCTGCCGGAGTGCCGTAGGCGTCGCGGTAATATAGTTCATTGGTTATATAGCCGCGCGCATCCATGGCAGTGACTAACCGGAAAATCATTGATTTTTTTTCTGCGTCTTTTCGATCCCATGCGTCAACAGCGAGACTCAGGGAACGCTTCACATACGCGCTGCCTTTCAGGCCGCGCAGCTCTATTATTGACCGGTCAGGGGAATACCAGCGGTACATCACCAGAGTGCCGTTTTTGTTAAAACAGTTGATGCCGTTAAAAAGTATATTGGTGCCGGAACGAAGGTACTCCGCCTCCCAGGTGCAAATGCCCTCGGCATCTTCCTGCGGGTACCCGCTGCCGTTACGCTGCTGCATGCGGAGAAAGCGGCCGTTTTTTGTTTCAAAACAAAAACTGCTTTGTCTCTGTGCGGCGGCTGATTTTTCCATTTTACCGATGCCCATGGGTATGCCGAAGCGGTACACGTAGTTGGCATACCACTCCCGCTCAGGCATGTTATATAAATACCAGGCCAGTAGGCCGGAGGCAATGAGCAGTAACAGCGCACCCAGGGCGCCGACCCGGAAAAGGATTTTTCTTCTGCGCCGCAGTTTTTCACGCTGCCTGAGGTCATCAAAGGAACAGCCGAGGATACCCGCGAGAATACGGAGCAGCGCCATTTTCTTCAGTTCGCTTCCGGACAAATCACTGCGCGGTCTAACGTCCGCGGCCAGGGGTTCTATCTCCTTCACCAGACTACGCGTTTCTCCGGTCGGCGCAGTTTCGGTTATGGTGATTTCGCACAGGGCACGCGGGAATGATTCCGCCGGTTCCCCTTCCGCGAGCAGGGCGAAGATACGGTCGCCCCTGCCTGTTTCGCGGAACCTGTTGATCAGAGTTTGTATCCATAGTGATTCTGCCGTGGCCCGGGTACAAATCACCAGGAGCGCGGCCGATGATTCGAGCGCGGCCAGGGTGTCGTCGTTAACGTTCGGAGAAATGGCCAGTTCTTTTTTATCGGTGAAAATTTCCCCGACCCGGCCGGCTATTCCCTTTTTTTGCAGTTCTGCGGAAACCCTGTACTTCCGAAGCGCGCCCGAGAGCCACTGTGCCCAGGCCAGATCGGCGGGCAGATTACGGCTGGCTATGAAGAGATCATATGTAAAGGCTTTTTTTGTATTCATTTTTGTATTATTTTTCCCTGGGCGTTGTAATAGGTTGTGTTAAGTACTGCGCCGTTTTCCGCCAAGGTAAAACGGACGGAGGCGTATCCCGCAAAAGGGTGAAAAACCGGTTTCCCCTCAGAGGTGATAAATGACCGTTCCGTCATTCTGCCGTGCATGTCATAGACGGTTTTTTCTCCGGCGGCGGGACGCGGGTCAGGTTTCACGGCGCTGTTTTCATCTGTACCGAGCCACTGAATTATCTGCCCCTGCGTATTATACTCGAATAATTTTCCGGCGAATCCGCCCTCATCATATCCGGGATTATTGAAAGGGTCACGGTAGTACAGCTCTTTGGTGATTCTTCCTTCTGTATCATAAAAAAGAAGTACACGGTACGGCAGGAAGTCTGCTTCGCGTAAAGTGCCCAAACGCGCGGAAGGCCGGTCCCAGCCATGGCTGATTGCCATACCGTCCATACTCCTGATATCGAGCACACGCGCTTGTTCTGAATAACTGTAGACAGCAAGTACCTGGTTGGATACGCCGCGGGCAATCATCTGTGAAATCCGGCCGCTGAACAAAATAGTAAAGATGCGTTCGGAAATACCGTATTCATCAGCATATTCTGCGCCGGCACTGTCGGTGATTCGTATCCGCTGCAGCCTGCCGCGGGAAAATTCAAAACGGTAGGCCTTGCCGTGTTCAGGGATTGTCTTTAATGGGCCGATGCCTTGCGGCACACTGAAGGAGTGTGCGATACCGCTGAAGAAAGCTGTCTTTACACGGAAAAAATCCCATAGCAGAAACCCTCCTGCCAGCAGAACTGCGGCGGACAGAAAAACAGCCAAGGTGAAACGAATCAGCCCCGCGTTTTTTCTTTTCTTTTCAAAGCGGCGTACTTTTTCCGGATCGGTTTCAGCGAGAATGGCAATTGCCGGGGCAAGCAGCAGGTGCATGTGCAGGCGGCGTGTTTTGCGCTGCGCCCGGCGCGCGTCCAGGCAGCGCGGATGTTCGCCCCCGGGACATTCTTTTTTAAAGAGTGCGGCAAGCGGTGCGGGAAGCGAGGTAGTGGTGTCACCGTCAATGAGTAAGGCAAATATACAATCCGCGCGCCCGGCTTCGATAAAGGCCTCGATCTCGCGGCATACCCAAAGCGATGACGGTGTGTCAGGCGAGCAGATGACGATAAGCAGGCGAGATGCCATGAGCGCCCGTTCTATGTCATCGCTCAGATTCGATGAAGTCGGCAGTTCTTCTTCATCCCGGAAACAGCGCCCTAAAGGCGCTGTTATGCCTGTTGCAGAAAATTGCGCAGGAATGCGGTATGTTTCCAGCGCCTCAAACAACAGTTTTGCCCAGCAGCGATCGAGGGGTTTGTGGCGGTAGCTGATAAATACGTCATAAAACCATTTTGTTGTCATTGTAAAAAGTTCGAGTATACCTTAACCCTATTCGTTTTAATCATTGTGCCTCAGTTCTTCAGAATCCACAACCAGGCTCTCGTCAAATGCCCCTCCGGCGGCGTGCAGCGCTTCGCCCAGCATGGTTAGATAAACCTTGTCGCTCGCGATGTCTGCGGAGTTCTGACCGCTCTGACCGCGGAAAGAAAACTGCAAATAACTGACGGAGAAGCGCGGTTTCCGGCGGCGCTTCATGAGGGGATTGATCGGAGGGCGTCAACCGGGTGAGGACACGCTCTCTGGTTTCGGCGGAGAGGAGAAAAAGGGAAAGACGCTGCACACGCGGTGTAGTTTGCATTTAATGCTCGTTCGTACAATATTATAGCATATCCGCAGCATATGCATTTCTTAGCTTTAAACGTTCTTTTGGAAATTACCCTCTTAGTATTATATAATATGTTACTCGTTACAGACAGACGCAAATAATAATCAGAAAGGACATTACAGTTTATTTCATAACCTTCCATGATCAATATCAGTATAAATCTTGAAAAAATATCGAAACTGCAAAATACGGGTTTTCCGGAAGCGGTTATAATTTATGCGGCGCGGTTTGGTGAACTCACAGTACGTGAATTTCTTTCTTCAGAGAATATTGAACCATCCCGCAATTTTTACGGCAATATTTGTCTTGCGGAAGATCTGGATCTTATACCCGGATCGGTTTTAATTATGCTCGATGCAGTGCGCCGCGCCGGTAATCACGTCCGTCATATCCTGTCCGACACATGTCAGCGCGATGAACAGACTATTCTCGCTCTGGTGGAAAGAATTGCCGAGTGGTATTTTCATACCACGGGCAAAAATTCCGAACAAACCACCAGGTTCACCTCAGTCGATGAAACGGTCCGGAATATTTTCCGAAAATGCGAAAACATGCTTTCAGTTAAAAATACTGCAAGTGAGACTATGAATGAACTCGTGCAGAGTTCTGCCGCCGGACCCGTTCCCGCATCCATCGCGGCGGCGCATATTCTCGCGCTGGGCGATACTGCCGCCGCGCGCTTCCTTCTCGATAATGCGCTCGCGAAGTATCCGGACGATACACGGCTGAAACAATTACACGCCCTCGAACTGAGCAGGCACGGATTGTACAATGACGCTATCAGTATTCTCCGTAAATTCGGCGAAGATGAAGAGACAATCGGCATACTCGCCGGAGCGCTGAAAAGAAAATGGATGACTGAAGGGGATGTGTCTTCCCTTCAAAAATCTGCGAAACTCTACCGTAAGGGGTGGATTAAGCTCAGCTATCCGCCTTACCTTGGCATTAATGCCGCCGCTACAATTTTATTCCTCGGAGGAGCAAAAGAAGCTGCGGAAACGGCGCGCGCCGTCTACAATCGTCTGTCCGCACTGAAAAAACGCGTCTCCGGGCGCGTTCTCAATTACTGGAATGAAGCGACCATCGCTGAAGCACTTCTCATTATGGGCAAAAAAGAAGAAGCCTCCTGCGCGTATGAAGAACTCTATGCACGTAGTCAGAACGAAAAAGGTAATTTTGCGTCTACAGAAATTCAACGAAAAAAAATAACCGAGGCGCTTGGTGCTGCTGCACCCATGCCTTTCATGGCGGGAATGGCATTTTCTGCGCCTGAATATAATCCGCCGCCATCTGAAAACGCAGGTCTTCATCTTGGCGGCGGAGTTGAATCACTCATTGAAACACTCGCGAGGAAGAATCACGATAACTGGTCGCGCATGCGGCTTGATGAAGGATGGACATGGGGCCCTGTGCGGGATGACCTGCTCAAACAGCATCCCGACCTCGTCGAGTACGATAAGCTCAGCGAGATTGAAAAAGATTATGACCGGGCTACCGCGAGGCAGGCACTGCAGAACATTACCGCGCTTGGATACCGGATAGTCAGAGAAGGGTAGAAAAGTAACGAATGTTAAATGTGACGCCTTTTGAATTAACAATTCATACTGAAAGAATTTCAAAAATTTCCTGTGATCCGCTCAGCACATCAAGCAGCATTGTTACAATTTCAGGACATAAAAAAAGTCCGTTTGCACACATTGCGCGGTTTTCCTGGATATAGGTTGCAACAAACTTTCTGGTTTTTGTTTTTGTGTACGGCCTGACACTTACCGATGCATTAAGTCCGTCAGCAAGAACCATTATGGAAATAAAAACCATGGTTTTATACATTACAGGGTCGCTATATGCGCCCGCCGCAAAACTCGCGAGATGGTCGGCAAACACAAGGCATGACGTGGGATCAAACAACGCGAACAGCTTTTTTTTATCTTTTCAGATTTTATTGTTTCCGGATAATTTTTAATATAGTGATGCGCGCTTATTGCATAAATCCAGAAAAAGGCATTTTTATAGAATTGACATGCTTTAACTGAATTTTTCGGAAAAGGAAAATTTTTCCAGAACGAATCTTCATTATGTTCCGGTTCATTATCCCCTGTTTTATGATCGAAAAAGCCGGGAAGCATGCAGCGGGCGATAAGCTCATTACTGAAATTAACATGCGGCTGCATGATTTTAAATTCGGCGGTGGTGAGCTTTGAACGTTTGGAAAGCACTGAAAAATCCATAAATAATTTTCCGCAATCATGGATTCTGCCTGCATAGCGGACGAGATGAATATCTGAAGGGAGCTTAAAACAAGACTTGATAGTTCTTTCCCCGGCCCTTATTTTGTAATGGCCGAAACGACTTATAAATTCTTTCAGCAGCATCGCGCAGATTTCAGCAGTATGCAGTGAATGAATGGCGGTAACCATGTCACGGGCCTGAAGCGCCAGCATTATCCCCTGAGAGTACGCTGCGATACGCGAGTGAATATGCAGATTAAGATCTGCGATAATCGCATTACGCTTTGTTACCGCGCTGCCGAGAATCTGTTTTGTGAGCTCCAGCGGCGGAAAGGAATTTACGGTAATGCAGTTGTATGAAACCAGTGCACTCTGCAGCCGTGCCTGCACTGATGAATCGGAACTCACCAGTACTGCCGTCATGGTTTTGTCTATATTAAGAAAATTTTTTATGAACTGAATGGTAGTGTCTGTGCTTTTCCCGGCAGTGTGAATCCAGATACATCCGGTTAACGAAGGGTGCGCCCGGCAGGTGGCGAACAATTTTTTAATTGATTCTGCGGTGATATTTTCAAAAGATGATGAAAGACCGTTGCATAATTGATTGGCATGAATGAGCGGACGGCTTTCGCCTGACGAAATGACTGCAAAGGCAGGTTTCAAACTATTGATCCTTCGGCTTAATGTTTCTTCGATTTTAACATTACTTCAAGAATTTTTCAGTTTTAATTTGCCGTCAATTGTACAGAATATTCGATATTTCTGAACCTGAGAAAAAAGTGCCGCTATGGTTTTTCTTTGCTTTCAGGCTTATTAATAGCGATGGTGGTACATGGAACATACAATTTTTTTTTGACTGTGTCCAGAACTTCTTTCGCGCTGATTCTGGCCGCCGCAAGCTGGATTGTAATCTTGAAAGTGTACAACAGTTTCCGGCAGTATTCAGTATATCGTGATTTTTCACCGGGTGAAAACGCGATTGCCATTCCCCTGCTGGTACAGTCGACCTGCCTCTCTGCAATAACCGCGTATAATAATACGGTACTATTATGATATAATATTATATAGAATTGAGAAATCTAATCACAATATGAAGAAAGACACCTCATCTGCGACTGCAACACCGGTTACTGCAATCCTACCGTACATTTATATAAGTCTTTCGCCGTTTGTATGTATCCTGTTGTCTATTCTTCTGATTTTTTATTTATTTTTTTCAGTTTCTAACGTAGGTATAGTCATTTCTGTATTTTTTATATATTTCCTGTCCTGTCTGATAGTTAAGGTAATTTATTCACGATTTGATGAAACGGGATTTATCAGATTGCACGACCTGATTGAGTCAGCAGTACTGCAGCCTGAACGGGGAAAACAGCTGATGCAATTGACACGCATTGGTCCTGATGAGTATCATGAAATAAACAGGCAATTTTTTGCTGATAACCGAAGAGAGTTTCTCAGCAGCAAGGGAGATAATATCCGCATCTGTCATTTCTCTGAACTTGATTCTGCATATCCGCTCATTTTACTAAAACAGGAAATAAACGACTGTGTGCAGAAAAATGATTTTAACAAAGCTGTTTTACTGTTAAAAAAAATTGTTTCGACTAATCCCTATGACTGTGATGCAGTGCGTATGCTGGCCGGTCTTTTTTTGGAACAAAAAAAATATATCGCCGCAATATACTTTTGTAAAAATTTTCTCGGGGTATCTTCGGATGACCGCATCAAGGAAATGCTTACGCAGGCAGAGGCGCAGAATAAAAAGGAAGTTTCTTTATGCTCCTGATTATTATCTGCATATCTTTTCTATTTTTGATATTTAAAAGATTTTATCTTTCTCTATTCTTGAAAAACATGCAGTCGGAATCTGCCCTCGGCGCGCACTTTACGCACAACATTCATTTGCAGGAAACAACCAACGCTGCAAAGCCGCTGCACTTTCAATCAATCCGTCCAACCGTCCATTCAGCCCTTCCAGCCCAACTTCATCACAAGACAAGCGAAGAAGATTGCCGGCTTCTGTTTCTACGGGTATACGGCAGTAAAAAGGTACTCGACTTTCCCTGCAAGTTAATCACTCTCTGGAATAAATTTAACGGTTCATGCATTTCAATATTTGATCCGGCATTTGTGAAATATGAGCTGAATAGTGCTCAATTCAATATCTATAAAACAATTGACAGTACTTTTATCACAGACAAAACGCCATTATTATCAGATATAGGGAATATACTTTGGCGCAAACTGTATGTACCGGCATTTATTCTACTATCCCTTTTTGAATTATTAATCATCAATATTGGACTGAATCAGGATAGTCAATATTTTTTTATTATGCGGTTATCTGTTTCTTTCCTGGTTGTATCTCTTTTGTTCATTAAATCAATACCAACTGTTAAGAAAATAACCCGAAGAGTACTGCGTGAGTTATTTATTGATAGCGAATACCGCCTGCAGGAAACTATTGATAACGACGATCATTTTAAGTTAAAAGATAAAAAGGGTAATTTTTTAAAATTCAATACTGTTTCCATGTATTGTTATGATGACACCTGGAAGCTTTGTCTTGGAAAAATGCTGCGGAAATCCAATGTAGTTCTCATGGACTTAAGAGAATTTTCTGAAAAAAATATCGGGACCGCTTATGAAATTGCGTATCTCATGAAAAATTTTGATACTAAAAAAATACTTATTCTGTTTGATGAAAAAAGCAATAAACAGCTTGTGTTAAATACATTTAACCGATACTATGACACAGCAAAACAACAATCAAACACAATTTTCTATTATGACATATCATCAAATGATTTGACAAACCGGCAGCTTCCGTTTATCTTAAGCTATCTCTCCGAAAGGCTAAAAGAAACTTCATTTATCCGTTCACGCGGTTTATATCAGCATCCGGAAATGGTACATGCAAAAAATATAATCCTGCATTTGTATTCTGCTGCTGCGGGTAAGCCGTTATCTTAAACCATGGATTTAGTCATAACGGCTCCGGCAGCCGACCGACGCCTCAACCTAAGGTACAATCCATATCCCGCGCCGACGGCAAGACCGCCTAAATGAGCTGCCCAGTCGATGTTGGTGCTGCCCGCATACGCAATGAGAAATTGATACCCGCCCCAGAAAAAAAGATATAAAAGCGAAGAAACAGGGAACACAATAAAAATGAATAAACGTATGATAAACCGTGCTCTGGGAAACAGAATAAAATACGCGCCCATAACACCCGCCACCGCGCCGCTCGCTCCGATACGTACGATTTCGGGGTCAAGCGTCATTCCCGATACAAGAGTGGCGAATATTCCCGCGATTAAGTAGAAAAAGATAAATTTAACCGGACCGATTATATCTTCGACGTTATCGCCTAATATCCAAAGAAAATACATATTTCCCGCGAGATGCAGGATTGAACCATGTGTACACATCGCGCTGAATATTTTTAAATAGTTACCGGACGCATGTATGTACCCGTACGACATCGCAAATTCTTCTAAACCGGTCTGTTGAGATATAAAAAATATAATAATATTAACGAATACAATGGCCCGCGTCGCCACAGGGGTACAGACCGGTTTAAGATTTCGTTCCAGCGGGAGATTTGTAAGAAGCTGAAAGGCTGCATCTTTGAAACTCGAAGAATAGGGGGTATCCTTAAAACTATCATACCGGAGCATCAGTTCACTGAGTGAGGATACGGAATTATTAGTTACCGGGGATACATGCAGTTCTTTAATATTTGTCCGTTTCCGGAGAATTTTTACCAGTGCAGTTTCTTCGTTCTTGTCGAACCAAACCCCACCGCAGGCTCCGCATAAATCAATGTGAAGTTTGCCGTGCAGATATGATAATGCGGTCATAGAATTACCGCAGCCCGGGCAGACAAACGGCTTTCTTTCACGGATAACGGTAAAACACCGTATGATGCCCTCACGTGCGGCGCTGCTCAGCATGCTCCTGTCATAAAAATTGCCTTTACATTCTATGCAGTGGTGTGATCCTTCGCTGTTATCCTGTAATATGTGTGAGTCTCTTGGACATAAATTATTCATATTATTTGTTCTCCTGTTCGTCTGATGAGTTAGATTTCCGGAGCAGGTTACGTCCTTCCAGCATCAGTCCGAATACACTGCCGAGCGTCATACTGAGACCTGTCCACAGCACCACCTGCAGCAGCTTTCGCAGTGCTCCGGAAACAGCAACGTCCGGTGATTTGCGTAGAGTCCATAAGACCCCCGCGACTATCAGGCCGATACCGAGAAAGGTAAGTGTGTACAGAGGTATCACGCGCACAAGCGCACCGCATACGCGCCGTAACCATCCCTTGGTGCGGCGTGTATCGCCAGAAGAACCGGACTGCGTTCTGATAAAAAATTCTGCAGCAAGCAGGGTTAACGGAAGCAGTGCGGCCAACACAGCAACCAGCACGGCATCTTTCGGAGATGCCGTAATAGTTTCATTCCATATACGTCCATAGTCGAGCACCAGTCCAAAACCGATAATACCGGCAAGGAAGGGACTTCTGTACATGCGCTGCAACGAGGGAAGCGTTATTCCTCTGTGAGACGCTTCGTTTTTAAGACGCGAAGCTGATTGGAAAAGCATTCTGTCCGTAAGAAATTTATATGCCTTTTCCAGGTACATACGTGAAGATAACAGTGCATCCAGAGATGAAGGATCCGCTAATAGCGCCGTTAGCCCCTTTTCATCACCCTCTGAAAAAAGATGATCGGCTTTTTTTAATACCGGCCGGTTTTTCGCAAGCAGAACTATTTTATTTTCCGCATATTTCTGCAGTAAAGTAATATGCGGCATCAGAAGCATTGATTCAGGCAGCGTAATAAGATCGAGTGCGTGCTGCATTTCCCGCGTGTGTTTTACTATTTCATTCAGTGTCTGATATTCATTGCCGCAGCGGCTGAAATACGCACGTGCAGCTTCTTCCAGCACAGAAAAGGATTTATTTATTTCATCGGGAATGCTGATTTGAATCGCGCGCATCCATTTTGCCCATTTAGCAGTAGCAGTGTGAAAGTGCCCGGAAATTTTCAGAAACCACATTTCCGCACCGTCTTCTGTCTCGGGTATTCCTCCAGGTGCGGAGAGTATTTTTATCTCTTCAGAAAACGCGGTGGCACGCTTAATAATAAACGAAGTTTCTGCGGTGGGAAATTGTTCACACATCTCTCTGACTGCCGCAGTAAGTTCGTTAAGAAGCGCGTAGATTTCGGCAGTACTGTTTTCGGCCTGCACGCGGTCATCCCGCATCTTATCAAGCCGCCCGGTAAGGTCTATAATTTTATACAAAGGTTCACGTGTTGCTTCACGTTCCGCGCCGGCAAGCTGTCTAAATCTTTTATAATATGTCTGCGAGGGGTTTTTTTGGAGAATCTTCCATAAAAATCTGATTATTTCCGAGACCGCGCTTTCATGCCGGCGCATTTTTCGAATCATAATATCCGCTTGCAGTGCCGCATGGTTTTCAATATCTCCGCGGCTGCATCCGGCCAGGGTAATAATGGACTTTTCATCAAGAGCGCTGTCGCGAAGCAGTACGATCGGCATAATTCCGCGGCGTGTACAGACTTCAGTAAATGCGGGCATCACACATTCACTGAGTTTCTCACCTTCTCCCGCATCAGGATATCCGGTACTGCACCCCGAAACGCGCAGCAGGTTTCTCCAGGGAAGGCCGGCTGCGTACTGAGAATTTGCGGTTTTCAGGATAAACACCGCTGCCTGCACCTGCCTGACAGGTTCGGTTAACACAAAGGTATCTTCATCAAAAATTATCCGCAGCGCCTCTTTGTAAAGCCGGAGTACTTCGCTTCCCGGAATGCGGTTTTCTTGTGCGTCAAGTATCGTACGCTCATCATCGCTCAGAAGAATTTCCTCCTCGCAGTTACGCAGTTTTTCCAGACAGCCTATTCTGCTCCAGTATAAATTAAACCCGGTAACAAAATCACCGGTCAGTTCCGGCTTTACCGCAAGATACGCGGGGATTCGTATCTGCAGTTCCGGCGCACGGGAATCTCCGGATTGTTTAAGAAAAAGAAACATCCCCAGAAAGGCTTCATCAGTCATAGGCGAACGGGGCATTACCTCAAGCCAGCGCAGTACCGCTTGGGTAACCTGCATATGCGGCGCCCTGCCGGCGAGGAGGAGGCCAAACCCGCTCAACACCGCAGAGGCGTCGGATTCATTTCCGGTTATGGGCGTTAATCCGGTGAGCAAATCTGTCCGTATGTTATCCGGTAGGGGTAACTTCCCGGAGGCGCACATCAGGCACGCCGTATAAAAAAAATGCCTTAATTTATGGGTATCCTGTATTCCCGCTCCACGGCTTTTAAGCCCGCTGGGTGTTGCGGTAACGGGTTTTTCCGCGGTGAGCGCCATCCACTGGTCTGTAAGCCAGCCGAGCATTTCATCGTCTCTTGCGGCAAGACGTACCGCCGCCCGGGCCGCAGCCTGCCATGACGGTCGGGGAATGCGTTTAAGAAAAATCCGTATAAAACGGCGGACGCGCGGTCCGGGAGCTGCGTAGTTTCCCGTGACTGCGAGCCACTTCACCGCATCTTCATCACTGATCACCGAGGGTTCATCAAAAGGCCATGCACCGAACGACGGGTCTCCGATAAACGGCGCGGCTATTTTCGCAGCAGTGGGCTCTGCGCATAATGCGAGAAAATGAAGAGTCCCGTCTTTTTTGGTTTTTAAGCCGTACACCCGTGCAAGAACACGGATTTCGTCAGTTGAAGGCTTGCCGGAAAGCGGTGGCAGCTCAGTAAGAGCACCGCGAATATCCTCCGCGTCCGCTTCACTGCCGTCCCAAGCATTGATTCGCGCAACAAGCGCCGCCCATTTTTCAGTAATTGCGTCAGTCATACTTTTACCTCACTCACCCGCGGCTTTTCCTTTAGCCGGAAGGGGTTGACTACAGGGTAGGGATAATTTTCTTTAATGTGTTTTTCGGTTTCCGGATTCATGATAGTATTCCTTTCCCGGCAATTAGTATTGATGATGTCAGAGGTAAATGTAAACTGTTTACCGTGATTTTCACTGTCGATTATAACATGACCATATTTTTCACCAGCGGAGATTATTCTTATGCACATAATCGGAAATGAATTGTCTTATGGTCTGTTCAGGCTGTGTATGTTTCTAATAAAACAAGACAGCAAAGTCACTGCAGAAGAAATAATGTCCGTAAGTAACCACATGACCGATTCTTGTCCTGATATTGAACCGCAGACAATATCGCACTATCTCGCACAATTCGAAGCAGACCAGAGCGCATTGGACAATACGATAGACGGGTTTTTAACCGTATCTGAAACGGTACGAATGATTCTTTTTTCACGTCTTTGCGCGGTGGTATGGTGCGATGATACCGGTGCAGAAGAACAGGAATGCATCGAAGCAATTTCAGCGCGGTGGAATATTCCCCGATGGTTTGACGCGGGCATTAAAAAGTGTTTCCAATGGGAATGCGCTGACCTGGTTACTGAAGACCGGATACTCACATTCGGACCCAGCGGCAGTTCGGCCGACATACCTCTTGACGGATACCGGGGGAAAATCGCCGTAGTGAACATTAACAATACCATCATACTTCTGTGTATTGATTCGGCAGATCTTTCCCTGCGGGGCGAAGCACGGCACCGCTATTCCGTATGTGTGCTCGATGAAAAAGATGAAATTGATTTTCACAATACCATGTTCTGGTTTATACCCGCACACGTCCGCGCATGTATGGACAAAAAAAAAGATTCTGTCTCACGTGAACTGTTCATTCAGCTGCATGGGCATCTTACAGTCAGTACCTGTAAAAGCGCTGAGACAATCGTTCGTATTTCTCATATCCAGAATAAAATTCTCTTTAACCATGCGGCATCCGGTATCCGGATAATGCTCGGCGGACGGGAGGCCGACGCCGGTAATAATCAATGCTTTTTTGACGGAGAGATTATCGCGGTAGAAGGTCAGAGCGGCACATTCGTCCTTAATCAGCTTTCTGACACAGAAGGTTCTGTCTGCAGAAAACGCGAGGAAACACTGTATCTTAAAAAGTACTGCACATCGTTCGATGAAAAAAGTGTCTGTCTGATCCGTACCGCGCATCACAGCGGAGGGCTTGCCGCAGTACTGTACGGCTATGAAGGATCCGTTTATTGTAACGGTGCCTTATGCGGACGGACTTTTCATTTTAAGTCAGGCAGCAGAATTGTTATTGGTCCACTGATTGTGTGCGCCGAATTCACAAACGGTGTGCTATCAGTAAAAGTAAAAAAAGTTGAAATAGATTCAGTACAATTCAGCAATATGTCGGTTGCAATAAAAAGACAGAAGCGCAACTTACTTCCTCAAAACGAGCTTCTTCATAATGTGGATTTTACGCTTCGTGCAGGTTTTTTACACGCAATACTCGGCCCAGCGGGTTCGGGCAAATCAACCATTCTCAATACTCTGCTCGGCAGACTACATCCCGTGCGGGGTGCTATTACCGTCAACGGTTTTAATATGCCACATGGTCTTGAATCGCTTAAAGAGTTTATTGGATTTGTGCCTCAGGACGATATTATGCTCCCTGCGCTTACCGTATATGAAAATCTCGCATGTCGGCTTCGTATTGCCCGGCCGCATGGCATAAGCGAGCGGGAACGGTATGATCAAATCATCCGCGTGGTAAAAGATGTCGGACTCGAAGAAAAAATTTATTCACGTACCGGCAGCGTAGAACAACGCATTCTTTCCGGAGGCGAACGGCGCAGATTATCTATCGCGCTGGAACTCCTTGCCGACCCGGATGTACTGCTCCTCGACGAACCCACAACCGGACTTTCTTCGCAGGATGCCGAGAGTATTGTGATCCTGCTGCAGTCTCTCGCAAAAAGCGGAAAGATAGTCCTGATGATTATTCATCAGCCTTCCTCGGTGATTTACCGGATGATAGATACCGTGATTATACTTAATAAAAAAGGTCATTTCGCGTACAGCGGAGGAAATATGGAAGCGCTGCGGCTGTTTGAGCAGGCGTTACCCGGACATTCCGATCGTACTTATTCTGAGTGTTCCGCATGCCGAACGGTAAACCCCGATATTTTAATGAAAGCGCTGAAAGCCGAAAGCTCGGTGTATTGGGATATAGTGTCGGTACTGGCCGGGAAAATAACTTCCGCGGTCAAAGAAACATTCCATACAGAGCACAAAGCACCGCTCCCGAAACCGCATACTTTCAGTTTTTTCATGCGTGTGCTGCAGACCGCATATCAGTTCAGGCGCTTGTTTCTTTGTAAACTCAGAGACAGGGCAAATATCCTCGTAACTTTTTTAGCAGCCCCCGCGCTTGGTATTGTGAGTTCTTTTCTGTTCCGTATATCCCCTTCTCAGGAATATTCTTTTGCGCAGAACACACAATACCCGGTGTTTCTCTTTATTACCTGTATCGCCGCTTTGTTTTTCGGAGTGGTAAACAGTATTGGCGAATTTATTAATGACAGACTCATGCTGCGAAGGGAAAGCCTCGTCAATTTTTCTGTCTTTGGTTACTGCATGTCCAAATTTACCGTGCTGATTATTTTCGGACTTCTGCAAAGCGTTTTATTTGTAATCCCCTCGAATATCATTCTTGGATGCACTTCAATAATCCAAATTAATATTTTACTCATGTTCATTATCATAGGTTCCGGAGTGTCATTAGGATTGTTTTTTTCCTCAATTCTGCCTTCACTTCCGGCTGCCTACAATACACTGCCGCTTATTTTTGTCGCGTTGATATTGCTTTCAGGTGTTCAGCCGCAATTCTCCGAAATGAATAAACGAATTTTTCTCTGGCGCTCTTCCGAAACCACAGCAGTTCCCCCTCCCGCAGATCTCGCGCTTTCCCGCTGGGCCTATGAACTGCTTATCACGGGCAATGCCGCGCTGCATCCCTACAAAATGCTTGATCACTATGAAGCAAAAGAACGTAAAAAAATATTACGCACACTTAAAAAACAGCCGGACGCATCAGTGGAAGAAAAATACCGTGCACTGGATATGGTGAACGCATATTATTACGGCCGGCGGATTCTGCTCAAAGACACCTATAATCAAGTAATTGCCAATATCGCGCGTCTACCCTCGAGTAAATTCCTTTCCGTTTACAATTATCATTCCAAATCGGAGTGCTTGACATTCACCTACGTTAATGATATATTGATTTTATTGATGTATATAGCTTCTTTGTTTTTTGGCGGATACATCATTGTAAAAAAAAAATTACTACTATAAAAGAAGCATAAGTAGAATAATAAGGATATCACGTATGACTACATACCTTAAAAATACTGCTTGTTTGTGCATATTTGCATACGCTGCAGTTCTCAGTATCTTTTCATGTACCGGCAAATTAAACGAAAAAATCAGCGTCGAGGATTTCTCCCGCAAAATAGACATTGAAACCATCAGCAAAAGCAGAGCATACATTCTTCCGAGGCCTTCCGCTCTCGGAAAGCTTTTATCAGACGCAAAGTTTAAATACCCCGCGCTTCCCGCATTTAACCAAATCAACGACTACAAGGGCACAGTAAAAACCGCCATGAACCTTGGTATGCGCTCCGCCTACGGAATTTACCTGCTCCAGGCTCAGCCCCAGGGCAGTATTCCGGACGAAATCGGGAAAACCATAAACGATCTTGCGGTAAGAGTCGGCATAAGAAAACATCTCGAAAATGAATTTGCCGCACTCGACAAAGCGCGCAGCACAAAAGATTATAAAAATATTTCCGACAACATCGATCAGATTTTTATTAACATTGAGCTTAAACTGCGTCAGGAAGAAATGAAAGAGCTTGCCGTTGCCGTCAGTCTGGGCGGATGGATTGAAGGGTTAAATATAATTACCCTGGGTCTGACTGAGTCTTTTAATGCAGGTACGGCACAGTATGTGCTCTGTCAAAGTGAAATTGTGCAGGCGTATATTGTGTCTCTCGAAGATAATTTTAAAGACATGACCAAAAAAGATCCGCTTCTCGCTCCGGTATACCACACACTGAAAAACAAGGTACTTCCTGAAATTCTCAGGCTTGAAAACAAATCAGCCGCCGCTGACGAAATAAAAGAAAGCGTTTCCCGGCTTACAGACTCTGCAAAAGAACTAAAAGCACTTGTCGAAAAACAGGATGCTTGAATTACAATTCCATAAGCTACAATACAAGTAGTTACAATATCAGAAATTAAATATCAGGAGATTTTTGTGAAACATATACACATTATTTTATTTTCCGCGCTCATCAGCATATGCAGCACTTTTGCCTATACACCGCTCATGTACTTTTTTGTCATCGATGCGTCCGCTTCGGTTTCATCAGACGACTTTACACTCGGCAACCGGGCAGTTGCGCTGCACCTGGAAGTATTGCATGAACGGTCCAAAAGCAGGCCAAACCAGCCTGCCGAATTGGCCGGTGCTGCATGGTTTGGTGGAAACCAGGAATATGTTCCAACTGCCTTCTTTAACTGCAGTTACGAATCAAAAATAAAACAGCTGCAATATGTACTGTGGAATGCAGGGCATCCGCAGTGTAAGGCAACCGGTATTTATTCAGCAATTGCATATTCTACAGTTCTCCTTATCGAAGAACAAAAAAAACTAAGCACCACCTATCCGAAGATGCTCATAGTTATCACCGACGGAACGGATAACAGTTCCCCGGCTGACCACAAATCTCTTGTGCGTCAGGTGTACCCGAACAATCAGATTATATTATTCATAATTGCAGTTGGAAGCGGCGCAGATGTAAATGAATTTGAATCTATCGCCACAAAAATAATACCTATAAGCGGGTACGGTGAATTAGCGGCCGCATTGCTCATTGCGAGTGAAGCTGTCCAATAATCAATTAAGACTTTTACTATTACTATTACTTTTACTTTTCTTTTAACTTTAAATCTAAATTTCCAATAAAGGGGGATATATGAAAAATAACCGTGCAAACATTATTAACTGCGGAGTGGTTAATGTAATGCTTTTCGTGCTGCTCAATACAGCAGCTTCGCTTTGGTGCAGAGAAATCCTGCTTACTCCCGCCCGCATGGGAGGACTGTCCGGTGTACTTGCGTTAGCGGCCGTTATTTCTATCCTTTGGCTTTCTTTTTATTATTTTCTCGACCGCGAAGACAGAGAGCCTGTACAAATGATTATTTTCGCTTTTATATGCGGCGCGGTTAATCTCGTAGTAACCAGTGAATGGTTAGGAGGCGTATTATTCAACCTCCCGTTCCGTATGGTAAATGCGGCAGGGCAGGACACCGCATCCCACCTTATGTACAACGCGGTTCTCCCTTCACTTGGTTTTTTTCTCATTCTCCGTTTTATCTTTTATCCTTCCCGCCATTTCAACGAAAGAGTTGACGGTATAATGTATGGTGCATTTTGCGGGATCGGGTACGCTTCAGCATCTGCTTTATCAGAAATTTTACGGTACCCGGAAGTATCTGTCTACTATTTGATTTTTACTTTAAGCATTACTCTCGGGATATTTTCATCTCTCGGTGCGTTTTGCGGATATTTTTTCGGTGCCGCCCGTTACGATAAACGGAATGAAAAAAAATATTTTGCGCTTACCGCGGCTGCTTCTTTGATTTTACTCATTTTATTCTCAGTTTTCAATAAAAGGTTTTCTATCAATCCCACATCTGCATCAGATACGGTGACCGTTGCGGTAACTGGCGGCTTTATGCTGCTTTTGCTATCAGCTGTTTTTTTTCTTGTTCAGATAAAACTTGCTGAATTTGACCCTGAAAAAGAACACCGTCTTCCCTTTTCAATAGACATTGTCACTGTAATCTTCGCAGTCGTAGTGCTGATTACAGGTCTGGTACTCCGCATAGATACAGAAAAATTTAAAAAAGTTGAGATCGCTGATGGAATTTCAATTAGTGTCCCGGCAGTTGCCAGAACAGATTCAAGTCAGAAAGACCGTAATATTTTCAACTACTATATTCCCGGATCAATTAATCCGGTAAGAATTATGTTCGAATACCGGATTATAGAGAAAAGCAAAGTGAAAGTGTCATTTTCTACTGTTCCGCAGTCCCCTCATCCTGAAACAAGACCTTTAAAATCTTCACACTATACTATAGTCGATAGCCGTACATATCCCGAAATACTAAAAACTTCTGCTGTCACCGGAGGATACAACGTCATTACAGATGAATATCTTGCCGCTACAGACAGCATGCATATACGGGTTAGTATTTCCGTACCTGCAGAAGTCAAAATAGCCTCAGCTAAAACGGCCTATGCGGTTCTTAATTCATTTACAAGGAGTTCAAAATGAAACGCAGAATCACCACAATGCTGTTGATGATTTTTTCGCTTTTATATTTAAATCCGCTGTCTGCGCAAAACAAGGAGTTTTCAAATATTTCCGCCGCAGTTCAGATATTTAATTATATCGATGTATTTTTTGTTAAGAATATGCCGCATGAACATACCGTGACGGTAAAGTTCGGAAGGCCTGATTTCGGGGGGGGTACTATAATCGAACAGAAAAATGCAATACTGCAGAATTTAGGAACCGGGATAATAGTTACTAAAGACGGCTGGCTGATTTCAAACTCGCACGTGATAGACCCGATATCCGTTACCTGGCAGCAGGATGAGAATGGACAGCTCATTGCAATAGTCGTTATTCATACCGCACTTCTTCACACAGAATTTCAGGTAATTAAAGACCATGTATTTGTCGCATCTCTTACCCCGGGTGAAATTGCCTCACGGAAACGCACGGCGATAATCAGATATCTTGCTGCCTGTTATTTCAGGGAAGATCATTCTGCCTGGGACAGGGATCGTGCGGTATTGAAAATAACGCATCGGGCAGAAAGAGTAAATGAAACCGATGTAAACATCCTGGGCCCGGTATCGAACGAAGTTTTTTCTGCAGTTGAATTTGACAATCCTTTTCTGGCAGGTAACCCTGAACTGATTGCGATTGGTTACCCCGGCGAAGTTTCAGGCCGAAACTATACCGTAGCGTACGGGCGTCTCCTTAATTATGCACAGGTAAGTACTGCGGACAATTCCCGTGCGCATCTGCTGCACAGCGCATTTATTTCCGGAGGATCAAGCGGAGGTGGTTTGTTATATAATAATAAACTCATCGGGATAAATACATGGACCAAAACAGGCACCGGGGCAAACGCGATAAATGCTGCACAACCGATAACTTATTTCGCACAGGTTTTTGCATGGGTAAAACTTTTTCTGGGGGTTAATAATCTGCCTCAAATCCCTTTCGAATGGATACAAACAGATCCTTCTGATGATCCGTATAAAAATCAAATCTACGTCGGATTAAAAATCAAAGACCGGGCGACAGAAAAAAGCATACCTGAGGGAAATATCGTCATATTCAAAGAAGGTATAACAATTGAGCAGGCAGATACATTTCTGCAAATAAGAGAAGTGTCCACGCTTTGGGTAATAGTGCAGGTTCTAAAACAAAATGGCGCAGCAAGCGCCGATATCGCTGCATCTATGCAGACCGACTCCGATTTTATTGCCGCTTTGTACGAAATCCGGACATTTTCTGAAATAAAAGACATTCTTGAAGACGACCTTCATCCTTATGTAGATCTTATCAGCGACGATGCCTTTTATGCCGACAATGCTGAGATAGATGAAAACGGCTGTGTGTTATGGAGTCTGCCGCTGAATAAAAAACTTTCAGTATATGTGCGTGCAAGTGGTTATCCGGAGCGGGCGATCAGTCTTACCACACGGGATCAAACCATGCAGGGGCCGTATACCGTGTATCTGTCCGCAAAATAATTAAACATCGTTACTTTTTACCGGAACGTCACGCACTGTACTCTGAATTTTTGTGTGTACTCTGACAATACAATACTTGGTACTTCTCCGGAAATTCTTTATAAACATACGTTTATTTTCAATCGTTAAACAGGACATACGGCTATGAGGATCCTGCTGTACCTTTTTTCGGTTCTGCTGTGCATTATCTCATGTACAAAAAAAAAAGATCAGCCCATATCCGGCAGGGAAATCAGCGAAGAAGAATATAAGGTAAAAGCATTTTCACTGCCGTATGAAAAATTTATTGCGGGGAGAGTTCAGTATACTTTTACCAATATGGTGTTTTCGAACTTTTCCGATTACTGGTCTAATTTTTCATTACAGTATACAAATGCATATATCAGTGCGGTTATCGCGAATGCCCGCGGAGTAGAAGCTGCCCGGAGGTCCGGTTTCAGCGACGCGTTGACTCATTTCCGCACAGCAGAAAATCATATATCAAATTATTACATTGATATACACCGTGCCGACATTTATAATAATATAGGCGGAATGTATCACGTACTTAACAATTTCAAAAGCGCGCTGGAGTATTATTCTCGGGCAGCGAAAGAACTTGAAATACTCAAAGGATCCGAAACAAACACATCCTTGAGATTTGAATATGATTTAAAAATTATCCGGCGAAATCTTTCTCTCGCAAATTGTTTTGCTTCCGCCGGTTCCAGCCAGGAAGCTGAAAATGCATATGCACACACAGAAGAGTTGTGCCGCACGGATGAAGATAATTATTCTGATAATGCAGATGCATCCCGTGCGCTGCATGAATTAAAAGCCGACTGTGCGTTTTCGCGGGCACAGTTTTATTATAAAACAGAACAGGCCGCTGCCGCCCAGACACAATTATCAAATGCACAGAATTGGTACGGAGTGAGCGGCAGTGTGTCCCGTCAGCATCTTGTTTCATTAATAACAGCGGTAATAAATTTCAACACCTCAGCCGCATCCGTGTATGAGGCAACCGCGCTGCGCGCAGCGGAGTATTTTGAAAACTGCCAGGACTTTGAAAATGCGTTTACTTCCTGGTATTATCTCGGATATTTTCAGCAGAAAAGTGAAAAAAAAGACGATGCGATTAATTCATTCGTTAAAGCAATGGAACTTTCAGAGTCAATGTACGAGCAGTTGAGTGCACGTGAATTAAAAGCTGTTTTTTTCAATGAGATGCATAATCCATACAGTCTGCTTATCACACTTCTCGCTGAAAACGGCAGGCATTTCGAGGCACTGGAATGGTATGAACGGAGTAAATGCCGGGATCTCCGAGAAGTTCTGCTCAGGTCCCCGTACGGGTTTTCCGGTGTTTTTCCAAGTCCTTATAAGGAGCAAATTTCTTCACTTATGGAAGAGTTGAATACTTCATCCACACGGCTCCATACCGCCTATAATCCCACAGAAGTTTCCGCGCTAAAAAAAAAAATTGCATCATTGCGGACAACGATCGGGAAAGCTTCAGAAGAGGCGGAACTGCACAATCCGGTGATTCGTCAGCTGTCAAGCCGCATGCATTTACGCGAAGTCCTTGATGAAATTCCCGAAGATACTGTTGTTCTTGAATACAAAATCATCAGTCCGAACAGGCTGTACCTCTGGATTAGTACAAGGAATAAAACGGAATTAAAAATTGTTAATACACTTCATAATATAGTATCTGTAATCTCACGGTACTCGGCATGGTGTGCGGCGCCTGAATACACTGTCTCCAAAGATACTTCACAATCCGGGCCGGGAAATATTTTATACAGTCTGCTTTTCGCGCCGGCTGAAAACCATATCAAAAATAAAAAACATATTTTGATTATTCCATCGGATGAACTATTTACCATTTCTTTTGAAGCAATACCCGGGAAGGATCGGGGCAGAGAAGAATATATGATTGACAGGGATCAGATAATTACCTACTGTAACTCACTTTTTGTATGGCATTTACTTCATCTAAGAACACCGGTTAAGTACCGTGCGCCTTTTCTCGGATTTGGGGATCCGGATTTTTACGGAATGCTTTCCCAGCTGCCGGGAGCAAAAAAAGAAACCATGAAAGCGGCAGAGCAATTTACCGGAGGTGAGGCATTCTATGGCAAAGACGCGACGGAAGATTTATTCAAAGAGCTCACGCGGACTAAAAACTACCGTTTTATACATATCGCTACCCATGGTGACCTGACTCCTCTCCGGGAACCTCTTATTTATTTTTCTTTAAAACCCGGCGGAAGAGAAGACGGATACCTTAAAGCGGATGAAGTATTCTCATTATCTGTAAAATCCGAACTGGTGGTTATATCCGCGTGCCAGACCGCACTTGGAACAATAGAGCGGGGTGAGGGACTTGTCGGATTTGCCCGATCTTTTTATTTTGCCGGCACAGACGGTTTGATCATTTCACAATGGAATGTCCCAGATGCACAAACCGCAGATATTTTTATTTCTTTTTACAGTCAGATCAGCTCAGATTCTGCGCTGCCTTCTGTCGCGCTCCGCAGATCAAAAAGAGAAATACGCGGTAAATACCCGCATCCTTTTTATTGGGGAGCGTTTATTTTTCTTGGAAAGCACAGAAATCCCGTACTTTTTAAATAAACAATTTTTTATAGGAACATGATAACATTTGATGTGCGTACCCAATCTGAATTTCCGCTCAGAGTGTTATAAAATTATTGTCTGTCATCATGTAAGGAATCATTATGAAAAATAAAAACCTACACCTGAAAAACGTTATACCAATATGTAAAAAGGCATTATTAGTTTCTCTGTTTCTTTCACTGCTCGTTCATGCAGAAAAATATTACTTTATTATTACGCTTGACACTTCAGGATCAATGCGTCCGTATTTTGCGGTGGTACAGCAGTATGTAACAGAACAGATTATCGGTAAAGCAGCAAAACCCGGAGACGAAGTAATCGTTATACGATTCGATAATTATGCAGAGGTCAGCGCGCGGTTTATCATTTCAGAAACAAATGATCTCTCAGGCATTTCCCGGCTTCGCGCAGTAGGACAAAAAACAGATTTATCTGCGGCAGTGGTCGCGGCTGATGATTCTCTGCGCACGGTATCAGACCAAGACGCGAATGTGATACTGTTTCTTCTTACTGACGGTGTAAATGACCCTCCCCGCAGAAGTCCCTTTTATAGTCCTGATGGTCAATTTCACCAGGATTTTATTACACACAGTTCAAACCAGCAGCGGAAAGGATGGCAGATAATTGTCACCGGTATTGGGCAGAATACCTGTGCGCAAAAGTTAAATCAAATTTTGGGAGGAAAATATATTGAATTATCCGCTAACCCGTCGCTTGATGAAATGATCGGGAAAATCACCTCAACACTATATCTCGCCCGCCGTAAAAATTTTACTATATCATTAATTATTTTTGCTGTCGGGCTGTTGTTGTTACTCTCAGGTCTTTATCTTTTTGTATTCAGAAAAAAACGTGATGCGACGACCGGTTTTCAAAGCGCAGCGCCTTCGGTGCCGTCTGCTGCACTGTCTGTTTCATCGCCCGGTGTTCCCGGAAGTACACCGCAATTAGACGAGAATACTGGGATAGCGAAAGCACGGAAAGCAGCAAAACCTTCAAGAACCGTGAAAGTATCGAAGGCAGTGAAACCCGTCACAACGAAGAAAGTATCAAAAGCAGCTAAGCCTTCCATAACTGGAAAAGTTACGAAATCTCCGAACGCTGCGAAAAAAAAAAGATAAAAGAATAAGCACCAACCAAATAGTAAGGGAATAAAATGAAAAGAAACCAAAAAAAGGCTATTATTTGTATCTTTACACTGAAAATTGCTGCTCTTATCCTTACCGGGGAGGTTACAGTTTCTGCTGCGCAGGGCGATGCAGCATGGATAATAACAAAATTCCAGGGAGATATTGAAGTTTCTGTGTACGGTAAGTCCATCAATCCCTTCATAGGAGAAAAGCTTCCGGGGGCCGCACTCATTTCTATGGCACAAAATGCGGTTATAGAATTGCGTTTTCCTGACGGAAAAATATTCACTTACAAGGGCCTGATAAACCGCCTGGCAATGGACTTCGTGCCTCACGGTAATCCCGCCGGATTTATTAAAAACATGCTCGCACTTATAGGCGGATACCGGGAAGAAGAGACTATCGGAGCAGTCCGCGGAGTTCATGGTTCGGTAAAACAAAAGAAAATTGAGGAATATAGATTTTTCCGCACTGAAATTGAAACGCTCCTCGCTGAAGGATACTACCGTGATATGACACTTACTGAGGATGAAAAAAAAAATCTAGATGCCACACTCAGCCTTGCTGACGCTGAAGATCTTGACAGTACTGCGAAGACCCTGCTTCTGGCCTCCATTCTTAATGAATTCCATCAAAATAAAACCGCCGTAATGATGATTATTGATCATCACGGCCGTGCTGAAAAAAGGGGTGATATACGTACGCTGCACATGTGCGGACAATTTATCCGTAACAATTATTTTTCAGCACGAAGCAGCAGGCGTCTTTTGGAGGCGCAGGGACTTCGTCTCGCGGTCTATCCTTTTTCAGGAACAAAGGCAGATGCAGCGAGGACCGCGGCTAATGAAATCATTATTGGACTTTCTCAATATTCTTTTATCACGCTCATTGACAGAGCTGAAATAGAGACACTCTTTAAGGAACAATCTCTCCAGGCATCCGGTGCGACAGAGGAAGCAAATTCTCTCAGATTAGGCCGAATGCTTAACGCACGGCTTGTTCTCACTGGCTCTGTCGGTGAACAGCTCATCAGTGCTAGAGTAATAGATGCAGAAACCGGGGCACATATTGCCGGGGCGCAGACTGCGCTGAATACCGGTGCCGGAAAACTCTCCCGTGACCTTGCATCTGAACTTGAAGTATTTAGTCTCCGTGAACAAATTCGAACACTTCGAAATGACAGCCCTGACATTTACGTTGAGGTAAAAATGGTTGTTTCAAAAACAAAGGATTTCCGAAATCAACGGACTATTTACGCCGGAAGCTCCGGAGAATGCATTTCTTTTGGTGATTTTCTATATTTTGAAATCAAATCAGATAAAAAAGGATATTTCACCGTTATTGATATTCAACCGGATGGACACTTATTGAGCTCTACACGGGTGGTCCTTTTATTGCAGGTCAATTGATAAAAACACCCCTCTGTAAAGCCGGTGAACCGGCAGGGCTTGATACCGTTATTGTCTTTTACAGTTCAGAACCGCGCGAATGGATACCGAAAGGGCTCAAACAAAAAGACGGCGAAGTCGCTTCTGGTTCCCGCAGCGCCGCAGCGCGGGGCATATCCAAAGTGTCTGACTCTGCCGGGGTGTCGGCATGGGAAAGCGCGGTACTTGAGGTAATGGTTGCAAAATAATCAGGAAAGTGTACTGTATTAATATAAATAAATACATACATACAAATATGGTAAATGCATCCCATCGAAAGCAGAAATCCTTCTTATAAAATCAAACGACTTTCCCGTTATCTTTATTCCAGGGTACTTTTATTAATTTTTTCTATTCTTATTTTTACACTGCTGTATGCGGCGTTACTACGGACTGAACCCGCACGTAAATTTAATGATGACTTAAATGATTATTTTTACAGACATACCGCAGTAATAAGTCCTGAGGTGCCGCCTCCCGGTATTTTTCTTGTTGATATAGGCAACTGGCCGCGTATGAACAGTGAAACCCGGCAGTCTGTCCGTATCCGGGACGAAGTCATATCAGATATTTCTGATTTGCTCTGCCGACTTACATCAAATTCTCTCACGGTTATTGATATGACTTTTGAATCTGAAGCCTCCTCACTCGTAATGCAAAAACTTGCTGACCATATTTCCGGCCTTACAAATTGTCTCATCGCCGCTCAGTTCACGGCTGAGAATAATTTTTCTCTTCCCTCCAATACATTCTGGACTGCGTTACAAAACAAAATCAATACTGCGGCTTCAGCAACCGATAAAAATTATTGCAGAAAAAAAATATCTGAGTTTATTGTACCGGCAAATCTTGAAAAAACCGAGGGTCGCCCGGTGCGCAAGCTGCGGGCATGGTATGGAGACACTCAGCAAACTGCGTCTTTGAGCAGCAGGATTGCCGCTGTTATGGGCGCAGGCGCAACGCCTTCCCATCTCACACGGTTCCCGCACCGCTACGCGGTACTGGAAGATGAAAATTCAGTGCGCCGTCTCAATATTATTCCTCTGGAAGAAATCGCTGCCCGGGCACGCAGGAACGCTGATCTTTTTCCTGGTAAAAATTCAGGTGCGGCGATAGTGCTCATTGGTCTGATTGATCCGGACGGAAGAGACTCGCATCCGTGCCTGGTGTTTAGAAATAAAAAATGGATCCGCACAATTATGATTCCCGGACTGCTTATACATTTAAGCGCTGCCCGGGCATTGCTTGTGGATAATCAAATGCATTTAACCGCCGACGCTTCTATTGCGCATGAACTGGTACTTTTTATTCTTTTAATTTTAACATTGCTCTTGTTTTTTGAACTGACACGTTTCCGGATCTGGAAAGGACACAGTTTTCTTTCACGTATGCCGGGATTCGGTTTTCAGATCGTTTCTTCTCTGTATGCATTCGGATTTATCGTATTGTACTGGATATATTACCGCACGTCTTCTGAACGCATAATTACAGAATACTCTTCTGCCCTGCTCTTCTTTTCCCTTCTATCCGCCGCACCGGCGTATGTACTGCTTGAAAGAGTCTTTTTCTATGCCGGAAGTATAATTTGTTCCGGAAGCACAGGAAGATTTTTTTTTACACCTTTTAAAACCCTTCTTGCCGGCATAAAAAAAGAAACTGATCCTATTGCGCGGTTCAATAAAGTACTGGACATGTATCAGTTTATCACCGCATGGAATGCGCTTCACGCGGTCAGTACAAAACTTGCATCTCATGATTCCGTGCAGCACCGGAAACGAAAATCCCTAGGAAATATCATTAAGACAAACCTCCGCCGTCCTACTCTCGGGCAGTATCTCGCGCTGATACGCGAAATTGCCGGTGGGAAACTACACCAGCCCGAACATGTAGAATCTGCTAATGCAGTCCTTTTAAGTGAACGCAATAACTGCAGACACATGCCTACCTCCGGATTTTCGCTTCTCGAATGGTACGAGCATGCACGCGCTGCTGAAATTTTATTAATGTCGTTAATTGAGTTTTACAAAACGAATCTGTGTACGCTCATTACCGAAAAAAATCAAAAATTATATTCAGGAACGGATGAAATTTTACTGTCTCCTTTTCTTATCCGCGCAGAGTGTCTCTTCCACAGAAAAATTGAGTTTTTTTATTACAGTTCAGGAATTGGGTCATCCGACCGTGAAGGAAATAGTCCATATGTTTTTTTTGGATTAAGTCCCTCCTGCAGTCCTGCGCTTCATCCCGATTCAATAAAAAAGCTCTTTGAAAAACTCGAGAATTACCTGAATTATGACAATGCTGTGCTCTGACGCTTTTTGACAGTTACTGATTTTTTGCGTTTCCCACTGGTTTATTGTAGAATACGCGTATGAACAAAAACCACAAAAACAATTTTATCGCAGAAGGAATCCCCATTCATACTGCCGATGAAGTATATAACTTACCCGATTCCTATAGACCATCGTTTTACGCATTTCAATTTATCCCCCTTGTGATTATCCGTATTAATACATCAGACGTAATATTAATGAAACAAAGTACCGGCAGATGGAGCGGGTACAGCATTGAAAACATCCGTTACATATATCCGGCTTCACAAAACGGATTACCACGGTTTCTCTCTCACACCGATACAATTGCCGCATGTCTTGCTTCTGAAACAAAATCTTCCTCAGACAAAACACCGGTCTGGCAGAATAAAATAGACGGGTTTTTTACGGAAATCTTTCCCGAATCAGGATTTTCAATGCGGACTTTATATGACGATATCCATAGAAACATCGGTCATAATACAGGAAAATCAGATTTGTGCGCGTTGTCTCCTTTTTCAAATCCGGCTTCATTCCTCTACCTGTCGCCGGAACATTCTTTTTCCGGTTATGTTTTATATAGCGCTTTTTTTTTGAAGCTTAATTTTAAAACTGACGACTATACCTTTCTGGAGTATAAAAACTTCGAATTTGTTCCTGTCGAGTTTTGTTTTCCGAATATACATTTACACCCCCGATACCAGATTCATACCGCAGTAAAAATGTTTTTTTCCAGATATGGTACACGGTATAATGAAAATGCTATCTCTCTCATAAATGAAATTCCCCGTATTTCATGGAAAATGAAAGAGGAAAAAATTGAAGTATTAACATTTATTGCTGACTTCTCTTATTACTACGACGCTGAACAGGAACCGGCTCAGCTCATAAATGCATTTCACACCCCAAATCCCGGAAGTACCGAAGAAAAACTCATTAGTAATTTTACACAAATACAGAAGACATGCTCAAATAATTCCGAGTTTGTACTCGATTTTAACGCCGCATTGGATAATTATATAACCATGGAATTATTTAAAAGCGGTATGTTCTACAGAACTTCAGCGAGCGGCTGCTTTTACGGGCTGATAGAAACCGAACTTCTTCAGAAAAACGGCACACTATCACTGAATTCTTTTTTGACGCTTGCGCATCTGATAAGATATTTAAAAAAGGTCCGCCTCTTTATCGATTTAAAAAACATCTCTACTGTCGGACCGCTCTATGACGAGCCGCGGCGCTGGTTTAATTTGAGACGCGATATAGTTCCTTTTGATTTCAGTGCAGAGCTTAAAAGGTCAAACTACCTGTTCAGCACCGCGGAGATTCCACTCACCATACATGAGGCCGAGACCGGGTATACAAAATCCGGAATGATCATCACTGAACGCGCCGCTGAATTTTTAAAAATTGAAAATACGGTTTTTTTAAAGACCGGGAAAATGGCATCAAAGATCGAGCCAAATAAAATTTATCAGTTTTCAAAAGACGATTCTCTTGTGTGTTTTATGCCGGTGTCCGGCGCACACGCAGTAAAAAACAGAAACGTTTATTTGTGGAGAAACAAATGAAGTTGCAAAATGAAATCTTTTACCGTATTCTTTCAATCGTAATTATTTTTTTTGTAGTATTTCCGTCTTATGAAAACCTTTATCCCCGCGCAGAGGTGTTTGAATTGCACGCAGGAAATTTTGAAACTTTCCCCGTTGAATTTAAGCGTCCTGCATCAGGACCTTTGACATACGCGATTATTTCTTCAAAGCGATACCTCGCAATCTTTAATAATGTCAAGCTTAATAAAAACGAAATACATCTCGCAGCGCAGAGCAGTGCATTTCGGGAAAATTACGAAAAACAGATTGCACGTCAAATGCTGATTTTTTGTAATTTTTTTTCAAGTACCGAAACAGCGGCACACTTTGACGACGCACTATTTTACGGCTACACATTCCAGGATGCGCTCAGCCTGCCCACAGAAAAAAAAATAATACTTCAGAAAAAATTCATCCACAATATAGCGGTAACGTATCAGAATTTTCCCAGTGTTATACAATTTACTTTCTGGCCATATATGCAGACTGAAGAAGGGTATGCATTTAAATTAGACGGGTTGTATATACCAAGCGGTGAACCGTCCGGATCCGGTGAAAGTATAAAAAACACGATAATGCTGTCGTTATTCGACACTTTTACTTATTCCGCTCTTGCTCAGGCTGTTCAAAAACAAAATCCTGAAATATACAGGAATTTTGATCTTGAGGGCGGGTATGTAAATAAAATGGGTTCATGGGCATCAAATCTTGCCAACAACATGCCGCTCATACAAACTTTCATTCATGAAAACACACATTGCGTGTTTCAGTTTTACAATCCGGAACCATATCCCAATGAGGCGATAGATCACGCGCGTTTTCTTTTCGAAGGAATAACCGAACTGCTTACTCACAGAGTTGTCTTTTATTTATGCAAAGGATATGAAGATTTTAATGTCCTGCACTCATATCCTCTTGAAACATTAACGGCGGCATTGCTTTTCTCTGTTGACCCTGAAGGTCTCCTGAATTGGTATACCCGCGAAACCCCTGATTTTAATCTGGTATTTACTAGAAGATTTGCCGACAAATTACAGGATATTAAGTCCAGGAGAGGAGAGCCGGTTCTCCAGGCACAGCACCGGGAACAATTCATCACGAAATTTACTCAAAGTATCTTAAGCGGTACGATCAGCAAACCACAGGATATTGTCAGTATCTTTTCTGATACAAAGTGTAATAACGCGCTTCTTCTGGAGTGGATTATGGATGAGGGGATATACTTTAGACAAATTCCTTTACGAATTCAGGCTTTTGTCCTTAAACACTTTTTCGGTATACAGCCCCTGATCGCAAAAAATGCCGAACAACATATTAATAAAATTAAAGGAATACAGTCAAAAAGCGGTACTCCGAACTGGACCAATCCAAAAAAACATCCTATTACCGGTTTTGTTGCAGATAATAATGCAGATAAAGAGTTTCAGGGTACACCAGTACAGATTATTCTAATTCCTGAAGACCCCCAAAAGACGGACATTAACGAAGATGGCAGGTCGAAAAAGCGCCTTCTCACTACCCTAGGCATGGTGGAAACAAAGGAAGAACTTGAAAAATTAAAAGGCAAAGAAGTGCAAATGGAAGTCTTCCATCCGGATAACGCTATGGATGCACGCACAGGAATGCCGAATGTTGCGGAATGGTTCAAAAATTACCGAAATAAAAATATTTCTTTAATTCCCAAAGAAAAGGGATATCTTATGCATCTGGATAAATTGATAAAAGACCCTTCTGCCGCAAATATTTTTACTGTTACCGCGTATGTTTTAAGAACCGGCAGTCCTGTGGGCAAAGATGAGGTAAGGGAATGGCATGATTTTCTCTCAGAGTATCTGGAACCAAAACTAGAAGAAGGGAAAGATTCTTTGCGGATTAACGAAATAAAAGGTTTACTATTTATTTTACAATGAAAGTTAGCTCTCCCTTTTTAATTTGCTTTTGTTCTATTCTGGTAATAACCCGCTATCTCCCCGGGGATACATCGGTTCCAAATCCAGATAATTTTAAAACTGAAACAGTTCAGAACGTGATTGAAGGGTTCTATTCTGCTTCCATTCGCACGGAATGGAGTCTTCCCGGGCATCTGAAAGAAACGGGTATAGATTCCAAAAAATTAAAGGATTTTTTCCGTAATCCTGGTGACCTCAACACGCTCTCAGGTATTTGCGCTGATGCAGTAACCGACGCTTTCCGTTCCCATTCAGATGAAAATGCAGAAGTCAGAGTTCATTCCGCGTTGTATTTAATGTACGCGATGCTTAAAGTGTATACCAGTCACAATGCAAGTGATAAAATGACTGGGAGTATGTCCCTGGGTATTTTAGGAAAATTATTTATTTTTTCTAATCCTTCAATAAGAGAAAAAATAATTGCCGTATTAAACGCATTTCTCAGAAAATACCCTGATCATTTCATTTATCTATTTCCGGAACCGAATTGGGAAATCGCGCGTTTTACTGATATGTACCTCAAAACAAAGACAGAGCTTTCTCTGATAATAAAAAAAGATATCTGTACGTTTATTTCATTTGAGAGAGAGCCGGCGGAAAAATATATCCGGTCAATCGTAACTGACCGGTCATCTCCGGCACAATTAAAAAGAGATAAAATTTCCGCTTTTACCGATATCTACATTGCGTATCTTCAGTATGCAAAAAAACCTGCAGATGAATCTTTTTCGCCAATTCTGGACATTATTTTTGAAACATCGTTATCCGCCCAGGGAACTTCCCCGGATTCCGCAGATACAGTTTTTTCCGGCGATTTTACCAAAGAACTGATAAATCGTGTACAAAGTCTGCTTTCTGCCGTCAATAAATATAAAGTATCAGTTCTGGGCGATCAGGTTTTGTACCGTGCACTCAGGGAGCAATCTTCACACCGCCGCGGGTATCTCGCCTTTTATCAAAGTCCTGACGGTCGTACGTTGTCTCATCTTCTTAAAAATGATTTCTTTTTCTTTGCGCATTATGCAGGAAAATTTCTTGAATTTTTATCGCATAATGGCGGCGATGCGGACGCAGTCATCAGAATTCTTGATATCGGCGGCAATATTGCCACTATACTGCATGAAAATAAATATCCTGTAGACGGCGAAGAATTAAAAAATGCGCTCATTAAATCATCCGCAGATAATTACCGCTATCGTAATATTTTTTCTTTTTACGGGGAAATAAGCTCAGGATCTTCCTACGATCGTTTGCATGCCGGCACGCTTTTTATCCTCCGGAATTTTTCAGAGCAATTGACATTCAGATCAGAAAATATCCCGCCTTTTCAGCCTATTTCGGAAATGGAACCAATGCACATTCCTTTGATTGCCTCTTTTTATCGTTCTTACCTTACATACTGTCATAAAAGGAATCCTGCGCTTCCTGTTCCTCATGATCAATTTGCCGCATTCTTCTTTCACTCACTTTTTTCATCCATTTCCGATGCACACGCAGCTCAGGTCATTTCCGGCAGCACAGCTCAAGTGGCCGAGGATCTTAATGCAATCCATTCTTTAAAGTACACCCTTAAAGACAGGTTTGATACGCTTCTGCTTTTTACAATTTTTTTTTTAAATAACCGCAGTGAAGATGCGGCCTTGCTTCACAAATGCTCCGGTCTCGCTCCGGGCGCGATTAATAATCTGCTGCTTCAGGTAAAAAACCCTTATGCGTTCACTCAGATATTGTCAGCAGACAAGGAAAAAATTTTTTTTATTGATCAGTATGGTTTTCAAATTCTTCTGTACAGAAGCCTGAAAGATGCTGTCATTCCTGAAACACAAAGAGTTTCATTAAATGATTTTAAGAATCTGGGAAAGAGCAGGACATTTGTTTTAAAAGCAGAAAAAGTGTTACATTTTCGTAATAATATTGAAAAATGTGCAGGATTTTCACCTCTCACTGGTTCCATGGAGAATTACATAGTGAATATGTATCACAATGAATCCTCAGCGCCGCTTCCGTTAATCAACTCAAAAAATCTTGCAGCAGTTATAGATCATTTCGTCGGATGCATAACTCTTTACAACAGTCAGTTTATCAATTACGACACTTCCTACTTAAAAAAACTCTGCCTTGAGCTGTTCAAATTCTGTACAAAAAATAAAAACGCGCTTACTCAGGAAGTTAAAAATATGCTGCGGACGATCTGCGAGGGTTCTTACAGAGATACCGTTTCGAAAGTAGAAATACTTAATGAAAAGATAATCGGCACTGCCCTCGGACAGGACAGAATTACATTTATGCAGGACCTATCAAATCTGATGTGTCTTTACTGACCGGAATTTTTTATCTAAGTGTGTGTACTACCCCGTTTTTTTATGTGTAAATTATTCTCAACGATCACATTATTTTTCTATATACAACTGTGCCTGGCAATACTTTTACCTGGGCAGGAAAGCGGTCAAAACAGAACATTTCTGCTTTATCTCACCCGTTGTCAATCTGATCCGGGCCGCATCCAATTCAAAAACATCATCAGTCTTACCGAAAGAGTTACGATATCTGAAATAAAAAAAGAAAAAATATATCGATGGTTTATTAGTGAGCTGGTGAAAGGCGGCACCGGTATTACGAAAGAGACTGAAGGACGGGAGTATCTGATTTGCCTTCTTTGGAGATTTGATGAAATTGAAACATATTTGAACGAATGTTTTAGTAGCGGAGTATTACACGTAGATGATTTTCTCTCCTTTCTTTCAAAAATTACAAAAAAAAACCTTCGTTATACTGATATTTTCAGCGAGGTTAAGAACTTTGATCCGGAGATTTCTGAAAGTAATATTCAAAGCGTAAAAAAAACTATTACACAGAAATATGTATCTGAAAAAATATTCAGTGGCACACCTTCCCAAAATCAAAAAAAACTTGCAATCATAAAAGAATTTTTTATTGGTTCAGGAAGACTTTCAGGCTCTGCGTACTGGGATGAAACACTTGGAACACTGCTGCATGGCCGGAAGGATTCATACAGCTATAAAGAAAAACTCTCGGATGAAGACCTCCAGTTGCTTATAGAAAATAGTTATGACAATAAAATAACAGCTGAACTCATTGGTCTGGTGAATGGTTTTTTCAGAGAAAAAAAACTCCAAACAGCCGCGTTTCCCGGCTTTTTTAGTAATTATCTGATTTTGTTCAGGCATTACTCTGTAATAAACAAGAGCGCACGTTCTGATGTGCCGCTTTTTATGGTCTCGCCCACGGGGGTTACCGAAACTCAATTCATCACAGAATCAAAAAAAATTATTTCGGAGGTGTCCATGCTTTTTAATAATCCTTCTGCGGTCCTCCCGGATTCAAAGGAAGATATAATAAAAAAGTATATTGAGGCCGTAAGCGCCTTTATTGGCGGAAAGGAAATCAGTCAGGTAAATGCAGCGTATGTATGGAATTACCGGTTTTTAATGCAGGAATTAGTCACCGACAGCAGGGAAAAAGAAAATTTCAAACGTGAATTTTACCAGTTTCTTTCCAAATCCTATCCGGGTTATAGCAGTTATGATCTCATATTTGATGCCGCTCCATCCGGAGATGCATTTCTTCACTGCGACATTGATTCTTTTTTTTTACACAAGGAGTTATTCGATTATATACTGACTCTCACCAGACGGAGAGTGTACAATATATTTGCTGAAATGAATTCCATTGTTATGCAGAAATTCAATTCGCGCACCGCTGAATTTTTTAATAAAAACAGTGACGGCGCATTTCCCAAAACAGCGGCCGGCGGATTACTCGCAGCAGAATTACTCACGTATTACCGTGAATATTACAGAAAATTCTATGAAAAACCTGACAATAAAAATACTCCTCATCCTTTTAATAGTGCGATATGGAATGTTTTTACAGAGCCTCCGGAAATTTACAATGAATTTCTTTCATATCTTTCATCTGATCCGGTAATTTCGAAACTCAGTTATGAAATTTTTAAATGTTCTCCCGCGCTTGAATATCTGCTCGAACATGTATGTATCACATCCTCGTATTCCCCGGCAGAACCGGCGGGTAAGATATTTTACCGTTTATTCTTTCTGCGCTACCTTAATGACGCGCGCGAAAGCGGTGTGTTTGAATCAGTAATCTCCAAAATAAAAAATCACCGTAATGCGGGCACGCGTTCATTCTACACTGCTTTTATAAACTATTCGATAAATGAAATTGACGAAATGGACAGGCCGGGGAATTTGTATATTGACGAAACAAGACGCGCGCAATTTTTTAAGTTTCTATTGCCGGAATGCAGCGAAAATCCCATTCATCATCATTTTTACGAAAAACTTTTATTATGGACCGCATCAAGGTATGCACAATTTAACCCTATAGAAATGCAGACTGAAACAAATACCGCTGCCGAGGCAACACTTGAGGAAGAATTTTTTTCAGAAATCATACGAAGAACCACAATGCTCAACTACGGAATAGATACTGTCAGGGAACAGGAATTAAGCGATCTTATACTCCGGGCTCTGGAGGAAGTAGAAAAAAATAGTTTGAGCCAAGTACGCGAAAAACTAATGCGTATCCTTCGTGTAAAATTCATCGAAGAACTTTATAAAAATACAAAAATTCATCTCACCAGGATATATCTATTTATAGAAACACTGATGGGTAAAAAAAACAATGATTCACTTGCACAATATCAAAAGCTGGAAGAGTTTACTCCCGAAATGCTTAATGACCTTACTAAATTTCTTGAGGTAATTCCTTCGATAAATATCAGCGGATATCTGCAGGGAACAGTACCTGCATTTAACGCGGCGTCGAATATGGATGAAAAATTGTCTTTAGTAATTCAGTTCCAAACCGTCATTAATGGCATACATAGTTTTTTTTCACAGACTATGAAGCCTGCAGATGTACGTAATGTACATGCCTCTGCAGAACGCATGCTTGATTTCCTCGTTTCTTTGCCTCCGGCCTCCCCGCTGCGCGGGAGAGTGGACACCTCCGCACTACTTGAGAAATGCGTCAGAACTGCAGTCAAAATAATATTTAACTCCAATCCCGCACACAATACGGAAATGGCCGATAATTTTACAGACCACTATTTATCAAAAATGAAGATGCTTTCCGATTCAGGTGCCGCATATCCGGGATTAATAAGCGATGTGACTAAAGTATATTTTTTCAGATACCGCAATGACAAAATTAAAATGACTTATTTTTTTGATCAGGTATTCTCGCTTTACAAAAGTATTCAAAACAATGATGATGGTTTTTCTGTCCAGCTTCAAAACAGCTACATACAGGCAATGCTGATAATTGCCGGAGAAAAAAGTGTAAGACCAATAATAATAAAACGAATTTCCGGACATGAACGAAGTACTTTACATAAATCACTCCTGGATTTTTTGAAAAATAACCCTTCTAATCCCGAACCGTTGTATTTCATATACAATATTTTCGGATCAGAGGAATTTTTAAATGCATTGAAGAACAATGAAATACAAAAAATAATAAAAAAAAATTTTTTTTCCTTAAGACATGTTTTAAAAACTGTTTTTACAATTAATTGGCAGATTGTTACCACAACACACAGCACCGGTGTATCAGAAGGTGCAGCCGTCATAGCACGGGAGACAGGAGCCGTGCACATTGATTCAATTATCAGAGAGATTGTTTTTGATGTCTACCGCTTTCCGGGCAATACTGATACGCGCCGCGAAAATGGAATACACAACCCCGTTAAAGTTTCCCCGCAGCAACATACCTCAGATGTGTATGAGGCGGTATTCCTTTTTTTTATTAACGAATCCGAGATTGCCGCCGGTAATTTTATCGGAAAAAAAAACCTGCTCTTTTTTCCAAGAGACAATGAAGCAGAAAACATTCTTTTAAGATTTACAGCCGGTGAGGGGAGAGATGCTCGGACGTGGTACGATTTTGCACAGGAAGCGGTGTACGAATTTTTCAGAGCAGGAGTAATAATTTCACGCAGAAACTATGCCGGATTGATGATATATCTTGATTTTGCTTTGCGTTTCAAAATCAGACAAATGGTGATTGTGAATTCCCAGAACACACCAGTTGACGGACGAACAAAAGATTGTGATGCACTATGGAATGACCTGGAGCAATTGTACCGCCGTATTCTAAGCGGAGAAATATTAGGCCCCGATGCGGTATCAATTAATAAAAAATTTAATTCGCTTCGGTATATTTCTTACGGGAAAGAGGGTAACAACACCGCGCTGCAGCATCTCTTCACACAGCTTTATTCAATATGGCCTGAGCAGCTCCAGGGTACTAAGCACACCGCGTTGTACCGTTATATCAGAAAAATCACCGCTTTTTATCTCAAGGAAGCCAAACCTGCATACCCTGAAATATACGAACATCTCGTAATTCCTTTTTTTCGTATAATAAAAAACAGAATCGGCTTCACCGGCAGAGACTCAGAACTTATTACAGTAACCTATGATGATTTTGTCCGGGAACCAATCAGAAGGTATTACCTGAATAATCTCCTCGGACTTCACAGCGTTGGAAGAACTACTACACAGAAAAAAAATCTGTTAAATGAGGTACTGAACTGGTACACGTATGATGAACATAACGAACGGCAAAATGATCGTTATTTTGATCTGCTTCCTCATTTTGAAATGTATGAAAAAAAACTTTTAGTCCAGGGCAATAATCTGTCTCCGATTCAAGCGAACTGGGGGATTGTGTACGGAATCGTTACCGCACATGCAAACAGTGTCTATTCTAACCGTATCCGGGAGACGTACTTTTTAAAACTGCCTTCAGGGAATGCTGCTATTCCGGTGATTTATCATGGCCGTACAGACCATGGATCACATCAGATCCTTCACTCGTATATTACCTCAGCGAGATATCATCTCACCTACCATGAAGACGGCGGTACTCTTATAAGTAATACGGTTGCATTATCCGAGATGTCAAATCACCGGTATAATAATTTTTATATTCAAAAAAAAAATATTTTTAACTCTGCTCAAACAAACACGCGGTTTCTTCTGATACCTTCAAAAAAAACGATTGATCCTGAAACCATAATGCTCTTTTCAGGAGGTGCGTGGCTTTCAGCATCCCTCACCAGATTTACATTTGACGGCCTGGAATATCTTGATAACATATTTATATCAGATTTGCCAATAGAAAATATTTCTAGTGTGCAGGCTTTTTCAGGCACTGCAAGTATCCCTGTCCCGCAATATCCGGTAATGCAGTATGATGCAAAGAAAAACCTGTATATTGCCGGAATTCAAAAAGGCAGTGAAAAACTTATGGATCTTCAGGAAAAGGGGTATCGTTTTTTCATCGTAATACGGATACCAAAATCAAAAAATATTCAAAACATGTATGACAGCAGGGTATTTCCCGCTGAGGTGCAAAGAGAGGGAGATGTACTCGTTCTTTTTAAGCTGCTTAATCCTTCCGGAGGTGTGTACCTTAACGGAAAACACAATTTTGGGCTAATCGGAGTTGAAAAACAGGAAATATCTGATGAAGTTTTTTGTCTGACCGCGACCGGCAAAGAACCGTCATCACCGGTACGGTTTCGCAAATTGGATTCATGTGAAACGGAGATTACCTTTAATGCACCTTTTCCGGAATGGCTTACCCGGATGATTATCACAGACAGGGTTACCCCCCGGGGAGGGCATCTGCTGCAAGGCATTATCCGTAAACAAGCCGTTAATACTGAAGACGGAGAATTATACGACGGCTGTATTTATCTGAAACCGGCAGTGTTTAATGCCGACCTTCGCCGAGAAAGTTTTTTCTTTTCTTCTGAAAATAAAATATTTTATTTTTTTCCTTTGATAGATAATGGCGTCACAAAAACATTTCTCCACATAGTACCTGAGAATGAATACAGACTACAACCCGACTATGGTTCGTATTTTTACTTTCAGCTATATAATCTACACTTCAAAACATTGCGGTTTGAGCAATCACGGGAAAATCTTACTGCGGAGTTGGGTAAAAAAGTCGCTGAATGGGAAACTTTACAGAATATCACCACGGAATAATAATTGGATTTTTGGTTATTTTATAACATACTTTTAGCCGCATGCGGATATTTACTCACCGGTGCAATTTTTTCGCACGAAATTCCCTTCTCCCTTTTTTTTATGAGCACTGTGTTAATAATATATTCTGTCTTATATGCGCTGGTTCGGTTAACCAGGAAAAACATATACGGGTATCTGCCGCCACACGTACATATTTTGGTAAATCCAAAAAGAAACCGGAGAACACAAACCGGCCGTAAAATTATACTTTTTATATTTAATTCTCATTTTTTTCTTCTGATTGCCTCATCACATCTGCTCAACTATTTTGATGGGAAAACTTACGGAGTGCGCGATTTATACCCCGTAGTCTCCGGTAATATCGTGGTTTTTTTCAAGCATCAGCAGAGTCTTACTGGAACCCGGTACTTTCCACCGGCCGATAGAGAAGTGTTTCGCATTGGACTACATAGTGTTGAAATAATCAAAAGAGGCATTACTGACCTCGCCTTGCGCTCATCAAAAGAAAAGATTAAAAAGGACTCCGAAGAATACTATAACCGGTTTTTTTCTGAGTTACGCAAAATGAATCTCACTGCGATTAAAGAAACAATCAGCTCAAGGGTGCGGTATAACGGCAAACCTCCGGTAAATCTCATGAATATTGATGTTTACAAATATTCAGGGAAAGACACCGATGCCGTCCAGAATAAAAGAGGTATCACACGGGAAACTCACCGAAATCCTCCGTTGGTAAGCGGACCGCATTCATTGAGAAAAGGTTTCTCTGAAAAAGAGATAAACTTAATTCCTTCGGGAACATCTGGTGCTGACTTTCCCGATAGCATTAATTTCCTCAGATATTATTATATAAAAAAAGAATTTACCAACTATTATTCTGAAGAATATGAAAGCGGTAAACGCACACAGGGCAAGCTTGTTGGGTTTTTATCACCCCCGTTTTTAGTGTGGATAAATAATGACTGCTATGAACACGCCGGCAGCAACCTTGTGTATCTTGGAGAACCTCAATGGGCAAAATCAGACCATCTGCTGACTGATAACCGTCGGCTTTTGGACGCTTTTTTTAATAATGTTTTCCGTGAAAAAATATATATTGAAATTCGCGGATTTCAGATATACGAAGATGTAATTGGTCAGACCGCCCGTGAGAATCTTGGAGTAAACAGATATTTCCGCCCTTCAGAGATAATAAGTCTGCCGCCAGTCAGATGGAAATCGCATATTCACCGCGATGCAGGACAGGCGATTCACTCACTTCATGAATTACTTTCCCCGGTACTTAATAATTTATCTGTTTCAGACGCAGTACATATAACATATGCAGAAAAAGAAGTTCGCAGTTTCAGCAGTGCTTTTATTTTTTTTTCCATAATAGTCCCCTATTTTTTATGGATTCTCTGTATGTGTGTAAGATATTTTATTTATGTGAGAGCAGAGTAATGCGTTTTGATATTCTATCACACCAGGATACTGTCATATTTGCACTTCTGACAGCCGCAGTGCTCTGCGTGGCGGTATATGCGGGATATAAAACCATTGTGTTCTCAAAAAAACTCATCCGCTCCGCACAGGGGAATCTGCGTCCGCTTGTGAGTCTGCGCCCTCTTGTACTGTTCACATCATGCGTTACTTCTTTTCTTCTACTGTACTATTTGATTATGCCTGCAAAAACTCTCGCGAAAGAAGAAACTGACAGAAAAAAGGGTCCACTTGTAATTATATTTTTAGACACAAACTGGTACATGCGGGGCGACGATATCCGGCGGAAGTTATTTCATTCGCATATCAGACGGATAACTGAACTATTCAACAAACCGGCGGCATTCAAAATTTTATTTTTTGAAGGGAAACACACAAAATCTTATTTCACTGATACTGCGAATTTTTATGTTCCTGACAGTCACTTCGGTTCGAATGTAATGCAATCTTACTTTGCGCATCTGAAAAATCGTCCCCGTTTTCACCTCGCGCGGGATATTTTTGATTATGCAACGTATGATTCCCTCGTGCGGATTGTGCAAAACGGAGCATACCAATACCTCGACACATTAGAAGTCATAAACGAAGTGAATAGGTTTAACACCGGAACTGAAGTGGAAAAAATTAATGTCGATCTGTTTATTGTATTTATGACCTTTACTCCGGAAGGTTTTGACACTTATCTCACTGGGCCCGCATTCAGAAACAATTACCAGACCTGTGATTTTACTTCCAGACAGCAATACAGAAATAATCAAAATAAATTTAACTCAGTGTTTGTATCGCACCTGGTGCTTGATAACAGCGGTAATTTTACACATAGAACACAATCTGCGTTTATAACGCTGCTTGATAAAATTGAACGCACAGAAAATAAAATTGATTTTGTCAGATACGATATTCTGTTTGGACTGGAGATGAACGAAGTGCGTCTCTGGATTAAAATAATATGTGCGGCTATAATAACAGCTTTTATGAGTACCATATTCTGCGGCGCCGTTAAAATTAAAAAAATTATATAATATAGAATGGGTAAATTTAGAAATTTGCGTTTTATCTGTACATAGACCATTAAAAGGAGACTATACATGATCAATTTTACTTTCGAACTGTTGAACGATAAAAACATGTTCAACCAAAAAAAAATCAAGGCGGCGGAAGCCCTCATTTTAGATGCAGGGGAAGAATTATGCTCATTGCTTCAGGCGGTCATGGGAAGAACCAAAAAAACTTCGTCAAAAAATCAAACTAAAGATGCCTGTGCTACTTCAATCAGGATTAAAAATAACGGAAAAATCGATTTTATTTTGCGTGTTTTCCCATGGTTTTTGGGAAAGGCAGTACACGTGTATACAGAGCCCGGCGGAACAGTTATGCTTGAAAATATTAAAACTGCACGCAAATCAAAAACTGACACCAACTCACTTCTCTCGTTTATTTTTTTATCAATTTTTGAAGGCGATTCTGAAAATTACGAAGTCTCACTCAGAATTAAACAAATTCGAGTTCGGCTTTTTACCGCGTTGATAAAAAACACTCTTGAAACGATATACGATCCTGAGTGCATTAGCGCCGGCATTGTCAAAAATATTCTTGATTCGCTTATTTACCAGTCCTACGCCGCAGATGAAATGCATACCCGCAGTGCAAAACAATTTCTCGTCCACGGCGTTTCAAAACTCATTAATCTTTTAAAAGCAAATTCTTCAGAATGCCGGACAATGCATTCAACCCGTGTTGATACGCTTTTGGCCCATGTTAAATCAGAAAATGAAATAATGCAGGTTTTTCTCAGTTTTTATTTTTTCGCACGCATGCTGCAGCAGGGAAAAGCAGTAGACATTCAAAGTGAAATTTATAAAGCGCTTTCAATTGATTCGGCGGCCGACAAGCGGAAACTCGAATCTGCGCGGGAAGCAGTATCTGCCGTATACAATTTTATTGAATACAACATAATAGAAAGTTTTTCGGCATCAATATATGAAGACTTAAAAAGAATATCCGGCGGGCATACCGGCAGGGTATACCGGTATTATGAACAAATAACGGCTGGTTTTGATAAAAAAGCCTATGAGGATATTTTTCAAATCCTGAAAAATATGCTTCAGGATAATCTTATTCATAAACAGGAAGAATTTTATATTTTTTATAGAATTTTTGCGTTTTCTTTTTTTGAAACCAACTATCCTTTTTCCTATACAATTAAGACTACAGAAAGTGAACGTAAAGCTACACAAAACCGCTTTATGTACATTTCCACGTTTATCAACCGTCTTATCGCAGTAACTGAAACTGATATTTTCAGCATGCCGTATCTTCGTTTTGAAGTCCTGCCGAAGATTAAAAATTTCGCTATCTTTGGTTTTTTCCTATACGTTATGGTTTTTACCGTCAAGGCCGTTACCGGAGTATTGCAGCAGAGTCAGGGGAATCAGGAAAAGTATCTTACTCAGTTCGGCGAATTTATCAGTTCACTGTGTACGGGAGTCTACTATCGTATTCTTGCTTTTGTAAGTGCGCCTAACGGAGTATTTCCGTACATCATTGTCACCGCAGCTGTTATGCTCTTGCTTTTCCTTTTATACGCGTTTTATCAGACCATTATTAACCGGCTCTCGCATGCATTCACCGCTCTGAAAGAAAAAAGCACGGTTTTTTACATTTTAATTAATGTACTGACTTTCTTTTTTGTATGCAGCATATTAATGGAAAGCGCAGTGTTCTTTTCTTCAGGAGAAAGAAAAGAAAAAGTGCTCTACATTTACAATAATAATAACACCGATCTCAGAAGGAGAGATGATTTTATAAACCGGTTTCTGCATAAAACAGGAATGTACCGGAAGTACGCATTTACAAAAATGACTCTCAGAGATGTAAATGCAGCATTAGAAAATACCATCGGTGAGAACTGGGATAAGGTATTTATCGACATCGAACCGTATGCGTATACGGGTACGGATGAAGGATATAACGAATCCGATTTTAGCTACGATGCCGCGGTAAGCAATTTTATTAATACTGCGCTCCGGCACAAAACCGATGAGTACCATGAACAGGCGCTCATCTTTCTCAACAGGTTTCCTTACGGCGAGAGCAGTACATTTGCGTCTCTTCCCTACCTCAACAGCCTTACGGTTAAGTCGAGCATGAGTGAGAGCGGGCCTTCCGCTATTGTCATTGCCGCAGATGCAGTAACAAATTTGCGTAATACTTACGGAACGCGTGAAGAGTTTACCGGCACACTTTTTCCCTCATTAAAAACCCGCCGTTCAGTGACAGAGCTTATCGGAATATTTAAGAGCCGCTCAAAGCAGCAGGAGGCGGACAAAAAACTTTCCCGTGAGAGAAATGTCGCGTACTATTATGATTTTCCTGTGATAAAATCATCTCAATCAAAACCGAACGACGCGAGTGCGCAGTCTTCAGTTTTATCCCGGACAGCTCTCACTGATTATGAATTTTTTCCGCTTACTCATGTGCTGTTTCCTTCGGATAATCCTGACGCATCTTCGGCCTTTTTTTACCGCTGGAATATTGCAGAAGAAAGTTCTGATGGTCTTGTCCAAGGAGCGGTTAAAGTACTGTCTGTCGACAAGGATTATCTCACCATGGATTCAGAGGTCATGGATTTTATTACCCGGTATGTGTTTACGCGGGAAACAGATCAGGATATCCGCGCGTGCAATCCGGCCCGGTTCATCACCGCATATGGAGTGTTGATCATGCTGATTGGATTTGCCGCGTATATGATCCGGTACAAAACAAAAAAAACAGATATGCTTATTTTTATATCCTTGTCCTTGACCGTAACCGCTGTAGTACTTCCGTTTTCAGTACCGGGTCTGTTTTCGTCAGGTCAATGCCGGTATGTACTTCAAAACGGTTCTAACAGTATTTTTTATTTTCTATTATCATCATTTTTTGTTTTTTTTATCAATCAGATAAAAGGTACTGAAAAAAATGCGATACTTGAGAAAATGATCGTATGCGTTCCTTTGGCGGCGCTTACCCACTATCTTGTTTCGATTTTTTCAAGGGCTGATATACCTGGCCTGTATCAATTTTTTACTGCGCATCCCGCCGGAGTTGTCATCCAGTGCGCGCTCACCGCAGCCACAGGATATACCTCGTATACGGTGATGAAAATAAAATTTAAAAATTAAATTAAAAAACAAATCACGGAGCATCTTATGATGAGATTAAAAGAATGCGGAACCGCGCTTCTTGGACTAATGAAACGGGTTCAGAGTGAATTATTCGATATAGAAGAGACAATAAAAATGGCTGTAATAACCGTGTTCGCTTCACCGGAAGGGAAATACTCACATTTTCTTCTTGAAGCACCTCCGGGTATGGGCAAAACGGTGTTATGCAAAACAATCGCCAACTGGTGCGGCCTGCATTTCACCCGCATACAACTTACTCCCGATATGCAGCCCGGAGAAATTGTGATGACACATGAACTGGAAATGTCTGAAAAAGGGGTAAGTACCAAAATGGTACATGGTCCGATTTTTACCAACATTCTGCTCGCCGATGAAATAAACAGGACTCCTCCCCGGACACAGTCATCCATTCTACAGCCGATGGCCGAAATGGAGGCAACCTATGGCGGGCGTACTTATAACCTCGGATATGACATGTCGGACCTCAAAGAGTTACGAGGAGAGGCGTTTAATGAACGGCTGAAATTTCTGTATGACGAAAAAAAAGGCGTGTGGAACACGCCGCCCGCAGCGCCGCTGTTTTATGTCTTTGCCACGCAAAACCCCGTCGAAAATGAAGGTACATACAGACTCCCGGAAGCCCAGCTCGACCGTTTTTTATTTAAAATGAACCTCGACTATCCCGCAGAATCAACTATGAAAGATATTATAAAAAGAAAAGCGGCTGCCGGACAGTATGTAAAAATATACTATGAGGAAATGTCAGGTGTGTCTGATGCAGTAAAGGCCGTGCAAAAAGCAAAAGATTTTTCCGAAAACCAATTCAAGTTGCTTACAGATAACTTTCTTAATGAAATCAGACCCGCCTTTGAACACCTCTACGGATTTAATCTGTCGGATGAGTATGACACGAGAATACTGAGAGATGAAATTGTAAAACTACTTTTTGTCAAGGCTCCAGGTTTTAAGAAAGGCGGTAAAGTTGCTCCCCTCTCACCCCGGCGGGTAATACAAATCAGAAATACCATTGCACTTAAAACCGGAATCGGCGATCCGCTTTATTATGACTATATTACCGCTATTATGCGGGAAATACTGAAATCCGCCGATTTTGAAATGAAAGTTTCTCCAAGGTTCTGCGATACGGTAATTTCCGTTGCGAAAGTTCATGCGGTGTGCCGGGCCTTCGAAAAAGCTCAGGACAATCCGGATTATGATCCAGAAGAGTTATTCATTACCAAAGCTGATATAAACAGCTGCGCCTGTAATATGCTCTCACACCGGGTATCTTTAAGCTATGAAGCGCAGTCCCGCGGATACAATACGAGGCATCTCGTCGATACCATTCTAAGAAGTGTGTTCTACGACAGCCGGTTCAGATGCATAGAATAAAAATCACATGAAAAAACCGGCCGGGCTAAACGTGTAATTAAAATGAAAGTCTCTCAGGCGCAGCTTTACAAAAAATATATACTGAATAATACATCAGCGGTTTTTCAGGGTGCAGTATCTTCGGGACTGAATTTTCAAAAGATCATGAAAAATCTTATCCATGGCACAAGTCGTTCCATTTTTCTTGCCTGTTCAGGAAGGGAAAACGAAGGAACAGAGAAATGGTCCGGCGGGAAGCCGCTTAACCGTGTAAATATCCGTGCGACCGCTGCTGGGTTCTTTCCGGATAACCCTATGGATAGTATTCATATAAATACCTACCGTGATGAAAGAGAACTGGTTTTTTATGTGCTTGCCGATCGCTCTGACGCAATGTATCCCCGAGGGTTAAGCATGGGAATTGAGAATCCACTTACCATAAAAGCGGTGTATTCACTTTATATTCAGCTCTGCATGGCGTACCTGGCTGAAAATTATCAATCCAAAATCAGAATTATTTTTTATCCCGAAGAAAATATAATTCCAATTACATGCCGGGTGGATTATACACTTCAGAACCGGCTTTCTGAAATGCTTTTTTCGTGCCCTGACACTCCTCCTTCTTCGCCAAATAAAGCGCTTACGTATCTTATTAAAAAAAAAGTAAAACACGCGGTAGTCATTATTATTTCTGATGAATGGGCATTTTCGTACGATGATAAAAAAAGCCTGCTTGAACGCGCTGCGGCTTTCGGAATAACAAACGATATCATTTACTTTCCCGTCTGTACTGATTTTGAAAAAGTTCTCGGAAATGCACCGGGAGCGGTACGTGCAGGAAACGAAAACTCAGTCCGGTTCCTTGTGAGTGAAAAAGAGAGAAACGAATACGGATTAGAAATTAATAAAGAGCTACTCGCCGCGCGCTCAGAAATACGCGAGTACGGGATTCATTCGCAGTCCATACTTCAGGAAAAAGAGGACTGGTTTTTTGATATCACCGATTTTTTCCGTTCACGGCTCGCAGTGCGTTAATTATAGATGAAGTGCAAACCCGGCCGATATACCGCGCATTATATCTTTGCTAGCTAATGCTGTTCAATAATCCTTACTTTTCTTTTCAACATGAATTGCCATCCGTTTTACAAATAAATTATATGAAAGAATGATGAAGGGTGTGAAAGTAACCAGGCTGAATATGAAGTATAATAAAGATACTCCTGATATAAGCGACACATCCGAGAAAAGATCCTGAATAAATGCAATTTCAACATTTATAGCCATTTGGGATTGTGGAATGAATATAAATTGCTGAAAAAAGTCATTCCAAACTAAATAGAAAATCACAGTGAAAACAAAGAGTATACTGTTTCGATTTCCTCTGATTAAATCAATGACAGAGACTTTGTTTTTTATTTCTCCGACATTACAATGAAAATATGATTGTATATTTATTATAAAATAGAAAAACAAAAAGGCCAGGCCAAATTTTAAACCAGCAAAGGCATACTGGCCAATATCAGAACCGTAATAAAAAAAGTGTTTAAAAAATATAAACTCTGTAATATGAGTATATGGTTCAATTATAAAAATAAGTACGAGTGAACAAAATAAAAAAGCCGGTCTGATTGAACGGTTAAACTGATTTAAAAATGTCAAAACACAAGAAACAAGAAATGCCAATAGAACTGTTACTACAGCCGAAACCATTGTCCTTGAAACCTGTCTCCAAAAATGAATTACTTTCACGCCCGATCTTTCTAAATAAAAACGAAAAATATCAAGATCCAGTGCAAAGGTTTGTATGTCACTGTAACATTTAACAGATTCCCAATGGTTTTGATTATTTAAACCTTTAACCTTTCTCACTTTCTCTGTGATAACATTTGAAAAAACTCTCTTCCCCGGGCTATATTTTTGATTTTCTGTTTTCAAAATTGCAAAATTCTCTTTCGGCTTGGATGTCAATGAGTACAAAGGGGTTTCTTTACCGTTTATATCCATAGCACAGTCCTGAGTAGATAATAACTCATCTTCATCATACGTTATGACTTCCTCATTACCAGATAATTCATTATACTCCAAATCAAGATACATTACTCTGGAAATCTTTTTATTTTTGGGTATTACCTCAAGAATAGTTGAGACCCGAGCTGGAGGGCAAATTTCTTTTCTTTCTAATACTGCAGCAATAAGAATCTCTTGCGACCCATCATTCCGAATGTTGGTTACAGTAGTAATACAGTATAATTTTCCATTAATTTGAAACATTGCCGAATCGCGGGCTGTTTCTATCTTCTTTTCCAAAACAAACGGTGCTCCGACAGGACTGTAAGCACTTTTTGTTTCCGCTTTTATAGCAACTTCTATGTTGTCTTTCATCCCTTTGACGTTTGTTATAAAATATGTCTTTACGGTTTTTCTGAAGAATAGTATAGTCTTTCCTGTAGGAATCAAATTACTGGCATAAACATAATGCCAGTTTTTTTTTTCTGTCTCGTCTTTCTCGAATATTTTTCCACCGGGTGACTTCAACAAGGAAGAAAAGGAAACATCAATATCCGGAATGTTGAATTGCATATTATAAGCATTATTCAAAATAAAAACCTCATAAACTATCCGATCATCTTTTTTTAATCTCTGTAAAATTGTATGGATAACCGCAGAATTTTCAACGATGTGAGATTCCAGCTCAATTCCTTTAATTTTTTCATTACCAATATTGAATTTTTTTATATTATACTCACGTGCTTTGTAAATAGTATATTCTGTTTTATTTGGTAATATTGACGGGGGGAATGAATATATGTCTCTTGTATCTTTCACTGAAGTCTGGAACATCCAATATGTTATAAAAATAACGTTAACCAATAATAAAAACAAAATTAACCACGACCAATGTTTACTTTTTTCATTTGAACGACTTTGATTAAGATTACTTACTGTTATATAGATTTCATATTTACTAAATACCACAAGCAAAAGAAATAAAAAAAATAGTGGCCCGATAAGATTGAATGTATTAATTGCTTGAGCGTAACCAAATTTGAACCATTGATAACAATTATTATAAATGTAATAAAAAACACTCGTTGTTGAACCAGCAGGACCGCCTTGGGTTACCATAAAAGATGTCTGAAAGGAAACACTGAAATATTTGAGAAGGAAAGGCATACTTATTAACAACAGAATAAATAATTTTTTGTTTAATGATATTCCGCCACTATTATGCCCGCGTATTAAGGAACGTCTGATGACTACAAATAAGCCCAATAATCCAATTGAGAACATCTGGAATATTCCAATGATCAAACCCGGTTTTGCCCAAGATGTACTCATCAACCAAGAAGGAGGGTTGCTTATTCCGCTGAATCTCAATAAAGTATTAATCAAACCAAAATCAGGATTTAAAATCCACCTGGTAGACAGAGCCAGGAAAGGTGTGATATATAAGAAAATTATAAAATACCAAATGAAATCATGCTTTTTGGATACTTCATTTTTTGTAATAACAAAAAAAAAATTAAAAAATAAAACTGACAAAACAAAAAACATTAATGTAAAAACCAGATCATTTTTAAAATATTTTAATAATAACGGATCATTTACTAAATGTTTAAAATTTTTCAAGCCGACATAGACATTTGGTGTTACACTGTCATATTGAAAATAACTGAGACTGAAGGACTGTACCAGCAGATAAACAAGCACCCCTATATAAACCGCAAAAGGTAGTAAGACAAAAATACTTATTAATTTATTAAGTACTTTCTCCCCAATCTTTTCGGGAAACTTTAAATTTAACATATCAAATATTGCATAAAGCCACAAGGAGAGATAACAATAGAGTAATATTCCCGCTTTGAAATAAAAAAAAGCCGGAAGTTCTGATTTAGACTCAAATTTTACGAAAGTTACCGCTTCACGCAGAATAATGATTAGCAATACTACAGCCATCAAGGGAAAAATTATTCTTTTCTTTTTAATACTATGAACCACATGACCTGAGCCGGGAAAAATGACACACTGGAGTATTAAACTAACCGTAGCTGCTTTGCTGCTCATAATTTAAACTGCCTTTACACCAAAAATATTTTGGATTGTAGTTGCCACACTGTCATGAAGGTCATCAGTAAAAAGAAGTCTTACAAAACTCTTTATATCTGATTTATCTGCTGAATTTTTTCTTTTATTAAAGGCATCTGCAAGTGTGTCTTTAACAAATTTTTCATCTGTTTGATGATCTATGAGAAAAATAATATGATCAAGGGGCATGTAGGACATTATATAAGAAATTTCAAATATGCACCCCTTATTTTTTTCAGCAAAATTTCTCAGGTCCATGACGACAAAATCTATTCCTGATAAGATAAGTTCTAACTCATATTTCCAGGTACTATTATAGCAGTAAATAGACTTTAATGAATACCCTTCTGCGATACTTCCCTTTGATTTTAATACCGCTGATGCACTGCGATTAAAATTTGAATTGATAAAATCAAAAGTATTACTGCTAACTGATTCTACTGAAACCGAATACGATTTGCTGATTATTACTTTAATCGAAACAGCAATATATAATATATTAAATACCAAACTATAGATCAGAGGAAATTTATCACCTAAATTATAGAAGCCAAGCAATGATAGCACAAGCCCCACTACGAAAAAAGTACGGAAGACTTCTATAAATAAAAAAAGAAATGTTACAGAAGCGAAGCTCAATAGTGTCGACTTTAACGCCTGTATGTTACCTGTACGCAATATCTGATGAAATCGTATTGAGTTGTCTGATATTTTTGATTGCCTTAATTCCTGATCTGCAAGCCAGGGATCTGCTACGGCAAAAACATTCCCGCTTGACTCAACCCATTTCTTTATAAGATTGATAATACTTTTTTTTTCCCGTTTATTGTCGTACACTCTTAATAATAACAGGCTTTTATCCGTTTTAATATTTACATTATCCGAACCTTTCTTAACAATTGTATAGTGAAGCTTATTTTTTATTGCGGGAGGTTTCCTGTCAGGTTTTTCAATGTATTTTTCAAGTAAATTAATAAGATCTTTTTTTAATTCATCCGGTACCGTCTGTTCAGAGCGTAAGGTATAGAAATCATTTTCCCCCTTATATATGGAGACAAAACGACTCATCTCTTCTTCAGTAATTTTATCCTGTATATATTCTTTAAAAAAGAATGCAGATATGGTTTCGGGGAGTACCCCCATCTCTGAGGTCTTTTGTTTTACGATTTTGAATACCCGTGATCGTATTAGCGCTGGTACCGTTATCAGAATAACGAACAGCATTGTCAACATTGTCGAAAGAATGATGAGCGGAATAAGCATAGGCAATCTTTAATTCAGCAAATGTATAAAAGATTTCTTTAATCTATAAATACATGTAGGGATTTTCATAATAGGCAGATCGAGGAAAGCCCAAAAAATTTATTATTATACTCTTAGTAATAAATTAATTCAACAGTTCAGTGTAGATCATTAAAAAGAATTCCATGTTTTCACTGATGCAATTGCACTATAGGAGGCTTTTTTGACCGGAATGGTCACGATCATATCGATATTATGTATACGATAAAACGAATAGTACTTTCTATAGTCGACATACCGTTAAATTGTAATACACGTTTCCAATAATGTCAATAAAAATTTATAATTTTTAAAATTACCTCATTTCAGAGGAAAAGCTGTACGCTGGTAATGCTTGAGTTCAAAAAAAATCCATATTTTTTGCCGTTTTTCGAAATTCGCCATATTTAGCAGAAAATCCGGAAAATTGACTGGCACTTTTTTGTAAGTAAAATCATCTTTTCGATGGTATCCTTAATCATCGGCTGTACGTAATGGCCACGAGGTGTACTATCGTGCTTCAATTATTTTTACCCGGTTTCCCGGACGGCGCGGTCCGCGTCAGTGGAGTCGTCAGCTTTCTGAACAAAGAGTGTCGCGTCTCTTGGTTTGTAGGAGCAGATAATTTCTTTGCGCATAACAAGCCCGATACTCATGGCCTTACTTTTATCGTCTCAACATTAATCGTCAGTTGACATGCACGTTTCGCTGGGGTGGAAGAATCAACGTTCCGTAAAGCAGTCAGCAGGGGAAAACTCGTCGTCCCTCCGCGTGAATTGATTCGACCTGACACAGATTCTTCCAGCACCAAGTCAGAGCGCTCACAAGCCAACGCGATTGCACCAATGGGTACCGCGTGTCTACGATCTGACGAACGTGTATTAGCCACTCGTGGTGTTGCCGGAGCAATAACGCGCTTTGAGCATTGTCATGATGTACAATTGGGTGGTGTCATAGCGGGGTTACCTGCGCTCTGTGCCAATGGACTGCTCAGCGGATTAGAAAAACATTTTTCATTGCCCAAGGGCTATTACAGTGCCTTACACATCGTTATGATACTTGCTTTTATGGCTCTCTGTCGTTTGCGCCGACCAGAATGTTTTACGTCATCAGTCACCGGGAGAATTAGGCAAAAGTATCGGCCTCGATCGTGTCATGGCTGAGCGACAGCGGGCACCAGACGTCAATCATTACAACTGCTCGACAACTGCAAACACCCGAAGTCGCCGGACGTATGTTCTCCAGATGGTGCCAGGAAAATTACTTTGCTTATATGATGGATCACTATGATATTGATGGGCTAATGCAATATGAATGTGCAGAACTTCCCAGCACGACACTGGTGGTTAATCCGACTCATCGGAAATTGAATGTGAAGATCGGCGAAGCCAGACACCAACTGAGAAAACATGAAGCGCTTCTTGGTAAGCTTGAATTCGATAATAGTGAAGATATGAACAGACGTGCCGAAAAACATCAGGACATACAAGCGCAGAAAAAACTACTTGAAGAACTGCGCATTCAGCGGCGAAAGACTCCGCGTAAAATTTGTATTAATGAACTTCCTCCCGGAGTGAGGCCTCAACAATTGTTTCCGTTAGCCAAAACAATGACCGATTGCATCAGGATGATAGCCTATCCGAGCCGAAACTGCGTTGGTAGGATTATTGCGTGCACATTTACAGAACACGGACGAAGCACGCGCACTCATTCGAGAACTGTTCGTGTTGGCGGCAGACATCGAGCCAGATGAAGTCGCAAAAACTCTGACTATAAAAATACATCGTATGGCCAATCCTTCTCATGACAAGTCGATCTCAGCCTTGCTCGATGATTTAACGCGTGAGAAATTTATTCACCCGGAAACAGACGCTCGGATGATTTATCGATTGGTGTAACGACCAAAAACGATTTTTTTAGCTTAGCCAAAAGTGCCTAACGATTTTCCAATGAGATCAGGAAATCTGAAATTGTTACTATTCGTTTTTAAACAGCTCAACATTCAAATTACATAATTCATCGAGTAATTGGCAGGCTTCTCTCCATTTGCCTATTCGCTCTTTCACCAGTTTTACTTTCTTTTTAGGCACATAGACCGTTCTGGTTTTATTTCCTAACCCTTTATATGTAAGGATATACCCTAGGGAAATATTATATCCACTACAGAATATTTCAATAAATCGGTAAAATTTGTAATATTCCAAGTATTGGCTTCTGACTCTTTACCATTCAAACTACAATGTTTATTGAGGATAACCACCAGGGGAACAAATGATTTCAATAATCTTATTTATTGAAAATAATATCCTCAAAAAGCAACTTGAGATTAAAAACAGGGAATACTCTGACGTCCGTAAACACCAATATTATCGGGAGGTGGTTTGAAATATAGTTTTCCCTATTACGAGTATCGGACTTGACGTGTTATATAGAAAATTCAAAAAATAAGTATGAAAATCGGAAAAATATAGTATAATTTTCAGATGTTACAAAAAGGAAGATCCTATTACTTCGCGGTGGGGTTAATTGAAATTCCTATCCATAGCATAATGTTAAAAAGTCGGCAAAGGAAATCGGAATAGCGCGAGAAATATTACATTCGAGAAGTAAAAAGTTTAGGATTGAAAAAAATGATTAAAATAAAATTATTATACAGGGCAACCATTCGCAGCCGATAAATTCAATTAGATTCAGCTTGGACGGTAAATTTATTGTAAGTGGAAGTACAGATAAAACAATAAAACTATGGAATCATAATAGCATATTGATTGATACATTATTGGGGCATACTGAAGAAGTGGCATACGTTAATTTTTCATCTTCAACTAAATATATCGCGAGTTGCAGTTCAAAAGGAAACATTCTAATTTGGGATATAGACGGGAATCTTATTAAAACAGTTAATAATGATAGCCTTGCAAACGAAATATTATTTCTACATGGTGATGAAAATTTTTTATTATGTGATAATACAAAGGTATTAAAACTTTATTCTCTAAAAAATAACATAGTACAAAAAATTTCTGGTCATCAGGCTGCTGTTAGTTCAATTTCGCTTTCTAAAAATGGTTATTTATTTTTGACAGGTAGCACAGATGGAGAAGTAAAACTGTGGACAATTGACGGAAAGTGTCTTCGAACATTTCAAGGAACAGTAGACAGAAATAATAAATCATCAGGGATTAATGGTATTTATAAAGTATATTTTTCATCAAACGAAAAATATATTATTACATATGGCGGCGAAGGAGTTAAAATATGGGAAACCGAAGGAAAATTATTAAGAACTTATAATTATATTAAGCTATGTGGGTTTGATAGTGCAAAAAATTCTATTCTGGAATACCGGGTTGAAACAAATATATATATTAATTCCTGGAATTTAGAAGGAAAACTTAAAAACAAAATAGAACTGATAAATACTGAAAATGTTACAAAATATGAAATTTTGAGTTTTGATTATTCCCATATTCATGGCTATTTTGCAATTTCTATTGGTCACTATATTGGTTTTAATAATAGAATAAATATTTGGGATAATAATGGGAATGTAATCTCTGATATTAAAACTCATAGCATAGTACCGTTTTCACTGAAATACTCCCCGAATAATGAATTCATTGTTGTTGGATATGGAAATGGCACAATAAAAATATTTGATTTAAATTTACTATATTTTGGAAGGGCTTTGCCAACACAGTTAGACACTGTATATTCTGTAGATATATCATCCGATAGTAAAAATATTTTAACAACTTGCGGAGATGGAAAAACAAGCTTATGGTCATCTTCGGGGAATTTGATTAGTGAATATAAGGACAATAAATCACATAGCGAGTTGCCTTGTGCATCATTTTCTTCTAATGGTAATTTCATTGCAGGTGGGTATGATCTTAATTGTATTACAATTTGGAATAGCAATTTAACATTTAGTTTTAAAATTACAGATATTGCTAAAAGCGACTTTAAAAATCCACTAATTACATCCACATGCTTCACCCCTGATGATAAATATTTAGTTGCTTCGACTTACAATCCCTTATGGTTTGGAGGAAATGTAATTAAAATATGGGATATTAACGGTAAAGTTAAAAAACATTTAAAGAAGAAAAGCAAGGTTTTTATTGTATTGATATTTCACCTGATGGCAAAATGATCGCTAGTGGTAGTGAAAACTTTATTACTACGGATAAATATAACACATTGAAAATTTGGAATATGAAAGGAAAATTGTTAAAAACTTTCAAAGAATTTTACCAACCTGTGAAAACAATAAAGTTTTCACCAGATGGATCCCTTATAGCAACAGGTACAGGTAGTTTCGAGGGAGAAGCAGGTGCAATGCGGGTCGGGGGGGTAATTGATATATGGGATATAAAAGGAAATAAACAGTATTCTTTCCCTAATCATACTGCCAAAATTTATTCGATAGATTATTCTCGGGATGGTAAATTTATTGCGAGCTGTAGTAAAGACGCTACTCTAAAATTATGGAATTTTAAGAATAATAATTTTATTTCTGTCGTTGCGGATAATACTGATTGGATTATTTATACACCTGATGGATATTTTGATGCGTCATACAATGGAGGTAAATTAATTAATATTAGAAGTGGAAATGAGATTTTTGGAATTGATCAATTTGCTATTAAATACAATAGACCTGATATAATTTTAAAAAGACTTGGGTTAGGTAGTGATGATCAAATTAAATATTTTTATCATCAATATACAAAGAGATTGCGTCGGATGGGATTTCTTGAAAATCAACTTTCAAGTGATATACATGTTCCAAAAACAGAAATATTAAATATTGATAAAGAAGATAAATTTTTCAAATTAGAAATTCTACTTTCAGATAGTAAAGTCAAAATACTCAGTTATAATATTTATATAAATGATGTTCCGATGTACGGTGCATTTGGTAAAAGCATTAGTCAGTTAAATAATTTAAATCAGTCTGTTGGAATTAGTAAAATTAGTATAAACGATACAAAAGAACTTTGTTATGGTAAAAACAAAATAGAAGTTTCATGTATCAATGAAAATGGAGCAGAATCACACAGAGCGATCAAGTATATTTCATATGATAATATAATTGATAGTGATCTGTATTTTTTGGCCTTTGGTGTTTCAGATTATAAAAATGACAGGATTAAAGATCTAGAATATGCTCATCAAGACGCTAAAGATTTAGAGCAAATGTTTTTAAAAATGAAAAGGAAGCCTTATAAAAATATTTTTACTAAAATTTTCCTTAATCGTGAAGTAACTTTAAAAGCCATCACAGATGGAAAAGCATTTTTAAAAGATTCAAAAGTTGATGATATTTTTATTTTTTTTATTTCGGGTCATGGAATACATGATATAGATTCTGAAAAAACATATTATTATATTACATATGACACAGATCCTCAAAATTTATCTGGAACAGCCGCTAATTTTAATTTAATTGAAAATTTATTATACGATATTCCGCCTCGTAAAAAATTATTTTTAATGGATACTTGCGAATCCGGAGAAATTGATAACGATATTGCTGACAAATATACAATGGCCGCGAACAGGGGCATGTTGCCACGAACCATGAAAGGATTGAAAGTTGATGCGGAAAATAATAATAAAAATATTTTATCAGAATATATATACAAAACAGACAGGTATATTTATAATGATCTTATGCGTAGATCAGGGGCAATTGTATTCTCTTCTTCTCAAGGTGGAGAAGCTTCATGGGAAGATGCAAAATTCCAAAATGGTTTATTTACTGAAGGAATAATTAATGGTATTGAAAATGGGTTGGCTGATATAAATAAAGATGGACTCGTATCTACGGATGAATTGCGCGATTATGTGAGGCAGTCAGTATCTCAAATGAGCAAAGGCATTCAGCATCCGACAGTAGATAGGGATAACATTTATATAAAATTTAATATTCCGGTCATTTCAAATTAAAACTTATTTTGTATATTTTATCTCGTCCCGTACTAGGGAAATACTATATCCACTACCGAATATTATAATAAATCGGTAAAATTTGTAATATTCGAATGATTGGCTTTAAACTCTTTACCATTCAAACTACTACAATCACGATATTTTCGTCCGTGGATGAAAAAAGTCCGAGTACCATAGTGACATCAGGGCTCGAGGAGCGGAGCGTATATCGGCTTTTGGATTAATTAAAAAAGAGCCTGTTCTCGGTAGATTACACCACCACTTTTATCGGTCCGGAGGTGGCTTGAGATATAATTTTTCCCTATTACGGGTTCAAAATATATTTATAATTCTTAAAATTTTACAATGACGCGGTGAAGGGGTTATCGAGTAGGAGGAGGACTACCCTTTCGGGTAGCCTCCGTCCTCTCACAGAACCGTGCGTACGGGTCCGTACACGGCTCTTCATAAAAGAGATGGTTTCTTTTCAATATTTTCCCAGTGCGTC
>Ga0180008_1000188_pt1 | contig 63101 bp, 74 predicted proteins | sample MM_PW_MetaG_FD_121121 | JGI IMG/M metagenome (GOLD analysis project Ga0180008, IMG submission 121121) | Groundwater microbial communities from the Aspo Hard Rock Laboratory (HRL) deep subsurface site, Sweden - MM_PW_MetaG | ecosystem: Environmental > Aquatic > Deep subsurface > Groundwater... | reverse complement strand
CTTCCTCGACCCACACGATGTCGACGCCCTCGAACGACTTGATCGAGTCGACGGTGTGCGATTGCAGGCCGCTGAACAGAATCAGCGTGCCGTTGGCGCCACGAATCTCGGTGTCCAGCACGTTGTAGAACGATTCAAGGCCCAGCTTGACGATCTGGTCCTTGAGCAGGCGATGAACCGAGTCCTTCATGGACTTCTGGATTTCACGCGCACAGAGGATGCGCAGCGGCCGGTCGGCGCCCATCGCCAGCAGCACGCCAGCAACGGACCAGGACTTACCACCACCGCGACCGCCGTGCATTACCTTGTAGCGGCGCGCCTGGAATAGCGGTGCCAGCTTCTCAGGTAGTTGCAGCTTGGCGAACGGGGCGTCTCCGTATGCGTGGCGCGCGGACAGGCTCATTCGTCGTCATCCTCTGGCCGCTGGGGAGCTGTGACGAACTCGATGCCAATACGTGCGGTACCGGATCCGCTTTCCGGTGTGGCGCCTTTGGCATCCATGCCGAACGCCTGGCGTTGCATATCGACGGTGACACGCAGCGAGTCGGCCAGTGTCTTCATGGTCCTGGCACGCTCGGGCAGGCTGATGATTTTGCGGTATAGGTCGTTGAGCTTGTCCTGGCCTTTGTCGTCCTCCGATCGCAGCAGCTCGCCCAGCTCGTCGAGTAGCGCGGCGTTCTCCAGGCCGGTCTGCTGCTCCAGCTCGTCCAGCAGGCGCATGACGATGCTTTTGCTGCGCTGAATGTCGCGGCGGTGGCCTAGCAGTACGTCGGCCATGCCCTGCGCATTGGCGTCTACAACCTGGCGTTCGGAAATGCTCTTTTCCGTGCGTACCTCGCTGCGTACCGCCTCAGTGCGTACCAGCTGTTCGGCCTTTGCCTGGATGCGCTCGGACAGGTCACGGGTCCAGTCGTCGCGCTTTGCACGCTTACGGATCGCACCCTCGGAAATCTCATGCTCGCCCGCCATCTGGCGCAGGCTCTTGATTCCAGCCCGATAGTCCAGCTCGATACGGTCCCAATCGGGCGTAGCTGTACTGCCTGGCTTATTGGGGGTGGTGGTGGTCATCGGTGCCTCTACTGCGAATCGATGACCGGAACGCTATGTGACTCCGGACGGTGCGCAATGAGTACCTTGCGCACCAGTGCGCACCCACAAAAAAGCCCGCACATCGGCGGGCTTGGTTACTGGTGGCTGCGTCAGAACCTACCAGGCTCGTACCTGGCGGCCAGGCTCATACCTCTATGCCGTAGCTTGCTCTCGATGACTCGCAGGGATCTGCTGCCCAGGTTAGGCAGCTTGAGCAGATCAACCGCGCTTCGCTCGATCAGTTGCGCAACCGTGGTGACACCATAACTCCGCAGCTGGTTCGCTACCCTGGCGGGCAGCTCCAGCGCCCCAACGTCGTCCTCTGGCCCTACGGGCGTTGCGGCCGGCAGGGTCGGCGCGGTTACCTCGGGTACTTCTGCCTCCTGCTCCTCCTGCCGCACGTACTCCATCGCGTCGGCCATCATGTAGGCGTCTCGCGCCACATTGCGGAACCGGGCTTCCTGGGTGTCGCTGCGCCCTTCCTCGTAGTCGTACACCTGCGGCAGCATCGCCAGCATGATGCGCTCGGCTAGCTCGTCGCGAGCGCTCACAGTGCGCCCTCCTGATCGTCCGGCACTACAGTGCAATGGTCCAGGCATACGCAGCCGCTCTTACCCTCGATCCAGATAACAGCCGTGTGGCCGCTCAGTACCTGCGCATCGGTGATGGTGGCGCCGCGGTGTGTTTCGCCCTCCCCTTGGATTTCCTCATAGCTGACGGTGACGCCGATCGGGTGCTTGGCGTTCCAGGCCATTACCTGCTTGGCTGCGACGGCTTGCCGCTGGCGTAGGTTCATGTGCTTCATTGGCTCTTTCCTTCCTGGTTGGTGGCGAGCTCGACTGCTGTGGCTTCCTGTAGCCGCTTCCGGCGTATTGCCTCGCACTTATCCCGCAGCCCCTCGAATCCAATCGCTGCCGGCGGGCTGTCTTGATTCTCGTACCAGCCGGCAACCGCGATCGCAAGGATGCTGGCATCTACGCCTAGCGCTGCCGCAATGCCTGCCACTGCTCCGTAATGCCCTTGTGCGACAGCTGCCGACGCCAGGTACATAGACGGCGATTCAAGCTCTAACGGCGCCTGGAACATCAGGTTATGGACGCGGTGCCACTCCATTGCAGTCTCGGCCCACTCCCAGCGGCCGAACTCCTCGAAGTGCCGGTGTAGATCGTCGTCCAGGCGACGGTTGGATTCCCATTCGATCAGGTTTTTCACGCGGTAGTCCCCTTGTCCGTCTCTACGTAGGCGCCCTGCTCCCGCATACACGCAGTGATGCTCTCCAGCGCGCTCGGGCTGAGCACCAGCTGGGCGGCCATGTAGAAGTGCATCTGCTTTGTGAGGGTGCGCGGGTCGGCGCCGCCCGTGTACTTGCGCCAGTGGCCACCGTTGGCCAGGCCGGCGAGTTCGGCCATCTGGTTGCTGTTGCGGCCGAGCGCCTTTTTCAGCTGTGCGAGCTGGGCGGGCGTCGGCGGGGTGTAGCGGGTAATGGTCACTCGGCGCTTCCTTGTGGCAATACGTCGTAATGGACGCCGCGGTGCCCGTAGGTGCGCGCGAACTCGCCCGGCTCGGTGCGCTTAGCGCAGTAGTCGATGCACGCCACGCACAGTCCGTAGCCTGTGTCCCGGTTGCGCCACTGCCGCCCCGGTGTCACGGCGCCGCAGCATGAGCACAGCATCCGGCGGATTGGGCCGACGGGCTCGCCCTTGTCCTCCTTCCACGCCAGGATCACGCGACCGTCGACAACCTCCAGCACGCCGACGCTTGGGTGCCTTTCCATGAAACTGTTTGCCTCGCGAGTGCCTTCGTCGGTGTCCTCGAACTCTATGGCGATGACGAAGCTACGGCCGGCAAGTACATGATGCGTCCGAGCGCTGGCGTCCTCGGCCAGGCGCTCAGCGAGCACCGCCTGCGCTACGCGATGGGCATTGCCGTTTGGGCACACTTCGCGCCAGGTCACCACCACGGCGCGAACGCCGTCCAGGTCGTAGTTATCGCGGTCGCTCATGCATTCGCGCATCTGACGCTCTTGCTCGGCGTCCCAAGCGGCCAGCCGGACGAACAAGTCGTCGGCGTACAGCGCGTGGTATTCGGCGTGGATGGTGGCGTGGTTGAAGGCTTTCATCGGGTCATCCTTTCGGGAGTCGGGGCGCGCTGCGTGCGCTCCCCTGGGGACTTGAATAATGTTCCTGTTCGGAACAGTCGTCAAGCGTTTTATCTACTCTGCGAGGCTGTCGTAGTCCTCCTGCGTAAGCTCCGGCCGAGCGTCCCGAAACCCATGGATTCGGCACCGCTGCTGCGGCAGGAGAATCGTTGCATTGGCCTTTGGCAGCAGTCGGACGCATTCGGGGCACTTCACGCCAAAACGCGCGCGCAGGAGCTTCCGGTGGTCTTTCATGCCACGGTACATTTCTGCAACTTCGCTCATGCCTCACCTCGTTGGGTGGAGAGGGCGTTGCGTGCGTTATGGCAAAGGGTTGCACAGTTCCGGCTGCGCTCCCCGTTGAACTCTGGATCGCAGCCGGGATTGCATGGCTCCCAGTAAGGCAGCGCCTCGGGCGCCGGCTCCAGCAGCTCAACCCCGAGCAGCTGGTAGTGCTCGAAGCCCATTTCGCCGCGACCGCCTTTGCGCAGCAGCTGCTCCAGCTCCGGCACGCTAGCGTCGAGGGTCACGAAGTCGCGGCGCTCCAGGCCGCTGTTATGGTCCTGCTCGTGGCGTTGAACGATGAAGCGGATCATTGGGCGCCTCCTTGGGCAGCCAGGGCGAAGCGCCCGATAGTGCGGATTGCCCGCCGTGCATTACCCAGCTCCTGCCTGGCCTTTTTCCGGCGCAGGATGAGCTGATAGGCGCGCTTGCAGTGGCGGCAAGCAAACTCACTGCCACGGCTCAAGGCGTCGGCGATGCCGTCTTCGCCAAGGCCCACCTCCCCGTAACCGCAATCGCTCGGTTCCCGATGGTTGAACGCTTGCCAAAGGTGCGTTTTGAGACGGCCCTTTTCGTCGAGCATCCACTCGTTGTCGGCAGGCGTCCTGCTGATCGGGCAGTGCCCCAGCTTCACGCCTATGCGACGGGTCAGGGCGGCGACCTCCTGCGCTGCCAGTTCGTGGCGGATGATCGCACTGAGTGCTTTGCTACTCACGGGCACCCCCTTGATCGGGCAGAGAGGGGCGACCCATGACCAGCTCGAAGCCCTGCCGGATCTCGTTGAGGTGTACGGTCCCGACCACATCCACGTTGCGCAACGCTACGCCGAGGAAGTCAAGCACCTGCTGATCGGTCCACTGGCGAGGATCAGGCAGCCCGCTCTGCTCCGGCTGCGGGGCGGTCTGCGCGATTGGGGCGGCGTGATGGTCTTCGTCCCACTGGGCAAGGTGTGGGATCAAGGCGATCGCAAGCTCTGCTCCGAGCGCCTCGGCATCATCACGACTTAGGCCGAAGCGGCACAGCACGCCAGCTATCGGCGCCGCAAAGTTGGCGGCTTCCGATTTTCTAACCCGCAAAAAGCCCGCCTCTGCCAGCTGTCCGCAGATGATCTGCGCCATATCATCTATCGACTCAACCTCGCGGCACGGGCCGTCAATGGCGCTAGCGACGATCTCGACAGCTTCGCCATCCGGCTGCTGCTCGGTCTGCGCGGGGCGTGTGAGTGCGGCGACGATGCGTTCGTGCTGGGCGACGGTCATCAGCGGCAAGAAAGCGTCATCGGAGCTATTCACCGTCTCGCACTGAATCTTCTCAAGCGCTGACGTGCAGACTTCAATATCTATTTCCCCAAGCTCCGGTCCAGAGCCGCCATGAAAAAGCCCGCCGAGAATCGCGGTTGCGACCACAGTCGGCGCCTCCCGCTCATCCTGCGCCGGGGCTGGCTCTACCGATTGCACCTTGCATTTATCAGGGTCAAGCGCGCACTCGCAAGTAGGCCATTCACACTCTGCCGGCATCTTCGGTGTGTCACGCATGGGAAACCTCCAGGGTCTTACCGAGCATCGCAAGTATCTCGTCGCACTCGGCCACGATTTCCTCCAGCAGCTCGCGGCGGGTGATGATGCGTACCGGGCGATCGGGGTTAGCGGTATTCCACACGTCCGCATTCGACGATGCGCGCCCGTGGTCCAGGTGCAGGGTACCCACCAGGTCGCCACGGGTCGGGGCGTAGCCGTATTTGCCGGACGGGCGGCGCTCCAGGGCGGCCGTGGACTCGACGTGGACCAGCACGTAGTTCTGCCCGCGCAGCGTGCCCACTTCGCGCATCAGCTCGACGGCCAGCGCCTTGCGCTCGGCGAACTGAGCCAGCATGCGATCGCGCACCCGTAGCGCTTCTTTTGTTTCCTGGTCGGTCATTGGGGCTTTCCTTTGCGGCGATGGATGGATTCGAGCACTTCCAGCACGGCCAGGCGCTGTACGCATGACAGGCGTTCGGGCAGTGCGGCGGGGTCGATCGGGTCAGGCAGCTTGAACAGCTCGGACCACTCGGCAGTCGTAAGCAACTCGTCGACGCGCTCGCTCTTAACGAGAGTGGAATAGCGCTCGACCACCTGGTTGATTCGCTTGCTGCTGAGTTCGCCCAGGAACTCAGCCGGCGCGTCGGCCAGGTAAAAGGATCGTTTGATAGCCAAAGTACAGGCCTCACATAGTGGAATAAGGGTGTGCATGGTTAGAGGTACCCCCGCTCGGCAAAACTGAGCACGTCCGCATTCCCGGCACCGCCCACAATGAAATGGTCGAGCACGCGCACGTCGATCAGCGCCAGCGCCTCCTTCAGCTTGCTTGTCAGGGTGCGGTCAGCCCGACTCGGATCCACGTCGCCGGACGGGTGGTTATGCACCAGCGCCACCGCCGCTGCATTGTGGGCCAGTGCGGCCTTGACCACTTCGCGCGGGTAGACGCTGGCACCGTCGATCGACCCCTGAAACATCAGATCCAGGGCGATAACCCGGTGCCGGGAGTCGAGAAACAGGCAACCGAACCGCTCGCTTTTCTCGGCAGCCAGGCTCAGGCGCAGGTAATCACGCACCGCTTGCGGGCTTTCCAGCGCGGCGCCCGGCTTATGCAGGCGCTCGCGCAGTATTTCCAGGGCGCGGGCAATGATCAGATCGTTGTGGACTTCGAGGCTGACGAACTCGTCCATCGGGGTGACGGTGTAGTTCGGCGCGGCGACGGTACGGACGTGATGGGTCATGCGGGATACCTCTGCGCATGCCGTGGCGGTTGCCCGGCTTCTTCAGTGGGTTGGTAGCGTTGCGCTACCGATGGGAATCATATGATTGTCGAATGACTATCGTCAACACTATTGACGCGATCGGATGGCCTCGATCAGCCCGTCCTTGCCCGTGGCGCACTCGGCGTACAGTCCGGCCAGGTCTACGTCCTCCAGTAGCAGCGCACCCAGCGGCGCGGTGCCATCCTCAGCGACGGGAATCAGCGGTATCGGCGGGCACGGCTGTAACAGCCCTTCGTCGATTGGCACTGGTTCGCGCCTCGTTGGCGAGCTGCATGCCTGTAGCAGGGATGCGGCAATCGCGATACACAGTATTCGACTCGATTTCATGGACGGCCTTCGTGTGGATGGTCTTGTGCTCGATGCGGATCTGGCCGATCGCCTCCAGCGTCTCGCGGCTGATGCCGGCAATCAGGCTGCGCGCCAGGTCTTCGGCCTCCTGCTTGGCCTCCAGGCGAGCGCTGGCGTCATAGCCTTCCTTCCAGCCGCGCACGTTCCAGCCGACGGCCAGGCCGGCGACGGTCAGCACCGCATAGGCCAGCAGGCGCAGCTTGTCGATCACCACCGGGACGGCCTCCGCAGATAGGCCAGCTGGGCGCGGAAACGGATCGCCTGCGCCTCGGCGGACAGGCCGCACAGCAGGTAGTCAGCCAGCGTGACGATCATCGCCGCCAGGATCATTGCGCACCCTCCTGAACAGCCATGCACTGCGCATGGCGCTTAACCTGGCGCTCCCACACGCCCCAGCAGCGCCGATTGGGCTTGCCGTTCACCAGCGTGGAGCAGTCATAGCCGCCCGCCTTGCGCCATTGCAGCAGCGAGCCACAGGCGGCCACGTAATCGCCGACCAGCAGGTTGCGGCGCATGGACGACGCGCGCCAATTGCCGATGCCGTACTGCCCGGTGAAATCCAGGTACAGGTCGTATTCTTCTTGGAACAGATCAACGCCCGGCAGGGACGCACGGAAGCGGCGTTCTTCCTCGCTATGGAGGTTGCGGGCCAGCTGGGCGGCGCGCTCGCGGGTAATCGGCGGGTCGTCCATCCGCACCGGCGTGCCGTCTTCGTAGCGCGTGGACCCGTGGCCGATAGTCGGTACGTCACCCCTGGTCGGGATCACCGGCGCCGGCGTGAAGCCTTCGGAGCCTACCCAGGCCGTGAAGCCGGCCAGGCTCAGTGTCAGCACGGCCACCGCCTGCCGCGTGCGCTTCATTTGCCGCCACCATCCAGGGCGTCGAAGGCTTCGCCCATGGCCTGCCGCTTGATGTTTTGCATCAGCAGTTCGTGGCGCTGTTGCTCGCGGCGATCCTTGCGCGCCTGGTAGACCATATTGGCGACGAAGGTCAGCGTGGCGGTAAGGATACCGACGATAATGCCCCATTCCGTCAGGGTCACACCCGTAGTCACACTGACGACGGCGCCCGCATAGCTTGTGTAATTCATAACCTTGTCGCCTGCTGCCAGCGTGAGGGGGATGGGTTCTGCCATCGCGGCGGTGTCCTGTCGGTGAATGGGGGCGCCATCCCTACCCGTTCCGGCAGCTGGCAGCGCCAACCTATGTGACTTGCCCGCCCTGGCAAGCCTGCCCAATGAAATCAGCGCCCCATGCTGAGCCCGTTCATCCAGCGGGTTTTCCGCAGGCCAGGGCTTAGCGCCTCGGTCCAGCCTTCGCCGCGGTACCGGCGCATACGCACCGTCTGCCACTTCAAGCCGCGCCGCGCTGCCCACTCGATCGCCGTCAGCGTCTCCTCGCCCAGCGTGATGCGTGTCGTGCTCGCGCATACCGTTTGCTCTGTCATAGCCGCCCCTGCCGCTAGCGCGGCTCAATACGCACGCACACGGCACCACCCTTGATCGGGGCGCTGAATGAGTGCTTCGTATGGAATCGCGCGTCGTCGATACCGAGCGCTTCGGCGATGCCGTCGCGGCCGGACTTGAAACTGGCAATGAGGTTGTCGTCGTCGCGGCTTCGCCGATCAGGCGGCGCGAACTCGATAACGAGACTGAGCGGGCCGTCTGGCACGGCAAGGCGCGCGGCCTTGCACAGCAGATAGCAGTTAGCGCGGTACGCCTTAGCGGCTTTGTGGCGCTTGCTCCAATGGCCTCGGGCGTTCGGGCTCAGCGCGGCGGGCGGCCAGGGCAGGGTTATGTTTGTCACGCGGCACTCCCATGAGCTTGTTCAGCTCGGTGCGCGCCATTACTTCCGTATGCAGGTCGCTACTTTGTTTGATCAGTTCGTTTTCTGCCCACTGGCGCCAAGCGCGCCCCAGGCGGTTGCGTTGCGAATAAATCGAGTTGGCCAACTGTTGCGCCGCGTGGTTGCTGGCTTGAGGCTGCGCATTCACAGCTGCTCGGGCGGTGACAGACGAGCCGCCCGGTTTCGTACCAGTAGCCACAGATCAAGCCCGCACCGGCAGGCAGTCGCACCCGCCCATGCAACCAGGGCAGCGCACCGGCGGGCCGGCGTGTGTGCTGCGCAGACGCTCGATCAGGTCGAACGCCTCGTCTATGCTGCCCAGCACCACAATCGGTTCGCCTGGTCCGCCCTCTACGGCGATTTGGGCCTTTTCAGTCCCATTTTTATTACGCACTAGAAACCCGCTCACTTGCGCCTCTTGTCGCGATTGGTCGATACCAGCGGCTGCTGGTCGTCGTCTTTGGGCCAGGGGAAAAACGCCCGGCACTCATGGCACCACACGTCCTGGTAACTGCTGAACGGCGACGTGCTGTGCTCATGGTTGCGCGGGCATTTGATCTTCACGCTTTCATCCCCTTGATCGTCATCAGACCTTTGCGTATGAACGCCAGCTGCGTCTCGGCCAGGGCGCGCAGATAGTCCTGCGCCGCGACTTCCCAGCGCCTTGCCCCGTCAATGGTCGTGTGGCAGCTGTGACAGGCATAGATTGCCATGTTGTCAGGACTTTTAAGTCCCACTCCTTTCTGACCACAGGGTAGATGACACAGCACCACCGTGCCATCCTCGAAGCCGCAGCCAGGCAGGCGCAGCGTACAGCTTTCGCCTTTTGCGGAGTCGCGCAGCTTTTGTGATTTAACTAGAGCCATGATTCAGTTCCTTCTGTTGGTTAGGCGACGTGCCGTACAGCTTCGATTTCAGCCATTTCCGTAATCTGTTCCTCGGTCAGCTTCGGCCAGTAGGTTGCGATCAGGTACTCACACAATTGGCGCCAGAAATCCTGAAAGGTCAGCTCGTCCATGGTGTCGAACGACAGACTTTGCGGCGTGGTGCGCCGGAACCGCCCCAGGCCGGGGATATCGAACTGCTCGCAGTCGCAATACACCTCCGATTCGAGCTGTAGATCCTTGATCGCCTGGTGCGCCAGCTTGCCCTGGAAGCCGTCGATGCTGTTGGCCAGCAGCTTGCCCATGCCGTGTACCAGGTTGTTGAACTTCGGGTTGCGCGGCTGGGTCAGGACCGCGCGGACGCGGGTATTCCGACGAAAACCGCGATCGCGCATCATCGACTTGTCGGCCTCCTCGGCCGGCACCAGGGCGCCGACCAGCTGACGGGTCACAGGGTCGATCATTTCTCGAACAGTGAAATGGATCGGCAGCGGCTTGGATTTCTTCTTGGCAGCCGGCTTTGTTCCGATGCTTACTGGTTCAACCATGGCGGCGGGCCTCCCGTTCAAGTTGCTTGATCGCGGCCTGGTGCTCCGCTCTGCGCTTCTCCAGGTCCGCGCGCTCGGCCTCCGCGTCCGCCGCGCGCTTCTCCTGCTCTTTCTGCCGCTTCGCTTTGCGGTCGGCCAGCATGTCGGTGCGCAGCTGCTCCAGGCGCTGATGAACGTCGGGCGACGGCTTGGCGACTTTCCCGGTTAGCAGCCCGGCGATCGCTTGACCGTCGGTAGTCATGGGTACGTGCGCCAGGACTTTCAGGTGCTGATTGGCACTCTCTATCGACAGCAAGCCCTTGCGGGTCGCGTCCTCAATCTCGCGCAGGCGCAGCTGCGGGTCGAAGCCTATCGACAGCCCCCATTCGGCCGGACGTTCAGCGCGGCGCGCGTCGTTCAGGTAGCGGTCATACGCAGCCTGGAATGTCTTGCGCCCGGCGATCTGGTCGCCGGTTATCAGCACCGGGCGAGCGTCAGCCAGCGCTTGCCGTATCTCGGGCGTCAGCATCACGCTATCGGCCTCGTCCATGGCGCGAAGTGCCAGCGGCCAAGCCTCGTCGCTGGTAGGGCGCCCGTCAGCCTTGACCACACGGCTGATGATTTCCGCCGGCACCAGCTTGCCGCGCAGCTCCAGGCGGCACGCGCGGAGCGCATCGGCGATCGTGTCGATATCGTAGGGGGCCAGGTCGCTAGCGATCATCTTGGCCGCTGCGGCGGTCATGGTTTGGCCGAGTGCGTCGGCCGTGGCGATGATGGCGACGGCGAGTTCATCCTGCTCAGCGGAGGAAAGCATTGGGCTTTACCTCCTGACCGGCTTGCTGCTCGCGGATCTGCGCGGCGGCGCTGAGGTTGGCCTCCTGCGCCTCCATCTGGCGGGCAATGGTGCCGTTCATGGCGCGGCCGTTGTGGTACGAGGTATTGATCGCCTGCGCGTCACGCAGCATGAGCGCTACGTCGTGGGACGATTGCAGGTAGGCGCGGTCCTTGAGTTTCAGGTAGTGGGCGGCCAGCTTCGGCGCGGATTCGGCGCCCACCTTGTCAATGAAGTGCCCCATCTGCCCAGCAGTGGTGCGGTTCCACAGCGGCCACACGCTGTAGACCTTCTCGTAAGCGATCGCGTAGTTCGCCCAGGCCTTGAAGGTTTTGCAGTCTTCGTCCTTCGGCCCGCTGGCATGTTCCCGGTAGCGCTCCAGGGCCGTTTTCGGCTCGGACTGCTGCTCGGGCTGGCCTGGATTTTCCTCGGCCCCCAGGTACTCGCCTTCCAGCGCCGGCTCGGGTGCGTCAGCACCCTGGCCGGAAAGAGTATCTGCCGTAGTCTCTGCCGTAGTCTCTGTTGTTATCTCTGTAACATCAGGGCATGTTGCCCCGTTGGATGGGGGCATGTTGCCCTCATGGACTGGCGGTTCTTGCCCTGATGGATCGGCGGATTCTGCATCGCTCGATGAGGGCATTTTGCACTTATGAGCAATGGCGCGGCTTTGAGCCTCCATTTCATCCAATTTGGCGTGGTCGATCGCGTAGTAGTTGGTGCGGTCGTGCTTCTGCTTGGCGAGCTGCTGGATATGGATTAATCCCTGCTTTTTCAGCGAGGCGAACCCGCGCTTCACCGTGTCCAGGGACCAGAACGGGAACTGCTCGCGCCAGCGATCTTGGGTGTTATAGATCCAGCGCATTCCGTCGTGGTCGACGCCTGAGTCGGTGGCGTCAATCCAGTAGTTCAGCTGTTGCAGGATGATGGCCTCGTTCAGGCCAACGTGCGTTGCCAGATCCGCATTTATGACGATGGGTCTTTTTGTATGTAGCCAGCTCATCGCGTACCCCTTATCGGGGTTTGGTCTGCTGCGGTGGTCATGCTAATATTCCCCTTGACCTTAGCGTTCGTGTAGAGGGTGTTTAGGTTTGCTGTCGACTTCATAGGGGTTGTCGTCAGCGGTGCTGATGTGAACGATCAAGCCGGGCCGGAAACCCGGCTTTTTCGTGTCTGGCGATTGTACGGGACGAATGAGTCCCTTAAAACGCCCTTTTCCCGCGTCGGAGTCCTTTTCCGACGCAGGGAGTACGGGACTAATTAGGCGCGCAGCCGCTGTTCAAAGAACTCGTCGACGGCTCCAATCCCTTCTTTTTCGGCAATTTCAAGCAAGGTTTCTAGGTACATCCGCGCAAAGGCGGCGGGTTGCTTAGCGGTCTTCGACTTGGCTGCAATCTTTTTTAGGCGTTCGTGATACTCCGCATCTAGGCGGACTTTCACCTCTCGATTATGTAAATGCTCTCGGCTTGTGTAAGTCATGGTTTTTACTTCCGTATATGTAACTGTGTGGTTTATGCAGCTACAGGACGGGCAGTCCTACTACGCAGCGATTGATTCCTTTTCATTTCCGTTCTGTGTGGCGAGTTCAGGCCAAAGATCGAACCAGTCGTTCGGGCGCAGATCCTTGCGGGTTACCTCGCCTTTGGTGGCTCGTTCAATGGCAATAGCCCTGAATGGAGTTATGGCACGATCGCCGCTCAGCAGGCGTGACAGGCCGCTGCGCGCAATGCCTAACTCCCGCGCAAGCAGTGCTTTTCCGCCCCTCGGTAGGCCGGCGACATACGTTTCCAACTTCATCCAAAGCCCTCTTTTCGTGTGTTGCTTGTCAATTAAGCACGAAATTATCCCGCCGGTAAACATCTGATATTCGGGTACACCGTGCCTAGAGACGGCAGAGCGCTCGCTTGTGAGGCTGCTCACATAGCAAAAAGCCAGAAAAGCGCTTGACGGTTGTTATCCATCGGGTAAAGTACGCAGCAGTCCCTCAAAAGTCCCACTTTTCAGGGCGCGCTCTTTAACAAGTTCAGATCCTCGTAGCGGACCACCGGCCACGCCGGCGGCGAGAACCAAAACCGCTCTATGCAGGCTCTAGTACCTGCCGGCTCGACTTAGGCAATCGAGACGCGCTGGAAAGCGACCACCACCAAGATTCCCAATAGAGGGGGCGTCCGTGGAAGGGTCCAGGCTCAGCGAAGAACACCATACGAATGCTGGGGAGGGTGAAAGCCCTTCTCAGCCTGTTGCCCAGGTACCACACCGCACAGCGCGCTACCTGGAGAACAGGGCGGAATATACCGCTCGTCTGCCCCACTTAATGCAAAACGGAGTTTCCACGACATGCTTATCCTTACCCGCCGCGTCGGCGAGCGCATCCTGATCGGCGAAGACATTTGGGTCACGGTCTGCGCGATCAGCGGCAACCAGGTCAAGCTCGGTTTCGATGCGCCGGTTGAGATGCACGTCCAGCGCGAGGAACTGATTGGCCAGGTGCCAGTAGCCCCCCACCCAGGCCGCGTATACGTCGGCGCCGCGGACGTAACCATTGGCAAAAAAGGGACTTAATAGTCCAGCAGGCTCCGGGGGGACCGCTTCGTCCCTCCGCTTCGTGCCCATCGGAAAGCCCGCTGGTAATCAGGCAGTTGGCTTTCCGATGCGCCCAGCGCATCCACAGCAGCACTCACACCCGCAGGAGTCACCCCTATGACCACCATGCAAACACCCCCGCAGAACCTGGACACGGCCGCGCCCTACACCGCGCGCAACCGCGATCGCGGCCCGAACTATGGCCGCGCCGAGAAGTACCTGAATCCGGCCACCGCTTCGAGCAATCCGCTGGAGCGCAGCCTGCGCGAGAGCCTGCTGCGGGCCAATGCGATCCGCGTAGCCAACCGCATTGGCCACGAAGCGCGCCGCCGCAGCCTGGAGCAGCCCGACGAGCCCGGCTTGTCGCGGATCCGCTTCACCCTTCATGGCATCCGTGACGCCGAAAGCGTGGACGCCCTGATAAACCGCGATCGCCTGCTGGACGGCATCATCATCGGCGCCCGCCTGTTCGGCAACATGAGCCACCAGGACGCCGACACCCTTCATGCGCTGCGCATGAACGCCTTTGATTACCGCCGCCGCGAACTGATCGTCCGCTATGAGGCTGCCTTGCGATGAACGCCGCAGCCAGGAAGGCGCCAGCAACCCCAACCATCACCGTCCTGGTTCATCCAGGGCAAACCCTTCCCGAAGCGCTCGGGCTGTCGCCTGACACACCGCTGATCGCCGTGCCGATGTATTCGCTGCTGACGATCAAGCGCGGGCGCTGGTATGTCGAGGTGAAGCATGGCCAGTAGCGCCCAGCGGCAACGTCGCCGCGATTTCTGGATTGAGTGCGCCGTCGGCGTGCTGTTCTTTCTCGGCCTGGTCGCCATCTACGGCCTGGTCGATCGTCTCAGCGGGGGGCTGTCGTGAAGCGCATCACTTGGGCCGTCGTGATTCTGATGACTGCCGCCCATTGCGGCTTCTGGATCTACCTCTTGCGCTGAACCACCCCCCTACACCCTCACCGATCAACGCGCTGTTTCCGGCAGCGCGTAGGAGTTTCTTATGTCACGCCAAACCCCAAATCCCAAGATGGCTATATGGGAGCAGGTGAAAGAAACCGATAAGGATTTCACCAAAACAGCCCAGCTCGACGGCCGCCCGGTCACGTCGATCAACACCCTGTACATGGTCCAGCGCGCCACCGAGCAGTTCGGCCCACTTGGTAAGGGCTGGGGCTACGAGGTGCTGGTCGATCGCTTCGATCGCGGCGCACCGATCATGGCCAAGGACGGCGCTACCGTTCTGGACTACGAGCAGATGCACACGATGCAAATCAAGCTCTGGTACGTCCATGGCGGCAAGCGCAACCAGATCACGCACTACGGCCACACGCCCTATGTGCGCAAGTCGCAGTACGGCCCTTATACCGACTTCGACGCCCCGAAAAAGAGCCTGAGCGACGCCATTAAAAAATGCCTGTCGATGCTCGGCTTCTGCGCCGACGTGTACCTCGGCATGTTCGAGGATGAAACCTACCTGGAAGGGCTGAACCTGAAAAAGGCGCTGGAGGAAGCGGGCGAATCGGGCGCTGACCAGGTGCTAACCGAGGCCAAGAAGGAATATAGCGATTGGCTCAAGGGCCAGATCAGCGCCATTGAAGCCTGCCCCAACGAGCGCGCACTGACGCTGATTACCAAGCAGGTCGTACAGAGCGCGCGCGCCAAGGCGCTTGTCGTGAAGGTCAACCCCGACAACATCGAAACCCGCATCAACGAAGCAGCGGACGCCCGCCGGGCCGTCCTGAACCCCATCACCACCACCGCAGAGGCATAACCCCTATGACCACTTTGAACCTGGTAGATATCGAAAACGGCACCGTCAATGTTGCCGAGTACAGCGCCACAGACGCCGCGCTGGCGCTGCTGAAAGAGAAGTATGCAGCCGTGCCGGATGCCAACACTGACGAGGGCTACGCCTTCGTGAAGGGAGGCATCAAAGAGCTGACCACGCTACGCACCAGCCTGGAAACCGCTCGCAAGCGCGAGAAAGAGCCCTACCTGCAAGCCGGCCGCATCATCGACGCCGAAGCCAAGCGCATCACCACCGAACTGGTCGCCCTGGAAGATCCGATGAAGGCAGCCAAGAAAGAGGTGGATGACCGTATCGAGCGCGAGCGCCAGGCGCGCATCGCCCGCCTGCAAGCCAAGGTCGACGCCATCATTGCCATGCCCGCCAGCGTGCGCGGCAAGTCCAGCACCGAAATCAGCGACATGCTCGATCGCGTCGGCGAGATTGACGCCTCGCACGACTTCTACGACCTGACCAAGGAAGCGATCGCCGCCCGCGACAACGCCCTGGACGAGCTGGCGCGGATGCTGACTGAGCGTCTGGCGTTCGAGGCTGCCGAGACAGCGCGTAAGAAACTGGAGGCCGAGCAGGCGGAAATGCGCCGCCAGATGGAAGCCCAGCAGGCCGAGGCGCGCCGCCAGCGCGAAGAAATGCAGCGCCAGCAGGACGAAATGCAACGGCAAATGGACGAGCAGCGGGCCGCCATGGAGCGCCAGCAGGCTGAAATGCAACGCCAGCAAGCCGAAATGCAGCGCCAGCAGGCCGAAATGGAGCGTGCCCGCGTCGCTGCGCTGGAGCCGGTCACGGAGCCTGAGCCGGTCGCGGTAGCGCCTGCTGAGCCCGTAGCCGACCCCGAGCCGGTCGCCCCTGCCGCTACCCCTCAGCCTATCCAGATCGTGCCGCAAGCCGCCGCGCTGGAGCCCGAGCCGGAAATCAGCATCACCGTCCGCGAGTACAACGAGCTGATGGAGGCCAAGTCCATCCTCGACGCCTTGCTCGCCGCGGGTGTCGACAATTGGGAAGGCTGGGACAATGCCATGGAGATTCTGAAAGCCGCTTAACCATCCACCGCCCCGGTTCGCCGGGGCTTCAACTGAGGTACGCAGCCATGGCGCGAGGCGTCAATAAAGTAATCCTGATCGGCAATTGCGGATCAGATCCCGAAGTCCGCTACATGCCCAACGGCAATGCGGTGACCACCATCACCCTGGCCACCACCGACAGCTGGAAGGACAAGCAGACCGGCCAGCTGCAAGAGCGCACCGAGTGGCACCGTGTCGTGCTGTTCGGCAAGGTCGCCGAGGTCGCTGGCGAGTATCTGCGCAAGGGCTCGCAGTGCTACATCGAGGGCCGCCTGCAAACCCGCGAATGGGAGAAGGATGGCGTTAAGCGTTACACCACTGAGGTTGTCGTCGATATGGGCGGCACCATGCAGTTGCTTGGCGGTCGCGGCAATGACGACGGCGCCCCGCGCCAGCAGTCACGGCCACAGCGCCAGTCAGGGCCGCAAGATAACGCAGCGCGCACCCAGCCGACCCAGCAGCCGCCGCCAGACTACTTCGACGACGACATACCGTTCGCGGACCCCTATCGCGGGGCTCGCTGCCTTCTGACCTGATACGCCGCCAGCACAACCCCTATGAAGAATTTCCAGGCTTTGAAGATCGCCGAGTATCGGCACGTTGAACACAGCGCCCCCGGCCGTCTGTACGGCATGACGCCCCAGCTGGTCGGGCCGCGCACTTTTACCCAGGCTACGCAGCGCTGGCGGATCGTCTCGACGGTCATCACCAACGGCCCGCTGAATGCTGCCGGCCAACGCCCAGCCGAACGGCTGGAAATGAATCTGACACTCGGCGGACGCGACCGTCTTCCCTATGACGCCGCGATCGCCGCCGCGCACCGCCAGACCGACGATCTGGTCAAGGCAACCCCCGGTGTGATTGACCAACACTACGCGCTGTACGTGTTGATTCCCGCCACCCAACTAGCCGCGAAGAAAGCCGCCAAGGCGCGCCGGCGCAAATAACCCAGCACAACAAGGACATACCCCTATGCAACTGATTCGCAACGCCATCGTTTACAAGGCCACCCTCCCAGCTGCCGCAGCGCTCGCCGACCACCTGGCCGAAAAGCCGTTTGTGCCGGTGCTGGAGACGCAAGCCAGCGCGTCCGGCTTCGTGCCCTGCCTGGATGACCGCCTGGTGGCCGAGTTTCCCGGCGGTTTCGCTTTCCGCCTGCGCTCTGACGTGAAACCTGTCTCGATCAAGGCGCTGCGTATGGCGCAGCTGGAGGCGCTGAACGCTAAAGAAACCGAGCTAGGACGCCAGCTGACCGACGACGAGGCCGGCACCATCAAGGAAGAGCTGTTCTTGAACACCATCAAGAACACGCTCCCCGAGCGCTCCGAGCTGAACGCCTACTACCACATTGAAAGCCGTTCGCTGATCGTTCCGTCGACCAACAAGAACGTGGCGGGGCGCCTGGTCGGCCTGTTGGTAGAGGCTTGCGGCGCGCTGGAAACCAGCACGATATGGGTCAGCAACGTTAAGGGCGGTCTGACCACGCGGCTAAAGAGCTATTACGGCGCCGATTGCGAAGGCGAGATTTGCAACAAAGAGGCCTTTGAAGGCTTCAAGGTCGGTGACTCGGTAGTGCTGACCGGTGAGAAGGGCGCCAAGGCGACCTTTGACCTGGACAACCTGGACAGCGCCCACCAAGGCCTGATTGAAGCGCTCAGCGCCGGCATGGAAGTTCCGCGCCTGGAGCTTGTCCACGCCAACGCCGTGTCGTTTCTGCTGACCAAGGACTTCCACCTGCGCCGCATTGAGTTCATCCATAACGAATCGGAGGCTGATGGCGAGACGCCGGACTTCGACACCATGGAAGACCTCTGGAAGCATTCAGCCGGCACTCAGGTATTGCAGCTGGTGGCAGTCATCCAGGCGCTGTGCGATCTGTTCGGGTACCAGGAGCCGGCAGAGAAGGCACCCGAGGAACAGCAGAAGGAGGCAGCCAAGTGACTACCAAGAAAAAGCCCCTGCGCTCAACCAAGGGACTTTTAAGTACCTCGTCGCGCGACATGGACAAGTTCGTCGTGCGCCTGCCCGACGGGATGCGCGACCAGATACAGGCGGTGGCCAAGGCAAGCCACAGCAGCATGAACACGGTGATGATTCAGGCCGTTGAAAGCTACCTTGAAGGTCATGCCGAGTTGCGACTGACGATCGCCGCACTGAAAGCGCAGATCAACCCGCAATAAACCCGCACCACCGCCCAGCCGCTCGCCGGCTGGGCATTCAACCGAGACACCCCATGGACCGCCCCGAAATTTGCCGCACCACGCGCAAGCCAGTGCCCGCCGAGGGCTGCGCGTGTTTCCGTCATAACGTGCCAAAGAAGGAAAAGAACAATGCGCCACGACCCGCTGATAGCCCGACACACCCAAGACGCTGACGGAACGGCGCTTATTGAGATAACCGGCCTGCCGGCCGGGCGCTACACCGCCGATCAACTGCGCCGCCATGCGCGCACCCTGAAAACCATCGCCATCGACAGCGACCAGGGCGCCACCGGCGAACGCACCTATGAAGATGCGGAGGTGGCCAGCGTATGAGACGCGCCGATGACACCGCACGGCGGGCCGCTGACCTGATCGAGCGTGCCGGGAAAGTCCTGGCCAGTGACGCCTGCGACACCCCGCTGATCGCCTCCATGGCGCAGCTGCTCGCCGAAGTAATGGCCGACTATGCCGAAGTGCGTCGCGGCCAAGAGCGCAGCACCCGCACCATCAAGGATCTGCACGGCACCCTGCGCGAGATACGCCGGTACCACGGGCGCGGCATGGAGCCGCAGATGCTCCAGCGTATCGACGCCGTAGCGCCTGAAAACATGGCCACCCTACAGCGCCCCGTGCGCCTGTATGCGGTGCGCGACCCGCTCGACGGCACGCTCTACCCCATGCTCAGCGAGCAGGGCGCAGAGCGCTTCGCTCGAAGTCTGGACATGATCGCCGAGGCCGAGCAGCGCGAACCCAGCTCCAGCGTCGTGCTTTCCATCCTGCCGGAGGTCGAGCACTGGCGTGCCGTCGCCGAGCAAGAGGCCGCATGGTCGGCCGATGCGCAGCATATGGCCTTCGCCGCGCTCCAGCAGGTCGACACGCTGAACGAGCAGATCGAACAGCTGCAAGCGGGCCTCAACGTACCCACTCAGCCGGTGCGCGCCGTGTCGGTCTATGCCGACAACTGCGACGGTGGCCGCTTCGTCCTGCTGGGTACCGCTGATGGCTTGGGCGTCTACGAGGGCGTCCAGGTTGTCGCCTACCGTGACGCGAAAACCGGGGCGCTCCACTTCCGCAGCCCCGAAGAATTTGAAGATTGCATGACCCTGGAGGCAAAACAGCGATGACCCCTATCTGGCGTCACCTGACCCACCCTGACGGCATGACCGTCTCGCTGCTGGTGAAGGCCACCGGCCTGACCGTCAACCAGGTGCGCGCGGATCTGCGCGCCCTGGAGGCCGACGGCCAAGCCATCCGCGAAACCGCCCCGCCGGGCAAAGAGCATTTGTGGTGGCGCAGCGGCTCGCAGCCGCTGGACGAGCTGACCGTCGTGCTGGCGCTCAACCTGGCCCGCCGGCTCTACCCCAACCCCGGCAAGCTGCGCTCAGTGATGCGCAGCATATCCACCCGCGCCGCACACCCGGCTTGGCGTCAGTCGATCGCCATGGCTGCCGTAGCGCTCAACCCGCACAAGCTGGTCGACGTGTTCAATACCGAGTACGAGGCCGAGAACGCAAAGGAGGTTGCTTAATGGACAAGGTTCAAGCCGTCGCAACGGACGCCCTGAGAGGCATGCTTGCCGCCATCACCGGCATGACGCCGCCGGAAGGCCCGCCGCCCCAGTTCATCCAGGCCGCCATTGATCGTGCGGCCGAGCGGATCCGCGGCGAAGTGGTGCCGGTAGCGGTCGATCGCGCGGTGCGGCTTATCGAAACCCGGCTCGAAACCATCGCATTGCCGCACGGCTGCCTGCCGGTCCCGCGCTGGGCGTGCGAGCGCTTGCTGATCGCTGAGCCACACCCGAGCCGGATCAACGCCGAGACGGCCGTTTCCGAGCTGCTGCGCGGCGTGGTGCCGACTGCGCCGGCTGACCATGATGCGCCCCGGCAAGCTCGACTGCTGCGAGCCGAGGTCGCACGACTGCGCCAGCAATCGTCGGCTGGCGACGAGATACCCGACTTCACGCCCGGCAGCGGAAACAAGGCGCGCCGGCGGGCTGAAGCGCTGGGCATCACGATCGTTCGACCTGGCCTGTTCCGGCAAGCCGCCCCCGAGGGCATCGATAGCGAGGGCGGCAGTTGTGACTAAGGCCGCGAACTACTACCCCAAGGGCGGCCGGTGCGCTGGCTGCGCTGATCGCCTGGCCGATTGCAGCAAGCTGCCGTTCCACACGATGAAGGTCCACCGCCGCGACGGCGTAGACGTTGCGGTCATCTGCGATCGGTACCGCCCCGCCGGCGAAGGCGAGGAAGTGGGCCGACCATTCTGGAAAGGCACCACCAAAGCCCGCCCCTAGCCATCCGCAACCATAGAACCCGCCGGCGCGCCCGGCGGGCATGGAGACTGCTATGTCCGAGAAAAAGGAACGTCCGATTCTGTTCAACGGCGCGATGGTCTGCGCCATCCTGGAAGGCCGCAAGACAGTCACGCGGCGCGCACTACCTGCCGGGCTTGATCCCGACCGACTGGGCGAAACCATGAGTAAGGCCCAATGGCAGAAGGTGAACCGCGAGCGGCCTGTCGCCTTCGGCATTACCTATTTCTGCCCGTTCGGCCAGCCGGGCGACCGGCTGTGGGTGCGCGAAACCTGGGGCGACGTCAACCTGGCAGGCGCTCCTGGTATCGCCTATCGCGCCGATGACGATATCCGCGACCTTATGGCAGAACCCAGCTTCCACGACGAGGACGGCGCGTTCAATTACGACGATGAGCGTGTGAAGCAATATCACTTCGCTGTCTGGTCCGAAGATCTGCTTTCAGGCGCCGAGGGGCGCTGGCGCCCGTCGATCCATATGCCACGCTGGGCCTCACGCATCCTGCTCGAAATCACCGACGTGCGTGTCGAGCGCCTACAGGGCACCACCGAGGAACAGGCGGAAGCCGAGGGCGTACGGGCCTGTGAGCACGACCTCGACCCGGACGGCAACTGCTACTCCGCTACCGAACTGCTCAGCATCCTCTGGTCATCGCTCTATGGCGTCGACAGCTACAACGCCAACCCTTGGGTCTGGGTCGTCGAGTTCAAGCGCGTGGAGCAGGCCCATGGAGTGTAAGTGCGGCGGATCCATGAAGGACGCCAGCGTGACGCGCTCGAAGGTCGGCATCGTGTTCGAGTACCAGGTTTGCAAGGCCTGCGAGCGCAACCTGTACGGCAGCCTGATCGTCGCCGGCAAGGTGGTGGCGATCGGCAACGAAGCGCAGCGCATGTTCCTGGCAATGGACGAGCCAGCGCCAGCGGTACCAAAACCGATACCTGTAGACGCGCAACCCTGGACGCCGATCGAGCAGCGCCCGGTCGGTACCGGCCTGATACGGGTCCGGTTCACCACTGGCGGCCACTACATCGAGCGGCCGTCCTACTTCGCCGAGCGCTGGGATCTGATCGACGCCTGGCAGCCCTACGACAACGGGCCGGCGCTGGCCGCTGCGCTCAATCCGCTGCCTATCCCGCAGGAACTGCGCGTCGGTACCGAAACCCCGCCGGCGCCCGCACGCAAAGCGCGCCCGCTGCCACCACCGCCCGCCGTAGACACGCAGCGCGGGCAAACGCTCAGCCTGTTCTAACTGGAGGGCGCCATGCGGCGATCACGAAAGGAAAAACTTACAGTGCGCGGCGTGTCGGGTACCGGGCCGGAGCTGTGCAAGCACTTCGGCATTGTCAGCTGGAACACGGCGAAAACCCGGAAGTGGCGCGACCCCAGCCTTAGCTGGGAAGCGGCTATTACCACCCCTCACAAGCGCAACCTGGAAGTGTCGGCCGGCGGCATGAAGGGGCCGGCAAAGTTGCTGTGCCGGTACTTTAAGGCGGCTACTTATTCAACAGCCCTACAGAGACGGCAACGCGATCCGACGCTCAGCTGGAGCGAGGCCATCACAGCAGACCGGAGCGCCCTGGCCAAGCCAAGAGGCAAGGTCGGGGAGGTGCGCGGCGTGCGAGGTACGGTTTACGCGCTGTGCAACCACTTTGGCATTGTCGGCTACCGGACAGCGAACAGGCGTCTACGGGATAACCCGGCAATGAGCTGGGAAGATGCCGTAACCAAGCCACCCAAGGCGCGGGCATGAGCCTGGAGCACTACACCGACCAGCAGCTTATGGACGAGCTGCTGAATCGGCGCGTTGAGCGGGAGAGGGGCGAGCCAGCCGAGTATTGCCACGACTGCCAGCGCTTCAAGCCCTGGACGAAGCGCGGCGACCCGCCGGACGACTACAACCCGTGCAGCCTTGGCCACGCACTGCGATTCCACCTTCCCGAAGGCTGGGAAGATCCGCATGGCGGGGGCTTCTACCGGCGCATATGCAGCGATCGCAAGGCTACCCCTCCACCCGCCCCACCCAAACCAGAAGAACCCAAGGAGCCGCCACGCGGGCGGCCTGATTGGCAACCGCGCACGATCTGAGGCGCGCACACAAGAGGCATCAACCATGCAGACCAACACCCCTACCGAAACCCCCACTAACGAACTGTCCTATTTCGCCCAGGTAGCCATCGCCGCCGTGGCGGCCGAGCGCTGCGAGCAGATCCAGGTCAAGGGCTACACGCCCGAGCATGACGACCAGTACGACGCGGACGAGCTCAACCAGGCGGCAGCCTGCTACGCCTCGCTTGCCGGCCGTGCTGGCAGCTCCACGACCATGTGGCCGTGGGCTCCGGAGTTCTTCAAGCCCAGCCACGACAGGCTGAACGACCTGGCCAAGGCCGGCGCGCTGATCCTCGCCGCGATCGAGCACGAATGCCGCAACGGCACCGCCATCCGGCCCATGGTGGTGCTGCGCGACGAGAACGGCTTCTGGTCCCATCCGGCCTGCCCCAGCAATGGCGACGGCGGGATTCCGTACCGCTGGTTCCATGAACGCGGGCTGCAACTGACCGAAACCTACTTCAATGACGACGCCCCGGTCGACATGGTGGAGCACTACATGGCCACCGGCGTAGCTGCGAGCCGTGACTGGAAACCCAGCACACCGCCCGGCGAGTGCGGCGGCTGGTTCATCTTCTCCATTCACGACACCGATGACGGCCCGGTCTGCGCATGGGTTCGGCCGCAGCGGCTGGCCGACGAGGAAAAGGCGCTGGCCGAGGCGAAGGCCATGCAGGAGCTGGAGCGATGAAGAAGCGCTTCGGGATCTACTTCGAGACGCGCGGTAGCGTGAACATCGACGGCCGCGACCTGGTAGGACGCTCGGTCATCATTAATGGCGACAAGGTACTGGTCGACGGCGTTGAGGAGCCGGGCAGCCTGGTCGGCCCCATCTACATCGCCGTGACGGGCAACGTCGAGCGCCTGGAGTCGGGCAGCGGCAACGTGGAAGTCTCCGGCGCGTGCGGAACCGTCCAGACCATGAGCGGCGATGTGCATTGCGGCAACGTGGACGGCTCGGTCAAGACCATGAGCGGTGATGTGACCTGTGGCGCGGTCAGCGGCAGCGTCAACTCGCTGTCGGGTGACGTGCGGATGGGAGGTGCCCGCTGATGCGAAACCAACCCCAACCCGGCGAGTACCTATTCGTCGGCGGCCCGGCCGATGGGCGCCGGCAGCACGTCAAGGCGCCCACGCCCATGCTGCACACGCATGTGCTGGCGCCGCTGCCGGCGCTCGGCGCCTGGAACCGCGAACCACCGGAAACCGCTGTGACGGTTGGTTGCACGTACCGCCTGGAGCGCATACAGGCGAACGAGGAAGTGCTCTACTTCTACGTTCACGCTGCGCTGTCGCCCTTTGAGGCGATCGCCGCGCTGCTTGAGGGCTACCGGCTGGAGCAGAGGATGCGGCTATGAAGGAACTCAACGCGACGACGCTGCTATGCGCCGGGTTCCTGTTGGGGCTTGGGTTCATGGCCGCGCAAGAGGTGTGGTGGTTCGCTACGGGCATGGCGGGCTTTTGCCACGGCTGATAGGCGGGCTTGAACGAAGGGGGAAGTCCGGCTATATTCGGGACTTCCCCCTTTTTTCGTTTCCGGTGACTGTCGCGTCCACCAGGGATCAGTGCGGCCGTTTGCATTTAACATAAGGGGGGTTATGCGAAGGATGGCCACTGGCCAGCACGGCAAACAGATTATGCGAAGTCCGCGCACACACCGCCACACGCCAGACCCACAGATTGCACACAACAAAACGGGGCGCTCCTGACCAGGGCGCCCCGTTTTTGTTTCTGCGAGCGAGTCAGTCGATCCAGCCCTTTTCCCGCATCCGCTCGGTTTCCGAGTCGAGCCAGCGCCGCTGGGCGTGCCATTCGCTTTCGCCTTCGTCGTAATGCTTCGGGTCAATACCCATGTGAAGCTCAACGCGGGCCAGGTGCTCCTGCCCCCAGCGCTCACGCTGCGCCCACATTTCCCGGCACACCGCCATAAATGCCTCGTCGTTCTCGGCGTGTTTGCGGTAGTACGCGGCAAAATCGGCGAAGATCGTAAAATGCTCGTCGTCGTAGTTGACCAGCTTGTTCGCTGCGAACTGCGTCCGGGCGCCGTTGTACAGTGACAGCACGAACTGTTGCAGGCTTTCAGCCACGCCGTAGGTGCCCGTCAGCAGCAGCTCACGGTGGCGGTAGAACGGGGATCTGGTATCAATCATCGGTAACGTCCTGTTGTGGGTAACAAAGTGCGTCCAGCAGCGCCAGCACCCGCTCGGGCGTGGCCTGGCGCTCGAACTCGGCTTGCAGCTGGTTGCGCCTGCGGCTCTCGATGCGGGAGTTGTGCGCCAGCAGCGCCTCGGTGGCCTCCCGCAGCGGGCGAAGGTCGCCGACTTCTTCCTCTATCGACGCATGCTGACCCTCCAGCACCCCCCCCAATGGCGCCTGCTACGGCTGCCGCCATAAGCTCCTGCGAACTCAGCTGGCCAGCCCCGGCCCGCGCGGCCGCCAGCGTTTCGTAGCTAATTTCGTAGGGACTGGTCATTGCGCTATCTCACTCTTGAGGAACTGATTCACTGCCAGGGTGATGACCGCCGAGCGCGACATGCTCAGCTTGCCAGCCACTTCATCCAGGCGGCTTAACAGATCTGGCGCCATGATGACCGGGATCTGTTCTTTCTTGCCGACGGTCACGCCACGGCCGGAGCCCTTGCGATTGACCTTGCCGCTGTCCGGCGCGCCGTTAACGAAGTCGCTAGGCCGCTTGCTGGAGGGCAGATTGGCGCCGACGGTAGGTTTAGGGCGCTCTTTGATAGTCATATTGTTACCAGTCGATAGTCATGTGATTGCTGAACGATGGGCATCCTATCCCAATGTGCTAATCAGCACTTCCAATTCTTTGCAGGCCTTGGGGTTGCGCGGGCGTAGTTCCTCGACACAGACGCCTGACCCTATCGCATTCCCGAAGGCCTTGCGGCGCACCACCATCAGCGGCTCCAGTACGGTTTTCTTGCCCAGCTTGCGCTCGGTCATCAGCGGCTCGATCGCCGTCATCTGCCCGGCGGCCTTGACGGCGGCCATGTTGTCGGCCGACCGCCACAGGGTCGACTCGGCCATGTTTAAAAAGGACAGCGCGCGCAGCGGTCTATTCGCGGGCCGATTGTTACGCGCCTCGCGCACCAGGGCGTCGATATCGTCCAGCGCCCACACTTCCGGCGAACCTGGCGCATAGGGCACCAGCACCAGGTCGCACAGCAGCAGCGCCGCCCGCAGCGCCGTCGAGTCGCGCCCGCCCGCGTCGATAATCACGTGGTCATAGCCAGGCACCATGCCCGGCAGCTTGGCCTCCAGCTCTTTGCCCTCGGCCAGCTGGACCACCTCGACGCGCGGCATTACGCCGTCACTGTCCCGGTTGTAGAGCGCCACTTGCGCCGTGTCCTGACGGTCGCCATTGACCAGCAGCACGTCATGCTCGGCGAGCGCCAGCGCGGTAGCCAGGTTTACGGCGATGGTCGATTTGCCGACGCCGCCCTTAGAATTTCCTACAACTATAATCATATGATTGCCGTGTGATAGTGGGTTGATATAGGGGTGCTGACCATGCGAATACTAGCCGCTAGCCGTATGCTTATCAAATTCACACCACAGACGAAAAAAAGGCGCCCCGAAGGACGCCCATGCGTTGCTTACCTGGTCATCACAGCTGGTCGCGCAGGAACTCCAAACGACGGTTGATCGTCAGACCGCCCTCGGCCTCAGCCTCACGGCGCGCGCGGGCCTTGAGCGATGCCGATATGGTCTTGCCGGTGATGGGGTACTGCGGGTACCGGCCGTTGAACGAGCGGATCCGCTCCAGCAGCGCGCCGCGCGTCTCGTTGTCGCCCTGACGCATGGCCATGGCGTAACGGTTGAGGATGCTGCGGCGCTCGTTCAGGACGTGCTGTTCGGCGGTCTTCAAGGCGCTGTTGGTGTCGTAGCGCTCGGCAATGTGCGCCGGCGTGAAGCCCATCGCCTGAGAAATCAGGTTCCAGGTACTCACGTCGTCGACCAGGGACGCGCCGTTCATGGTCTGTACGCCTTCCTGCGCGTAGCGGCCCGAACGCATCACATCCTTGATCGCCTTGGGCATCATCGCCTCGATACCGCGCCAGACGTGGCCCTCGCCGATCATGCTCATGCCGGTAAAGGCATTGCTGACCATCGCCGGCGCAGCGCCCAGTACCTGCTCCATCCAGTACAGATACGAGTCCTTGCCTTCCAGCTCGCGGCCAGGCGACCAGAACCACAGGCTGCCCATGCCGATACGCTCGGTCAGCGACAGATCCAGCGCGGTACCGGGGGCACCGTGCAAGACCACCTTGGCCACGTCCGGCCCCAGCGCTTCCACCAGGTTGCGCTTGATCTTGTCCTCGGCGCTCCACGGGTCGTCTTCGTCATCGAACAGGTCCAGCAGCGCCAGAATGGCCGTCATACCGGGAATGCCCATGGCGCCGGCGAACAGCGCGAACATCGAGAACATGCCCGCCAGACGACGCTTGGCGGCCTTCTTGACCTCCGGTGTCTCGCCCTTCATGGCGCCGCGGATATCAATCACCAGGCGCGCCAGCATGTTGATCGAGTGCTGGCGGAACACGAACAAGACCTTGGCCGTGTCGTTTTGCAGGTACCGGGCGCGGTTGCCGCTCGAATAGTCGAAGTGGGTTGTGTAGGTCAGTTCGACCGATTCCTTGATCGCTGCCTCATGGTCCAGGCCGCTCTCGCGCGCCATGCGGTAAGCGGCCAGCGACGTAACCTCTCGGTTGTAGCGCTCGGCGTTGTGGAACGCCCAGCTGATATAGCCCATCACCTTATGGCGCAGCGGGTTGTATTCCACGCCGGTGTCGCCGACGCCGGCCAAGTCATGTGATTGAGTCTTGTCCCACAAGCCCATGCGGATGAACTCGGCAGCGGCCAGCGCTTCGTCGCCCTCCAGCGTCTTCTCGATGTGGCCGCGACCCTGTACGAAGTCCTTGGACGCCTTGGCCAGCGCCGCCATGGCTTTCGTCTCGCTGCCAAAGCGCGCGCCCAGGATCGGGATACCCATCATCCAGGTTTGCGAGGTGTTCACCAGCGCAGCGGCCGGGGTCAGGCCCAGCTGATAGACGAACGCGGCCGATGTAATGTGCTGCGCGATCTTGCCGCCCTTGGGCGCCATCACCCACTCATGGCGTTTTCTGAGCTCGTTCGCAATGGTCATAGCGTCCACCGGATCGGCAGCGGCCTTGGCCTGTTCCTCGACCTGCTCGACCAGCTCGTTCATTTCCAGCGAGTGTTTCAGTCGGGCGATCTGGTACGAGCTATGGAACATGGAGCTGGCAAAGGCACGCATGGCGTCACGGTCGAAGCCGGCCGTCTTCTTCCGGTGAATGAAGCCCTTGCGCATGGAGAAGTCCGGCATGGTTTCCAGGTACATCTGGTAAATCTGGTCGGACAGTTCCTTGCTGTTGGGCATCCGCGATACCACGTCCTGCAAGTCGGCGATAAAGGCCGGGTCCACCGCGCCCTCCAGCTCCTGCTTATTCGACTGCCGGCCCACCTTCACGTCCAGGCTCGGGTAGGTCTTGCGCAGCTCAGCGGCGGCGGCCTCCATGTCGGCGGCGCTCTCGAACATCGAGAACGACACCAGTTCGTCACCGTCGCGCAGCGCAACGAAGTATTCGCCGTAGCGCTTGAGCGGGAAGTAAGGCTCGTCGACCCGCATGCTCTCGAACTTCTGGCGCAGCAGCAGGATCTTCGCGCTGCCACCCTGCTCAGCCGACGCCACGCGGCCGTTGTAGCGCTTGTCGGCCGCCTCCAGGGCTTCGTCCAGCTCGTCGCCGGTCAGCTCGTCCTTGGCCCGCTCGATATCGGCATCCCGATCGCGGCGCGCGCGCTTCTTGGCGTACTCGGCCGACTTGCGGATGTTTTCCTCGATCACACCCTCCAGGGTCGTGACCTGTTGCTTGTAGGCGTCCCGCGCATCGCCAAACATCGCGCGATGCCCTTCCGGCAGCGATTGGTACTGCATCCGCAGACGGTTATAGGTCGCCTTCTGCTCGGGCGTGTAGCTGTCCTTGATCGGCTTGCTGGGGTCTACGCCTTCCAGGGTTGCCGAGTGCATGAGGTCGGCCAGGCGCTGCTCAGCCTTGCGATCGGTCCAGCGCAGTTTCAGCCAGCGCTGTGCGATCGCGTCATAGCGGGTGTGCATTTCGTTGCGATCGGCATCCATGGCGCGTTTCTCGTCCATGTAGGCCGATAGCGCGGTCATCGACTGCGGAGCAAAGTCGCGCATGTAGGTCAGCGGCAGCGCGCCCAGCAGTGCCGGTTTCAGGTCAGCCAGGCGGCCTTTCAGGCTGCGCTTGGCGTTGCGCGCGGTCAGCTCGAACGGCTCGCGGCGGCCCAGGAAGCCGCCGGCCAGGCTGAACCGAATATCAGCATCGAAGTCGTCGAAGGTGCCCACGTTGTCGGTGGCCGACTTGATCTGGTAGTTGGCGAACGCGACCCAGGCCTTTTGCGCCGGGATATGGATGCCGTCGTGCCCAGCCTGCTCCAGCTTGGCGCGGAATCGACGCGCCTGGAGCGGGTTTTCGATCGCCTGCATTTCCGCCAGCGTGGCGGTGTAGGGGTTCTTGATCGACGCATACAGCTCCATGACCTTCGACAGCCCTGGCATGCCGTCGCTGGCGTTGCGGGCATAGCCCTCGGCGCTGCTGCGTTCGGTGGTCATAAAGTAGCCCAGGTCCGACGTGGCGTGCCCGGTGCTGTTGCCCGACCGATTCTCGAACACGGTGAAGTCATTGGCGGTGCCGTGATACAGCACGCGCGGCTCGCCCTGTTTGTCGACTACCTTGGAGTCGCCAAACCAGCGCTGGAACGCATCGGTGCCGGTCTGGTCGACGCCACCGGCCAGCTTGAACATCGGCTGGCCCTTGGGCGCCCGGTCGGCCTGCTTGGCCGCATTTCGAGCCTCGCGCAGCACGTAGGCCATGTCGGTAACGCCCAGCTCGGCGAACCAGTTAGAGCGCGCCTTGCGTGCCCAGGCGCGCAGCATTCCCACAAACTCCTCCAGCAGGCGGCGTAGCGAGCCGGTGGTTTCGCCAATGTGCGCCAGCAATTCCTCCATCAGGATAAGCGGCTGCTTGGATGCGGCGATTTCCGGATTGCCCAGGATGCCACGCTCGTAGGCGGCCAGGTTGATACCCTGCTCGCGGGACAGCTTGCGTATACCGTCCAGACCGCCGACGCCGTTCAGCAGCTGGCGCAGTTGCGGCCCCAGCTGGAGCCCATACTTGGCGCGCAGGCCGAAGTGGACATAATGCTCATGGAACATGATGCCCTTCGCTTCGTCTGCGCTGGTAAACCGATCGTCAATAATGAAGGTCTTGTTATGTTTGGGACTGTAAAGACCCTGTACCGTTCGTGGCGCCGCGCCCTGGCGCGTAGCTTCCGCTTTCACATCCTCGGGAAGGTCGGCGTAGCTGGTGAAGACAAACCGATCGCGCGCGGTGGCTTCGCCCACGGCTTCGACGGCGAGTTGTTCTACTGTCCGCCGGTCGAGATAACTGACGCGGGTAGCACCGGACGGACGCCCACCGGCACGACTGAGCCGGACGCCTGAATCTTCCGGTACGCGGTCGGCCTCGGTCAGGCCTGCCGGGTTGTCCTTCGTGACCACTTCCGGCGCCTCGAAAGCGCGCTCCTCGTAGATGGCCATCCCTTGCGCGTCCCGCGCCTCGGTGTATGGAATCACTACGTTGCCCTTGGCATCCGCCGCCAGCACGAACCAGCCGTCTTTGTTCCAGCGGTGGCCAGTGACTACAAAGGTCTTGTTCTTCCAGGTCACTTCGGTATCGACCGGCACGCCACTGCGCAGCCATGCCGGCGGCGGTACCGGGTTTTGCTCCAGGTCTTTCTCCAGCAGCTCGTAGTCCTTCTTGGCGCGCTCCAGGTCGGCAGCCATGTGGAACGGCTCGGCCGCTACCTGCTCCAGGCGGGTAAGGGTGCGCGCCGCCTCGACCACTTCATTGCGTTGCTTCTGGATTTCCTCCGGATAGCCGCGCAGGGCGGTTTCCAGGCTCTGCATCCGCAGGCTACGGCTCGATAGCGGCGTGCCGTTGATATCCACCGTCATAACCGGCTGATCGGCCCACTGCGGCCAGGACAGGCTCAGCGCGTGGCCGCCGAAGTTTCCGACCGAGTGCTGGCGCTTGTCGCCGGTGCGGACGTGTTCCTCAGCAAAGGCAGCAATGGCGGCCTCGGCATCCTTACGGGTGTCGTACTCGGTGCCGTCCACGGTCATGGTGAAGCCAGCGCCCATGGTGGCCTTGGTCAGCGCCTCCACGGCCTCGACCACGCCGGCATCGTCCAGCGCCTTGAGCTTGGCGCGCTGCTCGTCGCGGCGCTCGCGGGTGATGCGCAGCGACCGGCGGGCATCCGACACAGCCTGGCCGTGTAGACGCTCGCGCGATTGCAGCTGGTCGATCTTCTTGTTCAGCTTTTCACGCACCAGAATGCGCGGATCCCCGGCCGCCTCGGCGAAGGTTTCGAGGATGTCGCTTTCTTCCTCGCCGGCGGCGTCGCCTTCAATCACGCGGTCAGCGTCATTGGCCTTGAGGAACGCCGTGATAAAGCGCTGCTTGATCGCCAGCACCTGCCAGCGGCGCCCGTCCAGGCGGTCGGTCAGGTAGCGGTACTCGAGCACCGTGTTCCACTGGTTGCCCTGGCGGTGGCCGCGGCCATTGCGCTGCTCCAGGTCGCCCGGCATCCATGGGGCATCCATGTGGTGCATGGCGCGCAGGTTGCGCTGCATGTTCACGCCCACGCCAAGCGACTGCGAACTGCCAATGACCACACGAATCTCCGCGCGGTTCATGGCATCGGCGATCGCCTTACGCTTGTCCTTGCTGGTGCTGCCGTCGACGATCGCGATCTGCTCGCGCGGGATGCCCTGCTGGACCAGGCGCTCGACCATATCGCGCATGGTGGAGAACGTCTTGTACGTCACCTTACGCTTGTCGCCGACAGGACCAACGCTCTTGGTCGCGGTGGTCGACAGGCCTTGCTGCGCGAAAATCACCTGCGTGGCGAGCGGGTGCGAGCCGTATATCTCCAGCACGTTGCGAATCACGCGGCTCGACTTGCTGTCGTCGGTGTCCGGCACACGCCCTTCCTGCCCGGCCAGCTCGGCGCCACGGTTCAGGCGCACGTCAAAGCTGGCTTTGCCTGCCAGGTTTTCGTAGATGATCGGCGATTCAGGGTCGCCGGCGTTCATTGCCTGCTTGCGCTCTTTGCCGCTCATGTTGCGCCAGGCACGGGCGTAGCCCTGGATCTTCTGGAACTCGATCTTCTGTTCGTCGGTCAGGTCGGCGGTATCAACGATGACCTTCTTGTACGGGCGGTCCTTGGCCTGCTCGGTGCGGCCGTTCAGCAGCTCGGCGCGCTCGGCCTCGGTCAGATCCGAATCGCTCAACAGTTTGCCGGTGGCGGTTCGGCGCGGCTTCATTTCCGGCATGTCGTCGGCGAATACCACGTCCATGTACTGCCCGATCATCCGGCGCAGCTCGGGCACGTTGATAAAGGCGGACAGGCGCGTGACGGCCTCGTACTCAGCCGCGGCGTTCAGTTCAACGTCGGTGACTTCACGGGCAAACGAGCCGAACCAGCCGTCCCACTGATCGACGCCGGCCGCCTCCATTTCCTCTTGCATGATGTAGCGCATCTGGTGGAACACTTCGGTCAGCGTGTTGGTGATCGGTGTCCCGGTGAACAGGTGGACGTTGCCGCCGGCATTGTTGGTGCGTATGTACTTGGTCAGGAACGCCAGCGCGATCGAGCGGTTCGACGATTGGGTTTGTAGACCCTTCATCTTCATCTGCGTGGAGAACGGCGGCTTCTTGAACTCGTGCGCCTCGTCCACCAGCACCATGTCAATGCCTAGATCCTCGAACGCGGTCGCGCCCTCTCGGGAGGCCTGCTGCGCCTGCTTTTTGATCGTGTTAATGATCTTGTTGCGGGTTTTCACCAGGTCTTTCGCAGTGACGGAGCGCAGTTTCTCCAGCGCCTTTTCATCGTCGAGCATTTCCTTGGTCAGATCCACGCCATCCTCGGCGGCAGCCTCAGCGGCGGCGATTTCCAGCTCGCGGATTTCCTCGTAGGCGATCGCCATGAGGGTTTCTTCCTTGAACGCCAGACGGTCGATCAGCGAGTGCGGCAGTACCACCGCGTCCCAATCGTCGTTGGCGATCTGGCGCAGCTTGATATCGACGGTATCGGGCGACAGGTTGTCGATGTAGAGCACCTTGGCGGCCGGGTACATCATCTGGATTTCAGCGGCGACCGACTTGCTGTTGGCGTTGTGCGCCAGAATCAGCGGCTTCTTGGCGATGCCGTAGCGGCGCGACTCCACGGCGATGCCGCCCATGGTGAAGGTCTTGCCGGTACCGACTTCGTGCGCGTTGAGCGAGCGGCGCATGACCAGGGCGCGCCAGATCGCATCCATCTGATGCTTGCGCAGGTCGAACGGGCCGTTGCCCAGGCTCAGCGCCATGCCTTCGAAGCCCAGCACGGAGCCGTCAAAGTTCGGCGTGGCGTAGGCGTTGCGGGCGTCGTTGTACTCGCGCTCCACGGCGCTGCGGCGCTCGGGGTCGGACCACAGCCATTCGCCGAAGCGCTGGCGGATTTCGCTGATCTTGCCGTTGACCTCCTTCGTCGCCTCGGGGTCGTTGTAGCTCTTGCCGTCGCTGCCCTTGCGGGTGATGTTGATTGTCTGGTTGGTGATCGCGGCGTTGACCAGGCGGGAGAATGGCACCTCTCGGGTACCAAACCCGGCGCTGGCCTCGGCGCGATTGTTCGCCCCCTTGGGCAGCTTGATTTTCCAACGACCGTTGGAATAGCTCACGTCGATGCCGTCCGGCGTGGTCAGGTTGAGCATATGGGCGACGTACTCGGCATAGATGCCGGTCGATACCCACGACGCGCCCATTTGCGCCTCGATCTTGTAGTACGGCACGTCGGCCGGCACCACCTTCTCCAGGGCGGCGACGTTGCTTTGCAGCTGCGCCAGGCCTTCGGCGACGGCGGCCTTGGCATCGCGCAGCTTCTCGCGCACGTTGCCCGACAGGTAGATATCGGCCGGCACCACGTCGCCGCTCGGCAGCTCGAACACAGCACCCTTAGCCAGTAGCTCGGCTTTCACCTCGGCGGCCGGCTTCTTCGCCAGCTCAGCGACCTGCTCAATGGTTGGGTTGATCGACTGGTTGCGCGCCAGCACGTAGGCATCGGTGATGCTCGGGCTCTGGATGTTCAGCGCGCCGCGCGTGGTGGCCTTGGACATGATCGCCGAGGGCACCAGGGCGCCGTCCTTGCCTTGAATCTCCAGCGCCGCCAGGGAGGCGTAGAACGGGTCGTCAATGCGCTGTAGGTACTTGAGGCCGTAACTGCCGTTGATCGTGCCGTGCTTGGCGACAAAGGCGTCGTAGCTCGCCTTGAGCGCTTTACGCTCGGTCTTTGCGTCGCCGGTGCGCTGCGCGTCGATCAGCGCGGCGTACTGCTTGCGCAGGGTGATAAGGCGGTCCAGCTGATCCTCACGCTGGGCATTGGTGGCTTCGTTCTTGATCTTGTAGCTCAGCACGTCGACGGCCGGCGCCAGGTACTCGCCACGCACCACGAACAAGCCGTCCTTGGTACGGATCAGCGAGTTCTCGCGGTCGTCGGTGTGATTGGCCACATAGCTGACGGTTTTGGCTTGGCGCTCCGGCTGGAAAGCGCCCTCGGGCGCCATAGCAGTGATGCGTACCAGCTGCTCGGCCATGTTGTCGGGGCGGTGAACGATCATGCCCGGCCGCTTGAAGGTGGTCCCGTGGCCGAAGTCGATAGTGCCGATGACGTTCTGCGGGTTCTTGACGTAATACTCGTTGATCGAGACGGTTTCGCCGCTCGGCGTCTTGTAGTCGACCGATTCAATCCAGCCGGCGTCACTGATGTTGCGCACCGGCTCGGGACGCTTGCGCAGAATGACGATATCCGTCACGACGCTGGTACCGGCGTATTCCTTGAAGGCGCCAGACGGCAAGCGGAACGACGCCACTAGCTCGGCCTTCTTGGCCAGCTCGGCGCGGATCCCGATCGACTTCTTGTCCATGCTGCCCTTGGACGTAATGCCGACCACCAGGCCGCCCGCGCGCGCCTGGTCCACCGCTTTCAGGAAAAAGTAGTCGTGTAGGTACGGGTTCAGGCGCTGGTACCGGCGATCGGCGATCACCGTGTCCTCGAACGGCCAGTTTCCTATCACCAGGTCATAGAAGCCGTCGGGCGTCTTGGAATCCTGGTAGCCCTTCACCTGGACGTTAGCCTCGGGGTACAGCAGCTTGGCCATGCCGCCCGTGACCGGATCAAGCTCGATGCCGGCAAGCTGACTGCGCGCCTTGAGGTCGGCCGGCATCATGCCAAAGAAGTTGCCGATACCCATGGACGGCTCCAGAACACGGCCGCCGTCGAAGCCCATGCGCTTCACCATTTCCCACATCGCCATAACGGTCGGCGGGTCGGTGTAGTGGGCGTTGGTGATCGAGCGTTGCAGGCCTTCCCACTCGGTTTGCCCCAGGTTGTCGCGCAACCAGCTATCGCGCGCTTCCCAGCCGCTCTTAGGCGCCGGGTGCGCCCAACTGCCTTGGAACAACTCCTGACCGAACGAACCCCAGCCGGTATAGCCGGCGAGTGTTTCCTGTTCTTCACGGGTGGCCGGACGGCCTTCGGCGCGCAGGTCGTTGTACAGGTCGATCGCCGCACGGTTCTTGTCGAAGCGGGCGACCTGGCCGCCACCTACGATCTTGAGCGGGTCAGCTACATGGAAATTGCCAGGGCCGGGATTGCCTGGACTGACCTCGGCGGGCGCCTTGGTCGGGGTTACGCTTGGGCTTCGGTCTGCTCGGGCTCCATCATCAGATGGTTTCGCTCGGCCTGTTCCTTCGCGTCCGTTACCGGCACGCCCTGCCCCAGCAGCTCGTCCATTTCCGTCCACATCCGGTTTTGCAGGACGTAGGCCAGCGGCGTCGTCAGTCCCGCCCGCGCCAGGTTCGCCCACATTTTCGGGCTCTCCAGACGCCACGCCGTCAGAATCCGCCGGTGCAGATCCCGATTGTGCATCGTTTCCTCGTCCGCCAGCAGCGCCTGGTACTCCTGCCGGATTTCCGCGATCCACTGCGGGCTGAGTGCTGTCTGTGCCATTGGTGTTCTCCTGCGGCTGCGCCACCTCGTCCCGAAGGTCGTTGGCGTAGCGGATGATGTACGGCTTTACGCCGGTTCCGAAGCTCTGCAATACCGTCCGGACGAACTGCGCCAGGTCGTGCCCGGCTGCCTGTGCGTCACGCAACATGGCTTGGAAGTGCGGCTTGGCCTTGGCGTAGGTTTCCTCGTCAAACGTCAGACCGCTGGACAGCTTGCCGGATCCACCAAACAGCTCGGTAAGCCCCTTGATCGCTTCCATGCCGGCACTGCTGACATTGTAGCCGAAGCTCTTGGCAATCTCGCCGGCAGTGCGCTCGACGTCGGCAGCGTCGGTTTCGTCGGCGCTTTCGGCCGGCGACGTGGTGCTACGCGGCTTCGGCGTGGCGTCCTTGGCCTTCGGCTGGGTCTTGCGCTTGCGCTTGGGCGCAGGCTTGGCCGTGTCGGCGACCTGTGCGTCCTCGGCGGCGATATCGTCTATCAGCGACGACAGGGCGGCGTTGCTCATGCCGGCGAGCTGCTGCGCAAGGTCAGGCGCGGCGACCTTCTCCTGCTCCTTGGCGGCGTCCATGTTGCGCTGGAGATTCGCCGCGATGCCGTCACCAAAGCCGACCAGCCAGGCATCAGCAATATCACCCTCGCCCATCCATGCCGGCGGCGTGCGTTCCTCGCCTGCGTTGTATGCGTCCAGTCCCATCTTGCGCGCCTGGCGTAGCTTGTCGCTCTTGCGGGCGTCCTCGATCGGGACTCCAGTATCGGCGGCTTGAGCTGTACCGGACGGCGCTACCGCGTCACGTACCCACTTGCGGTTTACTTCCTGCCACTGCGCGGCCAGGGCGACCGCCTCGTCCATGCTGTCGAAGGTTTCCGTCATGCCCGGCGCTGCCGATTTCATGCGACCGTCTTGCATACTGGTGGTCACTGACGAGACCTGGAACTGGATCTGGTCGTCCGTGCGGATGGGGCGAACGCTGGTGGTGGCGGCGCGGCCGGCGCCCTCCACTACATGCTTCATGCCGTTGGTGCCTTCGATCTTGGTAAAGCCGATAGCTTCCAGCGCAAGGGCCAGCTGCTTGCCCGCGCGAATGCTGCGCACCGCAATGCTGGTTGACTCCGGCGCAGTCTCAGGCTCGGGCGCCTTGGCGGCCGGCTCGGCTTTCGGCTTCAACAGTGGCTCAATGTCGTCGGGATGCTCTTGGCTCAGGATCTTGCGCTTTTGCTCAACAGGTGTAGCGGCTCCCGCCAGGTTGGCGCGGGCGTACAGATCCGTGATCTGCGCGTCATCCATCAGATCAAGGGTCTTGTCGATCTTCTTGTGCCGGGACGCCAGCTCTAGCTCCGCATCGCTCGGCACGGCCGGCTTCTGGCTGTCGGTGTCTTGCTCGGCAGCCTCTACTGACGGCTCGGGCGCCTTGGCAGCCTCCTCGACCTGTTCAACCACGGGTTCCGCTGCGGGGGTAGGCTCAACTACCGGAGGCTGCTGGACTATTAAGTCCCCTTGCTGCTCTGCCAGCGGCTGAATCTCGTACTTGCTGCCGTTCTTTACCACCTGGTGCGTGGCGCTGAGCTTCTTCTTGGCGATGAAGTCATTGGCCTTGCTCTCGGACGCGAACCATTTGACTGGCGCTGCGTCAGGCGTGGCGGGGGCTGCGTCTTTGACGGCCATTTGATCAGCTGGCGCCGCGCTACGGAACTTGGCAGCAGCAGCACGCATATCGGTGATATTGTCGGCGCCCGACTCGGCGACGGCCTTGGCGATCGCCGCGGCTTCCTCCATCGAGCCGGCGCTCGCAATATCAGTGCTCGACCAAGACACACCGAACTTGTCGTCGCTGTAGCGCTCTTTCACCGCCAATATGTCGCCCACGCCTGCCGTCGACTTGAATGCTTGCGTCGGCATAGCCTCCTGCTTGGGCTTGCGCGCAGCCTTTACCTGCTCCGCTGCCGGCTTTTCCGGAGCCTGCGCAGTGGTCGCGCCCTCGGCGGTAGTCGAGCTAGGGAACTCCGCGGCAGCGGTCAACAGATCCTCGATCGGCGCGCCCAGGCGAATAACCTTCACGTCCTCGCCGGCCTCACGGGCTGCGAGCCACTGGTGATGACCGTCAAGCACATGATTATCGGATGAAACCAATATGCTGCGGTTGCCGCCGGTGTAGGCCTTGGCCTGCTCCACCTTCTTGCGGCTGAACTCGCCCTGCGTCGGCTTGAGGCTGGCGGCTGGCACCGATTCGTCCTGGTGCGTAATGCCGCGGGCATTCAGGAAATTGACCATCGCGCCGCGGTGCTCGGCCTTGATCTGCGGCATGTTGGCGCGCGGTACCTGCTTGGTACCGGACTGCTCGGCGAAGGTCATCCAGTCGCCGTCAATGTCCTGGCCTTGGATCGGATCGGCCGCGGGTTGCTTGGCTGCCTGCTCGCCGCCGAACTGCTCCAGGGCGGCGCGAAGGCGCGCACGCTCACGACTAAGCGGCGCGGTCCAGCCGCCGGCCGACTTCGCCTGGCGCTCCAGGTAGCCCAGCTGCTCGCGCAGTTCTGATTCGACGGCGGCGGGCTCCTGTAGGCCCATCTGCTGCGGCTCGGGCTTGCCGGCCTGCTGGGTCTTGTTCTGCTGCTTAATGAGGTCGCCGGCCGCTTTCTGGCTAAGCCTGGCGATCTGCTCGACCGGTACGCCACGACGGGTCAGGATGGCGCGCTGCGACGGCGTAGCGACAGGTTCGCTAGTGGCGGGCACCTCAGCAGCCGCTTGCGGTTGCTCGGCGGCGTAGTCGTTCATGGGTGGCGCATCGGCCAGTGGTCCCTCGGCGCTCACGGTTGCCTCTGCCGCGGGCTGCTCTGCAACAGCCTCGGCAGCCGGCACAGCGTCAGCCAGCGGACCAGCGATCGGCGCGGCAGGCATCGCAGCGGCTGCGGCCGACAGCGGGCCGTTGCTCGGGTCGGGGCGCGGTACCGGCGCCGGTGCTGGGTTGCCCTCGCTCGGTAGCGGCTGGACGGTCGACGTATCGACGGCTGGATCCTCCAGCGGTGCGGCCTGGTCCAGGGTTGGATCGGCGATCGCGGCGGCCTCGGTCCACATGCCAGGGCGCTCGCGCTTGCGGGTCATGTTCCAGACGGTTTCGGCGCCGGACTGCCCAACGGACAGCAGCGACTCCAGCACAGCATCGGTAACATTACCCTCGCCGGTGGCCGCCAGCTCGCCCAGGTACTCGCCCACGCCTTCGCCCACGGTTTCCATGGACATAAGCGTGCCGGCCTCAGCCGCGCGACGCTTGAGGGTGTCGGTAGCCTTCACGGCGCTCTCTTGAGCCGCACGCACGGCCGCGCTGATAGCCGGATCATTACGGGCCGCCAGAACGGACGCCTCGTCCGCCACGTCGACGCCGCGGTCGATCAGCGCCTTACGGGTCGCCGATTCCATAGCCGTCGAAACGGTGCGTTGCATGGCGCCAGCGAGCCGGCCACCAGCGCCAAGGGTCAGCGCATCCACGCCGGTGATAACGCCACCCTTGATAGCGCCTTCGCGCTTCACCTGGTCCATTTCCTCGGGCGTGTACTCGCCGTCATCGGCGGCGGCCATAGCCTTGTGGCCGGTTTCGATCGCCGTGTTACCGAGGAACATGCCGGCCAGGCCGCCGGCGATACCGCCTACAGCAGCGCCGACCGGGCCGCCCACGGCAGTACCCAGCGCCGCGCCGCCCTTCATGCCAGCGAAGCCACCAGCCAGGGTCGGTACCGAGTTCGGGATCTGCTCCACGACGGCCAGGCCAGCGCCGGCCGGGTTGTCCCATATCGCCTTACCGACATTGCCGACCGCATCGAGCACGCCAGCATCTTCGCTGTCGTCCGCGCTGTTCTTCTCTACGTCGCTGTAGAAATTGGCCAGGCGCTCGTCTTTCGGCGCTTCCTGCTGCGCGGCGGCCTTCTCGACTACAGCATCGGCATTACCTGTGTAGGTGTTGACGGCGGAACCGATCGCGCGGCCGGCGCTCTTGGTGCCCTCTTTCAAGGTGTCGATCACCCCGGAGGCCTCGGGCGCAGTGGTGCCGCCGTATTCCTCCCAGGGTTTAAGCGCTGGCGTCGAGCCTGGCTGTTGCTGCGCGTATTCTTCCCACGGCTTTAGATCAGCCATTCAAATCTGCTCCCAATTCTTTTGGTCTTTCGGATCGCCGCCTTTGAATCGGTAGCCATTCCTTACGGTGCCGGCCTGCGGGGGTTGCTGTGCGGCCGGCTGCTGGTTTTGCCCGACCATCTGCCCGGTAGTAACGTCGAGCGCCGCCTTGCCCATGATTGGCTGACCGAATGCTTCGCCCATCACCGTGTCTTGCAGCATGTAGCGGTCTTTGGCCGGAATGGTCAGGGCGTTGTAGGTGCGCTGGATCTGCTCGCGGGTCGCCGGGTCCAGGTTCGGGTCGGCCAGCTGCTCGCGTAGCTGCTGAATCTGGCGCTGCTGTTCCAAGCTCAGCTGCCCGGTTTCCAGCTCCATGCCGAGGCGCTGGCGCTCCAGGGCGCCGGTTTGCTCGGCATTGCTCAGCTCGCGCTCCTGGTTGCCCAGCTCGCGGTTCTTGAAGCCCGCTCGGGCCTCCAGGTCGCGCTCACGCAAACTGCGATCGGCCTGGCTGTTGGCAGTTTCGTTCGCCAGGCGCTGACGGGACATGCCCAAGCGCTCATTGACCACCTCGCCGATGTTCGGCGTGCGCCCGCTGTCCTTCACGATGGTGAAGTTCCCGTTATCGCCGAGGGTGCCTTGGCGGCGCAGCTGGTTGGTACCGGCGCGAATCTCGCTGGCGCGCCCAAAGCGCTCCATGGCCAGCGCGCTGTCACCGGCAGCACCGACGGAAAGCATCCCGACACCGTTGCCCATGCGGCCGGCAGTCATCTGATTATCGGATGAAGACGATACGTCGCCCGGCGCATTGCTGAACTCGGGCACGCCATTGGCGCCGACGCGACCTACCACGCCCTCGACCGACGTGCGCTGGTAGCCGCCATCGGGCTGACCCTGCGGGCCGGCATCGCTGGTAACGGGTGCTGTAGCAGCAGGCGCAGCAGGGGCGGCCGGCGCTGGGGCGTTCAGGTTGACGGCCGGCGTGCTGGTGTCGCCCATGCCTGGCGCACTGGCAGGCTGTGCGGCCTGGACCTGTCCGATGGCGGCAGACGTGGCGCGATCGGCGACCGCGCGCATACCGACGCGGGCGGCATCGGCCTCGGCCGGGTTGTTCTGCGCCCAATTGGCGGCCTTGCGTTGCTCCACGCCCTTGTTGTCGTAGTCGGGCAGATGGCTGACGTTGAGCGGGATCTTGCCCGTCGCCACGTCCGCAATAGTGCGCGGCACCACCGTGCCGGCGTTAAAGACTGCGCCCGCAGCGGTGCCGATCGCGCTGCCTACGGCGCCGGCGGCCTTTTTGAAGCCCCGCTTTGTTTCCTGAATGCGCGAGGATGCGCGCTGCATGTCGGCGTCGACGCGCTGCTGGCGCTGCTGGGTCGGCGTAAGCGTCATGCCCAGCTGAGGCGGTCGCTTCTTCGGGTCGAGTTCGTCGGGGTTGGTAGCCATGGGGCGCTCCTACTGAGGATGCGCCCGACGCTATGTGACTCCCTACCAATGGCAAGGGGGGTTATGCGGCCGGGGGGAAGCTAAGCACGCGGCGGCTCGAACCCTACGCCGCAAGGAAGGGCTGACTAAGCGGGTGACTTAACCAGGTACTACCGCTGAAAGCTCCATCCACTCACACAGCGTACCGCCGACTGGACCGAAGCCATACCCCTCGTACTTGATCGTAGACGCGAAGCTCCCGGCTTCGATCGAGTATGAACTCGGGATGTACGCTATCTCCTCGTACTCCGCTGTCCCGTTAGAGTCGCTGTACGCGTACATCACCTTGAACCCCTCAGCCGAGGCGCGTATGCGAATCGCTGCATCTGAACCGTAATAAGTCTGAGTCGAGGTGAATAGCTCTACCGTACGCGACCCTTGGGCGTCATTGATTCGCGCAACCATCGTAGTGTTGCCTTCGTAGAAGTACCCTTCTACCTCTACGTATTGGCCGTTGGTGTGCTGAAGCCTAGCGGTCAACCGGACTCCAGCCCCGCCGTTAATCGTTCCCCCCAACCCGTAGGACAGCTCGAAGTCAGCCGTTGGCGAGTCTGCACCCGACACCGAGTAGACGGCGCGGTTAGCTGCGCTGTACGTAGACTGGGGATACAGTCTTCCAACGTATATGATTGAAGGGAACGGAGCGCCCGACGGGGGCTCGCTTAACACCCACTGGTGGCCAGTATCTGATACGTGGTCGCTTAGTTCGGTATTGTCTGCGCCGTCGAACGTGTCGAAGAACAGCCGTTCCAGCACCGGCTCTACAGGCAGGGCGTAGCCAATAGTCTGCGTTTGTTTTAGGAGCGTCCAGAAAGGCGGCGTGAAGGACACCATCGAGCCGTACCGGCCAAGGAACAAGCCGGTGCTTGGGTTGTACGAGAAGTATTCGTTCGGCGCGTAGTCTACTGGGAGAAACGCAGCTGTCGTAAGCTCAACTATGTCCGTGAGCCTCGCGGCAGACATTCCCCCCACGTCCAGCAACCCAAAGGCCAACACACCACCCTGCCAAGGGTACACAGCGTCGACGAAGTTGGTCAGTGGTGGCAGAGATATCATTCCGCCGCCTTTGTAAACCAGCAGCTCGTTAGTGTTGTTGATTACCAGCAATTCGCCGGTGGCAAAACTAACCGCGCTGCTGGTTGTCGGGGCACTCAACCAAGCAACCAAGTCTGGCGAATACCATAGGGTTTTTGAGCCCGACGCGAAGTACCAAAACAGCCCGTCGGCAGTCACGCCCGCATAGGTAGACCCGCGGGCGCTGCCCACCGTCACCATCGTCCATGTGTCGCCCAGATCACGGGACACGTAGGCGCGTACCGTTATCGCAGAGCTACTACCTGCTGCAGAGAAACCCACAATTACATCCGGGCCATAGATGATAGGGTTGAAAGACACTGGTGTGTTTTTGAACACGGCGTCTTCCTCGTTGTGGGCTACAACGATCCGGGTAAACGGGGCTTCGGTCGCTTTCCACACTAGCGCCCCCGACACCCACCCAAAATCGCCCGCCACCTGCGGCAAAGTCGAACTTAGTACGGTCCAGCTAATCCCATCTATGGTTTTGTGTAGCCTGTTTGCCTGGTCCCCCGATAGAGGAACACCGTAGGCCGCGTCTGAACCAAATGCCCGGAAATACATGGGAGCCGTGCCTTCGGCGTAGGGTGTGTAGCGCATCGCCGGCAACGAGAGCGTCATATCAATTTTCCTGAGTGGGTGCGAATAGCTCGCCATAGGCGCGTGCCGCAAGTGGGTTGCCCAGATAATACGTGCCCTGCCGGGCGTATGCAGGCGCAACAACGAAGGCTAGGCCGGTGAAGCTGCCCTTTGCGAGGGCGATCTTGGGTGTCTGGTCAGACAGGTCAACCGCTGTCACGACAGCGCCGAACGGGCATAGAACCTTGCCGTCAGCGTCAGTCACTTCGCGCTGGTAGATGCTCAGCTGTAGCTGAACGGTCGGGATGTTCGGCGAATACACCTCCACCACGCCGTCAGGCGTCACCAGGCCGGCGCCGACGTTGGAGTAACCGTCTCGAATCATGTAGCTGTACGCTTGGCCGCCGCGCACGGTCGACGCAAAACCGATCACCCGCGCGATGGCGCCATCTATGCGGGACCATACGCCGCCGCCCACTTGGGCATCCGTCACGCCCCACCCCAGGCTGTTGCTGTATTGCGTGGTCGTCTTGCCTGCGGCCTTCGTGACCATCTTTGACCGCTCTACGGCCACGGTGGCCGACAGCACGCCCTCATCCATCGGTTTGCGATCACCCGCAATGAAGCCGCTGTGCTCAACCAGACCGCCCGAATACGGCAACAGCACGTCGCCCGTGACCATGCAGTAGAACTTGGCGGGGTCAGCGCCGGTTGCACCGATCAATGGATTGTCAGCGCCCCCTAGAACATCCAAATCAGTCGCCGTCACGCTCGGCGCGGCGCCGTTCAGGAACTGCGCAAACAGTCGCCCCGTGCATAGATGGTTATCGACGGCCATGCCTGACGTAGAGCGCACCACGCGGGCGCGGCCCGTCACCGTCACCTCCACGCCAATGTCCGGCAGGTTGCGCGCGGCGATCGCCAACAGGTCGAGACTGCCGCCTAGCCCGGCTGGCGTGAGGGTAGCGGCGCCCATATCTGCCAGCTCGATCAGGCGGTGCCAGGCTATTCCCATTACGGATTCGCCGTTGACGATCCCTGGCGTAAGTGCAAATACCCAGCACGCCCCGATCGGCAAGCTGCCATCCATTCTTTCTACGGGGACCGCCACGTAAAGGGCGGTGCCCAGCTGGTAGCACGCAACAAATGGTGAGCCGCGCAGCTGGCTCTGGCCCGAAAGGTCACGCGCTACCAGGTCATAACCGCCCGTCAGCTGGCGAACAGTCGCATCGTCGATGCTTACGCTGGGCAGTGCGGCGCTGCCGAACGCCTTGAACAGCAGCCAAAGCGTCGTGTCAGGCGACACGCCCGTCCAGCTGGCGTTAATCGGCTGGCTTGCCAGTATCGCGGGCGCCACCAGGCAGCCATCCGCTTCATGGGCGCTCGCCTCTGCCACTAGCACGGGGTTGTCCATCGGCTTGCCTAAACCGATCACAACGCCCGGCGGCACGCCGTCCACGCTCTCGGCGGAGACGCTGAGCGGGATAGCCAGGCGCGGGTCAAAGCTCTCGCGCAGCGGCCCGTCATACCGCCCGTACAACCCTGGATCGACAGGTGAGCCAGGGCCAAACGTCAATAGCGTGCCCGGCAGATCCAGCACCGAGGCCGTCAACCGATCCTTGGACCGCTTACCCTCCACCAGGTAGCCGTCGATAATCTCAGTCTTGCGACCGTACTTGACCTTGATGCGCTCAGCCAGCTGAACCGCCCGCTTGAGCAGGTAGGCGCCGGCTGGCGAGTTGGTGCGGCGAACTATCACGCGCCGGAGCCCGTCGTAACGTCGGCGGTGAGGGTCGACGCGGCGCCCGCTGCTGCGGCTGCCACTTCGGCAAAGGCATTGGTGGCTTGCGCGACGGCGCTGTTACGGTTGTCGCCGGTGGCCAGCGCCACTTTCAGGCGCGACTCGTCCAGCTTACCGTTCAGACGCAGGCTCGCCGCTTGCAGGCGCAGCTCCTCGAACCCCAGGTTGACCCGGTGGTAATCCGACAGCGCACCCTGGAACGTCGCATAGGCCTGCGTTTTGATCTTGCTGGCTTCCAGATCCTTGTTCGGTAGCTCGATCCACTGCCGGTAGAAGTCAGCCATAGCATTGAGCACGCCGGTTTTCAGCTTGAGCGCTTCGCTCTCGGCGAATTTCAGCAGATCCAGCTTAATCTCAGCCTCGCGGGTCATCTGCTCGCGGTTCACCTGGCCGATGGCGTCCGATGCGGCCTCCTCTGCGCGCGTAATGGCGGCAACGTGGGCGCCGATCGGCAGGCTGAACCCACGGGACGAGAACTCGGCGTTGAGCTGGCGCACCGCACTGTTGCGCCCTCGGTACTCACGGTCGCGGCCCTCGTGCCAGATGGCGTCGAACACTTCCTTGCTGAGCCCGAACGGCTTTTGCCCGGTGATGATCCCGCACAGCCATTCCTCGGGCGCGCTGCGTAGGCACGCTTGCAGCTCGGGAAAGAACTTATCCAGCCACTTCTCGCTCTCGCTGTTCAGGAACTGGATGGTCGACGCGCTGTTGTCCGGCGCCAGCAGATCGCCCAACGACTGCGGTAGCGGCATGTTCGGCTTGGTGGCGGTGTAGTTCAGCGTGGCCGAGCCGATCGCCGGCGTAAGACTGTTGATCCGGCTGGCCGTCTGGCGCGCCGACACCATCGCGTCATTGGCGAAGTCGAACAGCTGGGTGATGTTGTCGTCGATTGTTGCCATGTTCAGCTCCTGGCCCCAAAGCCTCGGCGTTGGGTTGTACCTATGGCGAGTTCGATTGCGTCGACCTCGGCGAATGAAACATCAGTCAGCTCCAGCTTGACCGACCAGTAGCGCCCAGCCACACCCTTGGCCAGCTGCGCCCGGCGGACGTTGCTTTCGCCCTGGACGCGGTAGATGCGATCGGGGCCGGCATCGGCCTGGACGCGCAGGAAGCACTGCCCATCGGTACGCACGCCGATATAGGCCATGTCCGAGCGCTTGATCTGGCTGTTGCCGTAGTCGGTGGTGCCAAAGTCCAGCAGGGCGCTTATCAGCGCGCCGTTGTCGGTACCGGCGCCAATCCGGTAGAGGCCGTCAGCCTTCCAGGCGTAGGTCGCATCACGCCCGGTGGTGTAGCCCTGAAAGTCAAAGCCCTGGTAGGTCGTCAGCGCACCGCTTGCCGCGTTCACCGCGTATTGCAACGCCTGGCGCTGTGCGGCAAAGGCCGAGCTGTTGACCATGATCTGCTCGCGCGCCAGCAGCTCGACAATCTGCCCGAACGTCGCCTGATCGCCGAGTGACAGCTCGTCTAGGGCGGTCAGCTCCAGCACCACGATCAGCTCAGCCGCGCTCGATGCCACGTCCAGCGAGTCGATCGCCAGCAGCAGCAACGCGGTTTCCAGCTGTGCGTCGTCGGCCGATACCAGGCCATCGAATCCGTCTATCTCGCCGGCCGGCATGTAGGACGGCACCGCCTGGAGTGACAGCCGGACGGGCAGCGTGCCGTTAACCATCATCAGCGGCCGATCACTGATAAGCGCCTTGATCGCCGGCATGGTCGCGTCAACCTGGCCGGTCTTGCCGCTGCGCAGCTGAGCCGACAGCGTGATAGCCGGCACGAGCCCCCACACTTGGGACGGGACGCGCTCAGGGCGCCCCAGCGTAGCCGTCAGACGTAGCGCTGGAAGCGTGCCGTTCACCATGGCCAGCGGGCGATCGCTTATCAGGCCGACAACAGCCGGCAGAGCACCGCTAAAGCTGATAATCCCGCGCTGGCGCTTGAGCACCGCCGACAGGCGATACATGGGCAGTTCCGCGTCCAGGTACATACGCGAGGTGTCTGATATCAGCGCGCGGATCTTCGGCAGCCTGGCAGAGAACCGGATGCTGGTACCCAGCGATTCAATCGCCGCGTCTTCCACGTAGTCGTTAAGGCTGTACAGCAGGGCGCCGGCATATACGTCGCCCGTCGACAGCGATTCCGAGGTATAGACCAGGTTGTCATTGATCCGGTAGCGCACCACACCGCCCATCCGGTCAATCTGGATGGTCGCACCTGGCGGAATGCTGGTTTCGGGTTTCTTGGCGATGCCGCGCTCAACGATGGTGTAGCCCGACTGGCGTACCACCATCGCGTGCGACATATAGCCGTAGGTGTGGTTAAACGTGCGATCCGTGAGCCCGACCATGACCGCCACTGGCGCCTTTGGCATCACGCAGCTGAACCGCGCATTGTCCGGCACCGCTTTGACGCTGCGCGCCCCGGCATTCCAGCCGGCATTGGCGTAGTAGTCCGTGCGTGCTGGCTTAGCGGCGCGCCCCGCGACTGCCGGGTAACAGGTCTGGACGTTGCGGTAGGTTGGCGTTAGCGGGCTGCCGGTGTAGAGGCTGCTGCCGACGCCGGCATAGCCGCTCATATTAGGCAGCGACAGGTAGCTGCCCTGGCTCATGGTCAACGGATTGGGCGGCACGTAGACGACGCTGTAGCTGCCGTAGCTCGAACCGCCACTGGATTGCTTGTAGCCGCTTAGCACGCGCCTCGTCACGCAATAGGCGGCACGCGACGGGATAGCCGTAACCGCCGGCACGTAGACCGTTATCGGCACCTTTTGCAGGCGGTTAGGCATGGCTTACTGCTCCGGAATGGCGAGCTTGTAGAGGTCGAAGGTTTGCGGCGCACCACTGACCAACGGCAGCTCCGTAATCACCATGTCCTCGCCAGGACCGCCGACGGTGCCCTGGATCCGCACAGCCGTGGTGCTGGCATCGCCCGCATCGCCGACCACGACATGACGGAAGAAGGTTGGCGTCCCGTCGGCCAGGTTGTTGCCCGTCCAGTTCTCGGCAATGTTCTTGCTGAGCACGCCGCCTGGCGCTGTCGGCTCGAAGGTCAGGCCGGTGCCGGTACCGCCGGCGCTGATCTCGCACAGCAGCACAGCGCCGCCGAGGGCCGCATCGGCGGAAACCGGAACAGCGCCGGCGTAGATGCGGACAAGACCGTTGTTCAGCAGCGTGCGAAGCGGGGCGGTAACGGCCATGCCTTCACGCGCCCCGGTACTGGGTTTAATCATCTGAGGATTCCTTTAGGGTCGGTGCGTTATGGGACTAATCAGTCCCTTTAAAAAACGTCAGATTGCACTGGTTGGGATGTAGGTCAGGCCACACAGCAGACGGGCCTCCTGCCCGGCCGACAGCGGCTTGATGGTGTTGAAACGCGCCACCGACAGCAGCAGGCCGGAGTTGGCGCCCTTGGTCTGGTTGGAGACGATGAACGAGCCGTAGACCGAGGCGTCCGCCTGCGGCGTGAACACGGCTTTGCTGTTCACGTTGTCCATGATGCCGGCCGCGTTGTAGGCGCGATCCCATAGCGGGCGCGTGGCCTCGCTGTAGTTGACGAACTCGCCCATCACGGCCGGGATATCGGCGGCGGTGGTGTTGGCCGTCGGCAGGTAGTTGTTCGTGTACAGGCCGCAGTAGAGCGCGCCAATTGACGGCACGTCGCCGAACGGCGCCTGAATCAGGAAGTCGAGCCCGGCTTGCGGGATCCGGTTGTAAACCACCTCCCGATCGACGATTTCGCCGCTCGCAAGGTCCACGATTTGCAGCTCATGGCGAAAGCCACGGATGCGCAGTTCATCAGTCATTGCCTGTCTCCAGGTCGGCGAAGTCGCCGGTAGCGAGGTTGTTGGGGTGCGTGGCGCCGCGCATGTTGGTGACGATCATCTGGCTACCGGCATGATCGAGAACGCCCGCCGCACCCTGCGCCGCCAGGTCGGGCGCGTAGGTGCTGCGGTTCGGTAGGAGGACTTGCCCGTCAGGGGTGCCGATGGCTTGGCCGTAGCGGGTGAACCAGGCCACGCGACCATCCGGCAGCGAGACGGCCGAGCCCTCGACCGCGCCCATGTCCAGCACCATGCGTTGCTGAGGCGCCGTTTCCAGGCCTGTAAGGAAGTAGGTGCGATCGGCGACCACGAACACGCCGCCGTCAGTGGCTGCCAAGACCGTAGGCTCGGCGCCGTACTGGAAGAACCCGCTAACCGGATCCATCAGGTGCGGGTGCATGGGCGCGGTGTGGAACACGTACTTGCCGACCCGCCCCACAATGACGCCATGGAAGGCCGTCAGCTCGTCGCAGCACGGCAAAGGCACCAGGCCTGCGGTGGTCAGTCGTTCGGCGTCGTCAGTCACGCGCGTGAGCGCCTGCGAGCCGATCAGCAGGCATTGGTAGTAGAGGGTCGAGCCATTGGCGACCGAGGCGTACATGCGCAGCGGGCGCGCATCATCCGTGACCAGGCGCACGCCCGACCCGCCCGGCAGCGTGACGATGACCGGCTCGGTACCGGACTCCTCGCCACTGTCACCGATCGCCGTAACGCCGAACTTGTAGACGCCGGCCGGTAGATTCCCCTCGATCACCTCCAGGGTGAATCCAGGCGCCGTGACGCCCCACTGGCTCAGCGTCACACCATCGGTGCGCAGACTGTCAGTCATCGAGCACAGATAGACCTGGCCGTTAAGCACGGCGCTGGCAATGCCAGCCAGTGAGCGCAGCGCCCCCAGCTCGACCACTTCGTCGGTGCTGGTGTTGTAGGCGCGCACAGCCAGGCCGTCGACGAAGACAATGCGGTCGCCGATCGCCGTAGCGTGGCGGATATCGGCGCCCTCCAGCACACGCTCAAAGCCGGCACGCAGCGAAAACAGACCCTCAGCGCTCGGATCCAGGTTCACGCTATCGCGCACAGCCCCTTCGGGCAGGCGGTTGGGTTTCGCTACGTTGTTGGCGCCTAGCGGCCAGCTGTCGCGGCGGATGGTCTTCATCCGTCAGCCCTGCGGTGGTGAATATGCCGAGGACGCTATGTGACTGCGAAGCCTGGTCAAGCCTCGATCGGGCAAAAGAAAGCCCGCTGGTGAGCGGGCCGGGGGCATGCCGCAGGTAGTGGCGCTATGATTGCACAAGTATAGATGTACGCAATTTGGCGCGTCAGTTTTCATTGACCTAAATCAGGCGGCCACGCGATACGGACTTTTTCGCTACCCCCAGCGATTCGCGCGATATCGCGACCTGAACCCGGTCAGCGGATATCGTGCTACGCCAACGGTCAGAATCGCCTCGTCAATTAGGCCGTTAAAGTAATTCTCCGCATCTCCGCCAGCACTGATCCTAGCGCCGACCATTACGCTGCTGGTTGCAGCACTATAGAAGGAGGTGGTGCCTATATTCGTCACCGGTGATGGCTGACCGTTTACGAACAGCACCAGCGAGTTGCCTTGCCGCATGACGACTATGTGCGTTGGGGCGCCGTTGAGGAGGAACGTGCGGCTAACGGGGAAACGCACCGAGTAGGAGTCTGATCCATCGATGGAGTACCAAAAGATGATCTCCGTGCTGCTGAGCTGAATAGCCCAGTTCCTCCCACCAGTAACCGTGCGCCACTGCCCGAACAGGTCTGTAGTGGTGGGCTGAGTCAACCCAGCGCCTCGCAGGAATACCTCGACCGTAAAGTCCGACGCCCCCAATACCGGCGCGCCGCCGTCTACCCGCAAGTAATCACTGCTAAACAGCAGCGCTGTGCCGTCCATGTACGCGGACGCCTCGCTGGTGACACCGGCGTTGAATATCGTCCTTGCGTTGGGGCTGCTATCAGTGGCCGGAAGGCTAGCCTTTATCCTCAGACCTACCGCTGCTGCGTGCGGATCAGCTGCAACCTCAGCCGATCGTAGGTGTGGGAAATGGTTCTCAGCCGCCATTAGCAACCTGCGAATGTCCTGGGCACGGTTATCCCGAGTAGTGCTGGCGCGCACTACACCGAACACCTTTTTCCCAGACGGCATGTCCGCACCAAAGACTTGGTGGCCCACCTCTCCTGCGTCGCCGGTCTTGCCTGCGATGTACCCTGGCACGCTGCTGTCGGCCTCTACGCCAGCCGACGTAAGTACGTTCTGCAATCGGTCCATGCTCGGAAACGTAAGCGTCTTTGGGTTCGGCCCAACGACGTTTACCGTAACGCTGCGCTGCTGCATCAGGGATACCAGCGTCGGGTAGTCCGCAACCAGCCTGCGGATGACCAGCGCCATGCTGCGTTTGGAACTGGTCAGCTGCGTTGCGATGTACTCCCCAGAAACCGAGGCGTCGTTCGTGAGCGCTATGAGGTTTGGCGCCCCAGCCTGTGCGGCGGCCATGCCCATCCAATACCCAATTGCCTGCTGCGTATCGGCCCCCGTCCCGTATTTGTCGATCAGGTGCTGCCCTAGCACGCGGGTAACCGTGGCCGCCACGTCCGACTTTGACGGTATTAGCATCAGCCCGACTATGTCTTTCCATGTTATCTGGTCGCCGTCGAGCAGGCCGCTAGACCACTCCCCAGACGGCTGTGTATTTATGTCAGCCCCGGTGATGGTTACCAGCTCGCTCTCCCACACGGCCTGCTTCTCGTCCCATACGACCATGGCGGCCAGTAGCTTGCGCGTCGAGTACCAGTCGCCCAGAACCTTATCCGGCCCGGTGGTAGCAGTCTTGTACAGCAGCACCCCATCGTCGTCTATCAGCGCGGCCGAGCTGGCCGTCAAGACGGGTGCCAGTGTGGGTAGTATCGCCCCCAGCGCAGGTGGCAGTGGCTGGAGTTCTCCACCGCCTCCGCCGCCAGTGATCTCAGCTATCTTCGTGGGGTACTGGGAGAACGGTATCGCCCCCACAGTGACACCCTTGGCCTCTATCGCCGCGGCTACGGCGCTCTTGGTGTTCGATAGCAGTGTAAGCTCATCAGCGATCGTCATGTCATTCCCCGTTGATCGCAATAAGCGCCGCTTCTATGTCTCCAAGCGACGCAGCGGTGTCGGCAAGCAGCTGCTTTTCTGCGCTGGTGTAGTCCTCAGTGGACAGCTGCTTGCCGACCACCACGTCGACCTTGTTCGATAGGGTCATCGTCAGTGCGTTGATCTGCGCCTGTAACTTACCGAACGCCACTAGCACGGTGTCTGTAGCGGCTACCGCTGTGCTGGTCAGTAGGCTCAGTCCGGTCAGCACCACGCCACGTACGCGCGCAGCGGTGTGGTACAAGTTCGTCGCGCCCTCGACCAGGGTGTCGGTACTGGCGTTCGCTGTCGCGCCCGCTGCGATGCCGCCGAGCTTGGTCTTCTCGGTATCCGTGAACGCGTTCGTGTCCGCGTTGGACTCGTACAGCGACTTGACCTGAGCGGCGGTGATTGGATCAGCACTGCCGGCCTGCGCCACCCACTCGTTGTCGTTCGCGTCCCACATGTACCGCAGCACAGGCGAACCTGCGCCTGCGTCCACGTCGGCGTAGTCGCCCGCTGCCCCGCTCGGAACGGCCGTGTTCAGCGCGGTAAAGTTCACATACGTGCCGCGGTAGTGCGCAGCCTCCAGCCCGGCGAGCTTCGTCTTCTCCGCGCTGGTGTAGTTCTCGTCGCTAAGCTGCTTGCCGACAACCTTGTCGACTTTCGCCGCCAGGCCATCGGTCAGCGCCTGCGGTTGTACTGCGGTGTCGGCCTTGGCGCCTTGTGCGGCCGTAGCAGCGCCCACGTCGCCCGCATCGGTCGGTATGAACGGTTTCCCGCCTAGATCCGCATAGGCGCCACTGGTGGCCACGGCGGCTAGCGCCTCCGGCTGTACGGCAGTGTCGGCTTTGGCGCCCTGCGCAGCGGTGGCCGGCGTGAAGCCAAGTGCCTCCGCTATGTCCGAGGACAGCAGCAGCACCGCGCCACCGCGCCCATTGAACGACTGAACGCCAGCACTGGCCGCCTGTACCCACGCACCATCCCTGCGCATGTAGCTAGTGCCGTCTGTTGGCGCATCGAGCACCACGTCCACCGCTGGCGGCGGCAGTGTGCCCGTAGCTGCGATGTTCCGGAAGGTCAGCGCCAGCACCGCATCTACGTCGTCGACCAGCACTTGCCCGTCGGGGTGCTCCGCGTCATACACGATCAGGTAGCACGGCTGTGTAGACGCCGGCATGGCGTAGTCGGACAGGTCGACCGTCAGTACATTGCCCGACCAGGTGAGCGCGCCGGGCGCTGTGACTGAATCGAACGACACCACAGGATCCAGCTGAGGCAGGACCAGCACCGCGCGCGTCAGGGCGTCCAGGTTGGCCGGCTTGAGGCCGCGCGAATCGGTGCGCTCGATAGCCAGCCGGACGATGTTGTCGCGTCCAGGGTAGGCCACCGCGCTCGGCGTAATCCGGATCGTTTGAGGGGTGATATCGCCAAGCATGGGCGCTCCGGCTCGGTAGGTAGGGGATGAGCCGGACGCTATGTGACTGTGTGGCTAGATCAAGCGATAGAACGCCCGGCCAATGCGGCCGGGCAGTTCGTCAGGGCCATGCAACGTTGTGCTGGTCCAGGTCGGTGCGGGTCAGGCGGCGAAGGTCACTGTCGGGGCGATCGCCAAAGTATTCAGCGAAAGCCTTCTCGGCGACCTCGGATCGGTTCAGGTCCAGCGTGTCGGCATCCGGTACCGAGAACGCGCGGAACAGCGCCCAATCCAGCAGGTTGCGGTGGTGCGCCTGGTGAATCTCGAAGGTAGTCGCGCCCGCCACCTCCAGCGGCAAGCGGTAGCCCTCCAGAAACAGCGTGCCGGCCTGATCGGGCGTTGGCACCAGGCGTAGCGTCGTATCGCCTTGCACCGCATACCGAGGGCAGCCAGCGCGATCGCGCCACTCGGGCACCGTGTTGTCCAGGTATCCCGTCGAAACCTGCTCGATGGGCCGCCGGCGCGTATCGCCTTCTTCCTTGAAGCCGATGTGGTCCAGCTCGTACAGCTTGGGGTGGAGCGGGTAGACCGCAACGCCTGGCGCTATAACGATCTGGCACACGTCGGGCAGCGCCGACTCATGGAGCAACCGCCGACGCACACACGCCTCGCGCTCCGCTTCCTCCAGCCAGCGCACGATATCGGCGGTGTCCCACAGATACGGCGCTACCTGGTCCTGTGTGGCGATGCGGAACTCGCGCACCAGGTCGTTGCGGGTCATTACACGGCTCCGAAGCGGTCAATGAAGCCAATCACCTCGGTGCGCAGCTCGGCCAGGCTCTTACGCTTGTCCAGCTCCTGCTTGTAGTTGGTGCGCGCGAACTCCTCCAGGGCGGCCTTGGTGTTCATGTGCTGGATGCTGTCGCGCAGATCCTGCAACTGGTTGAGCTGCTTGTCCTGCTCGGTCTTGTCCTTGTTCATGCTGGCCAGCGCCTCGTTGGTGCCGTCGCCCGGCGCTACGTCCTGCGCCGCCTCGCCGGTGCCTTTGGCGAACACGTCCGGATGCCGCAGGAACTTGGCCGCGATCGCGTCCGGCAGCACGCGCGTCTGCTGCTGGGCGAAGGTCAGGCCGGTACCGTAGATCGAATCGGTAAAGGTCGGGCGGCGACCGATGTAGGTCACGGCGATTTCACCGAGGCCGATCGTTGGCGCGGGCACCAGGGCAACCACCGCTGCAGGATCGACACTACCGGACGTGGCTTCCTGCTCGGTTTCCTCGGCCAGGCGCAGCATGGCGTGAACGACGCCACGGAAAATGTAGTCCTTGGCCTTCTGCTCGGGCGGCAGCTCGGCATAGGGGCGGAAACACGGATGAATCTTCTTCTCCAGGTCTTTGACCTCGCCGTAGACCCAGCCCTGTGCGGTCTTCTGCGCTAGCCAGGATTCATGCGACTGCTCGGGTGTGGCGTCAGGGTTGGCCGCGTGCATTTCGACGCCAGCCAGCATGCTGTTGCGGTGGTCCTCGGTCGTCTCGTCCCATACGGGCACGCTGTCATCGCCCAGCGACAGGCAATAGGCGCGGTTCGCCTCATGGGCGAGCATCGCAATATGTGATATCAGGATGACTTTCATATGATTCCCCTATGAAAAAGGGGCCATCGCGGCCCCTTTTCCGGTTGCTTTACTTGTCGCCGGTGAGTTCGCCGACCACGACGATATCCAGCTTGCTTGCCTTGGCGTTGGCCGCTCCCGCGACCGTCAGCACCAGACGGGCAGGCTTGGGCAGCGTCACGATCGCCTTGCTCGATGCGTTACGCAGACGGGCAGCCGCGTTCAGCGCCAGGGCGGCGCCAAAGTAGGCGGGATCCTGCGGCACCGAGGCGTCATCTACGCCGTCCTCATAGACGAAACCAAGCGAGCCGGTGACGAGGGCAGTCATCGCAGTGGAAACCACGACGGTGCTGTCATCCAGGCGCATGCCTTCGGGAAGTGGGCCAAGGTCTACCACGTCGCCGATCGCCAGCGGGGCGGCAGAGTTGGCACCGATTGCGCCGCCATTGGCAGCAGTGGCCAGCGCGAACGCCAGGACGGTGAGGTTGCCATACGCACCAGCTGCGCCGCCGAACTGACGACCACGGAACTGGCTAATTTTTACTTCGGCCATGATGGGCTCCTATTGCATTAAGGGTGCTGGGTAAGGCCGGCGCGAACCGGCCTAGCCCATCAGTTACTGGCGAGCGCCAATGATCGGCACGGCAGTGTCGATGATGGTCACGCCGTAGTCGGTGATTTGCTTGCCGTCGCCGTGGTCCACCTCGAAGCGGATCTTCGAGACGCCGCGAATCATGCCCAGCAGCAGTTCTACCTTGTCGCCGTGGTCCAGCTCCTTCTCGCTCCAGAAGAACGGGATGGATGCTTTCTCGCTGGCTGCGAAGGCTTCGGCAACGGCCTGGCCGCCCAGCAGAATCGCGCGATCGACGGCGAAGTTGGTGCCGAACGAATCCGGTACCACCACCGAGCTTTCCGTTTCGCTGGTGTAGCTGGCGCAATACTGAATGGTGTCACCGGCGTAGAAGCGCACCGGCTTCGGCATCTTCACGATCAGGATGTTGTTCCACAGACCGACGTTGCCACGGAACAGCGGGTGGTTGTTCGCCATGCCAGCGCGGGCCAGGGCGTTCGCCTGCATCTGACGGAACGCCGGATCCTTGGCAAACCAACTGTATTGCGCGCTGGATACCAGCATCACGCGCAGCGGCTCGTCTTCGGCAGCCTGGTCGCCCTCGAAGATGACGGCAGGCGGCGGCAGGGCGATCTGCTCCATGTAGCTGCGAACGCCGTCTACCACGTCCATGTTGAACATATCAGTGGTGGTCAGATCGACCTCGCCGGCGTTGGTGGCGAACGGCTTGATACCGTTGGTGCCGTCAGCGATGAAGTGGCGGTTCTTGGTCGGCGCCTTCACGCGGTTGACCATGATTTCCGCGAACTTGCTATCAGCGACGGTCGGGATGGTCCACTCGATGTTGTCGTGGAAGCCGCGCGCACCGGCCATATGGACCAGCAGCGACTGATCGACATAGGCGTCCGCCAGTTTCTGCGCAACCGGGCGGCCCAAGCGACGGAAGTCGGCCGGGCTGCGGATGGTGGTCATGGTGTCGCCCAAGTCGATCGGGAAACGCGCCTGGTTCACGCGCAGACGATCCTCGGACAGCTTGAGGCCAACGCCACGCCCTTCGGCGTAGTTGCTGCCCATGATCGGTTTAGCGCCGACCGGGTTCAGCAGGTGGAAAGTCACCTCGTCGCCCTTGCCTTTGCCAAGGTCCATGCACTTGACGATGGGCATGTGCTGGGTCGACTGCTTGCGCAGAGTAGCCTCAGCGCCGGCGGTGCCCTTGGGCATCTTGCCGGTGAGGCGGTTCAGCGTGGTGTTACGTTGGCTGTGCGCGGTGAACAGGCCTACCGCCTGATTCACCATCGCGTTTGCGTCGCCATACGGCGTGTGGGTCTTGCTCATGGGAACTCCTAGCAATTATCGGGACTGTGCTTAGGGGGACGTTTAAGTCCCTCTAAAAAAGCTACATTTGGGTTTCAAACCACCGTTCACGGTCGGCCTGGCTCATAGCCTCCAGCGCCTCTACCCGTGCTGCGGGGTTCATTTGGTCCAGCGCCTCGAACTTCGATGCCGGGCCAGGTGTTCCTCCAGGGATATCCGAGAGGCTGGCCGGCACCGCAGGCTTAGCGCTGGCGACCGCTGCCTTGGCGCGGGCTTTCAAGTCCTGCACTGCGGCTGCGGGTTGAGTCTTTCCAGTGGATGACTTGAAGGTGTCGAACAGTTCCACCACCTCCGTTGCCGTGCCCTGCTCAAGCACGGCTTGATAGCCGGCCCGCGCGAAACTCGGCTGCGAAGCGATCCAGTCGGCCAGTTCCTTGCTCTCGGCAAGCGAATCGGCGTCGGGGTGCTTCTCGAAAATGGCCTTGAAGTGCTGTTCGGTGGCGTCCTCTGTCTGCTTGGCCTGGTAGGGTTCGAGCGCCTTGGCAACTGCGGCCCCGACGCGCTGATCCACCAGCGTTTGCACACCCTTGGCGATCGCTTCTTCGGAGAAGTCCCCGAAAAGGCCTGGATCGAATCCCTGTTCCACCGCCTGCTCGGCAATTGCGAGGTTCTTGTCGGCCGTCGTTGGTGCGATACCGGCGTCCGCGCGCTCCTGTGCTGCTGCCCGAAGGCTTTCCAGCTCAGTGTTTGCGGCGGCCAGCGCTGCCTCTGCGGTCTTACGTGCCTCGCGTGCCTCTACCAACTTCTCAAACGGAATGGTGTGTTTCCCATCCTTCGCCAGGACTACGGCGTTCGCCGGATCTTCTGGTTCGTCGTTGGCGCCAGGCTTGCCTGCGTTGTCATCCGTAGCGCCGGGGGTGCTTTCGTCCGTCACTGGGGCTGCGTTGGGCTCGCCGCCTTCATCCGGCTGGGTGCCGGTATCGCCCATATCGCCAAGCTCTAGGAGCTGGGCGGCCAGTTCGGGGGTCATTTCCCCGCCGTGCTGCTGTAAAAACTCTTCGTGTGTCATTTGCCTCGTCCCGCCACATATCGGAGTGGCCCCAAGGGTTCGCGGTAGATCAAGGGACGAAATCGTCCCATGACGAGCCGGACGCTATGTGACTTGGGAGGCGGTGCAAGGCTTGAGCAAAAAAAAGCCCGCTCACGTTAGATGTGGCGGGCTGGGCGCTTCGGGAGTGCGTTATCGCACTAGATCAGATCAGAAAGCCTAGCTCTTGCATGAAGGTCACCGGATGCTTTGCGTGCTTGCGCCGGTTGCATTTGCCATGGAGCAGCTGCGCATTATCGTCTGAGTTTGTGCCACCCCTCGCTAGCGGGGTGATGTGGTCAATCTGGTAATCATCGCCCAGCGGCAGATTGCAGCACGCGCACTTCCCACGCTGTAGGGAAAGCAGCTTGTGGACTATGTCAGCGGACAGCGTACCGCCCGCGTTTCGCTTTCGAGCCTTCCGATTCTGGTCATTGACGCGCACCGCCTCGGGGTTGGCTGCGGCCCACGCTGCGTTTATGGCCTTCACCCTATCTGGAAACTTCGCGTATCTGGCCGCCGCCCTGGCTCTAAGCTGCTCCTTGTTTGCAGCCCGACGCTGGCGGTCACTTGCAAGCACCTTCTCAGCGTTCCTAGCTCTGTAGTCGACTGCCGCCAGCCGTCTCTTTTCAGCGTTTGCTTCGCGGTATCTGGCTTCCCTTGCGCGAGCACTCTCCCTGTGGGCTGCCCGATAGGTTGCGCCGTATGCCTTGGCGCAAGGTATGCACTGCCCGTTCGCGTAACGCTCCCGCGCGCCGCATTTCCGGCATGCTCGCCGGCCAAGTAAACTACTGTCAGCCATAACGTGTTCCTGCCGAACATGGTTGTGGTTAGGAGCCCGCACGGTGTTAGCCGCACCTGCGGGCTCTGTCATTTTACACTGTAGCTGCTGGACTACTTGGGTGATACGGTGATCTGGTACTCACGATCGCCACGCTTGACCGGGATCGTGGCGCGGACAGGGCTGCCCATCGCTTGCAGATGGTCGACCAGCGCCTCGGCGGCAGTGGTGCCAGCGTCCAGCTCGGCGATCAGCATCAGCTCGGCGTCTTGGTCCTGCTCATACAGGCGTTGGCGCAGCAGATAGCCCTCCAGTGGCCATACCTGCTCGATGGCGTGCTCGCGGGCGTACTGGCGGCCTTTCTCGGGGCAGTAGTTGCTCGCCGATACCGACCCGTAGTTGATCCCTACCACCTTCGTGCCGTTGCGCAGCGTCAAGCAGCAGGTTGTCACCAGCGAGCCGTTCAGCACCTGGTAGGACTCGTCCACGATCACCGCGTCGATATCAGCCATGGTCAGCGCCGGACCTGCTGGTGCCTGCTCGGGCAATGGCTGCTTGGCCTCGGCAATGCTGCTCACTAGCTCGGTGAGGGCGTCCGTCTTCGCCGCCTGGCCTTTCTGGTAAGGCATCCACTCGCAGTAGAACGAGCAGGGGCTCAGCTCGTCGCCCTCTTGCAGTAGCGGAACGCTACACACGGCAAACGCCTCCCCCTTCTGGTCGAGCACGGACAGGTTAACCATGCGATCACCGTGTACATAGGCGATAAGGGCGGCTAGCGGCTGCGCCCTGTCGCTACACATCATGCCGCGCTGGCTGGCGTAATTTGCGGACGGCCAGAACCACACCACGCGGCCTACGGTTGGTTTAATCATGTTGCTGCTCCTGCTTGGGTAGTACCGGCTCGATGCTCTCGACGTAGCCGGTATGGAAAATGTCAGTGACCCCGCGCATCAGTTCCTCGGGGTCGCGATCGTGGGTGTCGAGTGCGGTTGCCTTCTTGCCGTCGGCAAACCGCAGTACATAGCGACGGACGCCGGCCATTACCGCGCGGCGTCCAGGTTGTCGGTAACGGCTGGCGTCTCAATGCCGGCCATGGGTGAGGCGCCGTCCTGCGGCACCGGGGGGAATGCCGGGCTGGTGTTCTGGACTACGCCAGGCACCGAGGCAGGATCCACCGGCGCACCAGCGGCTATGGGTGTGGGGAAATTCGGGTCATCGCCCATCGGATTGGGGCGCTGATAGCCGGCGCCTTGCATGATGACGTCAGCGATCGGCGCAATCTGCGGCATGGTGGCGACCTGAGCACCGCCTTGCATGGCGCTGTACGCCGCCTGGACGCCGACGTGAACAGCATCGGCGCGGATCTTGGCGATTTCCGCGTCGGTCTTGCCCTCTTTCATCGCCAGCTCGCGCATCTTGAGGTCGGCGCCGGACTTGATAAGCGCCTTCTCGACCTCTTCCTGAATGCGCTTCTCGATCTGCTCGGGCGTCTCCTGCTCGCTGGCCGCGCGGATGGCCTCCACCACGTCGCGTTTGAACGGTACGTCCATGAGGCTGACCATGAACGGCAGAACAGCCGCCTGGTACTGCGGTGGCAGCGACTTGACCGCCTCGGACATGGCGTTGAGCTGCTGACCGCGATAGCTGGCCGTGCTCGGCACGTCTTCGAGCGCGACTTTCAGGCGAGTGCGCAGCAGGTCATTGCTGAGATAGCTGTAGCCGGTGACCGGATCACGCTCGGGCTTGTTGATAACGACGGTGCGGTCCTCGCGCACGGCATCGCCTTCGATGATGATGGTCTGTTCCTTGTCGCCCATGTCGTCGATCAGCATGGAGATAAGCAGCTCGCCGACCATCGCCCGCGCGGCGCGGAAGTTGTCCATGATGCGGGCCAGGCTTTGATTGCTCTGCTCGACCTGCGTCTGCTCCTGCAAGCCACTGCGCGCGGTGCCTTCCTTGCCCATGAAGCCGGACGTGACCGCCGACACCCGCTGAATGGACTGGCGGCTGTCCTCGATCAGCTGGAAGTGCTGGGCGTTGAGCTGGAAGTCACGGTGTACCTCGAAGCGCGCGCCCTGCTTGGCCATGTGGCCAGCGTCCAGCACGATATCGGCATCCACGCGCCCGATCTGCCGACGGAACTGCGCGTCGGTCATCTTCACCGCGCCCTCGGTACGCTCAGTGCGCACGACGGCCATGCCCCAGCGCAGTTTGCTGATACCGCTGTTGAGGCTGTCCTGCGGGTAGATCATCCCGCGCACGTAGCCATATGGCACGCCGGTGCTGTCCTCGCGGAAACCCCAAAACGGCACGTAGGGGAAGTGCGTGTGGCTATACGGGCTCGGGCCATCGTGTAGCAGGTGCGGGCCAAGCCAGTAGCTGCGGCGCATCCTGGCCACTACGGCGCGGGTGACGGTGGTCTGGCCAAGGGCGATCGCAGCGTTATGCGCCTCGTTGTCCTCGTCGTACTCCACTACACGGCCGTCGGGCGTCTCCAGTACGGGCACGTCGACCCAGCGGCGGTACCACACCTCGCTGATGCAGATTTCCTTGGCGGTCGGGTTGTACCAGCGGTTTTCCTGAATGGTCCAGCCGCGCGCCTCTGCCCATGCGTTCGCCAGGCCAGTGCTAGTACCACCGTCCTGCGACTCGATCGCCTGTTCTGCCCACCAGCCAGGACCGTTGGTCCCAATCTCCATAATCAGCTCGCGGTGCTCGGGGAATACCAGGGCGGCGCGCTTGCCGGTCATCCAGCGTTGACGACGCAGGTAGCGCGCATCGGACAGGTCGCGCTCCTGGGCGGCATAGTCCCAATGGATTTCGCGGCGGTGTACGGCGCTGCAACGGAACGGGTACTTGAAGGGGTCCGACTCGCGGCGCACCTCGACCCAGCCAAGGCCGATGGCGATCTGCGGGCGGAAGGCATCGGAACAGGCCGCATCTGCCTTGCTCTCGCGCTCGGCTTCGTTCAGCTTGTAGTTCAGGGCGTCGGCTACGTCCTGGCTGCCCGCGCCACCGGCTGCCGTGACGCGGAAGTCAGTGCGCACGGTGGCCTCATAGCCCTGGATCGACAGCAGCGCCGGGCCGACCAGATCCTCGACCGCAGGGGGGATGCCAAGCGCCTGCTGACGCTGTAGCAGATCCGACGCCAGCTGGTTGCCGTCGGCGTAGTCCATTTCTTTGTCGGCCGTGGCGCGCCACTTCGGCTGTTCCTCGATTTCCTCCATGAACTCGGTGTATTCCTCCAGGCTCAGCGCCAGCTCGTCGACTGGTGCCTGGTCCTGCTCTTGCTGCTCGGTGTCGGCGGTTACGTCCATGGGGTTCCTCATGTGCGCCAATCTGGCGCTGGGGCTTCGTTGTAGGTGTGGGTGGCTGTTTCGTTCTGCATTACCGGCACCGCCTGGGCGATGTACCGGAACATATCGGCGCCGTGGCTGAACTCGTCGTGTAGCGGCCCCATCGGCTCGCCGGTCTGCGTGTGTATGGCGCGGCGGTAGCGTTTCAGGCACTCGACCAGGCGCTCCGTCTTGGCCTTGTCGAAGTAGCAGCGGGGGAACAACATGCGCGCCGCCTTGAGCCCTTCCTCGACGCTGGTTGCGTTCTGGACGACGGGATTGCGGCCCATCGCCTGCAATTGCTCCTCGGTGCTCTTGCCTGTCTGGTAGTTGCGGGTACGGCCGTCGTGCGGCAGGAAGTCGGTACCCCAGCGATACGGGCGCTTCTCGATCTGCGCGACGTACCAGTCCAGGGTGTGATGGCTGTCTTCGATGTAGTCGATGATGCGAACGTCCATCGGGCCGCGCTGGACGAAGCCGATCGTCATGGCGTCGTTCCAGCCCAAGTCCCACACGGTATGTACGGGCAGGCTCGGGTCGTATGGAACAGTGGTAAGGCGACCACCGCCGATCAGGTCGACGATTTCGTGCCGGTAGATGGCTCCCTCAGCAACGGTGCGCGGCTTGCCTTCCCATATATGCTCGTAGTCCTCTTTGGACATGGTGCGCTTGGCCTTCAAGCGCTCCTGGTTGAGCACCTCGGGGAACCAAGGGTTGTCGCGCCAGTTGATTTCGCATACCCACGTGTCATCGCTCGGGGTGGATATGAACCGGACATAGGTTTCGTCCGTGTCCATGTCGGGGTTGAGCGTCAGCCATATTTCCGAACCGGCCTTCCGGATCGTGGGTGTTAGTACGTCCCATGATTTCTTGCTGACGCCGTGGGCTTCCTCGACCCACACGATGTCGACGCCCTCGAACGACTTGATCGAGTCGACGGTGTGCGATTGCAGGCCGCTGAACAGAATCAGCGTGCCGTTGGCGCCACGAATCTCGGTGTCCAGCACGT